>ENA-ORNR01002451-ORNR01002451.1-human-gut-metagenome-genome-assembly--contig:-NODE-2451-length-15089-cov-4.299987_pt1 | contig 15089 bp, 13 predicted proteins | sample MGYA00242114_ERZ509020 | MGnify/ENA primary metagenome ERZ509020 (study PRJEB26280, sample SAMEA2338758) | human gut metagenome | biome: human gut; feature: human-associated habitat; material: faeces...
CGCATGGCCACGGCGTACTGCCGCTCATGCAGAAGGTGCTCAGCGAACTGCCCGAAGAATTGAATTTATACGGTAAATTGTATTATCACTGGAATAAATACAGTGATAATGATACAGCCCGGATGGATGTCTGGCTAGATCCACTCGGAACGGGCGTCACCTCGTTGCAGGGAATGACGCAGGATGGGAAAACGATCGGAAACGAGTATGAAGGTCCGACTGATTTGAAATACAAACAGATCTCCACGGGTGAGATTCAACTGACATGGAATGCCCCAGTCCTCGAAAAAATAGCTGGTTGGGGATCACAAGATCGTTATCAACAGTTCGGTCTCGGAGGAGATCCATTCTATTTCGCTCAGAAATGGGATACGAAAGATCTACAACCGGTGCATAAAAAAACGATCCGGAAGGTTAATTTCTATCCACTGGAAGGGGTCACTTATGGAGTCTATATCAAACAGGGAAACCGGGAGTATGAAGAGAGTTTCACTCAACTGACATCAGGTAAAATAAATTCGGTCACACTTAAAACACCATTCGTAATCGACGCAAAGCAGGATTTACTGGTAGCCATTCATGTGATAAGCTATGCCAATAACACATACCCGGCATGCTCCGATGAAGGCCCCGCAGTCGATGGAAAAGGGAATTTATACTCTTTGGACGGAAAAAAATGGGAAACATTCTCAGATGATGAGCTAGATGCCAATGTTGTGTTATCGATCGTAATAAGCGCGGAAGAAGGTGAGCTCCCCTCAAGTTCCGTATTCTCCACGAGCACTTTCTCGGAGAAACCGCAACCCATGAGAACGGGCCGATTATCATTCCGGAAACTGGCTATCGCCTCTGATGCGCAAGAAGCAGAGTTGATCACGGCTTTTCCGGAGCTGACCGGTTATAAGGTATATCAAGATACTCGGGAACTGACGACATTACCTGTTTCTCAACGGAATTATACGGTGAAAAATCTGACAACAAGTACCCCTCTGCTCCAAGTAACGGCACTTTATGGTACCGATGAGAGCGCCCCGGTTACGGTAATTCCGGAAACGAGCGTAGGTAACGAACTGAAGCCAACAGGCGAAGAAGTAGATATTCAACCACGTATCTTCTCGAATGAAGTACAGATCCAGAATTATCAACAACTGAAATCGCTTGAGATCTACAGGGCCGATGGAAAGTTGATACGTAGCGTCCCGCAACCGGGAAGCAGTCTCAGCACGGGTGATTTTGCCACTGGAATGTATATCTTCCGCTTGACTACCGAAAAGGGAAGCCAAACCGTTCAAGGTATTAAAAAATAAACGGCCGCCTACTAGTATAAAGTAAAAAAGGTTGTGCGTTCTCTGACACACAACCTTTTTTATTTTATTTCCCGAATGTTACCCCCATCCGTTTTCCTTGTACGATCAAATCATGATCCGGTGTCACCAATTTTAGTTTTCCCGCTACTTCCGACAAGGGAATGGATTCCACCGTGTCTCCTTTCATACAAACCATACGTCCGAATTCACCAGTAGCGATCAGTTCCGTGGCATGGCCTCCCAAGCGAGTCGCAAGGTTACGGTCGAACGGAGAGGGGTTTCCACCCCGTTGGGTGTATCCCAATACGGTATCCCGGGTCTCGATACCCGTTCCCGCCTCGATAGCCCGGGTGATATAATCAGAAGGACGCTTTTTATCCGGAGTCTCGATACCCTCGGCTACTACAACGATGGAATAAGGTTTGCCCCTGCGAGCCCGATCCAAGATCGCCTCGTTCACCTTATCGATATCGTATCCCAATTCCGGAAGTAAGATCACGTCGGCACCTCCAGCCATCCCGGCATACAAGGCGATCCATCCGGCATGATGGCCCATCACCTCCACGACCATCACCCGCTTATGTGAACTAGCCGTAGAATGAAGACGGTCTATAGATTCCGTGGCGATATTCACGGCGGTATTAAAACCGAACGTAATATCCGTACCCCATATGTCATTATCGATTGTCTTGGGAACGCCTATCACGTTCAATCCGATCTGAGATAACAGATTGGCCGTCTTCTGCGTACCGTTTCCTCCGATACAAACCAAGCAGTCCAGCCCCAGCTCCTCATAATTTTTCTTAATGATCTCCGGCTTTTCCGAATCTCCCGAGGCCAAGAGCTTACGGAAAGGCTTCTCTCTGGACGTTCCTAAAATGGTTCCCCCTAAATTTAATATGCCGGATAAGCTCCGTTCATCGAAAACTTGGACGTCTTTATTCAAAAGACCTATAAAACCGCTATGAATACCTATCACTTCCATGCCGTAATGCATGATAGCGGTCTTGCCAACACCACGGATCGTAGCGTTGATACCGGGGCAATCGCCACCCGATGAGAGAATCCCTATTTTCATCGTAACGTTAATTTAGTACCTAGCAAAGATATAAATAAAAAGAGAATGCCTACATTTGCACTCGAACAAATAAAAAGAGCATGGATATTTTAACACAGATGATTTCGCTCCTTTTCCGCCATCGACAAACGGAGATCGGACGATTTGGGCAGGATATAGACCATATCCAGCGCAAACAGCTGCATGCTCTGCTTTCGACGGCACGCAAGACGGAATGGGGACTCAAATATGATTATAAAAGCATTCGCTCTTATTCTGACTTCTGCCAACGTCTTCCCTTACAGACTTATGACGAGATAAAGCCGTATGTCACCCGAATGATAAACGGAGAAAGGAATATTCTCTGGCCTTCGGTGGTGCGGTGGTACGCTAAGAGTAGCGGGACCACGAACGACAAAAGTAAATTCCTGCCCGTCACCCCCGAGATATTAAAGGGTTGCCACTATAAAGGAGGCTTCGATTGCGTGGCCATTTATCTGCGGAACAACCCGGAAAGCCGTTTCTTCTCCAAGAAAGGCTTGATATTAGGCGGCAGCCATAGCCCTTCCCCGCTAAACTCCGAGGCTCATCAAGGCGACTTATCCGCCGTATTACTTCAAAATCTCAATCCGCTCGTCAATTTAATACGCGTCCCCAAGAAACCCATTATCCTAATGGATGAATGGGAAAGCAAGATCAAGGCGATCGTGGAGAACACTTGGAATAAGGATGTAAACAGCCTATCCGGTGTTCCTTCTTGGATGTTGGTCTTGATCAAGGCCGTATTGAAAAAAACGGGTAGGGAATATCTTACGGACGTATGGCCTAATCTGGAGGTCTTCTTCCATGGGGGAATCAGTTTCGAGCCTTACCGGGAGCAATATAAAACCTTGATTCCATCGAATAAGATGCATTATATGGAGACCTATAACGCATCCGAGGGCTTCTTCGGGCTGCAAGACGATCCGACAGACCCCAGTTTGCTTATGATGCCGGATTACGGTATTTTCTATGAGTTCATCCCGATGAACGAGGTGGGTAGCGCCCATCCGACCGTGTTACCGCTGGAATCGGTAGAGACCGGGAAAAACTACGCGATGGTGATCACGACCTCGGGAGGATTATGGCGCTATCAGATCGGGGATACGGTACGTTTCACCTCGTTATTCCCTCATAAATTCGTTATCTCCGGACGTACCAAGCACTTTATCAACGCCTTCGGCGAGGAGCTAATGGTGGATAACGCCGATAAGGCGATCGCCATGACTTGCCTACGAACCGGGGCGAAAGTAAAAGAATATACCGCCGCCCCACTCTTTATGCTGGATAAGGCAAAAGGACGGCACCAATGGTTTATCGAGTTTGACAAGAAACCGGAATCTCTCGATGAATTCGCCACTTTATTAGATCAGAACTTACAAAAGCTGAACTCGGACTATGAGGCGAAGCGGTATAAAGAGATCTCCCTTCAACCGCTGGAAATCGTTATCGCCCACGACGGTGCTTTCTATGAATGGCTCAAGCAGAAAGGTAAATTAGGCGGGCAGCACAAGATCCCACGCCTCAGCAACGACCGCACGCATATAGAGGAGCTTTTGCGCTTCTCGGCGACCATCTGATCGTCGCTTCGACGACGGGCGTGTCGATCTACAGCAGCAGCGGCAGCGTGGTGGACAGCATGAGTGTGAAGCTTACGAATCCCGCCATCGCTGTCGGCGGCCAGACCGCCGCGGTCTATGATATCGGCGGGCAGACGCTTCTTATTTACTCTGCAAGCGGCCTTGTGCGCGATATGAGCGGCGAGTGCAGCGGCAATATTTTGTCGGTCAGCGTCAATTCCTCGGACTATCTGGCGCTCAACGCCGAAAAGAGCGGCTACAAGTCTGCTGTTACGGTGTACGACGCTTCGGGCGAGAAGACGTTTGCCTTCAACTCCTCGGAGCACTATGTCATCGACGCGGTCGTCATGCGCGACTGCAAGCGCATGGCGGCGGTGACACTCGGCGAGTCGGACGGCACATTCGCCGACACGGTGAGCATCTATCCCCTCGGCAGCGATAAGGCGGACTCGGTCAACACACTCACGGGCTCGCTCCTGCTATCGCTCGACAGCGTGGCCGGTACGCTCTCGTGCCTGACGGACGAGAGCTTGACGCTCTTTTCATCGGACGGTACGCTTTCCGGCAGCTATCGCTACGAATACCCGTATCTGCGCGGTTCGAGCATGGACGGCGACAACTACGCGGCGCTGCTGCTGAGCCGCTACCGCTCGGGCAGCACCATGAAGCTCGTGACTGTCTCGTCCGACGGTACAGAGATGGCAAGTCTCGACAGCAGTCAGGAGGTTCTGTCCATGTCCGCGGCGGGGAAGTATATCGCCGTGCTGTACAGCGACAGTCTGGTGCTCTACACGCCGCAGCTGCAGGAATACGCGCGGCTGGACGCCACGGAGTACGCGCGCTCTGTCATCATGCGCGAGGATGGTACGGCGGTGCTGATCGGCTCGTCGTCCGCCTGGCTTTATATTCCGTAATTTCTGTAAAACGCTAAAAATGTTACAATTTATGACTTGAAAGGAGCGCGGGAAACGTGAATAATGGTCTTATGATCGATGCAGTCTTCGCGCTCGTGCTCATTTTAAGCGTCGTGTTCGGCGCCAGGCGGGGGCTGTTCCGCAGCTTTATGGCGCTGGCGGCGATCGTGCTCGCGCTGATCGGCGCGTCGCTCCTGACCGACGCTTTGACCGAGCCCGTGACCGACATGCTGATGCCGCGCCTTGAAAAGAGCGTGGAGGAGTGGTTTGATACCGAATCGCAGACACCGCAGGGGGATGTCCCGCAGATCGAGGGGGAGACCCCGGCGGAGAGCGACGCCTCGGGTGAAACGCCAAACGGCGACGCCGCGCAGGACGCGGAAAACGTTTGGCAGGACGATTCGCCGCTCGCGGTGACAGGCCTTCTCAAAAAGCTGCTGCGCTTCGATTTCGACGGCGCGGTGCGTCAGTCGCTTCGAAATGCCGCGCGCGACGCAGCGCTTGCCGCCGTAAGGACGCTGCTCGGCAGCGTGGTGAGGACACTCGTGTTCGTGCTGTGTTTTTTGGTGCTCACGCTGCTGCTCCGCTTAGTGACGGGAGGCATTGACAAGGTGTTAGACTTGCCAGTTCTGAACGCGCTCAACACCATCGGCGGCGGCGCGCTGGGCCTGATCGAGGGTGCACTTTTGCTGTTTCTCGTCTGCGATGTCGCACCGAAGCTCGGCGTCAAGGCCTTTGCCGACTACGAGGGCACGTATCTGTTATCGTTTTTTATGAGTCATACTCCGCGCGGGCTTGTCGCCGCGCTGTTACCCTGATCTTTACCCCAAGGAGGAAATACTATGCAGCCGCAACTTTGTTCCAGATGTAAAAAGAATATCGCCGTTGTGTTCATCACCCGTCAGGAAAACGGGCAGAACGTCAACGAAGGACTTTGCCTCAAGTGCGCGAAAAATCTCGGACTGCCGCAGGTGGACGAGATGATGCGCCGCATGGGCATCACGGATGAGGACCTTGACAATATCTCCAATGAAATGATGGGCGCCTTCGGCGGCGTGGAAAACCTCGAAGGTCTGACCGACGCCGACGATCCGGACGCCGATAACGAGGACGAGGACGGCAAGACCGCCACGTTCCCGTTCCTGAGTCGCTTTTTCGGCGGAAATCCCGCTGCGAACGACGCACAAAATGGCAACGAGGCCGAGCAGACGCAGAGCCCGCGCAGCAACAAGAAGGTCGAAAAGGGGAGCAAGCACAAATTCCTCGACTCCTACTGCATCAATCTCTCCCAGCGCGCACGCGACGGCAAGCTCGACGCGGTCGTCGGCCGCGAGGAGGAGATCGAACGCGTCATCCAGATTTTGAACCGCCGCCAGAAGAACAACCCCTGCCTGATCGGTGAGCCGGGCGTCGGCAAGACAGCCATTGCCGAGGGCCTCGCCCAGCGTATCGTCGCGGGCGACGTGCCGTTCAAGCTGAGAAGCAAGGAGGTCTATCTTCTTGACCTGACCGCGCTCGTCGCGGGCACGCAGTTCCGCGGCCAGTTCGAGAGCCGCATGAAGGGCCTCATCGAGGAGATCCGCAAGATGGGCAACGTCATCCTTGTCATCGACGAAGTGCACAACATCGTTGGCGCGGGCGACGCCGAGGGCAGCATGAACGCCGCCAACATCTTGAAGCCTGCGCTTTCCCGAGGCGAAATTCAGGTCATCGGCGCGACGACGTTCACCGAGTATCGCAAGCACATTGAAAAGGACACCGCGCTCGAGCGCCGCTTCCAGCCGGTCACGGTCAACGAGCCGAACATGGAGGACACGCTCAAAATTTTGAAGGGCATCGCCCACTACTACGAGCAGTTCCACGGTGTCAAAATTCCCGAGGGTATCCTGCGTCAGGCAGTGCTGCTATCCGAGCGCTACATCACCGACCGTTTCCTGCCCGACAAGGCCATCGACCTCATCGACGAGGCGTGCTCGGATCTGAATCTGCACGACAAGAACATCAACCGCCGCATGGAGCTGCGCCGCGAGATCGAGGATTACGACAAGGAGCGCGAGCTTTTGCAGGGCGCAGAAGAACCCGACTTTGAGCGTCTGGCCGAGCTCAAGAGCCTTACCATCAAGGCGCAGACCGAGCTCGACGAGCTCTGCGCGCAGGGTGACCCGCAGCTCACGATGGACAACCTCGCCCGCGTGATCGAGCTCTGGACGAAGATTCCCGCCTCGCGTATCCGTGAAGACGAGTTCCGCCGTCTGAGCGAGCTTGACAAGCGCCTCAAGGAACACATCGTCGGCCAAGATGAGGCCATCGAGGCCGTCGCCGCGGCGATACGCCGCAACCGCGTGGGCATTTCGCCCAAGCATAAGCCGGTGAGCTTCATCTTTGTCGGCCCCACGGGCGTCGGCAAGACCGAGCTTGTCAAGCAGCTGGCGCAGGACCTCTTCAACTCGCCCGATGCGCTGATCCGCCTCGACATGTCCGAGTTTATGGAAAAGCACTCGGTCTCCCGCATCGTCGGCTCGCCCCCGGGCTATGTCGGCTATGATGAAGCCGGCCAGCTGACCGAAAAGATTCGCCGCAAGCCCTACGCCGTCATCCTTTTCGACGAGATCGAAAAGGCGCATCCCGACGTGATGAACGTCCTGCTGCAAATTCTCGACGACGGCGAGATCACCGACTCCCACGGCCGCAAGGTCAATTTTGAAAACACCGTCATCGTGATGACGTCCAACGCGGGCAGCGAGCGCAAGGAGGGCACTGTCGGCTTCGGTCACACGGTGAACGAGCAGAACCGCGACCGCGCTATGAAGGCGCTCGGCGAGTTCCTGCGCCCCGAATTCCTGAACCGTGTGGACGAGGTCATCTGTTTCAACCGCCTTGATGAGAAGAACTTCGCCGGCATCGCCCACATCATGCTCGATGAGCTGCAAAAGAGCCTTGAGGACAAGGGCCTGCACTTTACGTGGGACGAGGATGTTGAGGACTACCTCGTCAAGAAGTCCTACTCCGCGACCTACGGCGCGCGCAATCTGCGCCGCACCATTCAGAAAGAGCTCGAAGACGTCATGGCCGCGCAGATCATCGACTCCTACGAGCACCCCGTCACGCAGATCCATGCGTCGATGGAGGACGGCAAGCTCGTCGTCCGCAGCCTGTAAAAGAAAGGGGAGGGAGACCATGTTCCATCTGTTCCGCAAGGACATTGAAAAGCACTGCGCCTACTGCAAGAGCGGATCTGTCATCAACGAAGGGCAGGTCATCTGCTCCCGCCGCGGCGTGGTCGACTCTGCCGACCACTGCCGTCACTTTTGCTATGATCCGCTCAAGCGTGTGCCGCCCCGTCCCGCCACGCTGAACGACAAGTACACGTCCGAGGATTTTTCCCTGTAAAGCCGGGCAGCGCCCCGAACAATAAAGAAAGAAGGCCGATTCCCATGAACATCACTCAGGTCTACGCAGTCTATTTCAGCGCCACCGGCAACACCAGAAAGGTGACCACCACGCTTGCAAATGCCCTTGCCGTCAGCTTCGACGTGCCGCTCGAGGTGCGCGATTTCACGCTGCCCGCCGCGCGCGAGGAAGCGTATGAGTTTGCCGCGGGCGACCTTGTCGTATTCGGTATGCCAACCTACGCGGGCAAGCTTCCAAATAAGCTGCTCGACTTTGTGAAGTCCGGCTTTCACGGAAACGGCGCGCTCGCCGTGCCGGTCGTGACGTTCGGCAACCGCAGTTTTGATAATTCCCTTGCCGAGCTCTGCGCCTGCCTCGAAGGGGACGGCTTCCACACCATCGGCGCGGGCGCCTTTGCCTGCCGCCACGCCTTTACCGACGCGCTTGCCAACGGCAGACCCGATTCCGACGATATGGCGGAGCTTGCAAAGCTCGGCTCCGCGGTCGTGGGCCGCATCGTGCGGATGACCGAGTATCCCGCGCCCGTCACGGTCGACGGCGACGCCGACGCGCCATATTACCGCCCGCTGGGCCTCGATGGCGAACCGAAGGTGTTTCTGAAGGCGAAGCCCAAGACCGACCTCGACAAGTGTATCCACTGCGGCGTGTGCGCCTCTCTCTGCCCGATGGGCTCGATCAATCCCGATGATGTCACCGAGGTCGTGGGCGTGTGCATCAAATGCCACTCCTGCGTGCGCAACTGCCCGATGGGTGCGAAGTATTTCGACGATCCCGCGTTCCTCTCGCACCGCGCGATGCTTGAACGCGACTACACGCGCAGAGCGGAGGACAAGATCTTCACGGCGTAAGAAAGTACATAAAAAGGCTCTGTTTGGGATTCCCAAACAGAGCCTTTTTCATTCCTGAATGATGGAACGTTGCTGCCTTACAAACAAAATTTGTGAAGGGCGGGAAGCGGGGACAGCCACGCACGCATACGCTATGGAGAAAGCACCAATTTTGGGAGGGATCTTATGAAACCGGTGTACTTTTTCCTCGGCGCAAACAGCGAAGAGGGCTTTTTCTCGCTCTATGACCAGCTTTTGGGCGGTCGGCTCGACGATCTGATGATTCTGAAAGGCGGCCCGGGCTGCGGCAAGTCGACCTTCCTGCGCACGCTCTCGCGCATGAACGAACTCATCTGTGACACCACGCTCAAAGGAAAGATTCTTCTGGACGGAGAAGACATCTACGCTCCCAACTACGATGTGGTGCAGCTGCGCCAGCGCGTGGGCATGGTCTTTCAGAAGCCCACGCCGTTTCCAAAGTCCATCTTTGAAAACGTCGCCTACGGCCTGCGCGTTGCGGGCATCAGCAGCCGTTCGATTCTGGCCGAAAAGGTCGAAGAAAGTCTGCGCCGTGCCGCGCTTTGGGAAGAAGTCAAGGATCGCCTCAATGAGAGTGCCCTGGGCCTTTCGGGCGGCCAACAACAGCGTCTTTGCATCGCCCGCGCCCTGGCCGTGGAACCCGAAGTGCTCCTGATGGACGAACCGTGCAGCGCTCTGGACCCGATTGCCACGCAACGCGTGGAAGAAAGCATTCTGGAACTCAAGCAGTCCCTGTGCATCGTCATCGTGACTCACAACATGCAACAGGCCGCCCGCGTCTCGGACAAGACCGCGTTCTTCTTCATGGGCAAACTCATTGAGTTCGACGATACAGACACGATCTTTAATAACGCCGCCAACGTTCGTACCCGCGACTACGTCAACGGTCGTTTCGGCTAACGTCATCATCGTGCCTCAGATGCAGCAAAAAAGCGGCCGACTCGGGCCGCTTTTTTACGTCTGAATGCCGTCGATTGCCCGGCTATGCCGCGGGAGCCTCTTCAGCTGCCCCCGTACCTTTGAGCGTCACTTCGAGCTTGTCGTAAGGAATTTCAATGCCCGCCTCGTTGTATGCCTTGAGAACGGCTCGGAAAATATTGCTCTTGAGTACCACTGTCCCGTCGCGGGGATCGGCAATCCAGAATGCTGCGCGCAGATTGATGCCGCTTGCGGCAAACTCGGTTACGGCAAACCAGGGCTTGTGACCGGGATCGTGCAACACGCGCGGCTGGGCAAGAACACATTCGGAGAGAATACGCAGTGCCTCGTCGACGTTGCTTTCGTAAGCACACGAAACGTCAAGAGTTACAAGCGTTGCCGTATCCGTGTGCGAGTAGTTCATGACGCTGCCGGTAACGAAGTTTTCGTTGGGCACGATCATTTCTTCGCCCGAAGTGTTGCGCAGCACCGAATAGCGAGTGTTGATCTGAGTGATGATGCCGGTAAATCCCGCAGCGTTGACCATGTCGCCGATCTTGATTGACTTGTCGCACAAAATGATGAAACCCGAAATGTAGTTCGAGGCAATTTTCTGCATACCGAAGCCGATGCCGACGCCGAGCGCTCCGCCGAAGACCGAGAGCACCGTCAGATCAATGCCCGCGCTCGACAAGCCGACCAGAACGCCGAGAATTAAAAAGCCCACACGGCACAAACGCGCCAGAACGACGCGGGAATTCATCTCCATCTCGCGCATGTTCATGATGGCCGCTTCGCACAAACCGGAAATGCGGGAGGCAATGCCCAAGGCCAAGAACAGCGTGAGAAAGCCGACGATGAGAGCCCAGACGGTCAGTTTGTCTGTACCGATCGGCAGCTGACAGGCTCGCATCCAGTCAACGATCACCGGCAGCACGTCGATGATTTGCAAAATCGCAAGCACCCAGAAGGCGATGCGCACGGCGTGCCGCAGACCTTTGCCGAACATGCGCTCGCCCAGCAGCACCGTGAAAAACTGCATCAGCACCAGCAGGATTGCCCAGGCATAGAAGATCTGGTAGGCCACGCGCACGAGCACAAGTTCGCTACGGTCGCTTAAAAAGCCGGTTTCCGTGATTCCCCACACGCACAGCGACAAAAGAGCTGCGGCCGTTGCCGAGAACAAAATGTCATTGATCGTATTGAGGCACAGCTCGAGAGCTTTGGCCTTCCATGTCTTGCGCCCGATGCGCAACGTCAGCGCCTTGATGTGCGCGCCTGCAATCTTATGCACCACCAGCCCGGCAAAAACCGCCAGCACGATGGCTGCAACCTGCGCAAGAATCACGTAGCCGTGCGTGGTGCCGGTAAAAAGCGCCACGATGTCACCAATGAGCGTTTCCGAAGTGTGGATCACCGCCTGTCCTGCGTTGGCGAGCACGTTGTCCGCATCGGCGGGCAGATTCGTTGTTGTCGTCATCTTGTTACCCCCTTCGTGCTCTTAGAAAACGTACAGACCCATGCTGGCAGGAACCAGAAAGCGCAGCGCCAAATTCAGAAGCAAAAAGAAGAGAATCGGCGACAGATCAAACCCTTTGATCGGCGGCAAAAGACGGCGGAAGGGACGCAGGAACGGATCAAGCAGCGTACCCAAAAGCGCCATGTATCCCGACCAGCGGTTGGCAAAGAACGACATGATGCAGTAGATGATGGTGCCCCAGATCAGGAGATTGACGAGCCAGCGCAGCGCCATGGCGATAATCGCTACGATGAAGGCCGTCGCCGTCTCGGGCATACCCATCAATTCGCGTCCGGCCCAAACCTGCACCAATGCCACAAAGATCGTTGCGGCCAGCGTTGGAAAATCCCAATCGCCGCGAGGACGCACCACAAAGCCGAAAGGCGTCACGAGCCAATTGGTGGCCTTCCAGATGAAACCCACCACCGGATCTCGCGGCGTGATGGCAAGCGTCCAGCACCAGGCACGCAGTAAAAGAAGACTTCCGATCAGTCCGGTCAGAAAAGAAAAAATCGTGTACATAGCTATTGGCCGAGCTTTGGCAAAAGCAGGCCCGTTAAGGATGAAAGCGTCGCGGCTTTAGAAAACTCAAGCGCGCGCGAAGGATTGTTCGAGAATGCTCAACTGCAGTCGCGCGGCGGCGCCCGCAAACTGCGGACTGCCGAACGCCGATCGGGAGCCGTTTAAGCGCACCCAGTCAAAGTGCGGGCCCGGATCGGTTTTTCGACCCGGTGCAATATCGCTGTGTCCCACAATATACGAAAGACCATATCGGGCGTCAATGGCGCCCAAAAGCTTTACCAGCGCCTGATACTGAGCCTCTTCGAAGGCCACGAAATCGGTTCCTTCCAGTTCGATGCCGATGGAAAAATCGTTGCAGTTGTCGCGCCCGTTAAAACGGCTCACACCGGCGTGCCACGCCCGCTTTGCGCAACTTACGAACTGCTCGATGCGCCCGTCGCGCGCAATAAAAAAGTGACTCGAAACCCGCAGCCCTTCGAGGTCTGTCAGATCAGGGTGGGTCTTGGTGTCGAGCTCTCCCATGAAGAGATCCCGCACAAGCCCCGTCCCAAACCGATTCGGAGGCAAAGAAATGTTATGCAGTACGACGACATGCGGCTCGGCATCTTCGTCCGGGCGTTCGTTGTAATGCGGACTCTCGTGCCGCTCTGCCGCGACAAGCCAGCCCTCGGGGTCAATGACGAGATCCTGCGCCATCTCAGGCCTTGTGAGCGCGCGCCTTCTTGCGGCAGCGCTCCGAGCAATATGCCTTTCCGTCTCCCAGCACCGCCTCATCTTCAGGAAAGTATGAGCCGCATTCCGGACACTCGATCATGGCCGTCGGAAACTTCGATTTCTTGCCGTCAACCTGCTTGTGTGAGTCACCCTTGGTGCGGCGGCTGCGCGCAAACACAAAGGCGGCATAAATGGCGACAATCAGAATCACCCAAAACAGAATTCTTCCCATGATTGACTCGCTAGTGGATCATCGCGTCAAGGATGAAGCGATACACGAGGTAAGCAACCGCCAGGAAGACGATGCCGGCCCAGAACCAAGCAAGAGCCTTCTTTTTGCGCCAGCCGAGGAAATAGCGGCCTGCCAGAAGCACGGCAAACACGATCCAGGACAACCACGTCAGAATCGTCTTGTGCTCGAATATGAAGTAGGTCTGGTGCAGTTCGTAGGTGGCCATCGCACCCAGAAGCAGCACGCAGGTCAGGCAGGCAAAGCCACAGGCCACGATGCGGAAAAGAATGCGTTCCATCGCCAACAGACTCGGCATGCTCGACAAAAGACCGCCCCTATTGAGCGTAGCGGGGTTAGCCACTTCGCGTTCCTTGCGAGTAAGCAAAATCGCCTGCACGACGGCAATCGTCATGAAGCTGTAGGCCGCAAGCGCCATCAGAAGATGGACGCGAAAAAGAATCGACCATTCCTGCGCCGGGAAAAGCTCCCCCTGAAACACCACGGGCAGGGCCGTACCGAAGGCAGACACCACGATCACGATGCCCATCAAACCGTTGATGCGGTGCACGAGACTTTCAACGAGAACGATCGCCACGGAGATGCACAGCAGAGCCGAGACAGCCATGCCGAAACCGAAGCGAATCGCCCCGGGAGCAAACATGTTCATCAGAACGCCCGCGGCGTGCGCGGCAAAGCCCACAAAGCCCACGGTGCGAAGCCAGGCAGGCGCCACCGCTTCGGGTGCGTTCAAAACCTTCACAATGCCAACGCCGCAGACAAGGTAGGCCAGGGCGGCAATCACAAGCAAAATTTCGCTCAGAGCCATCTGAGAGTAATCCCAAAAAGAAAAACAGCACGTCTGAAAGGATGTTTTTCAAACACGGAAACAGACGGCGCAGTGCTTTAAAATATCCGACCGCGTGTCTGCCGCAGACTGGCGAGCCGTCGTCTTTCGGATTGAAAAACGGTCCGCTCACTGATCAAACAGCCTCTCTTTTTTATGCGATTCTAGTCGAGCCTGCCCCGCAGGAACCTTAAGAGCGGTCTGCTTTGCATTGCGTCTGGGCTTTCACTCAAGGTAATTTCCATTTTTTCGCTTTTTCCAGCCGTTTTTTCATGCTTGAGAATCTGAGTTCCCGCCTTTCGCGCATCGTCAAAACCATGCGCGGACAGGCCCGCCTGACCGAACAAAATACGCGCGATATGCTGCGCGAAGTACGCCTTGCGCTGCTTGAGGCCGACGTCGCCCTTCCCGTGGTGCGCGAACTCACCGCCCGCATCAAGGAAAAAGCGCTCGGCGAAGAAGTTGTCGGCAATCTCAACCCCGGTCAGGCTCTGGTAGGTGTTGTGGAACGCGAACTCACCGCAGTCATCGGCGGCGACGTTCCCGAAAAAGATCGCCGGATCAACCTCTCCGTTCAGCCGCCTGCCGTAATTCTCCTGGCCGGTCTTCAGGGTTCGGGTAAAACCACGAGTGCGGCCAAGATCGCCAAGTGGCTCAAGGAAAATCTTAAGAAAAAGGTTCTCACCGTCTCGGCCGACGTGTACCGTCCCGCCGCTATTGATCAGTTGAAGACCGTTTCCGCGCAGGCCGGCGCCGACTTCTTCGAATCCACACCGGATCAGAAACCGCTTGACATCGCCCGCATGGCACTCGACCATGCCAAGCGTCACTTCTACGACGTGCTCATCGTCGATACGGCCGGTCGTCTGGCCATCGATGAAGCCATGATGCAGGAAGTGAGCGACCTCGCCGACTTCCTCAACCCCGCCGAAACGCTCTTTGTGATCGATGCAATGCTCGGTCAGGACGCCGTCAACACGGCCCGCGCCTTCAATGAACGTCTGACGCTTACCGGCGTTGTGCTCACCAAGCTCGACGGTGACAGCCGCGGCGGTGCGGCCTTGTCGGTGCGCATGGTCACGGGCAAACCGATCAAGTTTGTGGGTCTGGGTGAAAAGCTCGACAGCAATCCGGGTGAACTGATTCCCGAAGAACTCCGTAAGGCC
>ENA-ORNR01002468-ORNR01002468.1-human-gut-metagenome-genome-assembly--contig:-NODE-2468-length-14999-cov-5.807883_pt1 | contig 14999 bp, 9 predicted proteins | sample MGYA00242114_ERZ509020 | MGnify/ENA primary metagenome ERZ509020 (study PRJEB26280, sample SAMEA2338758) | human gut metagenome | biome: human gut; feature: human-associated habitat; material: faeces...
TTCCTGCCTCGACGGCAAAATCGTGGTACATCCCCTGCGTGACCCAGAGGCTTTCGCCCGGACGCAGCCGGATCTGCGTGCCCGCGGGGACCATGCGCTTGAGACCGTCGCAGTGGACCTCCACGTCGGACTCGTAGTCAATTTCTTCGTTCGGCAGGCTGTTGTATACGCGGATGAGGCAGTTGCCGCCGCCGCGGTTGATGATGTCCTCAGTTTTGAACCAGTGGAAGTGATTCGCGGCCATCTGGCCCTCTTTCAGATACAGCAGCTTCTCCGCGTAGACCTTCGGATATTTTTCCGGCTGCGTGCGGCAGCCGTTGCAGATGGTGATAAGAGAGAACCCGAATTTGTCAAAGTTACCGAGGCCGTAATCAGTAATATCCCAGCCGAGCATACAGTCGCGGACTTCATCGTACTCGTGACTCTTTTCCTGCCACTCCTCCGGGGTAAAATTGCAGAACGGCGGCAGATAGCACTTGTATTTCGCGCACATGGCTTCAAGTTCTTTTAGTGCTTTGTTAATTTCAGAGCGTTTCATTTTTATGCTCCCGTTGATAAAGCAATCAAAGCAGATTACGTTCTAATTGCAATGCGTCCAGTCCGAACCGCACAAACGCATAATCCTCCCGATATCCCCCGCTTTTTCCGTTGTGCCAGCTTCCGTAGAGCGAAAACAGCGTCGGATCGACGAAAAGCGGCTCAGGCTCCGCTGCGTTGTGGTGCGGGCCCAAAAGATTGCGGTTGCTTGCCATCAGCTCCAGTTCCAGCACATTTTCACCCGGATGCAGATACGGCGAAAGATCAAGCGTATCGCTAAAAAGCAGCGTTCCGGCTTTCTGCCCGTTTACAAATACGCGCGCATACTGGACGCGGCCCGCGCAGCGAAGCTGCCAGTTCGTGTTCTGCACGGTGATCGTGCGCTTCAGGCGCATGGCCCCGTGGAAGAACGGGAAGCCCTGCACCGTAATATCCTGCGGGTCAAGCTCCGTGACCGGCGTGCAGAGACGGAAGCGATCGCCGAAGCGAACGCCGTTTTCACCCGCCTGCCAGCCGGAATCCGGCCGCACGGCAAAGCTGCCAAACAGATACATCGCTTCGATATTCGTCTCATAGCTGACACAGTTCATGAGCGTCTCCGTGACCTCGCCGTTTCCGTAATAGAAGCCGTCGAACACGTCATAGGTCTGCTGCGACTGGAAATAGTCCAGCTCTAAAACGATCTCGTTTTCACCCTTTCTGGCAAGCGCGGCAATGTTTCCACGCACAAACGAGCGATCAAGGACCCCCTGACCGGTCAGGCTGATTTCCGTGCCGTTCACAGATAGTTTTGTGTGTTGGAGCGTTTCCAACTCCAATGTCAAATCATCCGGCAGGTGATCTGCCGCAAACGCATAACGCAGCCAGATCTTCCGATTCGTTTTCTCCCGCAGCAGCCGTTCCGAGATATACGGAACCGGCAGCGGCTCGGTGTAACTGACACCGTCATAACTCAGCGCCGCCATATCCAGCGTCAGACTGTTCTGTACCGGCGCGGACAGCGTCCATTTCCCGCCCAGCTCCATTGTCTCGGCAATGGGGCTTTTTTGCGCCTGCGGCATCGCGGAATCGTTCTGCGTGAGAAGCACAGACTCACCGGGTGCGAGATGCAGCTTTGCTGCGATCCCGTCTGTCGTCTTTTCAAAAGCAACGGATTTCGTTTTATGTGTCAGCAGATCGTATGCCTCCACGCCCGCAAACGGAAGTTTTACAGACATGTCAGCTGTGTCCGTCTCAGACAGATTGACTGCAAACAGGAAATTTCCATTCTCCGCAAAGCGGAGCGTGCAGCGCACGTCGCGGTTTGCCTCCGGCAGAAGCGCACGTTCCCGCACAAGCTCGTCCCACGTCAGGTTACCTTGCAAGAAGCTGAGATCAGCAATTTCGCCGTCGATGCGCGTGGGCTTCCGTCCCGCCAGCATCAGCCGCCCGCCCTGCGAGAGATAGTCCTTCAAAAGCGCGGCGGTACTGCTGTCCAGCGTGTCGCAGTCGGGAATCACAACGAAGGAATAGGTACACTGTCCAATGGTCAGCCTGCCGTCCTTGACGCTACCGTACTTCTCCATCAGCCGCTCGTCGCCGTAGTGATGGCCGATGCCAGCCGCGCCGAAGCGCTCAATGAGCGCATTGAACGGTTCTCCCACACTGCGCACCGACTCTTCATCGTTCGCACGGTCAAACGTCAGATAGGCCGAATGTATCGGATGGAGAATCAGCACATCCGCCTGTTCGCGGCTGTTGGCAAGCAGATAGCCCAGTTCCGTGAAATAGTCGTCGAATGTCTTTAATTCATCCGTCCACGGATTGTGCTCCGAATAAAACGCCGGATAATCCCGCTTGCGCTGGCCGCGGATGGAATACGGGTACAGATGCTGGCACATGAGGTTTACGCCGTTCATATACTGCCATTCGGCGATGCGCTTGAGTTCTTTCGGCGTCACGTCCCAGCCCGCACAGGCAAACGTCTCCGTCAGCACCTGCTTTTTGCCAAGCTGCTGCGCGGCGGACGAGACCTGCCGCGGGGCCAGCTCCGTGCCGATTCTGCGTCCCAGCCAGTCCACGCCCGGAATGCTCTCATACTCGTAAAACGGCATCACGCCTGCACAGCACCACATCTGCGTGTAAAGTTCGCTTTCCTCGACGGTGTGACCGGTCAGATGGCAGTTGTGTGACAGGCACCAGCGGTAAACGCGGCCCATGAAGTTTTCGGTATAGAGTACATTCATCAGCCGCCAGTAGCGGAAACGGAAGCCGGGCGCTTCCTCGCAGTCCACAAACAGCGCGCCGAGCAGATCGAGAATTTCTGCGCCGTAGGCTTTTTTGTACTCTGTCAGCAGCACCGGCGTGTAGGCCGTCTCATAACGGAAATACTGCGGCTCATCGGTGAAGAAGCCCGCAATGCCCTTGCCGAATTCCGCACCGAAGCGTTCATAATACTTCTCATGCGTCAGCGCAAGGAACGCATCGGTAATGCGCGGATTGAGAATATCGACCGTGGAGGAATTCTGGCAGTCGTAGACGCAGAGATACTCTGAAATGCCGTTCGCCGCACCGGTGATGCGGCGAATATGACCGTTTTCCAGCGTGTAAACGCCAAGCGCGGCTGCATCAAAGCCCGGCTTTTTCTCAAAGCGCAGATAATGCGCCCGGTTTTCCGGGTCTTCCAGCAGCTTGCCGCCGGCGAAGCCGCTCGGCCAGCCGTTTTCATCGTAGCACCACGCCTGCATCCCGCGCTTTTTCGCCTCGTCAACGGATGCCTCCACCGCACGAAACCAGTCCTCGCTCAGATACTCGGTTTCAAGTCCGCCCCGCGCGTGCATAAAGAATCCGCCCATGCCCGCGTCCTGCATCGCACCGATCTGCCGCCGCAGCTCGTCCGGCTCTAATTTGTCGTTCCAGCTCCAGAATGGAACAGGGCGACAAAAGACTGAAATCAGGTCAGTTGATTTCATTGTTATAGGCCTCCTTTGTGTCCGCTCGGTTCAGACGGTTTGCGCGATATTCACTCGGCGTAACTGCGTAGTGGCGCTTGAATACGGTGTAGAAATAGTTGGAATTTCCGAAGCCGGTTCGTTCCGCAATTTCACTGATCGGCACGTCGGTCTGCGCCAAAAACTCCGTCGCCTTATTCAGACGCAGACGGCGCAGATAGGCCGAAATGCTGCTGCCGGTGGCAGCCTTGAAAATATTCTGAATGTGCGACGCGGACAGACCGACATGATCGGCCAGCGCATCAATATTCAGCTTCGGATCGGCATAATTGCGCTCGATATAGCCGATGAGCGCGTCGATATAGTTGCTGCGGTTGTCAATGCTGGCAAATGCACAGGAGACGTCCTGCACCAGATCCAGAAACAGCCGCTTGACTGCGCGGGAAGATTCCGCACGCAGAACCTCCGTGCGGAAGCGCGAGGGGTTATATTCCATCGTCACGGCATAGGCACGCTTGAACGTTGCGATATATTCAGAAACGCCTGCAATCAGCAGATCCAGCGTATACGGCACATCCGCTGTCGGTTCAAACCATGCGTCAAAGAAGCCCGCAAGCGCTGCAGCGGCATCGTCAAAGCGCTGGGTGCAGAGAGCTTGTACTACCTCACTGCGGATCTGCTCTGCCTGTGCCTTGCCAAAGGCCGGACGTGCATCCAGCTCTGTGCGGGAAACAAAGTGACCGGCGGGATAGAAATACAGCAGATCCAGCCGCTCGTTCAGTGTGCGGTAGGCTGCGGGAAGCTGATCGACGGCAGAAATTCCATTGCACCAGACGCCAGAGACGGAAAACTGCGCGGCTTCAGAGAACGCTGCGCAAAGCGTTTGGGCAAGCGTCTGCGTGTCTACCGTATCCGGCTGCTCACAGACAAGGAGAAACCGGCCCTGCAGCATATCGACCAATTCATAGCGTGTCCCCTGCGGCAGCGTCTTGTCCAGCTGCTCCTGCAGCAGAAAATGCGTTCTGCGGTACGACATATTCTGATTGTCATCCGAAAGCTCCCGCTGCCGGAGCTGGAGCAGGAACAGCGCAAAGCCGGAATATTGCTCCAACTCGATGCCATTGTCGGAAAATTGCCGCCCGATGACAAAATCGCTGCTTCGGAGCGTAAAAAAGCTGCGGAGAATGGCGTGCTTGATATAGCTGTAGTTTTCGGCGTAGCGCTTTTCCGAAAGCGTATACTGCGTTTGAAGCGCAGCATATTCACGGTTGATACGGATTGTCAGATAGACGGAGATCAATACGGCGAATACCACGATGCCCAGATAGAACAGCAAAAACCAGCGCGTCAGCGCACGGAGCTGTGATGAAATGGCCGAGTCGCTGATGCAGCTGATAAAATACAGGTCTGTATCGGCAGAGCGCGACCATGTGCAGATCGCATTCGCCTCCTGCACGACCATTTGGCCGCTTTCTGCGGCCCCGCCCAGCACAGCTTCGATCACGGCATCCGTCTGTTCCTGTTCCAGCAGCGTCATGCCGCTTGTGTAGGTCTGTCCATCCGCATCCACGATCAGAAGCTGACGCTCCGTGCCGTTTGCCATACCGTAGCCGAGCTGCATCAGCCGCTCGGCGCTGATATTCGCAACAAAGAAGCCATTATAGCGATTGAGCGAGGTTCTGACCGGCAGAACATAACTGAAAACGGTTTTGTCGGAGGACGTGCTGCGGTAGCGAAGTTGGCGCATTGCCGGCTTTTGCGTCACACGGGACACAGCTGCAAGATTCCGAACGAACGCTGCGTCGAAAAAGTTATCCAGTGTACCAAATGATAACTGATAGGTGTTGCCATTGGCGTAGGCATAACAGATACAGTCTTCCTCTGCACAATAAATGTATACAGAGTCCAGCCATGACGACGCGCGCGTATAGTTTTGCAGCAGCTGCATGGATTGAATGACCGACAGGCTTTCTGTATCCATGGAGTAGATTAGCTGCAAAAGTTTCGGATCGCCGTTGAGTTGCGTGAGCATGGACGAAGCGGTGTCCTGCATGATGGAGGCGGAATAGCTGACGTTCGAGACAATATCCTGCTCTGCGAGATAGGACTGTTCCAGACTCCGTTTTTTGACGTTCTGATAAATGAGCAGAAAAACGAAGGATACCAGCAGCAGGCAGAAAACTAGAATGCCGCTGAGTACCTTAATAAAAAAGCTGTTCTTTCGATCGGTCGGAATATTGGACTTGATTAGCCGCACGAGTTGTCCTTCCCCCCTCTTCATGCAGAGCATTGCAACTATGCAGTTTCCACAAAGCGGATGGTGAAAACTATTTGCATACCTAAAAAATATCACAAGCCCAACGCACATTTCAACATAATCATAAAAATTCAAAGTCGCGCTCAAAAATCAAAGTCCGCTTTCAGGGCAATTCAAAGCAATCGTGAGAATTCAAAGATTACAAATGTGCACCTCGCCACTATACTGAATTTAGCGAAAACGACAACGAGAAGACAGAGGTGGTTCGTATTGATGAAAGCAGAAACGAAAAAACAGGAACCAGGCACAATCCGCAGACGGTCTTCTTATAACCGGAGCTTGCGCAAGGATAACCGACAGCTGTTTTCCATGTGCGTGCCGGGCATCATTCTTCTGGCGCTGTTTGCGTATCTGCCAATGTTCGGTCTGGTGCTGGCATTCAAGAATTATAAATTCAATCTTGGCATCTTCGGAAGCGAATGGGTCGGGTTCAAGAATTTTGAGTTTTTCTTCACATCCGGTACCTTCGGACGGCTGATCCGCAATACGCTGGGACTGAACCTGCTGTTCCTGCTGTGCAACACGGTCATCACCGTTCTGCTGGCGCTTCTTTTATATGAGATCAACAGCCGCCACGCGATCAAGGCGTTCCAGACGGTGATCTTCCTGCCGTTTATCGTTTCATGGGTTGCCGCGTCGTATGCGCTCTACGCAAACCTCGCCGACGTCAACGGCATTGTCAACGGAATCCTGACGTTCTTCGGAAAAGAAACGGTTTCATGGTACACAACGCCAAAATGGTGGCCCTACATTCTGCTTGTCTGCTATCTGTGGAAGAACATGGGCTACGGCATTATTATTTATTACGGAAATCTGCTGTCGATCGACAAATCCTATTTTGAAGCGGCGCAGCTCGACGGCGCAACGCGCTGGCAGGTCATGTGGAAGATCTCGTATCCGTTCATCCGTCCAATCGTGACCATGTTCTTTATTTTGTCGCTCGGTCGGATCTTCAGCGCAGACTTCGGTATGTTCTATTATCTGACAAAGAACTCCAGTATGCTCTACAGTGTGACGGACGTGATCGACACCTATGTTTACCGCGCACTGCGCGTGACTGGCGACGTGGGTATGTCCACGGCCATCGGCCTGTGTCAGTCGGTTGTCGGCTTTATCATTCTGGTCGTAGCAAATAAGATCACGAAAAAAATCAACGGAGAGGGGACGCTGTTTTAATGAAAAAGAAAAACCGTATTGGAACAGTGTTCATCTATCTGATTTTCATCGTGCTCTGTCTTGCAATTCTGTATCCGTTTCTCTGTGTGCTGTCCGTGTCGCTTTCCAGTGCCGAGGACATCAAGCTGTATGGCTTCCGCGTGCTCCCGAAGCATCTGGATTTCTCGGCCTATTCCTATCTGTTCCGTGACAGTAAGATGCTCTGGCAGGCTTACGGCACCACGATTTTTGTCAGCGTCGTCGGAACGGCTATCGGCTGTCTGGTCACGAGCCTGTATGCCTATGCGATTTCGCGCACGACCTTCTGCTGGCGCGGTGTGCTGTCACTGTTCGTAACGTTTACAATGTTTTTCAGCGGCGGCATGGCGGCGCAGTACATCACATATGTCAAGCTGCTGAATCTGAAGAATTCCATCTGGGTACTGATTCTGCCGGGCGCGTTTTCCGCGATGAACACGATCATCATGCGTGCCTATTATGAAAAGCTGCCCTACAGCATGATCGAATCTGCCAAAATCGACGGTGCAAGTGAGTACCAGATTTTCTGGCGCATGATGTTCCCGCTTGCAAAGCCTGCGCTGGCCACTATCTGCCTGACACTGTTCGTCGCCTATTGGAATGCTTACTACGAGGCCATGATGTATATGGATACCGGCAATTATGTGACGATTCAGCTGCTTTTGCAGCGTATGCTGGAAAAGGTCGACTTCCTCAAGAATAACGCGTCTACGGGGCTGCTCGGCGCAGAAGCCGCAAAGCTTCCAGGCGAGGCCATGCGTATGGCAATGTGCGTGCTGACAGTCGCGCCGATGCTGCTGGTGTTCCCTCGCTTCCAAAAATATTTCGTCAAGGGTATGGCAATCGGATCTGTCAAAGAATAAAATCATTGACAGAACGGTATGACATAATAAAAATGAAAAGGAGAAACACAAATGAAAAAGTTCCTCGCGCTGCTGCTGGCGGCTCTGATGGTTCTGGCGATGTTCACCGCCTGCGCCAAGACTGCGACGCCCTCCCAGGAAGAAACCACCGCTCCCACCGAAACTGCGGAACCCGCCGCTCCCGCGGACGAAACTCCGGCTGACGCCCCGGCAGATGACAATCCCTTCGCAGAAGAAGTCACGCTGCACTGGGCATTCCCCGCGCTGCAGGACAGCTTCCCCGGCTTTGAGGCCATCAATGAGAAACTCAACGAGATCACAAAGGAAAAAATCAACGCCAAGATCGAGTTCGAGATGATCCCTCTCGGCGAGTACACCGAGAAGATGAACATGAAGTTCACGGCTGGCGAGGAATTTGATATTTGCTTCACCGGCGCATGGAACCCGTATCTGCCCGCCGTTGCGAAGGGCGCTTATGCCGAGTTGACGCAGGACGTTCTGGATAAGTACGCTCCTGACGTTGTCGCTGATCTCAACAGCGCTGTCTGGGATGCAATCCGTGTAAACGGCAAGCTCTACGGCATTCCGCTTCAGCAGATCTATGTCCGTCAGACCGGTATCCGCTTCAACACCGAGCTTCTGAACAAGTACGGCTTCGATCCCAGCACTGTCAAGACGCTCGACGATCTGGACGAGTATGCTGCGACCATCAAAGCCAGTGAGCCGGATGCCGTTGTGATTTATAATTACGGTCATCTTATTTATGAAAATATGGTCAACTATCTTGGCTATGATGTGATCGTTTCCAATACGACGCCGGGTGTTGTTTACTATGCTGCCGAAACTCCCGTTGTCTTCAACCAGTTTGAGTCTGAAGAATTCAAGGCTCTGTGTGAAAAGATGCGCGAGTGGAATCTGGCGGGCTACTTTCCGACAGACGCCGTTACCGGTGCTGACTCTGTAGGTGAGAATGACATCCGTGCGATCGACACCGACCCGGCGCACAAGCCCGGCGGCGACATCACCGAAGGTCAGCTTCGCGGCTATGACATCACCGGCATTGCCTTCGGCGACTGCGCCATGACGACCGGCGCTGTGCAGGCGACGATCACCGCTGTCTCCGCAACCTCCAAGAACGTCGAGCGCGCTGTTGCGTTCATCAACCTCCTTGACTCCGATCCCGAAGTCCTGAACCTCATCTGCCACGGCATTGAGGGCACGGACTATGAATTCGTCGGCGACAAGGCTGACGGCCTCATCAAGCCCATCAGCGACTATCCCGGCATGCTGAGCTTCCTCGTCGGCAACGTCTTCAACGAGTACTACACCGACGCTTCTCAGGTCGGTACCTGGCCGGAAACTGCCGAGATCAACGCCAACGCGCAGGCCTCCTGCATCCTCGGCTTCGCATTCGACTCCGAGCCTGTTGCAACCCAGATCGCGCAGTGCTCCGCTGTTGTCGAAGAATATCTGCCCGCTCTCAACTGCGGCGCAGTCGATGTTGACAGCACGCTCGAAGCGTTCAACGCCGCTCTGAAGGACGCCGGCGTCGAGCAGATCATTGCCGAAATGCAGTCCCAGATCGACGCATGGCTGGCAACCAAGTAAATAAACGACCCCATCAGGATTTTTAGTCTGACTGACTGAAGGACGGGCAGGATGAGCCATCTCATTGCCTCATCCTGCCCGTTTTGTATTGGGCAGCGGAAACCGGTGTTGTCAACGGCGTCGGAAACGGAAAATTTGCACCGAACGCCACGCTCAGTCTGGAACAGTTGATTACCATTCTGTATCGCTATGCGGAAAATAAGGGGTATAACGTCTCGAAGTCCGCTTCGCTCGATTCGTTCACGGACGGCAGCGCTGTCAGCGCATACGCAAAGCCCGCCATGCAGTGGGCAGTCGGAATGAACTTCCTTTCCGGCAATACCCTGACCCCAGGCGCGCCCGCAAGCCGCGCGCAGATCGCACAGGTTCTGATGCTGTTCTGCAAGGCTTACATTAAGTAATCCCCATATAACCAGCTGCGCCCTGCTGTTTGCAGGGCGCAGCACCCAAATTTGCAGACAATCAGCAAAAAACTGCTGAAATGATAGATATATCTGAAAAGGAGCCATCACCATGGATAATTTCACACCGTTCCGCACGTTTGGAACCATGCTCGACTGTTCGAGAAACGCTGTGCCGAATCTGCACGCGCTCAAAAAGTGGGTCGATCTCACGGCAAGCCTCGGATACAACACCCTGCTTTTATACACAGAAGACACCTATGAGGTACCGGACGAGCCGTATTTTGGCTATATGCGCGGACGTTATTCACAGGCGGAGCTGCGCGAACTGGATGCCTACGCCAAAAAACAGGGCATGACGATCATGCCCTGCATCCAGACGCTGGCGCATCTGTACGCCATCAAGCGCTGGCCGGAATACTGGCCGCATTTTGACACGGATGATATTCTGCTGGCGGGCGACGAGCGGGTGTATACGCTCATTGACCATATGTTCCGGAGCCTTGCCGCGTCGCTCTCCTGCCGGACGATCCATCTCGGTATGGACGAGGCGGAGATGTTCGCGCGCGGCCGGTATTACAACCAGCACGGCGACTGTAACCGCTCACAGGTGCTGCTTGCGCATTTGCAGCGCGTATGTGAAATCGGCGAAACATATGGCTTCCGCTTCCTGATCTGGTCGGATATGTTTTTCAAACTGGCGACCGGCGGACAGTATTATGCCCAAAACGCTCAGATCGACGAATCTGTGCGCGAAAAGATCCCGGCAAATGTGGAACTTATCTACTGGGATTATTATTCGGCGGATGAAGCGCACTATGACGGCATGATCGAGGCACATCAGAAGCTGAAGCCCGGCACATGGTTCGCAGGCGGCCTGTGGAAGTGGACAGGCTATGCCCCGCACAACGGCTACAGCATGAAGATCACAAAAGCAGCGCTTGCAAGCTGCCGGGAGCATGGCGTGCAGGATGTATTTCTGACTATGTGGGGCGACGACGGCGGGGAATGCTCCCCGTTTACGCTCCTGCCGTCGCTGTTCTATGCTTCGGAGCTTGCGAAGGGCGAAACCGATGACGAAACGATCAGGGCGCATTTTGCGCAGCGCTTCGGTGCAGCCTTCGACGATTTCATGCAGCTGGATCTGCCCGGAACGCGCAACGGCCTTGACGACAACGTTCGGAATCTGGATAAATTCCTGCTGTATAATGATCCGTTCATGGGCATGATGGATCAGACGGTTTTGTCCGGTGAGGGCGCACAGTTCGGCGCTTGCGCCGAAAAGCTGGAAGCACTGCAAACGCTGCCGGAGTGGGGCTATCTGTTCCGGACGCTCGGCGCGCTGTGCCGGGTGCTGGAGATCAAGGCAGAACTCGGTGTCCGAATCCACGAGGCATACCGCACAGGAGATAAAACAGCGCTTCGCGCCATGCTCACGGAGCTTGACGAGACACTTGTGCGTCTGGAACGCTTTCATGATGCCTATCAGGCACAGTGGATGCAGGAAAACAAGCCGCATGGCTTTGACGTGCAGGACATCCGGCTCGGCGGTCTGATGCAGAGAGTAAAGACCTGCCGTGCGCGGTTGGAGGATTACTGCGCCGGACGGCTCGACCGGTTGGAAGAACTGGAAGCAGCGCAGCTTGATTTCTTCGATCACGGAAAGCGCTGCGCAGAGCCGGTCGCCACGCATTGGGGACAGATCGCGACAGCAAATATTGTCTATATGACGATGCTTTGGTGAAAAATATGAGTCAAATTTTAGAGTACGCAAGCTGGATCTATCCATCGGAGGATATCGGCGAAATATGCCCTGTTTTCCGAAAGCATTTTACCGCGCGCCCCGGTGCAGCAGCGAAGCTGGAAATCACCGCATTCGGCGTCTACGAAGCGTTTCTGAACGGGCAGCGGATCGGAAATTTCTTTCTGGCTCCCGGCTGGACAAGCTATCCGACGCGCCTGCAGGTACAGACCTATGATCTGACGGCGCTGCTGCGCGAGGAAAATGAACTGACCGTTACGCTCGGAAAGGGCTGGTTCGCCGGACGGATTTCTGCCGGTGTTTATCAGGCGCTTGCGGACGGCCCGCGTCTGCTGGCAGCACTGCATCTGACCGACGCGGACGGCACGCGGGAATATGCGACCGACGAAAGCTGGCAATGGGCCGAAAGCCCGATCCGGTTCAGCGATATTTACGACGGCGAAACGTATGATGCGCGCGTCACACCGGAAAACTGGCGCTTTTGCCGGACGGATAGCTGCGGCAAGCAGATGCTGATCCCGCAGGAGGGCGAGATCGTTACAGAGCATGAACGACTCAAGCCGGTCGCGGTTCTGCATACGCCGAAGGGCGAAATGGTGCTCGATTTTGGACAGGAGATCACGGGTTACGCGGAATTTACCGTGCAGGCCCGTGCGGGTGAGCGCGTTCTGCTCTCCTGCGCAGAGGTGCTCGACGCAGACGGAAATTTCTATACGGAAAACTACCGCAGTGCAAAATCCAGAATCGAGTATATCTGCCGTGGCGGAATCCAGACCGGCCGCGCACACCACACGTTTTACGGCTTCCGCTATCTGCGTGTGGACGAAGCGCCGGAGGGTTGGCAGGCAGAGAATTTCACGGCGGTCTGCGTCTATTCCGATCTGCAAAGAACCGGCTGGATTCGCACGTCCGATCCGCTTTTGAACCAGCTGTATCAGAACATTGTCTGGGGTGAAAAGGACAACCTGCTGGACGTACCGACTGACTGCCCGCAGCGCGACGAGCGGCTTGGATGGACAGGCGACGCGCAGGTCTCCATCCGTGCGATCACCTGCACGTTTGATGGGAAGCGATTTTTTTCAAAATGGCTGCGCGATATGGCAGCGGAGCAGCGCGGGGACGGCACGGTTTCCCATTTTGTCCCGAATGTCGGTCTGTTTACGAAAGATCCCGCGCTGTTCTGCGGCGGCTCGGCGTGGGCGGACGCGGCGGTGATCTGCCCGTGGCAGCTCTATCAGGCTTATGGTGACAAGGAACTCCTGCGTGAACATCTTCCCATGATGCAGAAATGGGTCGAATATGTATGCAGGGCTGCCGGGGACAGCTGCATCTGGAGCACCGGTCACCATTACGGCGACTGGCTGGCGCTCGACGCCGGAGAGGGCAATTATACCGGCGCTTCCCGCAAGGAATTTATCGCAACGGCATTCTATGCGCATTCCGCACAGCTTCTGGCACAGGCAATGGACGCGCTGGATATGGACGGCGCTGCATATCATCGGCTGTTTGAAACGATCCGTGCCGCACACCAGAACGCATTCCCGGACTGCCGCACGCAGACCGAATGTGCATTGGCGCTGCATTTTGGTCTTGCGGCGGCTCCTGACCGCGTTGCCGCGCAGCTTGCAGAGCTGGTTCGGAGCAACGGGAATCGACTGACGACCGGCTTTGTCGGAACGCCGTATTTGTTACACGCGCTGAGTGAAAACGGCTATGCACAGACGGCCTATGACCTTCTTTTGCAGACGAAAGCCCCATCATGGCTGTTCTCTGTCAAAATGGGCGCAACGACCGTCTGGGAGCATTGGGACAGCCGAAAGGCGGACGGCTCGTTCTGGAGCACAGATATGAACTCGTTTAATCATCACGCCTACGGCGCGGTCGCCGACTGGCTGTACGCCGCGGCAGGCGGCATCCGGCCGGGGAAGCCGGGGTATGAAACCGTGCTGTTCTCACCCATTCCAAACCGGCGACTGCAGCGATTTGAAGTAGTAGTAAATACGCCGCACGGAAAAGTGTGTTCATGCTGGAAATGGAACGGCCCCACAGTGACATATGTTCTTACTACGCCGGTCAGTGCCGAGATTCGGCTTGGTGGTGAACAGCACAATGTTGCAGCGGGAACATACACCTTTGTTCGGGGGGATACGACAAATCGCCGTATGAAGCAAAGGATTTTCTGAACGTTCGAAGATAATTCGCGGTTGCCCATAGCGCCCATCGGAGTTATTAGCAAATGTAGATATGAGAGCTGCACCTAAAAATATGATAGTTGGCTTGTGTCATTTTGAGCCATGCCATGTTATAATAAATACGGAGAAAGAGTAGCAATTGAACGAGCAAAAACTGTATCAATATCTGGGCGCAAATGTCTATCGGCTGAGGAAACAGCGTGGGTTGACACAGTCCGAACTTGCTGCATATATTGGCTGCAATCAGAAGTATATCTCACAAATTGAGACAGGCGCTGCAGAGCAAGCAAAAGTTTTGTGTGTGTGGGGTAAAGTTGTAAATAACCGGTAAACAACCTTATGAGGAAAGCAAGCTCTGTCTCACGAAAACATGTTTCATTTCCGTTCTGCCATAATAATGCGCCAACTTCTTTTTTTAATGCAAAAACGAAAAAATATTATGCGCCGCAAAACGATGATAAAGAACATCGGTGCGATTTCCCCGGCTGCAATAAGCCCGGCGAGTACCGCGCACCCAAAAACCGTGGTTTGAAAGAGTATTATTGGTTCTGTCTGGAACATGTTCAGGCCTACAACGCTAAATGGAATTATTACGAGGGGGAAGACGACGAGGAGGCGGCCGCGGCGGCGGAGGAGGAAAAGAAAAAGGAAGACGAAACCAATACCAACAACGACGACCAAAACAAAGACGAAACCAACTGCAACTCGGACGACGAGGGCTGGCTGGGGATCTGTAACGAGATCGCCAAGGCACTCAACCTGTCCGAGACCGCGACCGGGGACGACATCCTCAAGGCCGTGACGGATCTCAAGACGGATTTTGATTTGCTCAAGCAGCAGGTCGATGAGTCCAACGGAGGCTCCGTTGCCCACAACAGGGCACCCCTGCCGCGACAGCTGCATAACAAGGGCAACCAGCAGCGCATGGACCCCAAGGTCACTCCTGCGGGTGTGATCACCCACCGCACGCCGGAGGGCAAGGCCGTCAAGGTGCCGCAGAGCGACGTCGATCTGGTGGCCCATTGCCGCAAGGCCGTGGACGCCGAGGTCACCAAGCACGGCCGCGCTCTGACTCCGGGCGAGTACAACCGCACCTGGACCAGGGCTGCGGAGGAATTCACGTCCTCACGCAGCAAATAGCTCCACTCCCAACTCTCAACACTCAACTCTAAACAAGATGATTATTAAGCAAACT
>ENA-ORNR01002482-ORNR01002482.1-human-gut-metagenome-genome-assembly--contig:-NODE-2482-length-14917-cov-5.692370_pt1 | contig 14917 bp, 18 predicted proteins | sample MGYA00242114_ERZ509020 | MGnify/ENA primary metagenome ERZ509020 (study PRJEB26280, sample SAMEA2338758) | human gut metagenome | biome: human gut; feature: human-associated habitat; material: faeces...
GCGCTGCTGCTCGCGGGCGGCGTGCTGCGCGTACTGCTGCCGGTCGGCCCGGTTTACCGCGGGGAGCTGACTGTTGCGCAGTTTGCGGAGAATTACAACACGATCCTGCGTCAGTTCGGGGACTATGATGTTGAATTGGACGAAAACGGCCGTTGGAAGGAAGAATCGAGCTTTCAATCGAACGGTGGGACAACGACCGTCATGTTCAACGACCGCCTGCCGCAGCTGGAATACCAGACAGAAAACGGCGTCCTGACGGGCATTGTCTACCACGCTGCGGGCGGCGAGGAGGACGGCTGGATCAGCGTCCCGTCCGGTGATGTGATGCAGTACGCCCTGTTTGCATTTGCCGGAGCAGAAAAGGGGCACATCCTGCTCGATAAGCCCCTGCAGACGGCTGCGTCCGAGCTGTGCGACAGCGTATTTTCCGAATATCATACCGTCGTGGACGGCGTCGCGGTCGATTACGTCTATACCGACACCATAATCGATTCCACACGGACGCAGTACAGCTATACCCTCACGCTGCGCAGGGTGCAGGGGTAACAATATCAGCACTGGCGCGCCAGCACCCCGGCTCCCCTTTCAGGGGAGCCATTTTCTGCCCGCCGTGTCCGGCAGGGGAGGGGGATGCAAAGTGCTCCCACAAAAAACAACGCAATCCCGCACCGGAATGCGGGATTTGTCGTTGACACTTTGGGATTCTTGCGCTACAATAAGGTGAAATCAATACAAACCAACACAATCCCATTTTTGGTTGGATGATTTATGCAAGGTAAATGCAAGAAAGGAATGGAACGTATGAAAACGAAAGCTGTCCGTATCCATGGCAAAATGGACCTCCGCCTGGAGGAGATCGAGCTGCCGCAGGTCGGCCCGGATGACGTTCAGGTCAAGGTCATTTCCGACTCGATCTGTATGTCGACCTACAAGGCCGCAGTCGAGGGTGAGGATCACAAGCGCGTCCCGAACGACGTTGCGGAGCATCCCACAATCGTCGGCCATGAATTCTGCGGCGTGATCACCGAGGTCGGTGAAAACTGGAAGAACAAGTATAAGCCCGGCCAGGGCTTCGCCATCCAGCCCGCGCATTTCTACAAGGGCTCCCAGCTGGCTCCCGGCTACTCCTACCAGTACTGCGGCGGCGACAGCCAGTATTCCAACATCCCCATCGAGACGCTGCTGACCGACAACCTGCTGCCGTACAACTCCGACACGTATTTCTACGGCTCTCTGGCAGAACCCATGAGCTGCATCATCGGCACGTTCCATGCCATGTACCATACCAAGCCCGGCTCCTATGAGCATCAGATGGGCATCGTCGAGGGCGGCAAGATGGCCATGCTCGCCTCCGTCGGCCCCATGGGCCTCGGCGCGATCGACTACGCGCTGCACTGCGACCGCCGTCCGAGCCTGCTCGTCATCACCGATATCGACGACGCCAGACTCGCAAGAGCCGAGAGCATCTACACCGTCGAGCACGCCAAGGAAATGGGCGTCGAGCTGCACTACGTCAACACGGCCAAGCCCGGCTGCGACACCAACTACCTGCGTGAGCTCTCCGGCGGCACCGGCTATGACGATGTCATCTGCTTCGCACCGGTTCGTCCCGTTGTCGAGCAGGCCGGCGATATCCTCGGCTTCGACGGCTGCCTGAACTTCTTCGCAGGCCCGACCAACAGCCAGTTCAAGGCAGAATTCAACTGGTACAACGTTCATTATCTCTACACCCATGTGGTCGGCACCTCCGGCGGCAACACCAGCGACATGAAGGAAGCCATCGAGATGATGACCTCCGGCAAGATCAACCCCGCTGCCATGATCACCCACATCGGCGGCCTGAACGCCGTCGTCGACACCGTTCTGAACCTGCCGAAGATCCCCGGCGGCAAGAAGCTGATCTACACGCAGATCGAACTGCCCCTGACGGCCATCGCCGACTTCGGCAAGCTGGGCGAGACAGATCCGCTGTTTGCAAAGCTTGACGAGATCACCAAGCGCCACAACGGCCTGTGGAGCCCGGAAGCAGAGAAGTATCTGCTGGCCAACAAATAATTTTTATTGAGATTAAAATAGGAGTGAAACACTTATGGCAGAAGGCGTATTGATGCCCAAGGAAGGCATTACAGTCGAATCTTGCATCATTGGCGAGTGGAAGAAGAATGTCGGCGATCACGTCAACGTCGGCGACGTCCTCTTCACCTACGAGACCGACAAGGCGGAGTTCGAATGCGAATCCACCGCCTCCGGCACCCTGCTTGAGAAATTCTATGAAGACGGCGACGAGGTTCCGTGCCTTGCCAACGTCTGCGCAGTCGGCAACCCCGGCGACGCGTATGAGTTCCTGAAGCCCGGCGCAGAGGTCCCGGCTCCTGCCGCCGCTCCCGCCGCAGTGGGCGGCGATGCACTCCGCCGCGTCGTTGCCGGACGGCAGCATCAGCCCGTAGAGGAGTTCTTCCATCGTGAGCGTTTCGCCCTCGAGAAGGTACATTGACGAGCCCTCGCGCAAGTGCTCGCGTTTGACCGTGACCTTCTCCGTGAGTTCGCTGTGCTCCAGCGCGATTAAGCAGGTCATGATCTTCGTCGTGCTCGCGATGCTGCGCTCCTGCGTTTCATTGCGCGACGCCAGCACCCGCCCGCTGCCCGCCTCCATCAAAATGAATGCGGCGGCGGCAGTTTCAGGCACAGCAGCCTGACAGGTCAAACTGCTTGACAGGCAGGAAACAGCAAGGAAAACGGCAAATACGCATCGGGCAAAACGCGGCATGGGATCACTCCTTCATTCGGAATGCCCCTATTATGCCCGAAATCAGTAGATATCTTTCTCTTCTCTCTTCTTGTCCACGAAATTCTGCACGCGGTCGAGCACTTCCGGCACAAGATCAAGCACGCGGTCGACCGTTGCTGCCGCAGGGATGGCCACGGGCATCACGCGCGTCAGACCGTCCTTGACGACGAGGAACGCGACGGGGTCGACCTTGACGCCCGCACCTGCGCCGCCGCCGAAGTGTGAGGTGTCGGTCTTGCCGTAGTCGCCGCCGCCCGCGCCGAAGCCGAAGCTCACGCGCGAAACGGGAATGACCGTTACGCCGTCGGGCGTCGTGATCGGCTCGCCGATGATGGTGTTGGAATCGACCATATCACGGATCTTATCCATCGTGGTGTCCATGAGATCGTTGAGCGGGGTCTTCTTTTCGATGTTTTCCATGAGGTTTATCCTTTCTTTTTATGCGGTCAGTTTTTCACTGTGTTCACTGTTTTGCGGAGTGCTCTCCGTTGGTTTTTCCGCGGGAGCGTCGTTTTTATGCGCCTTTTTATAGCGCAGGTACCATTTGAGCATCGGAATGAGCAGCGCAAGTGCGATGTGCAGCCCGTCGCGGATGCGAAGCGACAGGCCAACGGCACCCTCTGCGTGCGTCTTTTCAGAGCTGTAGTCCATGCGCAGGTGCAGTGAGGGATCAGGGATATGGAAGAGGTCTTCAAGGTGCGGCATCACACCCCACATCGCGGCGCTCGCATAGCCGTAGGTCTGCGCGATATCCGCGGGGTCCGTGCCGCCAAAGACGATGAGAATTTCCAGCGGGTCGATGCGAAGGCGCTTGCAGGTGCGTTTCGCTGTCTCCTTGAGCGCCGAGAGCGCCGTCGTGATGAGGTCCCTGAGCTCCTCTTTTGTCGGCTTGGGGAGCGAGGGCTTTTTCTTTTGCTTCGCCTCTTCTCCCTCTGACTTTGGTTTCTTCTCCTTTGCCTTTTTTTTCGGCGTTTCTTTCTTTTCCTTTGCTGGCAGCAGCGTGAAGCGGAACGGGCCGACCGAAAGCTGCACGCGCAGCTCGTCGCCGAACTGCATCAGCGCGCCCACGCGCAGAAAGCCGATCAAAATAAAAATGAGCAGGATGATGCCAATTACCTTCAGCGCAGTCAATCGACCACCTCCCTCTTTTTACGCTTCACGCGGTTTTTATGCTTTACGCGGTCAGTGTTCCCTGTTTTCGGGAATGCTGCCTTCTTTTTCCGTCATGGCGCTGGGGTCGAGGATCGTGCCGTCCTCCGTCATGCGGAGCTGACCGTCGGCCTCAAGACCCGGCATCTCCGGCAGCTCCTCGAGCGAACCCAAGTGGAAGTCGCGCAGGAACTTTTTCGTCGTGCGGTACAGCCTCGGCCGTCCCGGCACCTGCAAACGTCCGCACTCCTCAATGAGCCCGCGCTCAAGCAGCAGGCCCACGGTGTACGAGCTGTCCACGCCGCGCACCTGATCAATGTAGGCGCGGGTCGTGGGCTGGTAGTAGGCGATGATCGTCAGCACCTCCAGCGCGGGCTGAGAGAGCTTGGCGGTCTTGCGGATCTCAAACGCCTTGCGGATGACGTCGGCATAGTCCGGCGACGAGCAGAGCTGATAGCTGTCCTCCATGCGGACGAGCCGGATGCCGCGGCGCTCAAAGGCGTAGTAATCGCCGAGCTTTTGCAATACCTGTTCCGCGGTCGGACGGTCCAAATCGAGCGCAAGGCAGATGCGGTCGACGGGAAGCGGTTCGCCGCTGGCGAACAAAATGCCCTCGATGGCCGACTCGACCTCGCGCAGATCCAAAGATTCCAAAGACATAGCGTTCCTCGCTTTTTACAGATTGATACGGTCGGGGGCGTCGTCCCCGCACTCCACGGTGCAGTCCGTGTCAGAACCGGCCAGATGGATGACCTTTTCGCGGCAGAGCTCCAGAACGGCGATAAACGTCGCCACGATCTCGCTGCGGCTGCGGCTGCCGCGGAACAGCAGCTGAAAGCGCGTCATACCGTATTCCTTCAGCCGGCGCAGGATCTCCTCTGCCTTGCCCTTGACAGGATACGGCTCGCGGCGAACGATCTCGCTCAGCGCCGCGCTCGGTGGCGCGGCCAGCTTTTCCCCGCGCTCCATGATCGTCTGCATGGCAAGCACGAGGTCGGCCTTTTCGTGGCTGTACTCGTAAATTTTGCCGCGCTGCATGGGCTCGGGCTGGCGCGTCATGATGCTGCGGCCAAACTCGCCCATCGGGCCGAGCGTTTCGGTCAGCGTCTTGATGCGAAGGTACGTGTCCTTTTGCTGGCGCTCTTTGAGCGAGGCAATGAGCTCGTCCATCTCGCTCTGCGCCTGCTCATCCTCAAGCGAAAGCAGCATGCGCGTTTTGATGTACATTAAATGTGCCGCCATCGTGATGAATTCGCTCGCGACCTCGAGATCGAGCTGCTTTCGCTGCTCGAGATACGCAAGGTACTGATCCAGAATCAGCGCGATGGGAATGTCCTGGATCTCTATTTTATTTTTCGACAGCAGGAAGAGAATGAGGTCGAGCGGCCCTTCAAAGTCCTGCAGCGCCTCCGCGCTGCGCTCGTGCACCACGCCCTCCAGCTTGAAAACGGGATTGTCCATGACATTCCTCTCACTTTATTAATATACGATCCAGTTGACCAGAAGCTCGTACACGCGGTAGATGCCCTCGCTGAGGATATTGTTTCCCACGCCGAGCCAGACGAGCACAAAAAGAACAAGCATGCCGTATTTTTCATACCGCATCAGCGTCATGTACGCGCGGTCGGGCAGAAAGGCGAAGAGCACCTTCGACCCGTCGAGCGGCGAGATGGGGATGAGGTTGAAAAGCCCCAGACCGACGCTCATGTACGCCGTCATCGCAAGGAAATTCAAAAGGCCGCTGCAAAACGCGGTATCGACATAGTGCGCGATCGTGATGCGCGCGCCGAGCAAGAGCAGCATCGCCAGCAGCAGATTCGACACCGGCCCCGCCAGCGCTGTGATGGCCATACCCTGCTTCGGCTTTTTGAAATACCGCATGTCGACCGGCACGGGCTTTGCCCAGCCGAAGCCGACGAGCAGCATGGCAGCCAAGCCGAACCAGTCGATATGGTGCAGCGGGTTTAAGCTCAAGCGGTGCTCGCGCTTGGCCGTCGGATCGCCGAGGGCATAGGCTGCAAGACCGTGACAGGTCTCGTGCACCGTCAAGCATAAAAAGACGCCGAGCACGCGCAAAAGCGCGTCGGTCAGCGAGCCCCAGTCGATGGACTGGACCAATTCCTGAAAACTGTTCACGCAATTTCTCCGTAAAAAATATGCAAATCGCGAAGACTTGCATTGCATTCTATTCTTATTATAACAGCCCTTTTCCCACATGACAAGGGATTTTGCAATTTTTGCTGCATTTTGCTTTCAAAAATTGACACATTTTTCTCTGTCAAATTGCGAAAAATGACAAAAAAGCGCCTCAACCGTGCGGTTGAGGCGCTTTGCAGGATGCAATATCCGCTTATTTCTTGAGGCGCTTGTCGCTCTTGGTCGCAAGGTGCGTGCCCAAGGACTGGAAGATCTGCACCAGAATGATGAGCAGCACGACCGCCGCAAACATCACAAGGTACTTGTAGCGATAGTAGCCGTAGTCGATGGCGATCTTGCCGAGGCCGCCGCCGCCGATGATGCCGCTCATCGCCGAGTAGCCGAGGATAGTCGTGAGTGCGATGGTGAAGTTCTGGAGGAGCGAGGGAACGCTCTCGGGGATCATCACCTTGCAGATGATCTGCATGGGCGTTGCGCCCATGCTCTGAGCGGCCTCGATGATGTTGGGGTCGACCTCGCGCAGGCTGCTTTCAACAAGGCGCGCGACGAACGGGAACGCCGCCACGACCAGCGGAACGATGGTCGCGGTGGTGCCGACGGTCGTGCCGATGATGAGGCGCGAGAGCGGGAAGACCATGATCATTAAGATGAGGAACGGGATTGAGCGCAGCAGGTTGATGATGACGTTCAGAATGCTCATCAAGGCCTTGGGAAGCGGCAGAACGCCGCCCTTCTCCCCCGCTACGAGCAGCACGCCCAGCGGAAGGCCGATGACGACGGCCAGCGCCGTCGAAAGGAGCGTCACATAAAACGTCTCCCAGATCGCCTTGGGGAACTGCGTCTGCATGGCGACGGTGAGCTCCGCGATGGAGTCCGGGGAAAAGAGATTACTGTACATCGACGCTCGCCTCCTCTACCTGAAGATTTTCAATGCTTCTTAAAAAGTCCATGGCCTGCTCGAACTGCGCGTTCGGCACGCCGAGGAGCATGCTGCCGTACACCTCTTCGGAGAGCTTCTGCGTGTTGGCCGAAATGACCGTCGCGCTGATGCCCTCGTCGGTCGCAAGGCGCGCGACGAGCGGAATGGATGTCGTCTTCGCGCTGCGGAAGATGAGGCGGATGCGGCGCTGCTGCTGGGGGTCGGACACGTCGATGTCCGCGCCGCGCGGGAACACGAGGTGGCGCGCCGCCGCGGACTTGGGCGCGGAAAAGACGGTAGAAACAAGGCCCTCTTCCACGACTTCGCCGTCGTCGAGGATCGCAACGTGATTGCAGACCTCCTTCACCACGCTCATCTGGTGTGTGATGATGACGACGGTGATGCCGAGCTTTTTGTTGATGTCGCCGATCAGCTCGAGGATCTGGCGCGTCGTCTTGGGGTCGAGCGCGCTCGTGGCCTCGTCGCAGAGCAGAACTTTGGGGTTCGTGGCGAGGGCGCGGGCGATGGCCACGCGCTGCTGCTGTCCGCCGGAGAGCTGCGCGGGATAGGCCTTGGCCTTATCCTTGAGCCCCACGATGTCGAGGAGTTCCAGAGCTCGCTGTTCGCGCCACTTCTTCTCTCCCCGCAAGCCGGAAAGCTCCATCGGAAAGCAGACGTTAGCGAGACAGTTTCGCTGCATCAGCAGGTTGAAGCGCTGGAAGATCATCGTGATCTCGCGCCGCGCCGCGCGGAGCTGCGCGGGGGTCATCGTGTCGAGACGCTGTCCGTTCACGATGACCTCGCCCTCCGTCGGGCGCTCGAGCATATTGATACAGCGCACGAGCGTGGATTTGCCGGCACCGCTCATGCCGATGATGCCGTAGACGTCGCCGTCTGGAATGGTCAGGGAGACGTCCTTGAGCGCGTCTACCCGTCCGCCGGCTGTTTCAAAGGTTTTGCTTAGATGCTTCAGTTCGATCAAGAACGCTCCCTCCTTTCTTTCTTACTTGGCGCTCAGCGCATCGAGCGTGGTCTGCTTGCCGCCGTACAGGCCCATGGGCTCGACGTGGATGGCGGCAACGGAGACGATGTGGGTGTTGTTCTCGGCGTTGAAATCGTCGAGATAGGGCTTGTGCTGGAAGTAGTTGGCGTCGACAGTGCCGTCTTCGACAACGGTGTTGGGCACGACATAGTCATTGTAGACCTGAATGTCGAGAGTGATGTTCTTTTCAGCAAGAATTTCCTTCACGACCTCGAGGATCTCAGCGTGCGGGGTCGGAGAAGCGGCGATGGAGATGGTCTCGCCAGCGAGAGCGTCGTAGTCGACAGTGGCGTCAAAGCCGTCGGTCGGGGTATCCACGGTGCTGACAACGGAGCCGTCATACTTCTCGTTGATGTAGTCGACGACCTGCTGGCTCTCCAGAGCGGCGATCAGGGCAAGGACCTTGGGAGAGGACTCGTTGCCTTCCTTCACGGCCAGAATGTTGGCGTAAGCGGAGGCGGAGCCTTCGATCACGAGGGAGTCGGCCACGGGGTTCAGGCCCGCGTTGATGGCGTAGTTGGAGTTGATGACGGCGTAGTCAACGTCCTGCAGGATGTTGGGGATCTGCGCGGCCTCGGTCTCCACGATCTCGACGTTGTACGGGTTTTCGACAATGTCGTTCTTGGTGGCGGTGATGCCGGCACCGTCAGCAAGCTTGATGATGCCGTTGTCCTGGAGCAGCAGCAGCGCGCGGGCTTCGTTGGTCGTGTCGTTGGGGACGGCGATCTGGATGGTGGTGGCACCGTCGGAGTCATCGCTCTTGGAGCCGCAGCCGGTCAGGGCCAGAGCGGCAGTGAGGACCAGTGCAAGGACAAGTGCGGTCAGCTTAATAGAATGCTTTTTCATCGTTTTGTTCTCCTTACTTATTTTATAATAGCTACTTTTTGGAACGGACAGACCGCGGGGAGTGTATGCTGTTCGAGCAGTAAAAAACAGCGGGAGGTCATTGACCTTCCGCTGCCGCTTCGCTGTTTTTCTCAGACAGTTTCTGAAAGGAAATGACCATTTTCTCCATGACAAAGCATGCACATGCTGAACATGCGCATCATCGGCATCATCATGCAGTTGGCAGAGTACGAAGTCTTCATGCCAATGGATCCTTCCCTTCGAGCATTCCCCATGGGGGTGGGTTCCGTTTCAATGTGCGTATCGTAGCACCGACGATTCCGCTTGTCAACACCAAATGCGCACTTTTGTATGATTTTCCACTTTTTTGGCGTTTTCTGCGGGATTTTTTATTTATTGCTCCCGTTTTTCAAGCACACGGACGAGGTGAATGAGAAAATCGGTGTCCGCCATGTCGCCCAGCGCTTCGACCGCGCTCTCGCTGTGCGCCTCGATGACGCGCTGGCAGCCGTTGAGACCTAAAATGTCGACAAACGTCGTCTTCCCCTCTTCCCTGTCCGAGCCGATGGGCTTGCCGAACGTCTTTTCATCGCCGATGACATCGAGCATGTCGTCGCGCAGCTGGAACGCGAAGCCGAAGTTGTCGGCGTAGCTGGCCGCGGCCTCCTCCTGCTCCTTCGTGCCGCCCGCCGCGGCCACGCCCATCAGGCACGCCGCGCGGATAAGCGCGCTCGTCTTGCGCAGATAAATTTCCTCGAGCTCCGGCGCGCTCAGAATCTTGCCCTCCCACTCAAGGTCGAGCTGCTGGCCGCCGCAGATGCCCGCGTGTCCCGCGGCATTTGCCAGGACCTGCGCGCATTTGAGCACGCGCAGCGCGGGGAGGTCGGCCTTCAGGACCGTTTCAAATGCCAGCGCCTGCAGCGCGTCGCCCGCGAGCGTCGCCGTGCATTCGCCGAAGACCTTGTGGTTCGACGGCTTACCGCGGCGCAGATCATCGTTGTCCATCACGGGCAGATCGTCGTGGATAAGCGAATACGTGTGCAGCATCTCAACGCCGCAGGCCACGGGCAGCGCCTTTTCGACGTCTCCCCCGCAGATGCGGCAGAATTCGAGCACTAAGATCGCGCGCAGACGCTTGCCGCCCGCGGTCAGACTGTAGTGCATCGAATCGGTCAGCCTGTGATAGCTTGCGCACTGCATGTCCAAAAGGCAGGCGTCAAGATACTTGTCCACCGCCGACTTATACTCCGCCATGCGGGCGGAAAACAGCTTTTCGTCCATGGATTACTCCTCCGAAATGAATGGGCTTTCGACCGGCGCGCCGTCCGCGCCCTTAGAGAGCTTTGCGACCTTCTGCTCGGCCTTGTCGAGCATCGCGCCGCAATCGTGCACGAGCTTCGTCCCCTCTTCAAAGAGCTTGAGGGAATCGGCGAGCTTTGCGTCGCCTTTTTCAAGCGCCGTCACGATCTCTTCGAGACGCGCGATATTGTCTTCAAACGTTTTTGCCATTGTCATTTCCTCCCATATTGCACGCGTTCACCGTGCAGTTGAGACTTCCCTGCCCGAGCAGTACCTCGATTTTTTCGCCGGCTGCGGCCTCCTGCGCCGCACGCAGAATTTGTCCCTGTTCATTTCGCGCCACGGCGTAGCCGCGGCCGAGGACCTTGAGCGGACTCAGCGCGTCGAGCTTGGCCGCAAGCGCTGTAAACTGCTGTGTGCGCTGCGCCATCTGATGCTGCGCGAGTGCGGCAAGGTTTTTCTGCGTGTAGTCGAGCAGCATCCGCTTGTCGTCGATAAATGCCATGGGGTCTTGCAGCGCACGGCTGCGGGACGTCTTTTCAAACTGCTCGCGCAGGGCTTTCACGCGCTTTTGCTCGCTCTGCACCATGCGCGTTTGCAGCGCGTCGAGCCGGCGGTAAATTTCGCGCTGGTCCGGCACGGCGATCTCCGCCGCGTTCGACGGCGTCGACGCCCGTGCATCGGCAACAAAATCGGCGATCGTCACGTCGGGCTCATGCCCGACGGCGGAGATGACCGGAATGTCGGAGGCATAAATCGCGCGCGCCACGCGCTCATCGTTGAACGCCCACAGATCTTCAATCGACCCGCCGCCGCGCCCCGTGATGATGAGGTCGGCGACCTGCCATTTGTTTGCGTAGCGCAGCGCGCCTGCGATCTCCGGCGGCGCCTCTGCTCCCTGCACGCGCACAGGCAGGAGCACGACTTCGCTCATCGGCCAGCGCGCATTCAAAATGCGCAGCATATCATGCACCGCCGCGCCCGCGGATGAGGTGATGATGGCAATGCGCTTGGGATATTTTGGCAAGGGCTTTTTATGTTCTGGGGCAAAAAGCCCCTCCTTGAAGAGCTTTTCCTTGAGCTGCTCGAAAGCGACGTGCAGGTCACCCACGCCCTCGACGCTGAGCTCTGAACAGTAGAGCTGGTACGCGCCGTCGCGCGGGAACACGCCGATGCGGCCAAAGGCGATGACCTTCATGCCGTTTTCCGGGCGGAAGCGGAGCTTCCCCGCCATGCCGCGGAACATCACGCATTTGAGCGCGCTCCCCTCGTCCTTGAGCGTGAAGTAATGGTGCCCGGAGGGATAGAGCTTGTAGTTCGAGATCTCGCCGCGCACGAAAATGGTCTGGAGCTGCGGCACGGCGTCGAGCAGCGCCTTGATGAAATTGTTGGCTTCCGATACGCTGAAGATCATCTGCTCCTGCGCCACGCCGCGTCACCCCTCTCTCAAAACAAAATGAAAAACGGAAGAAAAGCAGAGCGCCTGTCGGTACTCTGCTTTTAAGAGCATTTTTTATTCCGCGCTGATCTCGCCGCGAACGAAGCTGCCGAGGATGCCGTTGATGAACTTCACTGTTTCAGGCGTTTCATACTTCTTGGCGATCTCCACGGCCTCGTTGACGGCCACGCGCGTCGGAATGTCGCTGCGGTAGAGCGATTCGTACATCGCAACGCGCATGATCGCCGAGGCGACGAGTGGGATGCGGTCAAAGCTCCAGCCCTTGGCGTACTTGGCGATGTAGCCGTCCAACTCCGGCGCGTGCTCGGCAACGCCGGAAACGATGGAGCGGATGTATTCCGTCTGCGCGGCGCCGGGGGCCTTTTCGTAGATGTTGTCCTCATCCTTGAGCGTGTCGAAGTATTCCTTCGTCAGCCGCTCGTCGAGAAGCTCTTTCACCGTCTTATCCGTAAAGCTCAGTTCATATGCAAGATGCACTGCGATCTCTCGCGCTGTATTGCGAATCATTCTCGTCTGTTCCTTTATCTGTTGATCTTATCTTTCTTTAGTTGAAGCTGATCCCGCCGACGTGGACATTGACCGCGTGGACATTGTAGCCCGTCATGCCGCTCACGGCGGCGGACACGCTGTCCTGCACCTTGCGCGCGGTCTCGGGGATGACGTAGCCATAGCGCACCATCAGGTAGACGTCGACGATGATCTCGCCGTCCTTGACCTCGGCGCGCACGCCGCGCAGGCCCTTTTTGCCCGTGAACTGCTCGGTGATCTGTTCGGTCATATTCTGGCACATGGAGCCAACGCCTTCGATCTCGCCGATAGCGTCGGCGGCGATCGCGGCGACCACGTCTTCTGCGATGTTGATGCTGCCGTTTTCCTCGGCGCGGGTCAGATACTCTCGATTCTCAGCCATTCAGATATCCTCTCCTTGTTTGTGAATGCTCATATCGAGAGTATTTTATCATCTTTTTCTCAAAATTACAACAGCTAATTTACTTCCATGATCTTGATGCTCTCGGCGCTGAGCCCCGTCTCCTGCTTGACGATGTCCGTGATGCGGGCAATGTCCTCGGTCTGAAGCCCCTCTTCCCCCGTCGAGACGACCACGCTCACACCGTCTTCGGACATGAAGACGACGCAGTCCTCATAGCCCTTGGCCGTGACCATGTTTTCGATCTGCGCCTCACTGAGCGTATAGGAAGCAAGCGTTTCGATGCTTTTTGCTGCCTCACTCGCGGTCTCGGCATCCACGTCGTCGTTCTCACTCGCCTCCTTCAAGAGCGACAGCGCGCTGTCGCGCGCCTGCTGGCGCGTCAGGCGGGCTGAGGCAAAGTAGTCCTTCCCCTCCGCGTTTGCCGAGACCTCGGCGGCGTCGCCGTCTGTACTCACAAGCTCGGACTGACCCAAGACCTTTGTGGGCTTGTCGACCTTTTCGGCGTACTTTCCATTCAGAAAGATTGCCGCGCAGACAAAGACCAGGATCGTGCCGACCACTGCGTTCCGCTTCCATAATTGCTTCATAGCTGTTTCCTCCCTGCGTTTTGCATAATAAAAATATTGTAGCTTCATGGCGTTCCTTTAACAACGGAGATGCGCTCGGACGAAAGCCCCGTCAGCGCGCTGACGGCCTGCGTCACCTTGAGCTGGACATCCGCGCGGTCTCCGCCCTCGCACACGATGAGCGCGCCGACAAAGCGCGGATAGCGGCTGTGGGTCACGACGACCTCGGCGCTCGTGCCACTGCCGAGCACAACGGTCTCCGTCTTTCGCGTCTGCTCGTCGACCTCCTCCCCTCGGGCTTTGAGCGACGCGGTCTCATCCTGAGCCAGCTCGTAAGCGCCGCCGCCCTCGACCGTCAGCATAAGCGAGAGCTTCCCGACGCCGTCGAGCGAGGAAAGAATATCCTCCATCTCGTTTTGCAGCGCCTCGCGGTCGAAATTTTCCGCGGCGGACGGTGTCGCGGAGCCTGAGTCTGCCGCTTTCTCGTTCTGCGGCAGCAGCAACAGCAGCACGCCGAGCAGCGCCGTCAGGAGGACGTATTTGTACTTCTTGATGCCTTGCAGCGCCTTCTGCACGGGCGATGCGTTCACTTCGGTTCGATCCATAGCTGATTCTCCTCTGCAATGCCAAGCTCCTGTACGATGTACGCGCTGAGCGCCGCGCTGTTTTCTCCGTACAGTGTGACGCTGTCCGGAAACGGTACGCCGTCGCGTAAAGCGGTCTGCACTTCGGCGCGCACGCTCAGACCTAAGGAGCTGGCTTTGTCCTCAATATATGCCTGCGTCTGCGCAGCTATGCTATCACTGAGCGCACTGTCCTGCTCGGCGTTCAGCGTTTCCTTCAGCGCTTCGACCGCCTCGCGGTAATGACCGCCGTCGAGCTCCGGCAGATCGAACGTGAGTGAGAGCAGCGGGCGCAGCATCGCAAGCATCAGCACCATCCCGCCGACAAAACGCACGATCTTTTTCATCGTGCCGCCGTCCGTGAGCTGCTGGACGATGCTTACCAGTACCGCGCAGGCTGTCACGCTTAAAAGCCACGAGCGAAGAAACGTCATACCGTCACCACCATCATCATTGCAATCAAAAGCGACACGAGCAGCAAGAACGCCCCGCCCGCCGTCATCGCCAGCATCAGTGAAAACGCGGAGGAGAGCTGCTCTAAAAACCTGCTGAGTGATTGTGACCCCACCATGCCGCTGAAAAACGCCGCGAGCTGATAAAAAAGATACTGCACCGCCATGCGCAGCAGCGGCACAAGGCACAGCGCCAGCACCGAAAATACGCCCAGCACACCGAGCGTCCCGCGCAGCGTGAGCGCCGCGGCGGCGACGGCCTCCGTCGCGTCGGACAATATTCCGCCGACGACGGGTACCGCGCCGGAGATGACGGTTTTACCCACCTTGACCGCGAGCCGGTCGACAGAACTGGCCAGCAGGTTCGAGACCGACAAAAACGCGGTAAATACGATCAGAATCGCGCTCAAGCCCCACGAGAGCAGCTTGCCGATGCCCTTGGAGAGCAGCGATAAGCGGCTCTGTTCCAAAAGCGCGCCCGCGGCCGCCGTGCCGATCATGCAGTAGAGCACCGGCACGAGCACATCGCGCATCAGCGAAAGAAAGATGTCGCTCAGCATCAGTGCGCCGACCTGCCAGACGCTTGCCGAGCCCACACAGCCCCCGCCCGCCATCGCTGCGGCGATCGTCGGCAGCAGGAGCTTTGCCATGGTCGAAAGCTCGTCCATCGTCTCGACGCCAAGGCC
>ENA-ORNR01002490-ORNR01002490.1-human-gut-metagenome-genome-assembly--contig:-NODE-2490-length-14887-cov-2.929342_pt1 | contig 14887 bp, 11 predicted proteins | sample MGYA00242114_ERZ509020 | MGnify/ENA primary metagenome ERZ509020 (study PRJEB26280, sample SAMEA2338758) | human gut metagenome | biome: human gut; feature: human-associated habitat; material: faeces...
CACACACTTTTGCGGATGTATGCACGGTTTCAGAGACCAACAGAGGCAGGAAGTGACATGCAATTCAAATTCCTGCGTGATCTCTCGAAGTTCGACGTGCTCCACATTGATGACTGGGCTGTAGCCTCCGGAATCGAAATCGATCCCCTCTATCGCACCGGCCTGTACGAGATCATAAATCAATGTTCCGGACGAACGAGCATCCTGACCTCGGGAGTGCCACCCGTGGAAACCTGGGCGGCATTTATCGGAGATCCAACAGTGGCAGATTCAATCCTTGATCGCCTCGTGCAAAGGGCGATTAGACTGGAATTGAAAGGCCCATCGCTGCGTGAAAAGGAAATCTACGGTGGAGTGCCGCAGGATGATGAGACGAAGTGAATCTCATACTGCCGGTCGGTAGTTGATCAAAGGGGAGCCCGCTCCCCATACCATAGGCTAACGCGGCGGCTTTGAGATACCACGGGTCAGACTGCGCGACTTACCCACAACCTCGGCCTACGGCCCATTAAGTAGGCTGAGCGCCCGAGGATGTGGATAAGTCGCGTAGTCCTCTATCGGTGCTGCCGCCGCCGGCAGCTTAGGAGTACGAGCATGGGAAAACACCGTAAATTGGATTATGGAGGCGCCGTAACTTGGGGTTTCAGTAGATAGGAATCCCCGGGTTTTAATGGTTAGGAAGCACCGTTCCTATTAGCCATATTTTTCAACAGACGACACGCCGGAAAAGAGGGCGTAAATCAGAAAAGTCGCAGCATGTGGCTGGATTGAGAACTGCGCGCGCGAAGATGATGGCTGCGCGTTTTAAACGTACTTACGGAACCCACAAGGTGAATTTCCTTGGGAAAGAATCCGACAAGGATCTCCGAAGGCTGTGTCTTGATCTTCAAAGCATTGGCACCATGGCTAAGGAAAAAATTGAAAAAAAAATTGCCGAGGCTTTGTCTTGACAAGTTTCCCGGTCCTCCGGAGATGTTTGACCTATCGGAAACGTGTGAATTTCAACGACGAGCATTTGAAATCTTTTCTGCCTATGACTTTGCAATTGTCCACTTGGAGTCAGCCTGGCTGCATAAAGTGGTTCCATACGGCGAACATGCCAGTAGGGTTGAATACTGTGAAGGGTGCATATATGAAACGTTAAGACGCATAGCCATGTATGGTGGAAACGCAATAGCCACTACGATGGAGAATGGATTGGAAGGGGAGAGACGCGCAAGAAAACTTATGTAATCGACTGTCAGAGTTTCAGCAAAAACAGGCTGATCTGAACAAAGAATACGAGGGGTTGAGGAAGGAGGTTGTAGAGCAATGCCGCGAGTTGATTGAGGCGTTTGATCTTACGGCATCGGAGCTAAAACTCTCGGCAACAAAGACGACAACGAAGCGCGTGCGTTCCAGAGTGAAGTATCGCAACCCTGAGGATGAGTCGAATACTTGGAGTGGAATTGGCGTAGCACCGGCATGGTTTAAGGCGGCACTACTTGCAGGATTCACGAAGGAGGATATGGAGGTTCGGGGGTGACTTTTTGAACCCTTAGCACTTTGATAAAGGTTTATATATAATCCGTAATTAAGGGAGAAGCAGGTTGCCCGCGCAAGCAAAGTGCCCAGTCGAGTCTCCAGGAATCGGCGGCTTTCACCGAGAGTGAAAGTTTCTTTCTTACGGGCCTCGCTGTTTCGGCAGTGAGGCCTTTTTGATAGCAGGACAAGATCTGTCTGTGTAGAAATTCCATACAGGTTGACTGCAAATTGCAGTACAATCAGACATGATAAATGCAATACAAAAGGATCGGTAATGACTGCGCTTACAGTACGATTGAACCAATTTGATTCTGCCATGTTGGAAGATTTGGTGAGGAACACGGGCGAAAGCAAAACAGCTCTTGTGATTGACGGACTCCGTTCTCTGTACAACGCTATGCGAGAGGAAGATCGGGTTACCCGCCTTTCCGCCCAGGAATTCGATGCCTTTCTGCATCAGCTTGAGGAAGGTGAAAAGGATCCTCAGGTGCTTTTGGCCCGTGAACGGTTGATGAACATCAAGCCTGTCTGGGAAGACTGATATGGCATTGTTTACCAAACCGGTTCGCTTGAAAGAAAAGCATCGTGAAGCCCTGGAACGCTTTGAGTGTGGAGAGCGGACTCTTGACCTGTGGCTCAAAACCAAAGCATTGGCCAATGAGGTCAACGGCGGCAGTCGTACTTTCGTCTCTTTTTCGACTGAAACGGGAGAATTGGCCGGTTACTTTTCTCTCGCATCACACGCTGTTGAACATGACGATCTGCGGGCGAAACTGAGGCGGAACATGCCTGCGCCTTTGCCGGTTATTTTGCTTGGGCGGTTAGCCGTCAGCAAACACTATCAACGTCACGGGCTCGGAGAATCTTTACTTTACGAAGCGGTTCGTATTGCCAAAATCGCCGCTGAATCCATCGGCGTTGCTGCTCTTGTTGTGCATCCGATTTCGGAAGAGGCTGCGGCTTTCTATCGCAAACATGGGTTTTCGTTGGCTAAAACGAAAAAAAACATGTTGTTTCTCGGTTTGCATTAAACTTCACAACCCACTCAGACGATTGATTTCGTCGGTGTTCCATTACTTTTGTAACAAGCTATTGAAATGTTCAAACTCATAGTACCCCCCCCCATGTGAGAAAGCTTCTGTAAGCTTCACTTCCGCCAACGAACATTCATCTTTCAAATATTCCCTTCTTTCCCTTGCTGTTGCTGCGGCTTTCGGTAGTCTGTCTGCTCCGAGTCTTGCCGCCACGGTTTCCGACTCTATACCTAGTGGTGATTACACCTACCAAGGGGATACCCATCTAACCGGAAACCCTGCCATTGATATGGATCGCGATAATTCCGATCCTATCAATATCACCGTTGAGGGCGGCGATCTCTATTTTGACAGCGAAAGAGCTATCCACCGTATCGGAAAAAACAATACGATCACCATTACCGCCGATAATGTCTATTTCAATAATGGCGGCGGCATTAACGCTCCCGGGAATGCCAGTCATCTGGTCTTCAACGCCGATACTGTTGTGTTCAACGGAGGTGTCGGTCTTCAGAACACAATGAGCGGACATCAGATCTACGATTTCAACGGCGCTCTTGAATTCACCGGCAACTTTAACGAAACGGCTTTCTACGGAAATTCTGGCGGCGACTATGATCCCGAGAACGGCGGAGGGACTCAGCAATTAAACGTCAGGGACGGGATTTCAATCCACGATGCAACCGGCGAAGGGGCCTTTGTTCAGTGGCACTTCAATATCAAAACGCCTCTGATCGAAGTTAAGGACAGCACCTTCAATCCCAGTGGAAATCAATACGATGCCGTTGTAATGATGATGTATTCCGATGTCATGGGAACGGTAGAGGACAGCCTTTCCGGACAAATTCGGGTTACCAATGTCAAGACATCCGGCAACGGCCATTTCGGACAAGCAATGGGCATGTACTTTGAAGGCGGCCGAACCGATCTGGACAACCTCACAGTGGATGGTTTCGGTTTGCTTGACGGGTATTCGTCTGCAATCACAGGCATTGTGTTAAGTACCGAGTCGACTACAAACTTGAATTCCCTGACAATCAACAACATTCGGGGAACCGGTGCGAAAGGAACGGCATACGGTTTGCAACTGGCTTCTGATACGAGCACACGCTATGGTGCTACGACTTTAAACACCAAGTTATCCCAAATCACCAATATCGTCTCAGAGGATTCTCAGGCTTTCGGTGCTTATGTTTCCGGAGCCTCTGATGCCAACAATCCTGTAAAAATCTTCTGGAATACCGACAGCTTGGCTATCACGGACATCATCGGTGCTGATGCCGGGGGATATGTGGCCACAGCAGGCTCGTCACTGGAATCGAAAGACATCGGTATCGCCCGAATCACAGCAACTCAAGGGGAGGCTGTCGCTTTCCAGACTGAAGGAACAGATACCAAGGTCGAAGGAAATATCCTCATTGATACGATTCAAGGTGTAAGCGCAGCAAGTGGTCTGGCGTTGTCCGGCGGAAGTTTTGAGGGTCAGAATCTCCGAATTTTCAATGTTCACTCCTCTTCGGAATCAGGCTTGACGGCATTGATCAACGCAAAGAATGATGCCAGTTTGTCCTTTACGGGAGCAGTCTTAACTCCCAATGAACAAGGCGGTGAGTTCAAATATCAAGGCCAATATGCTGGTGAAGCAAATGCAGACAACTACACGGTCAGAGAAATGGCCGTTCGCAGTCTTTCCGATTCCGAAGTTAACCTGAATAACGAAAACGGGACGTATGCGATTGTCGGCACGATCTTGGCCGGAAGAGGTACCTCAGATACTTCGGTGCAGGGCGGCTCCATCAATATCGGCGGCAAACAGGTCAATATTTTTGGTGACGTGTATGCCGGTAACGGAGGCTCGATTGATATTGCACTCAATGAAGGCTCATTGATTGACGGCCATATTGATGACTACCATGAGCTGGACATGGGCCTGGCATCTGATACTGTTTTCCGCAATTCTCAGTTCTGCGATGACCAGGGCAAAGCTCTGGATGTCACTCAGGGAGGTTCCGTTAAGCTTGCGCTCAACGGTGCAACATGGATTGCCCGCGGACAAAACTTCGTCAAGGATGTTGCCTTCGGGACGCAAGGCGGTTTGATCGATCTTTCTCAAAGCACGAATTCATCGGTTTCGGTAGCCAACCTTACGGGTAACGGTGAGTTCACCATGAAGCTCGGGGCGTATACCGAAGAGGGGACGATCCAAACCGATATGCTTTACATTCAGAACGTGGAAGAAGGTGCGCATTACACGATTAACGCGGTTCTGGACGGTGTCACCGATATTTCGCAACTCGAAAACATCCGTTTTGCAACAGTGAAAAACGGGGCCACCTCGGATCTCTTCACTGTGCAGATCAAAGATCAAGGATTCCACAACGTCAAAATTAATGTGGCACAGGAAGACTATCAGGTCGGCGATTCTGATAACGAACGTTTCAACGGTACTGACGGCAAGGGCGACTATAAGCCCGGATCCGACTATGTGGATGCCATTTTCGGCAATGCGTCGGAGGACGGGGTTTCGACCTTGGAAAATGAAGAGATTTCCAAAAACTACTACATTGACGGAGCAGGAGCCGAGACCACGATTTCGGATCCCGGTCAGGCCATCATCGCCACAGCCCGTGCCTTGTACTACAACGCGATTGAAATCGACCGATTCAATCAGCGCTACGGAGACCGTCGCTACGATGAAAACAACAAGAATCTGTGGGCTCGTGTGCGACAGGATCGATGGGGTACGGCTGCCGGTGTCGGTGACTTCAAGAGTCAGAATACGACATATCAAATTGGCTTTGACTATACCCGGCCATCCGACAGCGGCAAGATGATTTTCGGCGCTGCAGTTGATTTGATGGACGGCAATACGGACTACGAATCGATTGACGGTTCTGGCGAAACCAAGCGTTATGCCGTGTCTGCTTATGCTACGTATCTGGGCGATAACGGAGGGTATGTCGATGTCGTCGGCAAGGTTGGGCGTCTTTCCAATGAGTATGCCGTAAAGCTTGACTCTGGAGCAGGCGTCTCTGCCGATTACATGAACTGGATGGCAGGCATTTCCGTGGAAGTCGGCCATCAGCTTTCGCTGGACAACTGTCGGTGGTTCTTTGAACCTCAGATTCAAGCTCAGTACATGTTTGTTTCTGACAATGAATACTCAAACGGACAAACCGAAATTGAGCAGGACAGCATCCACTCCTTCATCACTCGCGCCGGTTTCCGTGCTGGACGTTGGTTGGGTGAGGAGAAGAATGCCAATGTCTACTTCAAGACCGACGTCATGCACGAATGGGCAGGCAATCAAGGCATTCATGTTTCGGATAAAACAACTGCCGCAGGTGGCGAGTCGTTCAACATGGACAACAAGGGAACGTGGTTTGATGTTGGCCTAGGCTTCCAGGCTCCAGTAGGAAAGAGTTTCTATGCCTACGGGGATGCCGAATATCGATTTGGCAATGACCTGGATCAGACGTGGGTGTTCAATTTCGGAGGCAAATACGTCTTTTAAGTCCTGAACTTTAAGGTCCCGCGCTTTTTAAAGTAGTGCGGGATCTTTTTCTTAATAAATCTAGCCACTAGCGTAGGTAAGGTATAGTTGGTTCTGAACCTGTACCGCATGTTTTTACGGGAGAACTTGTAACATCGAGGACCAGAGGTAGTATTTCAACGATGGTTAGAGTTCATTCGACTGGATAGCTTTCAGGAGCCCCGGTAGACCCCTGCTTCGGTAGCAGTGGAGCGTCGCCGGGGTTTTATAATTTCTGTATAGTGTGCAGGTAACAAACTCTTTTCATCAATTGGTTGAATAAATTGGGTGTAACGCCTGTGGGCTGAAGATTTTAACTAATTTTAAATGCGGTTGTTGTCTAATGGTATATTTGAAACAAGTTTTTTCTTTTTTGTCGGAATTCTGTTGATTTAGCGTAAATTGTTAATTTTATCTAATGGAATAAAAATTAAAATGAATATCGACTCTAGAGTATTGTCGTTTGTGGTTTTAAATCAACTAAATTTGAAGAGTGCGGGCGAGCCGTTTGCGACTTTACTTAAAACTTGTCATCGTAAAGTTGGTTTTTTTAAATCGATATTTTCTATAAGTCAAAACAATAAAAATTCAGTCCTAGCAAGGGCTGCAGCTTTTCTATTTGTTGAGCGTATCGCTATTTACTGTTTCTCTGAAAACGACAAGTTTAGTGCTACGGAATTTCATAAATGGTATTGGACGCTTTGTGCCGATAGATATTATGAAGAGTGGGGGAGGGCGGAGAACATAGCTAAGCGTTTCATGCAAATAATTTTTCAGGTACGAGATCAGTTCGGTCAAATTCCTGTTATTGTATACCCTGAAAGCGATGGTTTAAGGAAAATAGCCTATCAAATTTCTGAGCGTTTTCTTTTACTTGCGGGAAATAATTACTCTCTGGGTGAAGTGCAGGATTTGTCAGGCAAATTAGAAAGGTTCAGTATTCAATTTTTGCGCTGTTTGTTTGATAAACGCATATACCCTGAATTGGAGCAGGAGATACTTAAGGGGTGTAATGACCGATTGAGAGAATCAGAAGAAGTATTGAGAATATTACCACTCTCCCTTCACCATCAGAAATTATCCTCGGAAGAGAACAGGTTAGAAGAAGGTGATGATGGTGTGCAGAAAAAGGAAGACATGGATCTGCCTTTCCTAAGATTTCATCTTGTCATGCTTGCGAAGAAGAAGCCGGAAATATTTTTTGGCTCGTATCTTTGTTGGTCTCCGAATCCAGAAGATTACGACTATAAATTTTGCGATGATGAATATGGGAAAGACTTGGCTTTTGTCAGTATCCTGCTTTCTACATGTTTGGTTTTTGAAGAATATCAGAAGCTTGTTGATGATTTATCAGTTGATATTTTTAAAACTCAATCAAAAGTTCTTTCCAATAAAACATTATCATTGAATGATCTTCATGCGATCATTAGAGAGTATTTTGAAGATATTGTTTTTGTTTTGTTTTATTATCTCCCTTTGTTTATGAGTTCAAAAAAGGGAGAGGAATTAGCTAAAGAAATTCGTGCTAATGAAAATTCACGCCGTGTAAATAAGGATAATTGCATTTTTCCTATGCTAGAGAAAATAAGCAAGCTCCGAAGGGAAGAAAGAAGTAAGCTTTATCGAGAGATTATTGACTTGCAGGTGCGTAAAGTTTTCAGAAAGCTCGATCCTCAAGCTAATGGTAATGTTGTTGATGTGTATACTGATTATTTGAGAGAGGCTTTTTTTGATTTTGCAAATATTGTCAGTCGAGCTTATATGCGTGCCTATGAAGAAGTTTATTTCAAAGATGAGCCAGAAATCAAAAATCTAGTAGAAAAAGTTAATAACAATACTACTAGATATGAAGAAACAATCAGATTGAGCCTTGATATGCCGTTATCCTAATTTGACTGAGAAGAACTCGTTGGCAGAGATTTATTGTAGCCACGCTCCCTTACCCTGAATAGGGGGAATGTGCGTAGTTTATAATTGGGAAGTGGTGAACTTTAGTGGTGGTTTAACTCTGAGAGATCAGACTGCTCTATAACCCTGTTTTCAAGGAGAAGGTGTGGGGTACAGAGTCATATGATCTCACGCATGTAAGAAGCCCTATTGGCTGTGAGCCGAGAGAGCTTGCGAGTACCGTTGCACTGAACTGTCAAGAAGAGGTATTGCAACAGTCAATCCACCGCCAAATCAAAAAGAGTGGGTCTTCTCCTACGGCAGGGATTGTGCGACCAAGTGCCCAGGTGTAAAGCATTTCTCCCAAGACGTGATTGTCATCGGTTTCCGAAACTGGATGAAAGACCTGAAAGCGGTATTGGTTTTTTGGAAGATAAGGTGACATCTCGCCGCCGCACATCACATCATCGCCAATGCTTCGCCATTCAAGACCTCGACGATGCAGCGCGTATAGCGCTCGTGCACTCATCAGGCTTGTCGTCATCATGATGTTCTCACGACTCAAGACGTTGCCGGAGGTTGGGAAGAGGACACCCCACGATCCGGCGCACCAGTAGAGCTCCTTGAGTGGATGGCCAATGTTGGCTCCAAAGGCATCGGGAATGCAGGAAATAGCTCCCAAAGGCGACGAGATCAGAGCGGCTTCGGGGTGGGTAAAGAATGCGATTTCATCGTTGTTCCATGTTGGGTCGATTTCCGAGAGATACATGATGTCGAGATCCATGTAGCCTCCGGGATTGCAGTATCCAGGCACCCACATGTCCATCATGGTCATCAGCGGGAAGCTGTAGAAGTGGTAATGGCGGTAGGTTTTGCCGTCATTCTTGCTTTGATCCTGTTGGGACAGCTTTTGCTCGGTCCCTTGGTACAGGCGATTAAAAGGGAACCTGATGCCTCCGAGTACGCCCGAGCATCCACTTTGACGCTGAAGCTCAATCAATCGGGCCGGTTGCCAAAGAGAAGTTCGGATGCCGAAGTTCGGCAATCCCAAATTGTCGTAACACATACACGCTCCGATGAACGAACCGGTTGCTGAACCTTCCGGGATGCGATCCTTGTCCCCGGCTATCACAACTCTGGAAACGACAATCGGCAGAACACATTCCCAACAAACTCCTGATATGAGTTTGCCGGAAAAGACCTCTGCATCGTAGCAACCCGGGCCACCCGGATTTGTCTGGCCAGAGATATCTGCGTCCGTACCCACTTGCGCTGATGCCGTTGAGGTCAAGACTAAATAACATGCTGCCAGGACGCCGAATAGAAGCTGTTTAGCGCGCATTGGTGTTCACCTTGTTCGTTGTTTCTACAGGGCCAAGTTCCTTTACGAGGAAGACGTGCCGGTTGTTATCAGCGGAGATAATCGAGGGTGTTTTTTCGAGCTGCCACTGCTGCCGCACTTTAGGGGTGAGAAGAAATACGTGAGATTCAAGTCTGTCGGTCAACTCCGTGTAACCATCCCAGTCCTTCTTTTTATCGATTTGAGTGGCAATCATTACCGGCATTGGTAGTGCTTGCTGACGATGAGCCGACAGAAAGGCCTCACCACGAGACATTTCTTCTTCTGAAACGGGGTTGAAAACCACGATGGTTTGCGTAAAGGGCCGGATGCGGAGAGGATTCACCCGGTCGCCAGCCTTCCTAATGAAGTTGCCGGCGAGATCTTTCAAGTCCCTGTCAACCAGAATGGTTGGATCGATTTTGCGCAAACGCTTTTTATCAGCTGTCGGTAAAACGTGGAACTCCTGTTTTTCCCAAAAGCGCTCAATGGCGGCTCTTTTTTTCTCCTCCCAGTCAATCGAGGCAACTCGCTTTTTCATTTCCTCGATCAGATCTGGTTCCGTGATTTCGCTCAAATGTCCTTGAATGCCAAGGTCGCCTTGTTCGCCGGCTTCGATGCGTTCCATAAGCCACTTGTCGTTGTGTAAGCCTGCTACTTTGGCTAAGAGAAGGGCGAATTTGCGTCCGGACTGCCCATTAGGTGTCAGAGACAAAGGGGACGGCTTCCGATCGACACGGACGACAGCAGGAACATGTTTGATGTCGTATTCCCGGAAAAGAGACGGGTCAATAATGACGGAAGCAATTGGCTCGACTGAGCTCGCGATCTTTTGAATACCTTCGTGAATGGTCATGCCTTTGGGGACGCCTCGCATCACCAATGTGACGTCGTTACGTCCCTGATGACGTTCCACGATGTCTTTGAGCACATTTTCGGAAAGTGAATAAGAAATAAAGATGTAGGTCGCTTCGCCGGTAGGATTGGGAGAAACAAGATCAGTAGCTTGTCCAGATAGTTCCCGTAGCTTTCTGTCTGCATCAGGTATCACAGTGTCTCTTTCTACGACAGATTTACAAACATCATTCAGTTTTGAGTTTTTACGGGTTGCGTAGCAGTGAGCCAAAACGACGTGATTGTCCTCGATCATTCCGGAGCCATTTCGGTCGAGGTGAACTCTGAAAAAGCGAATCCCGCCCTGTTGTACGTTCTCACGATGAGTACCAAGCAGAGCAGGGAGAAAATCGTTCAGATTCTCAACCAGATTGCGCGCGAATTTGGTGCCTGCGACTTCATGTCGTGTCATTGGGAGGCTCTTAACCGAGCAGCAATTCTCGCTTTCAAAACGAGGTGGGAGGTCCAAAGCAAATCGCCGGCAACAATTAATTTGGCTTTGACTGTGATTCGTGGTGTGTTCAAGCAAATGTGGCTGTCTGAACTGGTTTCTGACCGCGAATATCACGGAGTTATGGCTATCAAGTCGTCGCGAGGCAAGCGAGAGTTGCGTGGCCGTGCCTTGGACCAATTTGAAAGTGCACGGCTGATTTCGGCATGCGAATCTGACGGTACAGTCAAAGGACTCCGAGATGCTGCTGTTTTCGCCGTGGGAATTGGTTGTGGTCTGCGGCGATCAGAGATCGCGTTGTTGACGAATGCCAGTATAAGACACGCGGATCAAAGCATTTCTTTGGTCGGGAAGGGTAACAAGGAACGGAAGGTTTTTTGTAGCCCGGATGTCTGGAAGCGCCTTACGACATGGCTGAATAGCCGAGATAGGCGAGCAGGTTCGCCTGAACCGGATGCTCCGGTGTTTTGTTCTATCCGCAAGGGCGACCATGTTAGAAACACTGAGCCGCTGACTGATGATGGAATTTATCGGATGATGACTCGTCGAGCAGAACAGCTTGGTATCGAGGACTTTTCTCCCCATGACTTGAGAAGAACTTATGCAACCCGGCTTTTACAAATGGGGGGCGACATCAACGTCGTAAGGCAAGCGATGGGGCATGCCTCGATTTCAACAACGCAACGATACGACAGACGTGGAGAAGATGAGGTAAGGCGTCTAACCAGCCGGTTGGTGTTTTAATAAAAGTTGGATTCGGACTAAAGAAGAACCGCGCGAGAATTCGCGCGGTTCATTGTCAGCAAACTGTTCGCCAGTCGCGAACTATGGAATACAGTTTCGCGGAATGCTTCGCGACCAATTTACTTGGTATTAGAAGACATGGCGAAGACCAACATTCCAACGCCAGTTTTCCTTGACTTCACCGCCTGAAGATCTCTCGAGATCAACATAGGTATAGGTACGATCTGTCAGATTGAAATTTGCTCCGATGCCGTATTCAACCCATGAACCGCCAAGGTCTTCATCAATGGTGTTCCGTCCAGATCCGCTAAGTGAACGCACATCAGCATGCATTTCACCGTCGAAGTCATAGAGGTAAGAGAAGCGAGCATAGACAATACCCTTGTTGTTGGGGAACTTCATGCCGCCTCGTACACCAATACGCCCGATGTAGCTGTCGTAGTCGTCTTGCTCAACTTTGACGCTGTTAGAAGTGGAGAAATCATCACCTTGGACGCGGTAGTACGTGAACTCGGCCTGAGGTTCAACGAAGCCTAGAGAGCCGACCTCAAATCGCCACCCATATTCAGCACTTATTGAGAATGCATTGTTGTCAAATGAGCCATTCATGCCGCTCAATGAGAAGTCTTGATCCAGACGGGAATATTTCGCGATGAGATCCACGAACTGGCCACTTTCGGACAACCAAGTACCGTACAATGCAAAACCATACGTCTTGCTGTCGCCTTCACCTGCGTCATACGTTGCGTTGCCATCGGTATAGTTCAAAGCTCCGCCGATTTTCCAATCACCGATCGAAAAGTCGGAACCAACTTGAATCGTTGTATTTCGAGCTTTGACGTTTTGGGCACCGTACTCATTTTCGGATCCGTACAAGCGAACCCATGCACCCACACCTGACGGGGAATCACGCAATTCACCCATGCGCTTATTCAAGCTGTTCATTTCGTGGCGGAGATTCACAACACCAAGAACAGCGACAGAACCCAGAGCATCCAGCTTGGCATTTCTAATAACTTGACGATTGGTAAGCGTGTTGTCTTCACCTAAAACCGCGGTCAAACCGTCATTGACATCACCCTGAGCGATTGAAATGTAATTGGTTTCATTGCCAGCATTAGTAACTGAAAGGCCATCAGTAATGGCTTTTGCGGCTTCTTCAACATTAGCAAACTTGTCGTTGTTAACTCCATCAGTAGCAAATGTTGTATTACCGTTGTTACTGTTAATCACAACGCTTTCAACATTGGCTAGATCGGTGTAGAAGAGCGTTTTGTCGCTACCCTGGAATGTCGATACTTCGTAGGAGCCAGCACCGATATTGACTGTTGCATTTCCAGCGGAAACATTTCCCAAAGCAGAAGTATCGCCAGCTTCTCCAGTGACAGTTAATGTTGCATTCTGACCTAGAGTCGTATCTCCAGCGCTTTGCATGGTATTGGTGGCAAAGGAAGAGCCATCTGAGATCGCAATGGCAGACTCACTATCCATCAATACACCTTCGGTTTGACCCGTAGCGGTCAGCGTGCCGCTTACATCAAGGCTTGAGTCAGCTAACGAAATACCGTAGGAGGTGTCGCCTACCGCCGTTATCGTACTTGTTCCAGAAATAGAAGTTGAACTTGCGTGAGTGCCATATATGCCATAGGCTTCTGCGCCATTTTGACCTGTTATGGTCGCGGTTAGATCATTAATGACTGTTTTTGCGGAGGCTTGAGCTGAGCCAGAGTACTCATTACTGGCGTCCAAACCTACCGCAGAATTATTTGCACCAGATGCGGTTACGTTGAGAATGGTAGATCCGGTTAGGAAGACACCATCGTTGTCATCGGTCTGAGTCGTTGGATGTGCGCTATGAGTTTTATTTGAGATGCCAATGGCATTGCCTGCTGAGCTTGTTACATTGATGTTAGAGTCGCCAGCTATGGTTATGGATCCAAAAGTCTCAACGCCACCACCGCCATAAACGGTGTTTCTCAGCCCGTAGGTCAGGTCTGAGCCATCAACGGTAATGTTCACTTCTGCATTCTCATTTGAGATGGATATGCTCGAGCCATACTGGGCGTAAAGACCAGCCGTGTATTCTGAAGTCGTAATGCTGTTGCTAGCAACAATGTTGACTTTAGAGCTGGTGATGTTTACACCTTCTGCCCCAGATGTAAACACCGCCGCTGTTTTTCCTGAACTTCCCAGTGCCTTGAGTTCAGTAGTATCACCCGTGAAGTTAACAAGTGTCTGATTCGTATCGGTCGGATCAGCTTGTAGGCGAATTCCAAATGTACTTGTTGTTGTGTCTGCTGATTGAGCTACAACAGTCGTGTTACCAGAAAAGTTCATGGTTGAGCGATAAGCACGAATGCCGTAAACCTCGGTATTTCCAGACTCTGCCAAGGTTTGAATCTCGGTTTTGGAGGCCGAAAAGTTGATGACAGCACCGTTTCCTGCTTCAGTCCCACTGTCAAAGGTCGATACGCCTTCCAAGGTACCTTTGCCTGCAGCAGTTAACTTTGTCAGATCTCCTGAGAAAGTTATCGTTTGCTCGGGCGCAATACCCCCACCTACAAACATTCCATATGCGTACCGATTCGTGATATCTGTCCGGGCTGTGATATCCAGACTTCCATCCATGTTGGCAGCGTGTTGAAAATACAAGCCAATAGCGTTTAAACCCTGTCCAGTTGTTTGGATGTCAACATTCAAATTGCCTGTAAAACTAAGGGAATGGCCTAGAGCAGTACTTGCGCCGTATGCATATCCCTGACGTTGTTCTTCAGGACCGTCAACTGTACCCTGAACTGTCAGTGTCACACCATCATCAACAACTACAGTTGTGTCGCTAGAGATAGCGCCGACCGCCGATCTGTTGGCGGAAATTGTTAGCGTCTCATTCTCGGTTACCGTAAAGTCTCCGTTGACGTAACGTCCATTCGGAGCTGCTGCCTGTGACAAGCAGGGTAGAGCGGCTAATACGGCGGAGGCTATAGCAATGCGTGTGAAGGTCTTCATAGAGATCTCCCTTAATTCCAGGAAAGTCTGATTTGGCGAGCTCAAGGGCGACGTGACCTCCGAGGGCAGCGTGCTGCTGCGCTCCAACCTGCAGAGCAATATCACGGCGGGCAGCGTGAAGCTCACCGGCTGCACCCTCATCGGCGATATCACCGCGAACGGTCCCGTCACCGTCAGCGAGGATTCCAAGGTCACGGGCAACATCACGGCGCAGTCTCTGCTGTGCGCCGGCGAGATCAACGGCGATATCCGCATCAGCGGCAACACCCAGATGGACGCTAACGCGCGCGTGAGCGGCAGCGTCGTCACCGGCACGATCTCCGTGGCGGCGGGCGCGGTCCTGAACGGCAGCGTTGAGATGAAGGGCACAATGGAGGCGAAGTCTTGAACGCCGCGGCAAAGGAACTGCCCGTCTCCTACGATCTGAGCAAGCCGCAGGAGGACAGGGAGCCCTACGTCGGCAGTGTCCTGTTTTT
>ENA-ORNR01002491-ORNR01002491.1-human-gut-metagenome-genome-assembly--contig:-NODE-2491-length-14882-cov-3.167465_pt1 | contig 14882 bp, 7 predicted proteins | sample MGYA00242114_ERZ509020 | MGnify/ENA primary metagenome ERZ509020 (study PRJEB26280, sample SAMEA2338758) | human gut metagenome | biome: human gut; feature: human-associated habitat; material: faeces...
GTCTCAAATAAGACCAAACATTGTTATTGTAAACCGCCTGGCAATCTAATATATGCAAATCTCCATTACTGCATTCAATATTAAAAGATTTGGCCGGCGAGCCATTGAAATGAGGCACGCCTCCTTCTGACACAAAAGGCATGGGCTTCCCGTTCAACACCTTTATGGTATCGTTCACAACGGAGGATGCCGCAATAACCCCACGGGCGATATGGTTTTTAACCACTTGCTCCATCACTTCGTCCGGAGTCATGTCCTCACCGGTCACCAATGTCGTGTCTATGCTGCCGGATGGTGCCCAAACCGTATAGCGTTGGCCCGAATCCAAGAACTTGTCATAACCGTATCCTTTAAGCAATTTTGCAAAATCCGACAACTCCGGACGGGCAGTAATTTCCTGCCACAAAGTCCTTGTAGGACGGGGTACACCATCATAATGTGCATCCCAATCGTCCGAACAAGACAAGACCAATCCGGAAGCCAATACCGCCATGCAACAAACAGTTGCCTTGGCATATCTTTTAGAACCTTTCATAATCTTCTGCTTTTAATTTAATTTCTATCTTCTGGTATGGCACCATTATACACACTTTTCGGCACAATTTCGATAAAATCGATATTCAACATGCGCCCGGTTCTTTCGTCTACTTTACGCAAGCGCAAATAAGAAGGTTTTTCTTCCAAAGTCTGGGTGGTAACGATATTACGTATATACCACCAATCGTTAACCAACTTCGCACGTAATGAAACCCTGTCATTGTCTACTCTATACACGCAGGCAGGCCCTTTCATATACCCCAAATTACGCATAGCCTTATCATTTTCGGTGATGGTTGTCTTTCCTTCGAAATTATTCGACACGTCATTATGAATATCATCAAACAAAGCATCGTCTGCTATCATTCCCACTTTGGGCATTCCCCCTCCCCATCCCAAATTCAAAGGAATTCCGGTGGGTTGCATATATTCGGTATTTTGTCCAAAATAGATTTGCGCAATTCCCATAAAGCCATTGGCCACGTACCCCAACCTGATCTCATATTGGCCGGCCGGTACGGCAGGCAAACGTAACATCACATCATATTCCCCCGCAAAATTCATATTATCCGTACGGAATGCTGCCAAATCATAGTGCGACCCCATTCCGGTTCCCTGAGCCTGAGGCCAACGGTTATATTTGCAATCGCATTGGCTGTCATAACGCACATCATCGAAATACCCTTCCGGGAAATGCCACCACAACATATCTCCGTCCGGATCCAGACGGACATCATTGTTCACCAATTCAGGAAACAAGACGCCCGTATCAATACGGATTCGTTCACTACGAAGCATTTTCACGACATTTTCATTATAAGAAAGGATGCTGCCCAGAAATTGGAAATTGCCATTTACAGTTGAAGAACCTCCGGAAGGAAGGACTTCCACACCATCCATCCTGTTGTCAGCCCTATTCACATCGTCACAGCGATTCAAATATATCCCGTCTCCCAAAAGAGAAACTTTTTGCGCACGCAACAAATTACCGGCCATGGTTTCGTAGTACTCCACAAAATCCCCACCTTCCTGCACAGACCAATCCGGAGTGGAACATCCCCATAGCTTGCATTACGGTCCAAGATGTGATAAGCAATAAAACGGTTTAAAGGATTCTTGGGATGCGTATAGTCATCATCATATACCCCCTTGTCGTCCGGATATACCTTGTCGTATATGTCCTTTGCATAATTGAACAAGGATACCAAATCCGCCTGAAGATCTCCCGTATAGACAGGCTTACCCATATTTTGCGGATCATATACAGTTTTATATAAATTATCCTTCTCCACCAATACCGTATAACCGAACTTGCGGGCCGGAGGAACTTTATTCCCCTCCGTGGTGTACTCTGAGTTCGAAGCATATTGGGCCAACCGGGACAACATCTCCGGACTTTCATCTTTTTCCCTTAAAATGGAATCCGTCAAATGAGTCTGTTTCAATGCCTCCATAAACAGGGTAAAGCCTAATGTCTCACATTTGGACTGCATGTAATCAGGCAATACATAACTGGACTGCTCCAACACACGGTCTATGGTATGGACGACCCCATTACTCACCGTATCGTTAGCTTGGATAATCCGTGAATAATCATTCAGGACAAATACCGTCATACTATCGTTTATTGCAGCATCGAACTCCTTCTCAATGGTCACTTGCACCTTACGGTCGTACATATTAGGCTTCTGAAGATAACCTGTTGAAAAATCAGAGGTCAAGTAGCGAACGCCTATCAAATGGCTTTTGGCCAAGGCCACCACTGCAGAATCCGGCAGGGTCTCCAACGTGCAGCCCGGATAATTACTATCCACATAACGGTCTATGGCCTCGTTGGTCGGTGCAAAGCAAGTGTAATCCCCATAAGCATACATCAAACCTTTCATGCCGGCACGTTCCAAAATAGTGGAAAACTCACCATATTTCCCGTCCGCATCCAAATAATCACCAACCGTCTGACCTTGGAACACATAATAGCTGTCACCTTCCACACCGTCGTCATAACAGCCGGACAGCATGGTTGCCAAAACCACACATCCTATTACCTTATTATATATGTTACGTTTCATATTACTTCTATTTACTCTTGATTAATAAATGATGTAAGCCTGATTCTGGTCCGGTACCAACAACGGATTCACATCTAACTCTTTCTGATAAAAAGGCAGATACAAATTGTCCAATGACCCCATCCGAGCCACGGCATCACGTCCTCCCGTTCCATATTTACGTTGCAAATACGTGCTACGCAAGGTGGACATCGCATTCACCGGATTATCGGAGTGACGTACCATCCGCATCAAGTCATACCAACGCTTCCCCTCGAACATCAATTCACGCTGCCGTTCATCCAAAACGATGTTCTTGATCTTATCGGCATCATACACCAACAAGCTACGCCCTTTGCACGACCGCATGTTCACAGATTTCACAATCTCAAAAGCTTCCTGCTTGTTTTCATCCCCTCCCATATAAGCCAAAGCCTCAGCACGCATCAACATCACATCCGTCAAACGGTAAACAATCCAATTCTCTGCCGTGGAGCGAAGCACTCTTTCATCATTTCCAAAATACAAGAAACGAAACTTATAGACAGGATAACTGTTCGAGGGTTCGCCCTTATATCCGGTATTCTCTTCCAACCGTAAATCAGATGCGTCTGCAAACAAGGCATCAGCCGTCTGATTGGTCAAATAAGCCGCTGCATTGACCCTGCCTGAAAGGTCTTTATGATTTCCGTAGAAATAAGAAATACCTTCATTGCCATCCTTACGGTTATCATAATCGTATTGAAGCTCAAAAATACTTTCAAATGAATTACCCCGCTCATACAACATGGTATAAGGATAATGCGATGAATAAGATTCATCCAAAAGCGGATAGCCATTGTACAAGGCCAGAGAGCCTTCCGTAGAAGAAGATATAAAATTTCCCTCCAATTCTGCTGTTTTGATGACATTGTACTCTGCCATTTTCTCATCCATGATTTCCTTGCAATATTGCGCGCACTTGGCATAATCCCCTTTCCACAAGTAAATATCTGCCAAAAGGGCTTTCACGGATAACTTATTGAAACGTCCTTTCCTTTCGCGTTCATCATTAAAAAACTTTTTATTCCATATATAATCTTCTGACCATTCCAAATCTGCAATAATCTGTTCCAACACATCCTGCTCGGAGGATGCACGTACTTTGAAATCCACATCATCGCCGATAGTCGCCTGAAGCACCAACGGCACTTTTTTAAAGGTGCGGATTAAATAGAAATAACACAAGGCGCGAATCGACTTAGCTTCGGCTTCATGCGTACGTAATTCGTCTACTGAATAATTTCCATCCTTGGCTTGGGCCCCAGGTGCATAATGCAAGATGGTATTGCATAAATTGATTACATTATAGAAATCCGCCCACGAAGTCCAACTGTTGTCCGGAACGATATTATTCGTATAAAAATCATAAAGCTCCTTTTCTTTTGCGGCCATTGTGGAAGTTTCAGTCAAATTGTCGCCCCGTAACTCCCCCCAGGCTATCACACGTTGTGAGAAGCCCTTGTCCTGCATGTGAAAATAGCAAGAAGTTATCACACTCTCCACCTCGCTTTTCTTCTCCCAATAGTTTTCCACCACCACAGCATTCAGGGGCGTGATATCCAAGAAGTCGCCACAGGAAGTCGTAAAAGCGGCGAGAGAAACGGCCATGGCCAATGTCCCGGTTTTCAATATCTTTTTCATATTTCCTTCTGTTTATTCATGTCATTAGAACGTTGCTGTCAACCCGAATGTGAAAGACTTTGCACGAGGAGTAATCGCCTCGTCTTTCGTCACTCCCATATCACCATAATTCACTTCGGGATCCACGCCTGAGTATTTGGTCAGGCAGAACAGGTTCTCTCCGCTCACGTAGAGGTTCAGGCGGGAAAGCCCGATGCGCTTGATAAGCTTGGAGTCAAACCCATAAGAAAATTGCAAATAGTTCAGGCGCAAGAATGAGCCGTCTTCCACAAAACGGTCGCTACCCATCCAGTTATATCCTTGGCCATACAAAGCCCGAGGCAACACATGTCCCCCATTTGCACCGTCACCTTCCTTACGCCAACGATAGTTCACCGCCGTACTCTGATTGTCGGCACCATGCATGTTTTCCGCCCTCATTCGTGCCACATTTGCAATCTTGTTACCATAACGGTAGTTGAACTGCGCATTCAAACTCCATCCTTTATAGAACAACCTAAACCCAAAACCACCAGTCAATTTGGGCAATGAGCTGCCTAAATAGACCACATCATATTGATCAATGCTTCCGTCATGGTTCACATCTTCATAAATAGCATCACCACCGGTAAAAGCATATTTCGTACCATTATAATCATAATACATGGGCATCGGTTCTCCATTGGCACCATAAATGACGCTTCCGGCCTCATCCCGCGCCACCGGACAAGTCGCGCCGGATGCCTGTGCCTTGTCGAACTGGTCGTAACTGTAAGCATACACGCCTTTGTAACGCAAGCCGTAAATCGCACCAAACGGGTTATCTATCTGCACACGGGACATATACTCCCCGTTTTTAGGTAACTTGACCCCTGTTCCATTAATGGCATTCAGACGCGTAGGTGTCATGGCCGTAATGGTATTCCGGTTATTAGCGAACGTAAGATTGAAAGTAGCTGCCAAATCTCCCGCCAATTTTACACGGTTCAGGTTCAAATTGATTTCATAACCTTTATTCAACATGTCTCCACCATTCTCCACAATCAACTCCGAAAAACCGGTCGTTGTGGGAATAGAAGCATGTTCGGTCATCAAGTCTGTTTTCTTATGGGAATACAAATTGATATCCGCCGTAACCAAATCATCAAACAATCCGATATTCCACCCTAAGTTCCACGCAGACTGTTTTTCCCAACGCAAATCCGTCAAGCGGACATTGTTCGGCCGCATCCCAATGGAATTAATATACCCTCCGTCTACACCATACACACTGAAATGAGTATCTTCCTTAGGAGGTTGCGTACCCGTCACGCCCCATCCGAAACGAACCGCAAACATGCTCAACCATTTTTTGGTAGGTTCCATCCATTTTTCATCCGAAATGTTCCAACGGCCGGAAGCTGAATAAAAATACCCCCAACGGTACTTTTGGCCAAAACGGGTGTTTCCTTCTCCGCGCAAGGCCAAATCCAACGAATACTTGGACTGGTAGGCATAATGCCCCTGAAGCACCCAATTGGCCTTCCGCCAATGACCTGCCCCCGTTTTCGTCTCGTTCAAAAAGCCACCGGCTGTCCCGGAAGTGATGGTTCCGCTTGGCAACAAGTATGAACTCAAGAACTGGGAACTGGACGTACCGGAAACCATTTCCCCTTTAAAGAACAAGCGTACCGAGTGGTCTTGGTTCATGATATAAGGGATATATGTCAACTGATGACGTGTGTTAAAACCGAAACTCTTTTCAAAAGCCGAAGAAGCGGAATTTATCCCTTTCTCATTCTCCTTGAAATCCACATTCCTCAACTCCCAAGGATAGTAAGAATCATTGTATTTATTATAAATGCTCAATACCACAGTCCCCTTATAAGTCAATTGGTGCGAAGTCTCGTCAAGTCCCAACAAACGGTATTGGAAATCGAATTGGGGTTGGATGTTATAACTACGTTCCTCCTTCTTTGCCAAATATGCCGAAGCCACCGGATTCACTTTACCGCGTTGTGACGAAAGTTCATCCTTGTCCCCTTGGTACCGTTCCACAAACCTCGGTTGCATGTAATACGTACCCAAGGAATTACCGTACGCATCCTCGTCATAAATAGCCAGATTGGGCATCTTCGTATAAGCTATCCCCAACAAATCATCACTATTCATGTGGTTGTCCGTATAAGTCAGTGCAAAGTCACTCGAAATCTTGATGCGGTCGTTCACAAAATAATCCAATGCCATACGGGTTGTAAAACGATCCAGTTTCTGAGCGATGATAGAACCTATCTGATGGTCATAACCGGCAGAAATACGATAATTCGCTTTTTCCCCGCCTCCCGACAAAGAAACATAATGCGTTTGGAACAACCCGAACTGCTTCACGGCATCCCTCCAGTCGGTATTGTTATTGAATTGTTCGTATTCAGAAAACGTCGGGTCATAATTCAGTTCCGGCTGACTTTCGGGATTTTGGTTCACATTGAAAAGTTCCTCTTTCATCATCATGGTATACTCATCTCCGTTCAATAATTTGTAACCCTCCGGCTGATAAGTCCCCTTCAACCTCAAAGAATAAGTAAACTGGGGCTTGCCACGCCTTCCACGCTTGGTTACGATATTGATGACCCCGTTAGCACCTTGCGATCCCCAAATAGCCGTAGCCGCCGCATCTTTCAGCACCGTAATGCTCTCTATGTCTTCCGGGTTGATAGACAATAATTCGGCAAACTTTTCATCCGTCATACTCGTATAATCAATGTCATCATTGGCATTGGTCTCAAAGATGTTGTCATCCACGACAATCAACGGTTCCGCATTTCCCATAATGGTTGACACACCGCGTAAACGCATCGTCGTACCCGAACCCAGGTTTCCGGATGAAGCGATAATGTCCAAACCGGCAATGCGTCCTTGCAAAGCCTCGTCGGCAGAAGTGAAGGACAAACCTTCGAATTCCGTCATCTTAATAGTCTGTTGGGCAAAAGACTGTTCACGTTCCGGTATTTCCAATCCTCCGGTGGCTATCTTCGGACGGGCTTCCACCACGACCTCTTTCATCACCTTACTGTTTTCCTCCATCATGATATCGAAAACCACCCGCTTTCCTATTTCCTGCAAAACCGTCTTGTACCCCATATAAGTAAAACGCAACTTATTCTTAGGGTTTTGTACTTTTAGGGTGAAATGCCCGTTCATATCGGTCACTGCGGCCGATACAATACGGTTGGCCGCATCTATCTCTCCCACATACACTCCCATCAGAGGACCCAAATCGTCCGACACGGTACCGCTTGCCACTTGGTTCTGCCCGACGGCCCACAGCGGACATAAGCAGAATAGGAATACTATCAAATATTTTATCTTGTTCATAACCTCTTTTTTTATGATTCATGGTATTGTTAATCCTCCGGAACACGTTCATTATCTTTCAGGCAGAAACATTCGTCATCGTATATCAAAGGTTCATTCACACGATGAACCACCACGTATGAAGAAGCGTTGATATTACCATTTTCCGTCTTTTCCGAGAATGTGTACTCACGTGTCATCCGGTTATAGAATTCTGGATTTTCAGTCGTTATACGAACTACACCCGTCTTCTCCGAATTGTCTGCCACCGTAATACCTGTGGCATCAGAATTCACCCGCAAGGTATAGCTCAACCCCTTGTCTGCACCGTCCGAATGGGTTGCCGCAGTCTCGAAAGACATATTACGGGCATCCCCACCGATATAAACCGCATTGTCTTGGAAATGGTACTTCAAGAAGTTCATCACCCGTTGGGTGTAAGCCTGTTTCAAAGAATCCACATCGACATCCGTCCCGGCATACACGTTGGCCAGATTGTTGATGTCCTTCCAACGCGGCAACCCGAGGCTGTAAGCTTTTTCCATAGCCGCATTATCCGGCACATATACCGTATAATGATAAGAACTGAAAGTCTGTATGGCCGCATTGTCATCGTTCATATTCAAAGATTTTGTAGAAATCAAAGAATACAGGTTAGACTCGTTGGTCGTCCATTCCTCATTTCCCAAAAGCAATTCGTAAAATTCAGAATACTCCGGATGTTCCACCAACTCCTGCATCAAACTATGGAATGTAGGCTGTACCATTTGGTCAAGCACGTAATACACCCCATTGTCCATCGTTACGAAATCCTGCGTTGTTACTTTTTCCCCGGAATACTGGTCGGTCACGGTCACTTGCCCGCCCACTTTTTCAACCTTCATGGGTCCGTCATCCTTCGTCTGGTAATATACAGAACCATTACCCACATAATTGCCCCCGTTCACATCCCGGGGAACGATACAGAAGTTCAGCAAATCGGTCAGACGGTTCTCGACCACAGGATTGATTTGATAATATGAATTGCCTTCACTATCCTCCTGCAACGTGCTGCCCAATATGCGCATGTCATCCTCCGTGCAGCCGGCCCATCCGCCCAATTTCTTATCATAGCGGTAAGAATACGCTTCCACCTGGTTCTTCTCCGCATTATAATAAAACTTGAACCACCGCGGGTCCGTTCCGCTATACGACACGGGGTCAATGTAACGGGAAAGGGCCTCATCCGTCAATATCATGAAATCATAATGGCTCACCATAGATAACAAGTAAGGCCTGAACTCCAAACTTCTAATAGCCCAATTCATGATTTTCATATTCTCATTGACCAACGTCGGAGCCAATACGGAACGGAACGATGCCGGAGCATAGGCTTTTTTCATCACGTACACGGCACCATTGTTACACACAGCCGTGCTTCCTTTTATAATATCAGCCTCGTCAAGTCCGACAGGATCTTTGGCATCATCCAATACCAAATTGAATTTGCTGGGCAAAGAAGACAAGAACGAATACTGCATATGGTTGTTCAAGAACTCTGCCAACACATCATTGGGAACGTTTTCGAAAGGCTCGTCACTCGGATAACGTTCACGCAAGAAAGAGCCGTTTTCACTGTTCCAATATGAATTCAACGCCTCATCCGTAGGAGCGAAGACAGCACCCATGTCCAAGTTGACATTATCCGTATACTCCCCACCTGCGGTATAGATATTCCCTTCTGCATAATCGTTACGCGAAGGATCAAATTTCAGCACGCCGTCCACTTCCACACCGTTGTACGAAGTCAGTGAATTCCCATCGGCCGAAGAGAAAAAATAACGTCGTCCATATATGGAGTCACCTCCGGCCAACGCCGGATAAAGATTCTGGTCAGCATAACGGTCGTGCAAATCCTTGTAAGAATTGGAAAGGGAAGCTGATACGAAAGGAGCTGAATAACGGTCCATCAATTTGCTGAACAAAGAGGTAGCCCCGTTCGTACGCAAATAACCGGCCATGTTGGGCAAAGGTTCCGGCACACCATCCATAATATGGATATATCCGTTCTGGCACGTCACATTCCCCTCGCGTACCTTCACATTATTTATATATACATCCTCTTCCTGGAACTCCGTTCCATTAAAAAGGTAAGAAAAATCTTTTTTAGTGATGCCCTTGGACATCATTTGGCGCCAAATAAAATGCACCATCGGCACAGTCCCTTCTTCAATCAGGTTATACACGGGCTGATGCCTTCCACGCAATCCGCCCCAGTAATCCGCACTCACTGAAGCCTCAGGCAGTTCTGCCACGGACACAGCCGGAATGGAATCATACACCGACCATTGCGTATTGGTACGGCGCATCACCTGCCCTTTCAATATATTGTCTCCTGACGGTTGGTTGGTCAACAAATCAAGCACGTAGGCATTCTCCAACATGGAAGTGTTCACCAAAAACCTCTTCATCGGAATAGAAATATGGTTCTCGTCCACACCGTGCGCCTTGAAATAAGCGCGATAAGTATCATCGTCGGGCACGAAGACCGTCACGCTACCGGTCTTGCTTAAGAATTCGGTGCGCCCCAAGTCATCCACCATCTTCAAGTAAATACTGAAATTACCTCGACGTGACAACTCGTCATAAATGCTTTGCCCCAACCACGAGGGTTTCTCCTGTGCCCATTCATAATCATCCGAACAGGAGGGCATCATGCAAAGTGCACCCACCCCAATAGCCGTGGAGAGCAACACCTTATACGTCCTTGCACGTAATACCTTTATTAGCATAAAACCTTTATTTTAAATTTTGTTTTCCTTTCACCTTAAATGGGAGAAACGGGACGGCACACGGCGGTGTCCCGTCCCGTTTTGTTTTAGATTAATTGCCTGCCACTACATATTTCTTGCCGCCTGCAATATAGATGCCTTTCTTCAAGCCATTCACCGCATCGGCACGTTTCACTTGCTTGCGCACAAGCTTGCCGGTAATATCGTATACATCTACAAGTTCCGACGAATTAGCGTTGCAATCCATCATGGTGCCACCGATATTGCTTCCTCTTTCCGTACCTATATAATAGAGACGGAAATTGTCGGCCAAGAACCAAGAATCATTTCCTCCAACTCGTCCATTACCACGTATTCCGATAGTTACGGCCCCATTCTCCACATAGATTTCAGGAACCACCGTGGTCGTTCCCAAAGTAGCCTGTGCTGCATCCCATACATCCTGCTTTCCGTTAAAGGCACTGTCGGCATATTCAATTTCAGTATAGGCATATACAAGACTGTCTTGTCCGGCACTTCCGGTCACAGTACTTACCTCCACACTGTTCGTCTGTGCGTAAAGCCTCATCTTGTCCCATTCATGGTTCAAGAACGTAGCAGCTTTCACACGATAGGCACCGGTAGGTAATCCATACTTACCCTCGGCAGACACTTCGGGTTGCGTACCGATAACCTGACGATAATCCGTAGCCGAAGAAATATTATGAGCATCATTGCTAGAGTGACTGGTCGTGTACATCCAAGTATCACCAGAAGTGGCTCCTGTACGCGGTGCGCGGTCGGCATTCGTCTCCAATGTCCATCCATTGATTCTCACATCCGTCGGATTGCCTTCATCATCCGTGGCATCCTGATAGATATTGGGATTGACAACAAATGTCGTCATATCAAACGGTTCATCAGCTGTTGCCCGGGACAACACTTCAGGAGTCATGGCATTGACACACTCCCCTTGCAAGGCTTGTACCGCCAAATCCACATCCAAAGGATCCAACTCATCCGAAGCAAGATAAGTCATTACGTTAAGGTAAGCCTCTGTTTGTGCCAAGCCCCCTATCTGGTCAGCCAGAACTTTGGCAGTACCCATCGGGTAACAAAGTGCCACGGAATTCATCAACTCCGCAGTGGCCGCCTTTAGAGCCTCCGCCTGTTCAACCACTGCGTCCGACAAATAATTGTCCCAAGACATATCCTCAGCCACTTCCGCAGCCATCTCCAAAGCCGCACTAAATGTTTTCTTTGCTGTAGGTTGGGCAAACAAAACACCTTCATTCAATTGGTTATTGAAATTATTTCCATTCTGCACCAACGGAGTCAAAAGCAAATAATTCGCAATCAATTTCTCAGCATCTGCGTTCATCTTGTCCAAGTCGTCTATGGCATAAGAAACGTCATCCAAAGTCCCTTCCGTCAAGAATATATAATAACCCTCTTCCGGATCCAAGGCAAAACCGTAAGACTCACTGTCATCAATGCCATAAACAGCCAAAGAATCATGCAATACGACAGCCTTATCCAAACGGTCTTGTAAACGTCCACGGTAAGCACCAAGAACATCAGAACCGGCAAAATAAAGACGGAAGTTATCGGCATACCAATTCTTACCATTACCTCCTTGATGGTTATTCTCCGGATCTGCTCCCCTTACACCGATATACAACTGGCCATCCACCACCACGACATCTTCTACCGTACTGGTCACATCTGTCTTAGAAAGAGCCTCATCATAAAGCATCCTGTCGCGGTTAAAATACACCGTGTCGATATTTACACTGTCAGATGTCGCATACAGTACAATCTTATTCGGATCACCGTCTGAATAAGTGGCAGCCGCCAACTGATACAAACCGTCCGGCAATTTGACCGCACCATCCCCGATTCCTATTTTCTGATAATAATGCACTCCTGTCACGTCGTTGCCTTTATTACCAGACCAGTTACCGGCATGCAATTCGCCATCACCGTCAGTCACCGTACACCAAATACTGTTGTCACGGGCATCGTTCCGACCGAGAATCCATCCACCAGGCATCTGGTTCTGTACACCGGTATTATTAAAGATATTCGGATTGGTAATAAAGCTTGTCATATCCAATTTGTTCTTTTCCGTGACAGTAGCCAAGAATTCCGGCGTCAGTTTCTCTTGGATTTTCGCATTCAAGGCAGCCACATCCAAGATGGCATCGTCAAATGTCAATTCCACGGCATCCAAATCAGCCAACACTTTCTTATACTCATCCGTGTTCTCCAATCCGCCCAACCGGTCGGCTAAAGCCTTTGCCTTTCCTAAAGCGTATGACAATCCGGCCCAATTCCGGGCCGAAACCACCATTGCATTCAATTTCGTGGCACTTTCTTCTGCCCCGACGACCATATCAGCCATATTGGTCTCCGCAAGTTGTTTCTTAGCTTCCGCAATCTGTTGCTGCAAAGAAGTCTTCAAAGCATTGTTCAATGTGACCTCCCCGTTCTCGACTTTTGCCCAATATGCCTCAGCCCCCTTCACGGCATTATTCAAAGCCATGGTCAAAGCACGTGCGGCATTAGCCGATTTCACAGTCTCCGACACCACTTGCAACGCTTCCGTGACATCGCCTGTGGTTCCGGCATACTTGTCATATACGGCCTGAAGCTCTGATTTTATAGCTTCAGCTCCAAGGTCATTAAAGTCATTAATCAGATTCTGGAATGAACCCATCAACTCAGTAAAGGCTTCTTCTGCCGTTGCCTCTCCCAAATATGTCAAACGGAAATTGTCGAAAACGGCCCAATCATTCTTGATATACGCATTTTTCTTCACACCGAGACGCAAAGTACCGTCCTGCACAATCACTTCCACCGTATTACCGGCATAACGCCCGTCGCCAAAGGCAATCGCAGCCTTGTTGGCATCTGCGGGAACATCTTCCTCACTCTCGGCCAAAAGAAGAGGGGATTCAACCAAGCCGGCATACAACATGGCGTTCCGGGCCGAACCGTCACCTCGATAAAAACCTTGGCAGGTCAAACGGTAACGCCCGTTACGGATGCCAGTAAGTTCCTGGTAAATATCGAAATTGTCATTATTGGACGCCTCCGCACAATAAAAATGATTTCCAGAAGCTCCACCCGGAGAACTCAAACTGACCGTTCCCCCATTATGCACTTCTTTCCAATTATGAGGTTCCGTGCGGACAAAACTGGCTCCCATGATATAGAACGTGGCATCCACTCCATGGTCTTTGGTCGCTTGGTCAAGCTTTTGCTCACGCTGCGCTTTCGAAACGAACAACCATTGCGCGTCAGTGGCACTTCCGTTACCGTCCAAAGTCAGCACTGTGCCTTCCCCTCCATAATAAAACCATTTGTTGGCATCCAAGTTCATCACATACTCATTAAGGCCGTCATCCGGCGTGGGATCGGTGAAGGTATATTCAGCCGGATTGCCATTGTCGATATACCCATCGCTACCCAAGCCCCTGTTGTCACCGTTGCAACGGGTCACAATCTTGTATTTCCCGTTCGACACGACTACCGTGCACAATAATCCCGGCTGTCCCAAGGAACCTTGCGTCCCCCAGGTATTGGCACCCAAAAGGAAACCGTCACCACTCTTGTTATAAAGGTAAAACTCACCGCCTTCCGCAGGCAGAGCCTCACCCACCCAAGGATTCTCTTCTTGGGCAAAGGCCATGTTGGCAGCCGTCAATGCCATGGTCATCAAAGCCACTGGCAAGCGTTTGCCCAACCGGACAGAAAAAATTTTCGTCGTTCTTCTTTTCATGCTCATAAGTTTTAAGGTTCATTATTCTTATCGCATATCACAGCCGAACCCATTGACTGCAAAAGCGTTTCTTTATCCAACCGTTTTCAAAGGTAGGCACTATTTAAATTAAGGTATGGGACAAAAAATAACAAATGATTAGACATTTTATAACATGGCACAGAAACCACTGATTTTCAATACATACAAAATGTAAAAAACCACCTTTATCCTATCGTCCCATACTCATTCCATCCCATAGCCCTACATCACCTTCAGGCTCTTGCAACGCCCTGAAGCCGTCACATAGCGCAAAATCATCATGCCTTTCCGCGACGGCATATCCACACGGTTTGTACCCGGCACACAACGGACACTGCTCAACAGGCTACCCTCAAGTGTATATACATCCAACAAGCCCTCTTCGTCCACAGAGACTTCCAGACTGCCTTCACCACGACCGACAACTTCCAACAACGGGATGCCCTCCTCATTCTCCAAAACGGCATCCTCTACAGATGAACCGTCTTCCTTCTTCACCAGACGGAACGGGAATGAAGTGCAAAGCCCTTGGTTCACCGATATGACCGATGACTCCGGAGCAATCTCCCACAAACCGCCGGACGCGGACGAGGAACGCTCTATGGCATACAAGTCGTCCGACCCGCATTTATGCCACAAATTGAAAGAATGACGGGAATAATCGCTCGCCGAACTCAGACGCCCGTCCTCCGACAAAGACATTCGCTGTTGTTACGGCTGAGGATACTTCAGGTCATCACCTGAAAC
>ENA-ORNR01002493-ORNR01002493.1-human-gut-metagenome-genome-assembly--contig:-NODE-2493-length-14880-cov-2.625700_pt1 | contig 14880 bp, 15 predicted proteins | sample MGYA00242114_ERZ509020 | MGnify/ENA primary metagenome ERZ509020 (study PRJEB26280, sample SAMEA2338758) | human gut metagenome | biome: human gut; feature: human-associated habitat; material: faeces...
TTTACGATGGCTGTAAATGGTACCGGTTATCAGTTGTCAACAGCAGAAGGTTATGCGGTTTTGGATTCTGAAGGTAATCCGATTACATTTGATGGTACGACAGATGTTACTAAATTATCGTTTGACAATTATGGACGCATCATGTTACGTGGAGCGGACAACAACCCGCATTTGACCGGGGTTACTATTGGAGCAGCTCAGTTTAATAACCCTGCCGGTCTTAATAAGATCGGGGATAGTTATTTTCAGGCAACAGCGGCCTCTGGTGATGCCCGTATCGAGGGGCAGGACACAGCGTTGAGCAGAAGTGTTATTAAGAATAAATATTTAGAAGCATCCAGTGTGCAGGCGGTTGATGAGATGGTGGATATGATCGTTACTCAAAGAGCGTATGAGATGAACTCGAAGGCGATCACCGCATCGGATGAAATGTTGCAGCAGGCAAATAATCTGAGATCATAATGTTTCAGATGTAATAATATAGACGAGGATGCCGGTTTTTAAGAGCAATGCGAGGCTTTTGAAACGGTTGTTTTTGGAATTACCATGAAATGCTTTAGAAAATTGCTTCTGAGAGAATGCGAAGTTTTTGAAAGATTCTTTCGAAAAGAGGATGAGAGATCTTTTGAAAGATTTCTTCATGGGATGATGTGAGGTGTTAACAATGAGTTCTGTATATGATATTTCATCTATGTATGACAGCTATAAGCAGTCAGTGCAGTCTGCGACCGGCTCGAAGGCGCAAAGCGCATTGAATGCAGTAAATAGTGATTCGACAGATGAAGAGTTGATGGATGCCTGCAAAGGATTTGAAACCTATTTTATACAAAAGATCATTGAACAGGCGCGCAAAATGGTAAAAAGCGAAGAAGATGACGGTGAATATATGCAGTATTTTGGGGATACTTTGAACCAAAGCTACGCGGAGGCGATTACAGAAAGTGGTCAGGTTGGTCTTGCTAAGCAGCTATATGACTCAATGAAGCGTAACTGATCGTATATGTGATCTGTCTAAATAGAGACAATGGGGCCACTGTGTTTACAGTGGCTTTTTCAAATGGATAGGAACTGATCATTTTATTGTGAAGGGTGGCGCATAGCAAGATGCTGGTATTGTTATGCTTGGCACTGTAGGAAACTTGACGAGGAGGTTATAGTGAGCGAGCAGATTGAATGGGAAGGATATGTTGAGCGTATTACTTTTCGAAATGAAGAAAATGGATATACCGTATTATTTTTGGTAGATGCAGAGGAAGAAGAGGAAGTGTGCTGTGTAGGACAGTTTTCTTATGTTGCCGAGGGGCTGTATTTGAAAGTGACCGGCAGAGAAGTGATACATAAAAATTATGGTCCGCAGATACAGGTGGATTCGTACGAAGAAAAACAACCAAAAGACTCAGTTGCTGTTGAGAGATATTTGGGATCAGGTGCGATAAAAGGTGTTGGACCTGCACTGGCAGCACGTATTGTGAAGCGGTTTGGAGAGGACACATTTACAATTATTGAACGTGAGCCGGAACGATTGGCAGAGGTCAAAGGCATCAGTGAGAAAATGGCGATACGCATAGCAGAACAGGTTAACGATAAGCGGCAGATGCGCCAGGCAATGCTTTTCCTGCAGGATTACGGTATTAGCATGAAAATGGCTGTTAAGATATATAAATATTATGGGGATGAAATGTATGAGATCCTGAAACGCAATCCTTATCGGTTGGCGGAAGATATTCAGGGAATTGGCTTTAAGATTGCCGATGAGATTGCGCGCCAGGCTGGATTTGCTTCTGATTCGGAGTTTCGGATCAATGCAGGTATTCTGTATGCTTTGCAGCAATCCGGAACACAGGGACATTGTTATTTGCCGGAGTCTTGGCTGATCAGAGAGGCATCAGAGCTTCTATTGGTCGATGAGGGGGTTGTTTCCGATGCCTTAGAGGGGATGATGTTGAATAAAGAATTAAAGGTCTGTGAACAGGATCAAGAGCGCTGTATTTATTTGAGTACGCTGTATTATATGGAACTTAATTGTGCACGCATGCTGTTAGATCTTAATATTTCCTACGAGCTATCTGAGAAAGAACTTGCTAAAATGGTGCGAAAGGTTGAAAAGGGGCAGGAGATAGAGTTAGATGAACTACAGAAAACAGCGGTGTATCAGGCTGTTCAAAATGGTGTAACCATTATAACCGGTGGGCCGGGTACCGGTAAAACGACGACGATCAATACTATTTTACAGGTATTTGAACAGGAAGGGTTGGATATTTTGCTGGCGGCGCCAACCGGACGTGCCGCAAAAAGAATGTCTGAAACGACTGGATGGGAGGCGCAGACAATACATCGGCTGCTCGAGATCAATGGTGGCGTGAGTGAAGGGGATACGCAGGGAACAATGCATTTTGAGCGTAATGAGAAACAGCCGTTGGAAGCGGATGTTGTGATCATAGATGAGTTTTCTATGGTCGATATCTATTTGATGAATGCGCTTCTTCGTGCTATTGTTCCGGGAACGCGTCTCATCATAGTTGGCGATGTGAATCAGCTGCCATCGGTAGGACCGGGTAATGTTTTAAAAGATATGATTCAGGCGGAATTTTGTTCTGTTGTGCGGCTGCATCGGATCTTTCGACAGGCTGCAGAAAGTCAGATCGTTATGAATGCGCATCGGATCAACAGCGGCGAAGAAATCTCGCTAGAGAATGCATCGCCGGATTTTATGCATCTGGAACGAAAAGACAGTGCTTCCGTGATCAATGTGGTCGTGCAGCTTATCATGCAGAAACTTCCTCCGCATGTAGATGCTTCTCCCTATGATATTCAGGTACTTACGCCGACTAGAAAGGGAGAGTTAGGTGTGGAACATTTGAATCAGGTGCTGCAGCAATATATGAATCCGGCAGATGCAGGCAAGGTGGAGCGAGAATTTCATGGGGTGTTATTCCGTGAGAAAGATAAAGTGATGCAGATCAAGAATGATTATCAGATACGCTGGACAAAGAAAACGTCCTTGGGCGATGTATATGAAGAAGGGACCGGTGTGTTTAATGGGGATACCGGAATCATTCGGGAGATCATACCGGTAGCGGAGCAGGTGGTCGTTGAATTTGAAGAGGGAAAAATGGTGGAATATGAGTATAGCCAGATGGATGAAATGGAACTGGCTTATGCAATTACGATCCATAAATCCCAAGGCAGCGAGTATCCGGCTATTGTACTTCCGGTGCTTGGTGGTCCAAAAATGCTGTTGGGACGCAACTTGCTATACACTGCGGTGACGAGAGCAAAGAAATGTGTAACGACAGTGGGAAGCAGCAGAGTTATACAGGGGATGATCCACAATGTGAATGAGCAGAAACGTTTTTCAAGTTTATGCCAGCGCATTAAAGAAATGGAGGAAGAAGACGCTGAACTTAATCATTGATAGTCTATTGCAGATCGTGTTTCCAACGAGGTGTCCGGGGTGCGACAAGGTGTTGGCGGTTGGTGAACGGGGGTTTTGCGGCGGATGTACAGAGCAGCTTCATTTTTTGCAGGAGCCTTTGTGCCCCTATTGTGGAAAACCGATCGATCGGGATCAGATGTGCTGCGCAGATTGTAGAGCACATCCACATAGCTTTACAGCGGGGGGAGCAGTACTTTTGTATACAGGGCAAATGCAGGAGTCAATGGCGAGATTTAAGCAGGGAGGCCGAGCAGAATACGGCAAAGTATATGGAAGGTTATTATGGGATGCCAAGAGAGAATGGCTGCAGCGTATCCGAGAACCGGTGCTCGTTCCGGTGCCGGTCCATAGCAAAAGATATCGGAAACGCGGTTACAATCAGGCAGAAGAGATAGCAAAAGAAATGGCGAGATTATCCGGTCTGCCAATGCGATCGGATCTGTTAGTGCGGGTGAAACATACGGCACCACAGAAAGAACTGTCGAAACGGGAGAGAAGCCGTAATTTACAGGGGGCGTTTCGTTGCAGAGCAGACTATAGAAAGTTGTGTTTACAAGGAAAATGTGCTATAATAATTGATGATATTTATACGACAGGAAGTACGGTAGAAGCTTGCTCGCAGACACTTTTGCAGGCAGGGTTCGATAAAGTATATTTTTTATGTGTGTGTATAGGAAAAGGTGTGTAGAGGAGGCATAACATGGACGTTAGAAATTGCAAAATGTGTGGTCATTTATTTAACTATACAAATTCACCGCTTTGCCCTCAATGCAATAAGAAGTTAGAGGAACGCTTTCAGGATGTGAAAGAATACATTCGCGAGAATCCGGGGGCAGGCATGGCAACGGTAGCAGAAGATACAGGAGTACCGGTACAGCAGTTGAAAAAATGGGTTCGTGAGGAGCGTTTGGCCTTTACCAAGGGTTCCGGAATCACGATAGAATGTGAGAAATGCGGTAGACCGATATTGACCGGAAGATACTGTAAGGAATGCAAGAACGCATTATCCAACTCGTTTTCCGGTTTATATCAGACGAGCAAACCGGCTGAAAAGAAGGCGAGAGATGCATCTGCAAAGATGAGATTCTTGGGTGAATAGTACAGCCATGAGTTGAGAGGGGGTCGTACTATGGAAATGGATATGGTGAGCAAGGCCTTTGAGCAGGCGTTCGTTTCTGTGAGTCAAAAATTGTTGGGGCTGCAATTACAGAGACGGAAACAGGACAACGGAATATTCCTGCAGCAGCCCGTACGGCAGATCATGATCTGTACGAGTGGCTATCTTCGTATGGAAATTATTTGTGATATGCCGGAGTCAATGGTATTACAGATCGTTTCAAAAATGTATGGTGGTGGTTTGCCGCCGGATGAACAGATTCCATTGTATATCAAAGAATATATTAATATTGTTTGTGGACATGGTGTATCCAGTTTGAATAATACATTAAAAAAAGTTTCGCGCTTATCAGTGCCGTTTTATCAAAGTGAGATTCGGCATGAAGATGTTATGAAGGAACAGATGGACGTTATATTTGACACAGAGATTGGGACGATGCAGGTTGAGCTGCATTATTCCGGTGTTGAATGAGGCCAGAATATGCTTATTGCGGAAAATGTGCAGAAAGGGGATCGAAATGGATAAAATTACAATAATGGTGGTAGATGATTCACCGTTCGCTTCCAAACAGATACAGGATGTAGTAGAAGAAAATGGATATGAAGTGGTAGCCTATGCAGCTAATGGAGAGGATGGCATCAAGCTTTATGATGAGATGCATCCGGATATTGTTATCATGGATATTATTATGCCGGGCTTGGATGGATTAGAAACGGCGCAGATTTTGATGAAGAAACATCCGGATGTAAAGATCATGATGTTAAGTTCGTTGTGTGATGCAAGTACATTAGAAGAGGTTCGGGGAATTGGATTAAAATATTTGATTCCGAAGCCATGGGAAGATGATGTGCTGTTAGCAACGCTAGAGATGTTAAGTCGATAAGTAAAGTATAAGACCATAGATGAAAAAGTAATCTATGGTCTTTTTACTTTGCTGCATGGGTGCACTTTGATCAAACATTACACGACTGGCATATGACTCGTTTACTTTGCTATTTTGCATTAGGATAGATCTTTCGCATTGTTTCGTCCGGGTAGTAATGATCCATTACCTCTTCCCAATGTGCTTTTGGTTTTGGAGAATGTTCCCTGGTATCGTATCGGATCAGAGCAAGCATGCTTACTATAATATTGCAGATCATAAACACAGCAACGACAGTTGTCAATAGATATTTGGATCTATGCAATATCCGTTCGATCACATGGTGCAGGATGGGATACAGATTTTTGAACCAGATGACAGCGGCAAATCCCCAGAAAAAGCAGTATAACAGGTTGATACGGCCGCCAAGATTAAACGGAATGTGACTGTAATCCCAAAAAACTTTTCCAAAAACAATTTCAGTAAATACACTGCAGCTATATTCATAAGCACCACCTAATAGCGTCCCAAGTATGAAAAGATGCCGGTCGGACTTGCCTTTACTCTTAAACAGAAGAGTGGTCACTAAAGCGATGGCAAGCCCCCATACAATGCTGAAGGGACCCCATACCACGCTGCTGCGACTCATCCAGACACCGACAGTCAGACGACAGAATATGGTTTCTACAATATCTCCTAAGAAAGCCCCTAATATGAACAGCCAGATAAATTCAGAAAATGGCAGTTTGGTAGCAGATGTCGAAATGACTTTATCCGTTGCAGTGGCCGGATAGGCTTTTTGGATACGACGCCGTATGTGTGCGGTAAGTGCCCTTCCGAAAGATGTCTTAAATAAAAAAAGTTCCCGATTCAGTCGGATCAGAGTGGGCGATTTATGCTCTAAATGTAGTATAGTCAGGACAGAAGCCGTTATATCCATGCAGCAGATGGCGGTTAACGTCCATAAAATAATATAGGTAACAAAGGTGGGGATAAATTGGCATAACCATAGGATCAGAGTATTGCCCCACTGGATCGCGATATATCCAAGTATACCCCACAGTATTGAATATTGCAGACAGATGTATCCGTCCAGATTCCAACGCTTCTTAGAATAATCCCACCATTTTTTGTGTCGAACCTGTTCTAAAAGACGGCCGGTCATCCATTCGATAAAGGTGGAAATGATCGCAGATCCCAAAAACAGAAAGAAAGGGGCAGATCGAAGCTCGTATAGAAATGTGCTGAGTACAATTCCGGAAAAGCCATAGATCAGACAAAAAGGACCGGATAGAAATCCACGATTACGGTAACATTTGTGCTTTACACTGGCAACGCTCGTTTCAATGCCCCATCCCAAAAAGGAGTAGCAAAAAAACAGAATTGCCAAATTTGTTAAGTTATAGTGCATGAATACCTCCTGCTGTAAAATGGTTGATCAATATTTAATGACGCTCACTGTGTCGAAATTACAGTTATGAGACGTCATGTCAAGCGTATGTACATTATAATATAGCTGTAATGTGTGTGCAATGAGAAAAATGTTTGATTATCCAAATTGTTTCAAGAAACAAAATGTTTGGTTTTATTTATCAGAAGAAAACATACTTATATTCATGAGACGTAGTTTTATATACTTAATAAAATTATGCACATTGCACAAAAAGAAAGGGGATATATTGTTAAAAATACTGCTAATCTACAGTTGACGAAATGGGTGAAAATGGAATATACTCTTTGTGGCGTTAAAAAAGTTTGATTTACAAAATAAAAAGGGAAGAAAATGGAAAAAGAAAAATATATGATCGGTCAAGAGCTGATCGAGATATTCGAAAAGGTTTTGAAGACAGAAAATATTTCGGTCGCGCGTAAGACGGGATGCGATTTATCTATGACAGAGATACATACAGTGGCTGCCATTGGCAAAAATACACTGTACCGTATGAGTGACATTGCAGGAATACTGCACATAACGGTGGGGACGCTGACTGTCATGGTTAATAATTTAGTGAAGAAGGGGTATGTGGAGCGCTATAAAAGTGAGCAGGATCGTCGTGTTGTGAAGATCGGTCTGACCAGAAAGGGGCGTATAATATACGATGCGCATGCAGCGTTTCATGAAGATTTGGTCAATGCGCTGCTCAAAGGGATAGAAAGTAAAGAGGAGCAACAGACAGTACGTTGTGCCTTGAGCAATTTGTGGGATTTTATAGATAAGCAGAATAATTAACAGGATTGCTGCATGAGAGAACATGGAGGAAATAATGATAAGAACAAGAATAATGGCAACAGGTGCTTGTGTACCGGAGCAGATTATAACAAATGATGATCTGGCAAAGGTTGTTGACACCAGTGATGAATGGATATCACAGAGAACCGGAATCAGAGAGAGAAGGATCTCGGCAGGGGAGAACACTTCAGCTTTGGCAATAGGAACGGCAAAACAGGTGATCGAGCGTGCAGAAATCTCACCGGAAGATGTGGATTTGATCATTGTTGCATCAGTCACTCCGGATTACGGAACACCATCTCTTGCCTGCATGGTGCAAAAAGAACTTGGTATGGTGAACGCGGTTGCATTTGACGTTGTGGCTGCGTGCAGTGGTTTTATGTTTGCACTTAGTATTGCGGATAAATATATTAAAACAGGAGTGTACCGCAACGCTGTTGTGATCGGGGCGGAGACGCTATCAAAAATCGTCAACTGGGAAGACAGAACGACTTGTGTATTGTTTGGAGATGGTGCCGGTGGTGCTTATGTGGAAGCATCCGAAGAGGGTGGCATTATCGCAGAAGAACTTGGCAGTAAAGGGGAACTTTGTGATACACTGACAGAGGGGCATACGGCGTGTGACAATGCATTTAATGATGAGTCTGGCGACCATGATCCAAAGTACTATATTTATATGGATGGACGTGCAGTATTTAAGTTTGCGACCAAAAAGGTTGTAGAGAGTACTCGAAATGTGTTAGCTAAAGCTGACGTAGATATGGAAGATATCGCTTATGTCATACCACACCAGGCAAATGCCAGAATTATTGACGTTGTTGCTCATAAGTTGAAGATGGATGACAGCAAATTTTATAAGAATATGGAGCATTATGGAAATACTTCATCGGCAAGTGTACCTATGGCGCTGAATGAACTCAACGAAAAAGGGCTTATCCAACGGGGGGACAAAATTATTTTGACCGGATTCGGCGGTGGAATGACTTGGGGCACAATGTTGGTAGAATGGTAGAAGCATATAACTGCGCAAGCAGTATATATAAAATAAAATATAGGAGGAAATCACTATGGTATTTGAGAAAATCAGAGAAATCATTGCAGAGCAGACAGGAAAGGATGTTGAGGAAATCACATTAGAGACTAATGTAAAAGAAGACCTTGACGCAGATTCTTTGGATTTATTCCAGATCATCAATGACATCGAAGATGAGTTTGATGTATCTGTAGAGGATCCTGAGTCTATCGTAACTGTTCAGGATGCGGTTGATTTTGTAGAGAAGAACCAGAAATAAGAAGCAGAGTATTTCGGCTTTGCCGGCGCCGAGACTTTCGGTGCCGACAGAGCCGGCTTTGCAACTATGGAGGAAGACATGAAAACAGTATTTATGTTTAGTGGCCAGGGCGCACAGTATGCTGGCATGGGCAAGGATTTGTATAAAAATTATCCGGTGGCAAAAGAAATTTTTGACCGGGCAGATAATGTACTTGGTTATTCCATTAAGGATATTTGTTTTGAAGATGAACAGAAATTAGGCGAGACAGAGTTTGCGCAGCCTGCCATCCTGACAATGAGTATTGCAGCGATGAAGGTGTTGGAAGAAGAGGGAGTTCGTGCAGATATGACAGCAGGTTTGAGCCTTGGTGAATATTCTGCGTATGTTGCCAGTGAAGCAATGGACTTCGAAGAGGCGGTTGCACTGGTACAAAAAAGAGGAAAGTTCATGGCAGAAGCAGTTCCTTCAGGAGAGGGAGCAATGTATGCTATTATTGGATTAGATACAGCATTAGTAGAAGAAGCTTGTGCAGAAGCAACTGCAGAGGGCGATGGATTAGCGGTTCCGGCTAATTACAATGCACCGGGTCAGATCGTGATCGCCGGACATGCGCAGGCAGCGAAGAGAGCTGCAGCATTGGCGAAAGAGAAAGGCGCAAAACTTACAGTGCCTCTGAAAGTCAGTGGTCCGTTCCATACGGAATTACTGCAACCGGCAGCAGAAAAGCTTGGTCCGGAATTGGACAAGATGCACATTTCACCGATGAAAATGCCGGTCTATACAAACGTAGATGCTTCGAAAGTGGCTTCTGAACAGGATATTATCCCTATTTTGAAAAAACAGATCGTTAGTCCGGTTCGCTGGGAACAGATCATCCGTAATATGGCAGCAGAAGGTGCAGATACTTTTATCGAGCTGGGACCGGGCAAAACTTTGAATGGTTTTGTGAAACGTACTTTGAAAGGCGTTGTAAATGTGAATGTTGAGGATAGCATATCCTTGCAGAAAACCATGAATAAACTTCATGACAGTGTGTGAATCACACAGAAAGGTATGGTAAACATGTTACAGGGAAAGACAGCAGTAGTTACAGGAGCAGCGAAAGGTATTGGAAAAGCAATTGCACTTGCATTTGCGAAGGAAGGCTGCAATATTGTATTGAATTATCACAGCAGCTTAGATGATGAAACGGTACAGGAGATTGAAGCATGCGGAGTGACTTGTATGCCGGTTCAAGGCGATGTGAGTGACTTTGCCTTTGCGGCAGATATGATGAAAAAAGTCAAAAAGGAGCTTGGTTCTGTGGACATACTGGTCAACAATGCCGGTATTACTAAAGATATGTTATTAATGCGTATGACAGAAGAACAGTTTGATAGTGTTATTCAGACAAACTTGAAAGGTACGTTTAATATGATCCGACATGCCAGCAGTATCATGTTGAAGCAACGAAGTGGAGCTATCATCAACATGTCTTCTGTTGTCGGAGTTATGGGCAATGTTGGACAGGCTAACTATGCGGCATCGAAAGCCGGAATTATCGGACTGACGAAGTCAACTGCGAAAGAGTTGGCTGCACGTGGCGTGACATGTAATGCAATCGCACCGGGATTCGTGGAGACGGATATGACGGCTGCACTTTCAGAAGATCTGCAGAAGCAGATGCTGGAAACAATTGCACTTAAACGTTACGGTCAGGTGGATGATATTGCGCAAGCAGCAGTATTTTTGGCAAAGAATACGTACATTACCGGTCAGGTACTCCATGTTGATGGCGGAATGTGCATGTAACCTATAGTGATCAAGACTTGGAAAGGTATGATTTAGAGATGGATAGAAGAGTAGTAGTAACAGGTATGGGAGCGGTCACCCCGCTTGGATGTACGGTAGATACATTTTGGGAAGGATTAAAAAATGGCAAATGTGGCATTGATCTGATTCAAAAGTTCGATACGACGGATTTTAAGGTTAAGGTTGGTGCTGAAGTAAAAGACTTTGATCCGGAACTGTATATGAGTAAGAAGGATGTAAAGAGAAATGACCCATATGCTGTGTATGCACTGGCTGCAGCTGTTCAGGCATTTGATGATAGCGGATTAGATATGGAGAAAGAGGATGCGGCTAAGGTCGGTGTGATCGTAGGTTCCGGTATTGGCGGTCTGATGACAATGCAGGAGCAGGTGATTCGTTTGCACGAAAAAGGACCTTCTCGTGTGTCTCCTTTGTTTATTCCGATGACGATCAGTAATATGGCGGCTGGTAATATTGCAATCCGTTTGGGAGCTAAGGGAGTATGTGAAAATATTGTCACTGCGTGCGCAACAGGAACAAATTGCATTGGCACTGCATTTAGGGATATTAAGCATGGCTATTTGGATGCTTGTATTGCCGGCGGTGCTGAGGCGTCGATCAGTGAGATCGGTGTGGCTGGATTTACGAACTTGACAGCACTTTCTACGACGGAAGATCCAAAAGATGCCTGTAAACCGTTTGATAAAGACCGAAATGGTTTTGTCATGGGAGACGGATCCGGAATACTCATTTTGGAAGAACTGGAACATGCTAAAGCAAGAGGAGCTAAGATTTACGGTGAAATAGTAGGTTATGGCGCTACAGGAGATGCCTATCATATGACAGCACCTTGTCCGGATGGCGACGGAGCTGCAAGAGCGATAAGATTAGCAATGGATGAGGCAGGGATTACGCCGGAGCAGGTGGATTATATTAATGCACATGGAACAAGTACCCATGCTAATGATGCCGGAGAAACGGCAGCGATCAAGCTGGCATTGGGGGATGCGGCAGCAAAAGTTGCGGTCAGCTCTACCAAATCTATGACAGGACATTTGCTTGGTGCAGCAGGTGCTATCGAGGCAATTGCTTGTGTGAAAGCATTGGAGGAAGGATTCCTGCCGCCGACGATCAATTATCATACACCGGATGAAGAATGTGATCTGGATTATATTCCAAATGAGGGAAGAGTAGTACCAGATGCACAGTATGCATTGTCTAATTCTTTGGGATTTGGCGGACACAATGGAGTTCTCTGCTTTAAGAAGTGGGATGAGTAGTGTGCAGACGGTGACAACAGATGGTTAAGAAAGGTATGGTAACACAATGCAGTATGATCAGATCAAAGAGTTGATTCAGATATTTGAACACTCAGATTTAAATAATATGGAAGTAACTTTAGGAAATGCCTCCGTAAAATTAGGACGCGGTATGGCAAATGCAGTCGAGGAAAGTCCGGAAGCACAGATGGTACAGACAGCAGTAAAAGTTGAGAATCCTGTCACAGATGCAGCACCGACTACAGTCGAAACCGCGAAGACCGAGCCTGCAGCCGGAGATAAGATCGTGACAGCTCCGATCGTAGGTACGTTTTATCGAGCAAGCGCACCGGATCAACCACCTTTTGTGAAGGTGGGGGATACGATTGCAAAAGGCGATGTCGTATGTATCATAGAGGCTATGAAATTTATGAATGAAGTCATAAGTGAAGTGGATGGAACAATCACAGAAATTTTAGTGGAAGATGCACAGTTCGTTGAGTTTGGACAGGAATTATTCCGTGTGAAATAGCAATACCAATATCGGGCGATGGTCTGCTGTTAAGCAGATGTTGTGTATCGGAATCTGAAAGATATACCTGTGGATAAAAGGGGAAGACACTTGTTGAGTCCGCAGGTTTAGAAAGGAATGTAAATTAATATGGGTATGGATATCAAAGAAATTATGAGTATCATCCCACATCGTCAGCCGTTTTTGCTGATCGATCGGGTTGAAGAAATCGTGGAAGGTGAAAAAGTTATTGCGACCAAAAATGTTTCCTATAATGAACCATTTTTTGCAGGACATTTTCCGCAGGAACCGGTGATGCCGGGTGTGTTGATTGTGGAAGCAATGGCGCAGGCCGGAGCGGTAGCTATTTTGTCTATGGATGAATTTAAGGGTAAGACGGCATATTTTGGCGGCATTAAAAATGCAAAGTTCAAAAAGAAAGTTGTACCTGGAGATGTACTTCGTTTGGAAGTTTCCATTGAAAAATTAAAACGTAATGCCGGAATAGGTGTTGGAACTGCATATGTTGGTGACAAGGTTGCTGCACAGGCAGAAATTATTTTTATGATTGGCTGATAGTTTGACAGAGAGAATGGATCAAAACTCGGATAATAGATCGTAGAAATGTTGAGTGATTGGAGGAGCAGATGTTTGATAAGATATTGATCGCAAACAGAGGAGAGATTGCGGTGCGGATAATTCGTGCCTGTCGGGAAATGGGAATCAAAACAGTTGCTGTTTTTTCGGAGCCTGACAGGGAGGCATTGCATACGCAGCTTGCAGATGAAGCAGTATGTATCGGTTCTGCCAAGGCGGCAGACAGTTATATAAATATGCCAAATATCATTACGGCTGCTGTAGAGACTAAGGCGCAGGCAATTCATCCTGGATTTGGTTTTCTGTCAGAGAACAGTACATTTGCGGCAATGTGCGAAGAATGTAATATTAAGTTTATAGGTCCGGCACCATCGGTTATTGATGCATTGGGCAATAAATCCAATGCAAGAGAAATGATGATCCGTGCCGGCGTACCGGTTATTCCGGGAAGCGATGGTGTTGTTGCTGACAGAGAGCAGGCGCACGAGGTGGCAGGAAAGCTGGGATATCCGGTTATGGTCAAGGCATCTGCCGGCGGTGGCGGCAAGGGAATCCGCATCGTGCGTACTGAAGATGAACTGGATCAGGCATTTGAGGCAGCACAAAGCGAGACGAAAGCAGCTTTTGGTGACGATCAGATGTATATGGAAAAAGTGATCGAACATGCCAGACATATTGAAGTACAGGTGCTTGGCGATCATTTTGGTAATGTGATCCATTTGGGAGAGAGAGACTGTTCATTGCAGCGCAAAAATCAAAAAGTATTAGAAGAAGCACCGTCTCCGGTATTGTCCGAAGAGACCAGAGAAAAGATGTGTAAATCTGCGGTCCTTGCTGCAAAGGCGGCAGGATACGAAAGTGCAGGAACAATTGAATTTTTGTATGATCATTCCGGACAGTATTACTTTATGGAGATGAATACCAGAATTCAGGTGGAACATCCGATCACGGAGATGATCACGGGAGTGGATATTGTGAAAGAACAGATCCGCGTGGCAGCCGGGGAGAAGTTATCATATGAACAATCGGATATTCATATTACAGGGCATGCTATAGAATGTCGAATCAATGCGGAGAATCCGGATCGAGGATTTGCACCATGCCCGGGGCTTGTCGACTATCTGATGCTGCCAAGCGGCGGCTTAGGTATTCGTGTGGATACGGCAATTTATGAAGGATATGAAATCCCACCGTTTTATGATTCTATGATTGCAAAGGTGATCGCCCATGGCAGGGATCGAGAGGAAGCGATCGCTAAAATGAATCGAGCCCTGTATGAGTTTATTATCAATGGCATTGATACGAATATTGAATTTCAGAGCCGCATCTTAAATAACCCGGATTATTTGGCAGGACAGTTTGATACTTCGTTTTTGGAAGATAATTTATTGCAGCAGTAGTGTAATGCATGGAGGAGCAGGATGAATTTATTTGGAAAGAAAAATTATATTTCTCTGGAAAAACCGGAGACACGCAGACCGGAAAGACGGATGAAATCCAAAGAACCGTCAATTCCGGATGGAATGTGGATCAAGTGTAATTCCTGTAAAAATATTATATACAAAAAAGAAGTGACAAAATATAAACTTTGCCCGAATTGCGAAGCACATTTTCGAATGAGTCCAAAGGAACGTATTGCGATCACCTGCGACGAGGGGACCTTTGAAGAATTTGATGCTGCGATGCATCCTAAAAATCCGATGGGATATCCGGATTATGATAAGGTGATCGAGAAAGCACAAAAAAAGGCACAGATCACCGAGGGAGTTGTTACAGGACGTTGTCAGATAGAAGGACACGACA
>ENA-ORNR01002526-ORNR01002526.1-human-gut-metagenome-genome-assembly--contig:-NODE-2526-length-14742-cov-45.001770_pt1 | contig 14742 bp, 26 predicted proteins | sample MGYA00242114_ERZ509020 | MGnify/ENA primary metagenome ERZ509020 (study PRJEB26280, sample SAMEA2338758) | human gut metagenome | biome: human gut; feature: human-associated habitat; material: faeces...
GTTCGAATCCTTCACCCGCTGCCAGATGAAAGAAATCCTGCAATCGTTGAGATTGCAGGATTATCTTTATATATCAACGGGTTCAGCCGTTTTTGAATGGTAAAAATATTTTCCATAGGGTAAATAGAAATTGCTTTTCAAAGGGGCTTTATCTCGAAATTTACTCACGGAATTACTCACGAATTTTGCGCGGGTCAGGATGGGGCGGAAGTCTCGTCCGGGTCCGCGCTTTTTTCTTTTCCCCGGTTTTCGTAGAACTGGTACATCTTGTCCTGCTTGGCCTCGATGTCCTTCTGGTAGAGGTGGGTATAAACATCGTGCATGACCGTGTAATCGGACCAGCCGCCGATGCGCATACATTCTTCCTCCCGATAGCCAAGGTGGTAGGCGAGGGAAGCAAAACTGTGGCGAAGGCCGTGAACGCCGACCTCCGGCAATCCGGCATCTGCACAGATACGATTGATAGATCGTATGAGCGAGTTTGGGGCGGTGTGAGAGATCAGATCGTCGGGGGCAGCGTCCGCCGGCTTTACAAGAAGTTCCTCAAGGCGAGGAATCAGGATGGGGACCGTCCGGGCAGAGGTTTTGCTTTTGGCGGAGTTCTTAATGACGTACTGGTTATGCTCATTGGGAACCAAGACCTGGTTGATGGTAAAGCAGTGGTGGGGCAGATCGACATCCTTCCAGCGGAGAGCCAGCAGCTCACTGCGGCGCAGGCTCATGAGGGCCAGCAGGGATTCCGTTTCAATGCGGTTGCCGCGGCAGGCGTCGCAGAAGGTGAGAATCTGGTCCGGGTCCAGCCATTTCCGTTCGTGGATCTCCTGCTGGGGGAGCTTGACCTTCGGCACATCCAGACCGCTTTCCCGCAGAACGGAGCCGACAAACAGCCAAGCGTTTTTCAGCGTCTTGTATTTGCACAGGGGCGCCTCGTTGTCGCAGACCTTCTGCCAGTCGATCCCATTGTGGAGGGTCAGGTCCGCCACGCTCTGAAAGCGGTTTTTCTGGACAATGCGGTAGGCCCGTATAGTAGTCGGGGAAAGGGAGTTTTGCCGCCGGTCAATATAACGGTCAATGGCGGTGCGCAGGGTAAGCCCCTTTTCAACGGATTGCTTTTTGACCTCAAGGAAGCCGGCGCGGATGGCGATGGCCTTGGCCGTGCACAGCTCCGGTGTCTTTTCCGTGATGGACTGCTTTTCCTGACGAAGCTGGATGCGCCACATACCGGAGGGAAGCTGCGTGGGGGAGGGGACTTTGATCTCGTCCTTCTTTTTGCGCTCCCTGATCTGGCGTTCGCCGCACCACTTGCAGAAGATAGAATCATCGTCAATGACGCGCTTACAGTTTTTGCATTTCATGCGCACACCTCCCGTGTGTATCAGCCGTGGAAGAAACCGAAATCCAGACAGTGCAAATCCAGATATGCGGCGTAAGCCAGGGTGCAGATCAGCAGGACCAACATCCATCGCAAAAGACGGTCCCGGTTGCGGATGCCGTGGGACTGACGTTCCACAAATTCCCGGAGAAGTTCGTTCTGGGCGTTCAGGCCGTTGATCTCCTGACGGTAGACATCCAGTTCCCGGCTTACGATTTCCTCTATGGTTTCCGGGGGCGGAGAATCTTCTGTTGGTTCCATCCCCAAAAACTGGTCAATGGAAATACCGAGAAAAGCGCAGATGGGGCCGAGAGTTTCCAGCGTAGGGGAATGGGTGGTGGCACGGAACATATTGTTCACCGTGTTGAGAGGAACTCCGCTGCCGTCCGCAATTTCCTTGTTCGTGATGTGTTTTTCCTCTTTTGCCGCGCGGCACTGATCAATCAATGACAGCATACGAAGAGCACCTCCTTGTTGAAAATTGACAAAATGTACGAAATAGCAACCGGAATTGTGTGTATCAACACCGAAATCGTGTGTATTAAGACTATCAAACTTGAGGCTTTGATGGTACGATAAAAGCAGACCTACCGCACCCCCAAGCAGCAGGTCTTAACGGGCCGCCGCTTTCGTGGCTGGGGCGGCGGCTCTCCATCACAGCTTTAGGGGGCAAGGAAGAAAAACGGAATGGGTGGGGAGAAAGGACTTGTATGTGTAGAAATGGAATCAACAGGAGCGGACCTTCATACCGACGCGGGTCTCCGTGATGAATTAAAACACCAGATCAAAGGACTGTCGGATGAAAGCATGAAAAAGCTGTGGGAAGCTATTCAATGCGGGGTGTTCGGCGCACCGCTGGAAACCGGAAATTAGGTAGTGGGCTTCCCCTGACGGCTTTTTAAAAACTCAACGTACTGCGCAAGGTCGGCCAGCTGGTCAGCCTCGCAGGAATCGACAAAATCATAAATTGACTGCGCGTAGGCGTTGCCCGTCCCGCTTTTGGCGGGGCGGGTATTTTTTTTGGCCTGACCATCAGCCGCAGCCTCGATGGTTTGGATAAAGGTCAGGTCATGAAGGGATTCCCGCAGGCCGTCGATCTCCACGGCAAGATCCTGCCGTTCATCTTCGTCTTTGCATTTAGCCCACTTTTTTGTGAGTTTTTCGATCCTGTATTTGGTCATGTCAACTTGAGCATCCGGCGTGTAGCCAAGAATATAGCCGGGTTCAACGTTAAAATACTTGCAAATCAGATTCAGTGTATCCTCGCGCGGAGCGGCCCCATTTTTCCATTGTGTAACGGATGCCGATGAAAAGCCGATTTCTTTTGCGACACCGTTAGGCGATTTTTTTGCTTTTCGACAAAGCATTTCATATTGGTCAAAAAACATAATTCAAACCCTCATAAAATGTTTATAATGCCAAATCTCACTAAAAACGAGATTTCGAGTTGACTTCTCACTATTAACGAGGTATCATATATTTGTGCTCAGGCAAAGCACAACAGCTTGGCCCCTCATAGAGCGGCGTTTTTCAATATTTCTGGCAGTTTTATTGTATCGTCACTTTATGAGGTTGTCAAGCAAAAACACAGTAATTATGAGATTTTGAGCAGAGGAAGTGAGAAAATGACGTTGAGAGACCTGCGGCGCAATGTTTCTTTGACGCAGGAGGGCGTGGCTGCGGCCTTGATGCTGAGCCAGACGGTTGTAAGCAAATGGGAGACCGGCAAGTGGGCACCTGCGAAAAAGGTCCGGCCCACGCTGGCGGCGATGTACCGGGTCCCCCTTCCGGTGTTGGAGCGGTGCATCTTGGAGACCTGCGGGAAGGAGGTTCCTGAGAATGAATGAGTTGCAGACCATCAATGATGTGGCGATCACGGTCAAAGAGCATAAGGACGTGCGCGTTGTCACCTTCAAGGACATTGACGCCGTGCATGGCAGACCGGACGGAACCGCCCGAAAGCGGTTCAACGATAACCGCGAACACTTTATCGAGGGTGAAGATTTCTTTGTTTTGAACCAGCCGTCCGAAATTCGGACGCTTGGTATTCAGCGTCCGCAGGGCGGCACACCGGAGAGCGTCACCCTCATTACAGAATCCGGCTATCTCATGCTGGTGAAGTCCTTCACCGACGATTTGGCGTGGGAAGTCCAACGGGAACTCGTCAAGGGCTATTTCCGAGTAAAAAAGAGTTTGAGTGGGGCGGAACAGCTTTTAGCACAGGCTCAATATCTCGTGGAGCAGGAGCGGCGGCTGAAAGCCGTAGAGCAGAAGCAGGCCATTTTGGACGGCGTGATGGATGTAATGGCGGCGCCCCTTCTGGCCGAGGACGGGTGGCAGGAGAAGGCACAGAAAGCCATCAATACGGCAGTCGAACGATTTCAGACGAATCACCAGACATTCCGGGCAGAACTCTATGAGGACGTGGAGCGGGTCGGCCATGTGGATCTGGAAACCCGGCAGACACGGCTTCGCAAGCGCATGAAGAACGCCGGGGCTACGGCTACGGAGTGCAAAGGCGTTTCTAAACTCCATGTGATCGCGAGAGACCCTAAGCTGCGGCCAGTATTTGAAACGCTGCTGAAGCAGAAGGTGATCCGCATGGCAAAAGAGCGGGGGATGGAGTATTAAATCACGAAAGGGGGCGGCGGGATGCCGCGTGTAAAGCTGGGGCGGAAGCCCAATGACGAGGTTTTGATCTCACTGCTGTGGGGCAGACAGGCCGCCATGGGGATGCCGGTGGGCACCATGGCGGAGAAGGCGGGCATGACGCCGCAGACCCTACGGTCTCGGAAGAAGTCCCCGCAGGACTTTTCGCTGAAGGAACTGCTGAAGCTGGGACGCGCACTGGACATTCCCATTGAGGAACTGCGGGATGCCATCCGCTATTAACGAAGGGAGCAAGAGGACCATGACACCAACGCATATCAGCGCAAAGACGCTGGAAGCCATTGAAAAGGCGCTGACCAACGGGGACCGTGTGGAACTGATCCCGGTGAAGGACGGCGTGAAGGTGATCCGCATCCGGCGGGACGAGATCAAGTAAGCCTATGGGAAAAGTGAATGAGATGCCTGCCCCTAAGCGTTGGGGCAGAGGAGCAGAGCGTTGCTGATGGAACCGGGGAACCGGTGTCTATTCGGCGGCGCTTTTTGTTTTTGCTGTAAGGAGACGGAAATTTGATGAAAACCTTTGAGGAATACGAGGCGGAGGCCGCGTGGGAAGCCCACTTGGAAAACGCCCTTCGCGTGGCACGGCGGGAAGCTGCGGAGCGGAGACGGAAGGCCATTCGCAAGGCGCTGCTGCTGTGGGGCGCTGTGGCGCTGGTTCTGGCAGCACTGTGGCTGACGCGGGAGAGCGGGAAGCCGGAGCCGGAGGCACCGACCGTGACGGCGGGACGGCTGGCCGGGGACGATACCCCGGCGGCGGAGTACGCTTCGCTGGTCCTCTGGCAAGAACTGGACCCTGAGACAGCCCCGCCGGTTCAGGAGGACTACGAGAACGAGAAGATCGAAGCGGCGCTGTTTGACAGCGGGTATTTCCGGGATGACGTTCCACTGGACGGAGACCTGCAAAGCTATCTCCGGGCGGCCTGCGAGGAAAGCGGCGTGGAGTACACGCTGATGCTGGCGATCATCCGCAAGGAGACCGGCTACCGGAACGTGAAGGGAGACGGCGGAGCCAGTTGGGGCTACTGCCAGGTACAGCCCCGGTGGCACAAGGCCCGGATGGAGCGGCTGGGGGTCACAGACCTGATGGACCCCTTCGGAAATTTCCGGGTGGCCTGCGACTACATGGCGGAGCTTTTAAGCCGGTATGACGTAGAGAACGCCTTGACGGCCTACAACAGCGGCCATCCGGGGCACAGCGATTATGCCAGAACCGTGATGGGGTATTGGGAGGAACTGAAAAATGGGTGAGTTGGTACGGCTGACTTTCCCGGACCGGCCGCAATGGCTGGCAGGCCGGGGCCGTGGCATCGGTGGCAGCGAGGCGGCGGCGGCCATTGGGCGAAGCCCATGGAAAACGGCGCTGACGCTGTGGAAGGAGAAAACTGGGGCGCAAGCCGCGCCTGATCTCGGCGGCAACGAGGCCGTGGAGCTGGGGCGGCGAATGGAACCGGCAATCCGGGACTTCTTCATGGCGCAGTATCCCGGCTACGAGCTTTACTACGGTGCCTATGACATTCTCTACCAGAGCGACCGCCCATGGCTTTTTGCCACGCTGGATGGAGAACTGACGGAGACGGACACCGGACGGAAGGGCATTTTGGAGATCAAAACCTCGACGGTGAGCCGGGGAATCGACTGGGCGAAATGGCGGGATCAGGTTCCTGAGAACTATTTCACGCAGATCCTTCACCAGCTGCTTGCCACCGGGTATGACTTCGCCGTGCTCTATGCGGCGCTCTATGATCTGTCCGGCAATATCACCCTGCGCCGCTACGATTTTGAGCGGCGGGAGCACGAGGCGGACCTGAACTGGCTGCTGGAACAGGAAACGGACTTTTGGGACCATGTGGAGGCGGGGACGATGCCCGCCCAGACCTTGATTTTATGAAGCGCACAACTCCGAAAAATTTAAGAAAGACGAGGAGACATGAATATGGAAAAGAACGAGGTTCACATCACGGTGAGGAACATCAAAACCGGCGAGGTTTTGATGGACAAAACCCCTGCGGCTTTTATCTGCGTAGCTGTGGACGATGCGAATGCGCAGGTATGCAGCGCCATTTCCACCTCCAACGTGAATGTGCTGGTGAATCTGATTCACCGGACATTGCTTGAGGTCAAGCGTATTTGCAGAAAATTCCCGGATTTGGCAATTCTTCTGTCGATCATTTCCTGCGCAGAAGAGGACGATGACAAGGAGGCGCAGGCATGATGCTGGTAAACATTCGCTACTACAAGCCCCTGCACAAGGCATACGCAGGGAACGCATTTACCTACCGGACGGCACTGCCCCTGACGGTGGGGGACAAGGTGATGGCTCCCACGCAGGGCGGAGACAAGCGGGCCATGGTGGTGGAGATCAACGTGCCGGAGAGCCGTGTGGACGAGCGGATCATGCCGCTGCTGAAGGAGATCACGGCCTATGACACCGGGGAAAAGGAGGACGCGGACGCATGAGCAGCGCAATGGAATTTGCCATTACCACGGATCTTACTCCGCTGAAGGAGTTTAACATCTCCGCCAACTTTGCGGAGTGTCAGGAGTGGCTGGAAGAGAATCTGGCTCCATACCGGGGCATGGTGGTGACGGAGGAGGCTATCGGCGCGGCAAAGAAATACCGGGCCAACATCCGCTCCGTGGCGGGACGTATCGACGAGTGCCGGAAGATGGCCAAGGCTGCGGCGCTGGCCAGCTACGCCCCATTTGAGGAAAAGTGCAAGGCACTGACGGCCCTGTGCGACGAATCTGCCGCCAATCTGGACGGCCAGATCAAAGCCTTTGACGAACGGCGCCGCACGGAGAAGCTGGACGCTATCCGGGCCTTTTTTGATGAGCGCATCGGAGAACTTGCGGAATTTCTCCCGTGGGAAGCGGTTCTGGACAAGCGGTGGGGCAACGCCACCTATTCCGAGGAACAGGCACACAAGGACATTCTGGTGGCGATCAGCAAATGTGACAGCAGTATTGCCGCCATCCGTGGGCTGAACAGTGAGTTCGAGACCACGCTGCTGGAAGAGTACAAGCATTGTCACGATCTGCCCACGGTGCTGAAAAAGGATCAGGCGCTCAAGCGGGTGAAGGAGATCGAGGAACAGCGGAAGGCGGAACAGGAGCAACGCAGACAACAGGCCGAGGCTGCGCGGGCGGCGGATGAAGCCGCCAGAGCGGAGCGGGTGCAGGCCGCCGTGGAAGCGGCCAGAGCCATTCAGACGGAAGCACCGGCACCGGCGGCGGAGGTACAGCCGAAGCGCACGGTTCCGCAGACCGTCACCCTTTCGTTCCGGGTGACAGGCACTGTGGAGCAGTTGAACGGACTGCGGGATTATATGCTGGCCAACGGCATTGCCTTTGGCCGCGCGGACTGAATAAGGGAGGAATTTTGACATGAAGGCAACCAACAGCTTTGCGGCCCAGACCCAGCGGGACAAGCCCACGTTTTCCATGGCTATCGCGGCCCCCAGTATGCAGAAGATGATCCAGAGCGCTCTGCGGAGCGACAAGGCGGCGGCGCGGCTGACCTCCACCCTGATCTCCGCCGTGAATGCCAGCGAACAGCTGAGAGCCTGTGAACCCAGCACCATTGTAGCGGCGGCACTTCGGGGCGAGGGCATGGGCCTGATCTTCGGCCATGGCTACTATGTGGTGCCCTACGGGACTACCGCAACGTACATTCTGGGCTACAAGGGCTACATCCAGCTTGCCATGTCCACCGGGTTTTATGCCGACATCGACTGCACGGACATTCGTGAGGGCGAGATCGAGGGGCGGAGCCGCCGGACGGGCAAGCCCATTGTGAACCTTGCCAAGTACGAGAGCGACGAGGAGAGGCAGAGCAAGCCCATTATCGGCTACTACGGCTACTACGAGCTGAAGGACGGCACCTTCCGTTTTGAATACTGGCCCATGGACCGGCTTCTGCGCCATGCGGACCGGTACTCCAAGGCGTTCAGCTATGAGAAGTTCAAGGCAATGCAGAGCGGGGAGATGAACCCCAAGGACGTGGAAAAGCTGCTGAACGGTTCCCCTTGGTATGATCCCAACGGTGGGCAGGACCGGATGTGCCGCAAGACGATTCTGCGGCAGCTGCTGAACAGCGGCTACGCACCCCTGTCCCCGGAGGTCAAGACCCAGCTCATGGAGGAAGCCAGCGCCGAGGACGAGGGCATGATCCCGGATATGCCCATGCCGGAGCGCACGGTGGCATCTACCGGAGAGGTGGTGGAGACCGCGCCTGCGGCTGTGGAAGCCCATCAGGAGACTGCGGAGAGCGAATCCGGTATGGTTACACCCCCAAAGGCCGAAAAGGCCGCAGAGCAACCCCAGAAGGTGCAGAACGAGGGTATGGACTATGCGGCCACCTTCTTTGGAGAATGAGGTGAGGAACCATGCTGATCTCCATTAAGACGCGGGATGAGGACGGGAGCCGGTACATGATGTGTGCCGGCACCGTGACCCGCGAGGTCAAGATCGGGGCCACCGCCAAGGGGACACCGAAAGCGGAATTTGGCATGAAGTACGCCAAAGGCGAGTTCATGAACGTGTCCGCCGTGGGGGACGATGACGTGACCCGCATGGCATCGTGTCTGGAAAAGGGAGATGCCGTTCTGGTGTGCGGCGTGTGGAAAACCCGGAGCTACACCACCCGTGACGGGGAACAGAAGGAGTGGAGCGAGCTTCATGCGGAGTTCGTGGCTCCGCAGACGGTGATGGCGGCAGTGCTGGAACTGCTGGCGGCTGGAAGCGGGAAAACGCCCGCTTCCGAACCGGCGAAACCCATGGAACACAGCGGCAGTCAGGCGGGTTTCCTTGACAGTCAGGAGGATGCCGTTTTGCCGTGGGAACAGCCCGAAGAGGATGAACCTTACGATTATGTACCGCAGATTTAGGAAGGATGAAGCGAAGCCATGGCAAGTGACGTGAAGTGGATCAAGATTACCACGGACATTTTTGACGATGAAAAGGTTTTGATGATCGAATCCATGCCAAGTGCGGACAGCATCATCGTGATCTGGTTCAAATTGCTGGTGCTGGCCGGGAAGCAGAACAACAGCGGCGTGTTTATTCTGAACAACCGCATTGCGTACACGGATGAAATGCTGGCGTCCATCTTCCGGCGGGACATTGGCCTTGTACGGATGGCCCTTCGGACCTTTGAGCAGTTCGACATGATCGAGATTGTAGACGATGTGATCACGATCCCGAACTGGGGGAAGCACCAGACGTTAGATTCTTACGAGAAAAAGAAGGAGCGGGACCGGATTTATCAGGCAAAGCGGCGGGCCAACCAAAAGCTGCTGATCGAAAAATCGTCTGACACATCGCTCGACCGCCATGCCGACCAGTCGCTACCTGTCGCTGTTTCAGAAGAAGAAAGAGAAGTAGATATAGAAGATATATCTTCTTCACTACGTTCAGAAGATATGGGGGGCGGTGCCCCCAGTGAGCCAAAGGCACCGGAGAGCGGAAAGCGGACGGCGGTGAAATTTGTGCCGCCCACGCTGGAAGAGGTGGAAGCCTACGCCGCGTCCCGGCAGAGCACGGTGGACCCCCGTCGGTTTTTTGAGTATTTTAACACCCCGGACGCGCAGGGCCGTTCGTGGAGGGACAGCAAGGGGAATCCGGTGAAGAACTGGAAGCAGAAGTTCCTCACATGGGAGGGCCGGGACGGCGGGAAAGGAAAGGCCGCCCCGGCGGCATCCCGGACGGACAAGCCCCGGAAAAGCTGGACGGAGCTGGCAGCGGAGATGGACGCGGAGGAGGGCCGCACAACATGACCAGACAGGAGACAGGCATCATCATGGATATTCTGACGGCGGCCTATCCCCGGTTTTACAGCAGCACCACCGGGCCGGATATGCGCAACGCCATCAAACTGTGGGCGGATATGTTTGCCCATGACGAGGTGGCGCTGGTGGCGGCGGCGGTAAAAAGCGTGATCGAAAGCGACGAAAAGGGCTTTCCGCCCACCATCGGCCAGGTAAAGGCCAAATTGCGGCTGCTGACGGCGAAACCGGAAATGACGGAGGCCGAGGCGTGGGGTCTGGTGGCAAGAGCCATCCGAAACGGGCTGTACGGCGCGGAGGAGGAATTTGAGAAGTTTCCGCCGGTGGTACAGCGGATCGTGGGCAGTCCCAACACGCTGCGGGAGTGGGCGCGGATGGACACGGAGACGGTGCACAGCGTAGTATCCAGCAACTTTCAGCGCAGCTATCGGGCCATTTCCGCGCGGGAACGGGAAATCAACGCCCTGCCCGCGGAGGTCCGGGCGCTGGTACAGCGTATCGGCACCGGGCCGGAGCCGGAGAAGCTGGCGGCGCCTGAGAAAAAGGCCCTGCTGGCGGCGGAAGCGAAACCGGAAGCCGAGGCGGTGAAGCCGCCGGAATGGTTCAAGGACGCGGTACGGCCCCAGCGGCGCAGCCGGGATGAGGTGATGGCCTATCTCCGGGGAAAGGCCGATGGGGATGGCAGGTAATTTTACGCTGGCAAGCTGTATGCGGAGATACAGTACGAAGGCGGAGAAGGAGGACCCCTCCAACAGTCTGCACAAGTGCTGGTCCTGCAAGCTGGCCTATGGGCAATGCGAATGGAGCCGGGTGGATGAAAAAAGCGGAAAGGTCCGCTTTGAGGACGTTCCCGGCTGGAAGGTCCGGCGGAGATCCCGCATGGAGCGGGACGGAGTGGTAGAGCGGGTGCAGGTTTTGGACTGCCCGAAGTATCAGGAGGAAAAGCGATGAGCGTTTGTTTGGATGATCTGAACAGTCTGCCGGAGCGCTACAGGAAGCAGGTACAGCAGCAGATGCAGGCCCAGCAAATTGACCGGACGGCCAGGGTAATGGCTCGATTCGTAATGGATGAGAAGGGGAAAGCGGAAGCGGCGGCGGATGGTAAGCGCAAGCACCACAACCACCCCACCGCCCGGACGCTGCCCAACGGAACGGAGCACACCTTTGACAGCCGCAAGGAGGCGGCCCGATATGACGAGTTGGTACTGCTCAGCAAGGCCGGGGCCATCCGGGACCTGCGGCTTCAACCCCAATTCACGCTGAAGGAAAGCTACATCACGGCCAACGGCGACCGAAGCCGCGCCGTGACGTATCGGGCGGACTTCTCCTACGAGGAGCGTGGGAAGGACGGAACATGGAATCTGGTGGTGGAGGACGTAAAAGGTCCTTCCACGAAAAAAGACAAGCCCTACCGCATGAAGGTGAAACTGATGCAGGACATGAAGCACATCACCGTGCGGGAGGTATGAACGGAAAGGAGATATGCCCGGTGGAGACCGTAACTGTGATCGTGCGGGCTGTGCTGCCCTGGGACAGCGCAGACGGGAAAGACCGGATCGAGATATGCACCCATGACCGGCAGAGCCAGATCGACTACTGCCTGAACCACTGCCCCTATGCGGAATGCGTGAACTGCGCGGGCGGAGGTCGGACTACCAGCCGCGGCGGGCGGCCGCCTCTTCTGCGGGAAGCGGAAATGCAGAAGCTGCGGGAGCTGCTGGAAGCACGGACAGACCCGGCGGACATTTGCCGGGAGATGCACATGGACGCGGATTTTCTAAGTCGGTGCAAACGAAAGCTGCGGAGGGAAAGAAAACGCGACGATTATTTGAAAATGCAAGAGGGGGTGATTTAGGTGAAGCATTATGGAGATGTCACAAAAATTTGCGGAAATGAAGTAGAACCCGTGGATTGTGTGATAGGTGGTTCACCTTGTTAGACAGGATCTTTCCATTGCTGGAAAGCGGGCGGGGCTTGCCGGGGCGCGTTCCGGCCTGTATATGGAGCAAATACGGATTATCAAGGAGATGAGAGACCGTGACAGAAGAATGGGGCGAACAGGTGAGTTTGTGCGACCTCGGTATATGGTCTGGGAAAATGTTCCCGGAGCCTTCTCAAGCAACGGCGGAAAAGACTTCGCAGCCGTCCTCGAAGAAGCCATCCGCATCGCAGAACCGGAAGCCCCCGATATTGAAGTGCCTGAAAAAGGTTGGAACACCTGGGGGGGATACCACGATGAAATGGGAGGACGATGGAGCGTTGCGTGGCGAGTGCTCGATGCGCAACACTGGGGAGTCCCCCAACGTCGCCGTAGAATCGCGCTTGTCGCAGATTTTGGAGGCGACACCGCATGGGAAATATTGTTTAACCGGCAAAGCATGTCAGGGTATCCTGCGGAGAGCGGAGCGGAGGGGGAAGGCCCTGCCACCGGTGCTGAAAGCGGTGCTGGTGGAGCAGGCAAAGACGCCGGATCGGTGATATGCCTTCAAGGAAACGCAATCGACCGGGCTGATACCGCCGGATGCAACGGGAAAGGCTGGAAAGAAGATGTCTGCTATACGTTGAACACCATTGACCGTCCGGCGGTCTGCGCCGGTCTGGACTGTCTTACTCCGTGGGATTGCCAGAGCAAGCGGGTGTACAGCGAAGCCGGTGTGATGCCAACGTTGCCAGCCGGAGAAAACAGCGGCCAGAATCAGGAAGCCGTACTGTGCGCCGGGTTTAAGCTGGGGAACAGCGAACAGGCCCGGAGCATCGGATACGCAGAGGAACAGGCTCCTACGCTGAACGCAGAGTGCGGGGGGAATAAACCGGCGGTTCTGTGCCTGAACGATCAAGGCGGGAATGTGATGGGCGTGAGCCATGATGTTTCCGGGACGCTGAGAGCACAGGAGCATGGGCACCAGCCCTCCATTCTGGATATGAGCCACGCCTGCGACGTGATCCGGGACTGCGGCGAGGTAGCCCCCAGTCTGCAAGCCCGGATGGGAACCGGCGGCAACCAAATCCCACTGACGTACCAAATGCAGGGATTTGGCGATTACCGCGAGGGGGGCGTTGCAAGCAGCTGCAAGCAGAGAGATTTCAAGGACAGCACTGATCTTGTATGTTCCGTAGACTGCCGAAACTTTACAGAGGGCGGGGAAATCAACGGAACCTTGCAGGCAAAGGAAAGCGGAGGCCAAAGCCTGAACCTGAACAATACGGTCCGCCAAAACATGGTTGTTCGCCGTCTGACCCCCTTGGAGTGCGAACGGCTGCAAGGCTTCCCTGACCACTGGACCGACTTGGGCGAGTGGACGGACAGCAGGGGCAAGCGCCACAAGGACGCGGACAGCCCCCGGTATAAGGCACTGGGCAACTCCATCGCCCTGCCGCCGTGGAAATGGCTGTTGAAACGGCTGTGCGGCAACTACGAGCGTGATGCCACAATGGCGAGTTTGTTCGATGGAATAGGTGGTTTCCCGCTGATCTGGGAGCAGTTGAACGGACGCGGAACGTGCCTATGGGCCAGCGAGATTGAAGAGTTTCCCATTGCTGTTACCAAACGGCGGTTCGGCACGTTAGAGGAACCGGGAGACATGGGGCGGTTTTTATTCCCATGCGGAAACGAAAGGAGCGGGACATGAAGCACAGCAACGATTACTGGGAACAGGAAGCCTATTGGGAGATGGAACGGCGGCGGGCGGAGAAGAACCGCAAGACCAGAGAGCAGCGGCGGCGGGAGCGGGGGGACACCTCCGCCCTGATCGGCGGAATTTGCTTTTTACTGCTGCTGGCGGTTCTTCTGGCAAAGGTCCTACTGGGAGGTGGAACGCCGTGAACAGGGAGAACCGGAGAGCAGGGTGGAAGAAAAAGCTGCCACCCTGCCCTCTCTGCGGACTGGACAGCGGGGAGCGGGTGGAGGATGCGGAGCCGCCCTTTGACTACATCGTGGCGTGCACCTCCTGCGGGGCGCGGACCAGACCATATCACGGTCTGAACTGCGCCACGAAGGCGTGGGACCGGGGAGATGTTTACCGCCCGGAGAAAGGAAAACACCATGTATCACTGTGAAACCTGCGGCGCAGATTTTGAAGCACCGATGGTCTTAGACGGGTCGGAGCCGCGCCCAGATTGCTTTTTTGAGCGGTTTCGGAAGGTGGGCTGCCCCTATTGCGGGAGCCAGTATTTTAACGAATTGGACGAGGAAGGGGAGGAAAAATGATGGATGCTGTAAATTTCTTGAAAGAAAGAGCACGGATGTGCGAGGCAAATCAAACTGGCGAAATGACCTGCGAAAACTGCGCCGCATACAAGGGGGTTTCGCAGTGCTATAAGCTGGGTGAACCGAAAGACCCAGAAAAGATGGTTACTATCGTGGAACAGTGGGCCGCAGAGCACCCCGTCAAAACCCGCCAGAGCGTATTCCTTGAGCAGTTTCCAAATGCGCCAATATATACGAACACACATAACGTTGCTTTAGACCCATGCCTTGTTGATACAGCGTTACGCGGGCATTGCCCGACTGGAAGAGGCTGTGATATTTGTCGCCGCGAGTTCTGGCTTGCGGAGGTGGAGGAATGAGCCGCGAAGAGATTTTAGCCGCTGCCAAGCAGTGCGTGTGCGGAGGAAGGGAAACCGACTACGGAACGCCAGAGGACAGTTTCGGCCTGATTGGGCAATACTGGACGGTATACACCGGGCACACGATTACGGCGAAGGACGTTGCCATGATGATGGCGCTGCTGAAAATCGCACGGATTCAGGGCAACCGGGCAACGGGCGATTGCTTCGTTGACCTCGCCGGTTACGCCGCCTGCGGCGGGGAATTGGAGAACCTATGAGCGACTTGGAACAGACCGCAATCGAGCGGCTGAAAGCGGCATCGGATATGAGTCTGCGGCTTTTTGAGAAACCGCTGGTGATCACCTACTC
>ENA-ORNR01002530-ORNR01002530.1-human-gut-metagenome-genome-assembly--contig:-NODE-2530-length-14717-cov-5.845655_pt1 | contig 14717 bp, 10 predicted proteins | sample MGYA00242114_ERZ509020 | MGnify/ENA primary metagenome ERZ509020 (study PRJEB26280, sample SAMEA2338758) | human gut metagenome | biome: human gut; feature: human-associated habitat; material: faeces...
AATACCTCGAGCAGGCCCGCGAGCGGGTGCGCAACCGGCGCATCCGACGCACGGCACTCATCGTCGTGGCGCTGACGCTGGTGGTGCTGTTCACCACCGGCATCGTGGGCAGCTCTGTTGCCATGGCCAAGGACTGGGCCGACACCGCCCGCATCCTGCTCTTCCCCGGCACGGGCTGGCCCCAGCAGACCGGCGTCATGGAGGTGAAACAGCTTGCCGCCATGAACAGCAGCTTTGTGGAGCTGGGCGAGGAAGGGTGCGTGGTCTGGTCCCGCACCGGCACCCGGCTCAACTCCATCCAGAGCGGCTACGCCCGCCCTGCGCTGGCTGTGGGCAAGAACCGCTTTGTGCTCTACAACCGCTCGGGCAATGAGCTGCGGGTGGAGAGCCGGACCCAGAACCTCTACACCAAGACGATGGAGAACAGCATCACCCTCTGTGCCATGGCCGACAACGGCACACTGGCCGTCGTCACAGAGGACCCAGGCAGCGCGGCCCGGCTTCGGGTCTACTCGTCCTCAATGGAGCAGCTGCTGAGCTGGAGCCTCACCATCACCGACGGCACCCCGCTGCGGCTGGCCTTTTCGCCGGATGGGCGGCGGCTGGCAGTGGCGGCGGTGACGGTGAACGGCGGCCAGATGGTCACGAATTTCTATGTCGTCACCCTGGCGCAGGGTGACCCCCTGCTGGTGGGCAGCGGAAGCGGCGCGGCTCAGTGGCTGAGCTGGACCGGTTCCCAGAGCATTCTGACCGCCTGCGACAGCCGCGCTGTCCTCTACAACGCATCCGGCGGAGAGCGGGCAGCCTATGACTTTACCGGGCAGGCCCTCCGCGACATCTCGGTGGACGCTTCAGGCAATACTGCCCTTCTGCTGGCCTCCGGCCAGCTCTGTCAGGCCGTGATGCTGGGCCGTGACCTCGGTGTCGAGAACACTACGCAGGTGCAGGCGTCCAACCGCATCGTCCGCTCTGGTGCGCAGTTCTATCTGCTCACCGATACAGGGGTGGAGTGCCTTTCCACCGACGGCACCTCCCAGTGGACCCAGAGCCTTTCGGCCCGCCCGCAGGGTCTGCTGGCCGACCGCAGGCAGCTGCTGGTCTTCTGCGGCAATACGGTGCAGGGATTGACCCCGCCTGCGGCAGAAAACAACGCTCAAAGCAATACATAATAAGGAAAACAAGATATGTTCAAGAATCCGTCATTTCTTTTTGATATAGTATGTACCGTGGTCTGGCTGCTTCTGGCTGTGCGCTATGCCCGCAAGGGCTTTCTCGCATCCAGTGTCCAGCTGGGCGGGAATGTCTTCAGCCTCGTGGGCGCCCGGGTCTTTTCGGGCTGGGCCGCTGCCGAGGTGTTCCAGCGCTTTCTGGCCGGGAGCTTCCGTACCCAGATCGCCGAGAGCATCTCGGCCGGAGGGGTCGTGGACCTGACCGGCATCGCGGACAAGTACGCGGGCTTTCTGCCCGAGAGCTTCCGCGCCTCCATCGTGGAGACCTGCGAGCGCTCCATCTCGGCTGTGCTCAGCGACAACGCCGTGGTGCTGGCGGACGCCATCGTCCAGAAGGTGCTGGCTCCGCTGCTCACGCCGGTCATTTCGGTCGTGCTCTTTTTCGTGGTCTTTGCCCTGCTGCGGATGCTGGTGAGTATGCTGGTCACCGTGCTGGGCCTCGTCAACCGGCTGCCGGTCATCGGCACCGTCAACCGCTGGCTGGGCTGGGTCACCGGCTGTGTCGCCAGCACCATGGACATCTATCTGATGCTCTGTGTGGTGTGGGCCGTCATCGTCATCACCGGCGGCAATCTGACCGTCCTGAACGATACGGTCATGAGCAGCAGCCTTTACTATAAAGCATTCAATCTGTTCAACCCCTTCCTGTAAAGGGGAGCTTTAGGAGGAACCTATATGGTCTGCAATCGCTGTCAGAAACGTCCGGCCATCATCTTCGTCCAGCGGATGGAGAACGGCCAGATGAAAAATGAGGGCTTTTGCCTGCACTGTGCGCGTGAGCTGCACATCAAGCCGGTGGAAGACCTGATGAAGCAGTTCGGTATGTCCGACGAGGACATGGATAACATGGAAAACCGGATGGAGAGCATGATGGATGAGATGGGGGACGCGAACCCCCTCTCCCTCATGATGAATATGGGCCAGCCCATGGACGGCGAGGAGAACGAAGGGGACGACGACCTTGTCCCCGGCTCCAGCGCTACCTTCCCGCTGGGCGTCAAGGCGGAGGGCGATGCCGGAAACAGCAAAAAGGCCCAGAAGAACGGCAAGAAGCCGCCCCGCCGCAAATTCCTCGACACCTACTGTGAGAACCTGACCCGCAAAGCCCGGGAGGGCAAGCTCGACGACATCGTGGGCCGCGACCGCGAAATTTACCGCACCATCCAGATCTTGAGCCGCCGCCAGAAGAACAACCCCTGCCTCATCGGTGAGGCAGGCGTCGGCAAGACGGCCATCGCCGAGGGCATCGCGGAGCGCATCGCCAAGGGCAATGTCCCTGTGGGCCTGAAGGATAAGGAGATCTTCCTGCTGGATCTGACCAGCCTCGTGGCCGGCACCCAGTTCCGCGGCCAGTTCGAGCAGCGGGTCAAGGGTCTGCTGAGCGAGGTCAAGGCCGCCGGCAACATCATCCTGTTCATTGACGAGATCCACACCATCACCTCCGCCGGCGAGAGCGAGGGCGCCATGAACGCGGGCAATATCCTCAAGCCCGCCCTCTCCCGCGGTGAGATCCAGGTCATCGGCGCCACCACCTTCAACGAGTACCGCAAGTATATCGAGAAGGATCAGGCCCTTGAGCGCCGCTTCCAGCCCGTCCGTGTGGAAGAGCCCAGCGTGGCCGATACGCTGGCCGTCATGAACGGCATCAAGAAGTATTACGAGGAGCACCACCATGTGCAGGTGGATGCCGATGTGCTGAGCGCCATCGTCACCCTCAGTGAGCGGTATATCACGGACCGCTACCTGCCCGATAAGGCCATCGACCTGCTGGACGAAGCCTGCGCCTGCTGCAATCTCGCCCACCCGGTCATCTCGGAGTATCTCGAGATGCAGAAGGAGCTGGACGGCCTCAGACAGGAAGAGGCAGACATGGAGTCCTCCGACGTCAATGAGGCCATCGACTACGAGCAGGTGGCCCAGCGGAAGACCCGCATCGCCAAGCTCGAGGCAGAGCTGCCCGCAAAGCAGGCTGCTGCCAGCGAGATAAAAGTGACCATGGACGATGTGGCCAAGGTCATTGAGCTGTGGACGGGCATCCCGGCGGTGAAGATCCAGGAGACGGAGTTCGTCAAGCTGGCCGGGCTGGAAGCGGAGCTGAAAAAGAAGATCATCGGTCAGGACGAGGCCGTCCATCTGGTGGCACAGGCCGTCAAGCGGAGCCGCGCCGACCTGTCGGGCCGCCGCCGTCCCGCAAGCTTCATCTTCGTCGGCCCCACCGGCGTCGGCAAGACGGAGCTGGTCAAGCAGCTGGCAAACCAGCTCTTCGACGGCCCCGACCCGCTCATCCGTCTCGACATGAGCGAGTATATGGAGAAATATGCGGTGTCCCGCATGATCGGTTCGCCTCCGGGCTATGTGGGCTACGAGGAGGCCGGCCAGCTCACCGAAAAGGTGCGCCGCCGCCCCTACAGCGTGGTGCTGTTCGATGAGATCGAAAAGGCCCACCCCGACGTTATGAACATCCTGCTCCAGATCCTCGACGAGGGCAAGATCAACGATGCACAGGGCCGGACGGTGGACTTCTCCAATACGGTCATCTGCATGACCTCCAACGCCGGCAGCAGCGACAAGACGACCTCCGGCCTCGGCTTCAACAAGAGCGAGGAACAGCTGAGTGAGGAAAAGACCCGCAAGGCTCTGAGCCAGTTCCTGCGGCCTGAGTTCCTTGGCCGTGTGGATGAGGTCATCGCCTTCAAGCCGCTGAGCCAGCAGACGCTGGAAGGCATCGCGGCTCTCATGCTGGATGAGTACAAGCCCAGCATGGAAGCCAAGGGCATCGCCTACAGCTACACCCCGGCGGCTCTCTCTGCCCTCGTGGCCAAGAGTCAGGGCGGCAAGTTCGGCGCCCGCGACCTGCGCCGCGTCATCCGCAAGGCTGTGGAGGACCCCGCCGCCGAGCGCATCATCGACGGAACCCTGAAAGCGGGCGGCAGCCTGACGGTGGATGCCGAGAATGGCGAAGTTATCTTGAAGTGAATGCTTGACTTTTCTGTACGATCGCATATAATAAAGACAGAAAGACAATGAATTCGTGCATAGAATTCACACCAAAAGAAGAAAACCCCTTCCTGGAGTTGCCGCTCCAAAGAAGGGGTCTTCTTTTTAGTGCTTACAGTCCTTGTTCAGCATTCTGTCAAGCCACTTGCTGATGAGATTCGAAGTCACACCAGCTGCGACAGATACCATGAAAGACAACATCTCGTGCATAGGACACACCTCCCTTCCCAATGAAATTGGGTCGGTAAGGACCGTGAGACAATTATAACATATAATTCGACCAAAAGATACAGTAAACGGCACTCCGAAGCAGTTCGGAGTGCCGTTTGTCATAGGAAGACTTAGTCGAGGGAGACCGGGAACTCGGGCTTGTTGGCCATACGGGCATTGGTGCGGCCCTCGGGGATGATCTCGCCGGCGGCGGTCAGCGCCAGCTTGGTGAGGGTGGGGCCTACCAGCTCATACACCAGCACCGAGAAGAGCACGACGTTGCGCACCATGTGGCCGTCGGAAAGCTCAGCGGCCTCGGCTGCCATGCCCAGCGCCACGCCAGCCTGCGGCAGCAGGGTGATGCCGAGGTACTTCTGGATGTTGTGGCTGCAGTGGGTGGCCCGGCCGCTGACGAAGGCGCCGGAAATTTTGCCCAGAGAGCGGAAGGCGATGTACACCACGCCGATGAGGAGCACCAGCGGGTCGGAGAGGATGTTCAGATCCAGCTCTGCACCGCTGAGCACGAAGAAGAGGATGTTCACCGGCGACACCCAGCGGTCGAGGCGGTCCATCAGCTCATCGGAAGTGGGGCAGATGTTGCAGAACACCGTACCGGTCATCATGCAGACCAGCAGCAGCGAGAAGCCGCAGTGCAGCGGCCCGATGTCAAAGGTGACCATGGACAGGCCCACCGTCAGCAGCACGAAGGCCACGGAAAGGCTCATGCGCTTGGAGCGGGAGTGAAAATAAATTTCCAGCTGGTTGAGCGCGAAGCCCGCCACAGCGCCCAGACCCAGCGAGAAGACGATCTCCACCACCGGCTCCACCAGAACACTGATGGCATCGACGCGGCCCTGCTCGAGGGCGTTGGCAATGCCGAAGGAGGCGGAGAAGAGCACGAGGCCCACGGCGTCGTCGATGGCGACCACCATCAGCAGCAGGCGGGTGAGGGGGCCGTCGGCCTTGTACTGCTTGACGACCATCAGGGTGGCGGCAGGGGCCGTGGCTGCTGCGATAGCACCCAGCGTGATGGCCGAGGCCATGGAGATGATGTCGGGCCGGATGAAGTGCAGGATGACCAGCGCCGCATCCACGAGGGCAGTGGTCATGACGGCCTGTAAAATGCCGACCGTGATGGCCTGTTTGCCCATGCTCTCAAGAGCCGAGAGACGGAACTCGTTGCCGATGACGAAGGCGATGAAGCCCAGCGCTACCTGGGTGATAAGGGACAGGCTGTCCACCTGCTCGAGGGTGCCGAAGCCGATGCCAAAATTACTCAGGCCCAGACGCCCCAGAAAGAAAGGCCCCAGCAGCAGGCCCGCCAGCAGATACGATGTGACCGCCGGCAAATGGATCGCCTTTGCGAGGCGCGACATCAAAAGACCTGCGATGAGCGCTGCGGAAAGGCAGATGAGAAGCTGTTCCATGCGATATTGCGGGCAGCAGCACGATACCGACGCGCAGCCGCCCTTTCCTCCTTTTTCTCAGTCGGGCGCGTTTTCTTGCTGTTTGCCAAAAGCCCAAAAAACACAGCACAGTAATAAATTATACTATTCCACTTTCTAAAAAGCAACATCTTTTCAGGCGGCAAAATTGAAGATTCCTTAACAAATGGCCGAAAAAGGCAAAAAAACAGGGCCGCTGCGCAGGCAGCGGCCCTGTTGTATGCAACAATCGTGAATTTAGTTGAACTTGAAGATCTTCCGTGCGATGCGGTAGCCGCCCACCACGATGGCGTCGCCCTTGGGGAAGGGCAGGTTGGTCACGCCGCCAAAGCCGAAGCGGATGGAGCGGTAGACTGCGGCGCTGGTGTGTTCGCGCAGATACTGCCACAGGCCCTTCTGCTTTTCTTTGGCCTCGGCGCTGCCGTCCAGCAGCAGGAAGATGTCGCTGACGGCCATCATCATGGAGAGGTAGTGGAGCATATAGGCCCGCAGCTTCTTCTCGCCCTTGAGGGCGTCGAGGTCCTGACAGTCGATCATGTGCCGGGTGACCCGGAGCTGCTGGTCCACGCGCTTGACCATGATGCTCTCGTTGACGCTCTGGTCGGCGCGGCCGATGAAGTAGCGGTAGAGGTCGAGGTCCATATAATACATGGTCTTGACGAAAGGCAGAGGCTGGTAGACGAAGATGTTGTCCACGTAGAAGGTATGCTTGGGAAGCACCATGCCGCACTGACGCAGCACCTCAGTGCGGTACATGACCGAGTGCATCAGCAGGTTCTGGTCGGGGCGGAAGTGGCCGACGTGCATCCAGGTGAACAGACGCTCCTGCGGGAAGATGTTGGTGTACCGCACAGTGTGGCTGGTGCCGTCCTCGGTGTGCTCGTAGACATAGTTGCAGATCATGAGGTCGGGGGCGGTGCCGCGGGTCACGAGGGTGTGCAGGCGGGCCAGCACCTTCTGGAGGGCGTCGGTGTCCAGCCAGTCGTCGCTGTCCACGACCTTGTAGTAGAGGCCGGTGGCGTTGCGGATGCCCTGGTTGACGCCCTCGCCGTGGCCGCCGTTCTCCTGATGGATGGCCTTGACGATGGTGGGGTACTTGGCAGCGTACTCGTCGCAGATAGCCGGGGTCTCGTCCTTCACGGAACCGTCGTCCACGAGGATGATCTCGGCCTGCTCCCCGGCGGAGAGCAGCGTTTCGATGCAGTGGCGCATATATGCCGCCGAGTTGTAGCACGGGACGGCAAAGGTGATGAGTTTCTGTTGCATAAAAATAAGCTCCTTATCGTGCTTGCCCGGCCATGTTCAGAACAAAATGGGCCGGAGATGGAGATATGTATTCTTATTATAGCATTTTCGCGCATAAAAAGCTAGGAACACCAGCAAATACCTGCCAAAAAACGACGACAGAAGAGCGATCTGATACCATTTCGGGCCGGGCTGTGCTATAATAATACGGATACAGATTTGAAAAACGCAGGAGGCACCCATGGCAGACCCGCATTCTATCTTGAAAAAAGTTTTTGGCTACGACAGTTTCCGCCCCGGGCAGGAGGAGATCGTCCGGCGGCTGCTGGACGGGCAGGACGTGCTGGCCGTGATGCCCACCGGTGCGGGCAAATCCATCTGCTATCAGGTGCCGGCGCTGCTTCTGCCGGGAATCACCATCGTGGTGTCGCCGCTGGTCAGCCTGATGAAGGATCAGGTGGGGGCGCTGGTGCAGGCGGGGGTGGCGGCGGCTTTCCTCAACAACAGCCTCACCGACAACCAGAAGGCCCTTATGCTCCGCCGCGCCCGGGAGGGCTGGTATAAGATCATCTATGTGGCTCCGGAGCGGCTGGAAATGCCGGGCTTCCAGCGCTTCGCACAGGAAAAGCTCATCAGCATGGTGACGGTGGACGAGGCCCACTGCATCAGCCAGTGGGGACAGGACTTCCGCCCCAGCTACCTGCGCATCAAAGCCTTTGTGGACAGCCTGCCCAGCCGCCCGGTGGTGGGCGCGTTCACGGCCACGGCGACAGCCCGGGTGCGGGACGACATCCGCAGCCACCTCGAGCTCCATCAGCCCTATGAGGTGACGACCGGCTTCGACCGGCCCAACCTCTACTTCGAGACGCGCCGCGCCCTGCCCAGCCAGAAGCCCAAGGAGCTGCTGGACCTTGTGCTCCGGGAGGGCGACAACGCGGGCATCGTCTATTGCAGCACCACGAAGCAGGTGGACGAGACGGCCCGCCTGCTCCAGAGCCGGGGCATCCGGGCAGCGGCCTACCATGCCAAGCTGGATGCGGACACCCGGCGGAAGAATCAGGACGACTTCCTCTACGACCGCGTTCAAATCATGGTGGCGACCAACGCCTTCGGCATGGGCATCGACAAGCCCAACGTCCGGTTCGTCATCCACTATAATATGCCCAAGGATCTGGAGAGCTACTATCAGGAGGCGGGCCGCGCGGGCCGCGACGGTCTGCCGTCCCGCTGCATCCTGCTCTATTCCGGTACGGATGTGCGCACCATCCGCTTCTTCATCGACAAAGAGATGGAAGCGGACAACGGCCTGCCCGCCGACGTCAAGGCCGAGGCCGCCCGCAAGGCGGAAGAGCGGCTCAAGTATATGACCTTCTACTCCACCACCCAGAAGTGCCTGCGGCGGTTCATGCTGAATTATTTCGGCGAGGCCGCACCTGAAAAATGCGGCAACTGTTCCTGCTGCCTCTTTGCCGAGCAGAACGCGCAGGAGGTGGAACAGCGCGCTGCCGCCGCGAAGCAGAGGGCTGCGGCCAACTCCCGGCGGCTGTCGGCCCGCCGTGCTGCTGTCGGCGGCGACCTCAGCGAGGCAGACGAGAAGCTGCTGGCCGCGCTCTACGCCCTCCGCAAGCGTCTTGCAGCGAAGCAGAATGTTCCGGCCTACATGGTGTTCAGCGACGCGACCCTCCGCGAGATGGTCCAGAGCAAGCCCCTGAGCATGGATGAGTTTTTGAACATCACCGGCGTCGGCGAAAAGAAAGCCGCCCGCTATGGCATGGCGTTCCTGCGGGCCATTGAGGATATGGTGGGAAGCAGAGAATAAGAAAAAAGCGCAGATCTTCCACGAGCGGAGAGGCTCGTTGTGGAAAATCTGCGCTTTTTATTTATCATTCCATCGTATGGGTGGAGAACACTTTTTCGTCCTGCCACCACACCGGCTGCCCGGCGGCGAGGGACTTGGGAACATCCAGCAGACGCTGGTTCCGGCTGCCCCGGAAGCGGAGGGAGATGTCGTGCTCAGCCTCCACGAAGCGGCCATCCACCAGCACATCCAGCAGACTCAGCAGCTCGTCGGTGACTTCGCACCGCGCATGGCAGGGGACTTTGCCGGTCAGCTGCTCCCAGGTGTAGCCGGAGTAGCACCAGACCGTTTTCTTCGGGTAAAGGGCTTTGAAATTTTGCACGAAGGTCACCAGCTCCCGCTGGTTCTCCGGCTCCATCGGCTCGCCGCCCAGCAGGGAGAGGCCCGTGATATAGTCCGGCTTGCAGGAGGCGAACACCTCGTTGCGGACGGGCTTGTCGAAGGGCTGGCCATAGCCGAAATCCCATGCCACCTCATTGAAGCAGCCGGGGCAGTGGTGGCGGCAGCCGGAAACGAAGACGCTGGTGCGGACGCCCGGCCCGTTGGCGATGTCGTAATATTTAATAGTCGCGTAGTTCATAAATCAGACCTGAAAGCAGAGCACGCTGCTTTGCCTTGCAATTTTTTTGTGCTTGGGTAGCTTGCCAATGGCTTTCCCCTCTGGGGGAGCTGGCGCGAAGCGCCTGAGAGGGTCACAAGTGCAACACCCGATCCTTGATCTCCTGCGTCCGGCCCTGGTTCCAGAACTGGGTGCCGATATAGCCGCAGGTGCGGCGGGCGACATTCAGCTTGTTCTGGTCACGGTTGCCGCACTTGGGGCATTCCCACACCAGCTTGCCGTCGTCCTCGACGATCTTGATCTCGCCGTCGTAGCCGCAGCACTGGCAGTAGTCGGACTTGGTGTTCAACTCGGCGTACATGATGTTGTCGTAGATGAACTGCAGCACGCTCATGACCGCCTCGAGGTTGTCCTGCATATTGGGGACTTCCACATAGCTGATGGCACCGCCCGGAGACAGCTTCTGGAACTCGCTCTCGAACTTCAGTTTGGTGAATGCGTCGATGTGCTCGGAGACATGGACGTGGTAGCTGTTGGTGATATAGTTCTTGTCGGTGATGCCGGGTACGATGCCGAACCGCTTCTGCAGGCACTTGGCGAACTTGTAGGTGGTGGATTCCAGCGGGGTGCCATAGAGGGAGTAGTCCATGTTCTCGGCCTTCTTCCACTCGTTGCACTTGTCGTTCATGTGCTGCATCACGCTCAGGGCAAAAGGCTTGGCACCGGCGTCAGTGTGGCTCTTGCCGGTCATATACTTCACACACTCGTACAGGCCGGCATAGCCCAGACTGATGGTGGAGTAGCCGCCGAAGAGCAGTTTGTCGATCTTTTCGCCCTTCTTCAGGCGTGCCAGCGCGCCGTACTGCCACAGGATGGGGGCAGCGTCGCTGGGGGTGCCCAGCAGCCGCTTATGGCGTGCCTGCAAAGCCCGGTGGCACAGATCCAGACGCTCGTCAAAGATCTTCCAGAACTTTTCAAAGTTGCCGCCGGAGCTCAGGGCAACGTCCACCAGATTGATGGTGACCACGCCCTGATTAAAGCGGCCATAGTACTTGGGCTTGCCGGTCTCGGGGTCCACATAGGGGGTCAGGAAGCTGCGGCAGCCCATGCAGGTGTAGCAGTGGCCCTCGCCATTCTTGTCTACCTTGAGTTCCAGCATCTTCTTTTCCGAGATATAGTCCGGCACCATGCGCTTAGCGGTGCACTTGGCGGCCAGCTCGGTCAGGTAGTAATAGGGAGCGCCGGGGCGGATGTTGTCCTCTTCCAGCACATAGATCAGCTTGGGGAAGGCAGGGGTGATCCACACACCGGCCTCGTTCTTCACGCCCTGATAGCGCTGACGGATGGTCTCCTCGATAATGATGGCAAGGTCGGCCTTTTCCTGCGGATTGCGGGCCTCGCCCAGATACATGAACACGGTAATGAAGGGTGCCTGACCGTTGGTGGTCATCAGAGTGACCACCTGATACTGGATGGTCTGCACGCCGCGGTTGATCTCGTTGCGCAGACGGCGCTCCACGATCTCCTTCTTGCGCTCGGCAGAGACGTCCAGCCCTTCCATCTCCAGCTCTACCTCGGCGGCGATCTTCTTGCGGGAGACGTCCACAAAGGGAGCCAGATGGGTCAGGCTGATGCTCTGGCCGCCGTACTGGTTGGAAGCTACCTGTGCAATGATCTGGGTGGCAATGTTGCAGGCAGTGGAGAAGCTGTGCGGCTTCTCAATATAGGTACCGGAAATAACGGTGCCGTTCTGCAGCATATCCTCAAGGTTCACCAGATCGCAGTTGTGCATGTGCTGGGCGAAGTAGTCGGAATCGTGGAAGTGGATCAGACCCTCCTGATGCGCCTTTACGATCTCCGGGTCTAGCAGCAGACGGGCGGTCAGATCCTTGGAGATCTCGCCGGCCATATAGTCGCGCTGTACACTGTTGACGGTGGGGTTCTTGTTGGCGTTCTCCTGCTTGACCTCTTCGTTCTGGCACTCGATCAGGCTCAGGATGCGCTCGTCAGTGGTGTTGGTCTGGCGCTTCAGGCTCTGGACGTAGCGGTAGGTGATATAGTGGCGTGCTACATCGTGCGCCTGAATGTCCATCAGCTGGTTCTCCACCAGGTCCTGTACTTCTTCCACGCTGACCGCGCGGTTGAGCTGCTGGCACTGGTCGGTAACGGCTGCGGCGATCTGGGTGATCTGCTCCCGGCTCAGACGAGCCTGACCGCCCACAGAATCGCTGGCTTTGGTAACGGCGGTGATGATCTTGGTAATATCAAAAGGAACTTCTGCACCGTTTCGTTTGATGATCTTCATCGGTTCTCCTCCTTCTATATAGGCGCATTGTGAACGGGTACCTCTTATCATAAGAGATACCCGTCTGCGCACAACGATATCCAACAAACTGAATGTAACTCTATTTTATCATTATCTAGTGGCAAGTCAAGCAAAATACCACTATATTTTGCGTTTTGTAGCAATCGCCAAAAATAGCAGATATTTTTCGGGACAAAATTTTGCACGGAAACTCTTGACAGCACAGTACGCTTTCCGGCGGGTAATATAACCCACAGTCTATACCTGCTTGGGTTTCACACTGCCTATATAATGTAATAATATAGGGCTGAACCCTCTCAGGCGCTGCGCGACATCTTCCCCCGGAGCGGGAAAAGTCTTTCCTCAAAGGGAGAGCCAAGAGCACTGCCGGAAACCTCCTCGCTATACCTAATACTTTAGCAACGAACTTAACGGCTTGGCTCCCCCTTTGGGGGAGCTGGCGCGGGAGCGCCTGAGAGGGCGCAGGCTGTTGACCATATTGTATATGATAGCAGCAGCAATGAGAAAGCTCCCCGCAACGGATTCTCATTTTATCAAATCCCCCAAATTGCAAAACAAAGTTCCGCTTCCGTTCACAAAGGGCGGTGGGAGATGTGCTATACTGGTCACAGAATTTCCGGTTAAAAGCATCCATACCGAAAGGAGTTTTGTTTCCATGAGCCAAGCCGCCGCACAGCAGCCCTCCCGCAAAAAGACTGTGATCTCTCTGCTGGTGCTGCTGGCACTTACCTGCATCATCGTGTTCATTTTTAAGGATCATTGGGCCGAGATCACCACGGCGCTGGCGCAGCTGTCGGTGTGGCAGGTGCTGGCGGTTCTGGCGGTCGGCCTCAGCTACCCCCTGCTGGAAGGGTGCGTGGCGTGGGTCATCGTGCGCAGCCGTCTGCCGCAGTTCAAGCTGTGGCAAGGGCTGGATGTGGGCTGGTGCGGCACCTTTGGCAACGTGGTCACGCTGGGTGCCGGTGCGGTACCGGTGCAGCTGTACTACCTGCACAAGGCCGGGCTGCCGCTGGGCCCCGGCGCAGGGCTGATGACACTGGAATACGTTTTCCACAAGAGCACGGTGCTGCTGTACGCCACCGTGATGCTGCTGTTGCAGCACCGCTGGCTTGCCGCCAACACCACCGGTGTCATGCGGTATCTGCCCATGGCATACGCTGTGGTAGCGGTGATTATCGTGGCGCTGGTGCTGCTGTGTGTTTCGCCGCTGGTGCAAAACCTCGCCCGCTGGCTGCTGGGCTTTCTGCCCAAGACCGAAAAGTGGCAGCAGCGCCGCGCCGACTGGCTGGAACAGCTGGAGGTGCTGGGCACCGAGAGCCGCCGCCTGCTGGCAGATAAGCCCCGCTGCCTGAAAATTTTTGCCCTGCAGGCGCTCAAGCTGTTCGGGCTGTTCTGCCTGCCCTACCTGTGCATCCGGTTCATGGGGCTTTCCCCGCTGGGCTTCTGGCAGGTGCAGCTGCTCACCAGCCTGATGCTCTTCGTTTCCAACGCTCTGCCTAATGTGGCCGGAATGGGCTCGATCGAAACCGCCTTTCTGCTGGTGTTCGGCAGCTTTCTGGAGCAGGGCGAGGTGATGAGCGTGCTGATGCTCTACCGCATCGCCAGCTATTATGTAGTATTTGCCGCCAGCGCCGTGGGCTTTTTCATCGCCCAGCGGCATTTGACACAAATGGAGCCGCCAAAGGAGGCGTAAACGGATGAAAAGCTTCCACATTCCCCGCACCGCTTTATTTTTTATCCTGTTTGCACTGGCAGCTTTTGCGGTGCTGTACCGTCCCATCGACCTGAAAGCACTGGTACGCGCCAGCTCGCAGGGCACGCTCCGCACCGAGGAAGTGGCGCATTTTGGCAGCACAAACGACATGGACTATCACCTCCTCTCCATGGACAGCGAAGAGTTCCAACAAACGGCAGAATTGCTTTCCACCGTCTCCTGCCGCAAAAAGCTGAACCAGAACTATTCTGCCTACACCCACGATACCTTCCCGGTGCAGTCGGTCACCGTCAGCTTTTATGACGATGCCGAAAACCAGAAGTTTCTGCTGACGGTGTACTCCGACGGCGTGTGCATCCTGAACAGCGCCTATGTCAGCGTAAAATACCCCGGCGGCGGCGCAGCGCAGCTGTATGAACAGCTGGCGGGGCTGGGGCAGTAAAAACGATTTTGAATGCCCTCCGCTTATCGGGTTGCGGCACCCAGCATCCGCATCGTGCCTTGGGCGGCACTCGCGTCTTGCTGGCCGCTGCCCCAACAACTCCTCCCTGTTTCCACCGCTGGTGGCGGTCGTCGTTGTTGCACTCTAGCCATTTTTAGCGGAAAAATTATTTTAAATTCGGGATTCAGAAACGCCTGCGGGCGTTTCTGAATCCCCTTTTCACAGGTGGGGCGTGAAGGGCAGCAGCATTTGCAGCACCGCTTTCTGCGAAAGCGCAGCGCTGCGGGCTATGTTCCCTTCCGTGAAAAAGCAACTCTGGAAAATCCGCAGATTTTCCAGAGTTGCAAATTTAAAAATAATTCTTCCGCTGCGATTGCCAGAGCGAAGCGGAGGCAATTTCAAATCGTTCACCCAACCAACGAAAGGAGCCTGACCTACCTTGAATCAACCACCCCTTGACCGCGCAGCCTTCCTGCGCACCCTGCGGCGCTGCCATACCGAAGAGCAGCTGTTCAGCCGCCTCACCTTTGCCTGTCTGGCCCAGTACGACGAAGCCCAGCGCCCGGAGCTGCTGGACGATGTGCGGGGCGCCGCCTACAGCCTGCGTCTGCCTGCCGTGGAGTACAAGACCGACCAGTGGCTCCACCGGTGTCAGGACGCCATCGACACCGACCGCGACGCCTTTCTGGCAG
>ENA-ORNR01002535-ORNR01002535.1-human-gut-metagenome-genome-assembly--contig:-NODE-2535-length-14697-cov-3.139598_pt1 | contig 14697 bp, 10 predicted proteins | sample MGYA00242114_ERZ509020 | MGnify/ENA primary metagenome ERZ509020 (study PRJEB26280, sample SAMEA2338758) | human gut metagenome | biome: human gut; feature: human-associated habitat; material: faeces...
GCCGGATCACATGATCCAGCGTCACTTCTTCCCATTGCGGATCATAACGCTCCGGACCTACAATCAAGGGCATCTTAAAATTCTGTTTGATAGATTGTTCTTTCAAATAATCCACTACCTGCATATGTTTCTGAGGCGTTATATTCCCTTCATTGAAGTTTATCTCATTGTCAATGCCCAGCACATCCACTATGATATTCTGTTCTTTCATGTATAAGATATAATCAACCAGCATTTGTCCATATTTCTCAGGAATTACTCCGTTCTTATCCTTCACCCAGTCCGGAAATGAATTCTTACCATCCAGTTTTTTACTGGCAAAGATAGTCAGTCCCTTATCTCCTCTTGCTGTTTTAGCCCTGTTAATGGATGCAATCATCTTTGTGTAATATGACTCATCGATTTTTCCCGGCTCCGGATGAGCAGGTCTAGTCGCATCTCCATAAATAGAAATACGTACTCCATTCATATCATCTTCTACAAAAAATTCATTTGCTTTAGCGGCTGTATTAATTGCACTGGCGTTTAATTTCAAATCATAAAAGAAATCCTTGATTTGTCTTCCATAGTACTTCTCGGGAGAGATCACTGCATCTCCTAAATTTTCTTCAGGCACCGGATCCTCGTAATCTGCCAAAATAACAGTATAAAGACGCTGCTTTCCATTGCAGGCTATGATAAAACGTTCTTCAGGCTGCCAATCATGAAGCCGAGTTTCGGGTTTGGGGTAGATAGTGGCTCCGTCAATCAACTGATATTTCACATCTGTAATCATACTTCCTTGTTTAACTTCACTCAAAATAATTCGGGCGTCGGCTATATCAATGGCAGCATCCTGAAATTTACCGTTCACTTCAACTTGGAAAAATTGCAGCAGCTCTTTCATGCTTTCGTTCTTTTCTTTATCCGAACAGGCTAAAACGGTAATAGAAATTAAAAAGCATCCAACCAAAAGGAAAAAGTTCTTATTCATAATTCATTTCTTTAAAGTTATGTGTATTTTTTCTATCTATTCCGGCATTTCTAAAAAGGAGGTACTTCCATACGTGCTGTCATATTTCCCGTCAAAAAATCTCTCCCAGTTCAGAAAAGGGATATTCTGCTTTAATTCCTTATTTTCATCTAAATAAGCAATATTATTCTGCGTATTCCAAACATCAGAGTTGTTATTTGCATTGATATCAAAAAAATGATAAAAAAGCCCGGAATAATATCCGTTATACAACCAAACAGTTTTTAAGGCATCACGTACATTTTTATTTAAATGCCTGATACCGTCGGAGACGTCTCCCCAAAACAAAACATTATTGTACATCTCACTAGGTGCTTTTGCCACAAAATTCTTCAGATTCGAATGTCCGAATTGTTCCAATAATTGCTCCAAAGCTCCCTGATAAGTATCATCCGTCACTCCATACTTATTTGCATATTTCGTGTAAGTAGGTTCATTATCCCATTTAGGGTAATGCTTATGCACCCAACAAAATCCGGCACAACGACTTTGTATGTCAGCCCAAAAAGTATCAGAGCCACTACATTCATCAATACCAACAACCGTCAGGTCTTTTTTTGCCGCATAGCCTCTAAAAGATATCCCCATTCCCAATCCGGAAAAGAAAAGTGTTTTACTTTTCAACCAGTCATTAGTCGTAGCATTTATAATATCTGCAAATTTAAGACAAGAGGGCAACAACGAGTTCATGGCATCAATACGCATTTCTACCGCATGAACCCCAATCAAGCAGTCATCATATCCCCCCTCCTTACAGATGGTTATCACATCAGCAAACATATCAGCTGCCTCTTGCATACTTCCCGCTGTTTCATTACCATTACGCTGAAACCACTTTCTTGTAAAGAGCATTATATAAACAGGACTCTCCGGATTTTCAGAGTTCCAATGATGAGCAGCTTTAACAAAACGTGCACATCCTTCCGCACGGGCTTTATTCAAAATCTCCCTTTCTGCTTGAGACAGTTGATTCCAAATATCTTTATCATCATGTTCACTACCCGAAAACTCCTCTGTCATTTGCCCGCCATCCTCCAACTTCAAGGCAATGCAATTCAATCCCCACGAGGCAAACAGCGAAATTTTCTCTTCATCGGACAAGTTTTTAGGTTTGGCATGGATTTCTGCTTTCACCAAAGTACCATCAGTTCCAAAGGTAGGAACTGTATACGTTTTCCAATGTACCCCTTTCAACCTACCCGCATCAGGTAATGTCAAAGGCTGAGAAGGCTTTATTTCCTCCGAATACTCCTCTAAAATAACAGTATAAACCAATCGTTCACCGCCAGGGAGATACAAGACAAACTTTTCTTCTTTTTGCCAATCATTCACACGTGTCTCTGGTTTGGGGTAGATGGCAACATTCTTCGCCACACTATAATTTACTTCCGTGATCAGACTACCATCCTGAACTCCTTTTAGAAATATTTGATTGTTTGTTTCGTCAATCGTACCACTAATGTATTTATCTCCGACTTTCACTTGAAACGATTTCACCAAAGACGTATAAGCATAGTTGTCCTTACTATCACCACATCCCCATAAAAGAATGACAGACAGAAGACACAAAACCAGCATCTTCCAGCATTCATTACAAAAACTAAACAAATCTTTCATTATATAGCAATTTAAAGTTAATCATCCAAATAAAAAGGCGGGATAGACAATGTCTATTTCATAAAATTCTATCCCGCCATAGCCCTAAAATAACGTACTTGACCCTAAATAATCCTGAAAACTAATCCTATACCACTTAATCAAACACTTGCTTTATAGACTACGCAAAGTTCGGTTTTATTTGTCCAGAAGAGGTATATAAATCAGTCAAAGTATACCTAAAAATAGTTCATTATTGGTGCAGAAATGAATGAGACCTTATACTAAAGCGCATTAAGCCACTATAGCTTTGCATTTATTTCATTTAGTAGAATTAAGTTGTATGACACCCGGGTATCATACATACCGAGACCCGGGTGTTGAGCATACTGACACCCGGGTGTCAGGCAGTACGAGACCCGGGTGTCGTACAACTTATTCTTGCAGCATGTTTTTTCTTCTTTACTGTAAGTTATACTTCCAAACAACCTCTATTTCAAAGTGATTCCAAACCCAGGCCTAACAGATGGAATGAAATATCCATCTCGAATATCAAAGTCTCCAAAATCCAGTTCGTCTGATTTACAAGTTACTCCTTCCACAATAGGAATATTCCCCATAGCCATCGCCAAATGTGCAGAATAAATAGTTTTCAGGAGACTTCCCCAATTATGAGGAGAAGCGACCATTTTTCTCTTCTTTAACTCAGGAAGCAGTTGAATCCAGTTGGTAAAACCATAACCTATAATATCTTGTAAGTAAACATCCAATAAGTTCTTCTCGCCTAATGACAACAATTCCTTTTTCTGAGGTTTGAATTCACCATCGGCCAACAACAACTCCGGCGCTTTTACTTTCTGCCACTCTCTCAATATTGCATAATCTTTTTCATTCTCTTTAAAAGGTTCTTCCATCCAATATATTCTGACAGGTTCAATTCCTTCTAAATATGCAATACACTCATCTACCGTATAAGCATCATTCGCATCTACCAGAAGTTTGACATCAGGATATTTCTCATGAATTAACTTGGTGATCTCAATATCCCGCTTTAGCCCTTCCTCACGTGGCATCCACATACCTCCTCTACCAATCTTCAACTTAAAATATCTATATCCATAATCGTAATCATAACGGCAATTCCCAAGCACACACTTTTCACCTGCTTCTTTGGTAGAGTGTTCCAAATCATCCATATATATCATGCCAGAATAGCACTTTACCTGATGAGATACAGGTTCACCAAATAACAAATAGGCCGGTTTATTTAAAAGCACTCCAATCAAATCATAAATAGCAATGTCAAAATCACGATATTCATCTTTAACCAAACGAGTGTCCATGTCTATCAATTCAAGCACTTTCTTTCCAACGGTTCTTGCCCGGAGAAGATTCACTTTTTGATTGTTTATTCCTCCTCTCACTTCGCCAAGTCCTTGCTTGTTTAAAGTCTGTAAAACACAAAGCTTAATAGACGGACCATATCCATGAATATCTTTCCTCGAATTCTTTCCAACTTGCCGCGGATACGACAACTTGATTTGCTTCCATTCAATGGTATTTATCTTTTCCGCCTGAAGTTTCTGCCATTCACTTTCTGAAAGCTTCAATTGCCCCCAAGTGGGAATAAACATCATCATTGCAACAGCGGATGCTATTATCTTTTTCATACTATCTCATAATTAGAATTAAGAACCTGTTTTCAGAACTTCCCTTTAGCAGCCGCCTGAATGCATCTATTTTAATCTACCCAACGCCCACGATACCAAGAACAAGGCTTGAATTCGTCATTCAGTTCTTTCATTTTAGAAGCCATTTGTTGCCTTTTCCCGACCAATATTTCAGCAAATTCCGGTTCCGCAACCAGGTTTTTAGTCTGTTTCGGGTCATTAACGTTATCAAACAAAAGTTCCTTACCGTCTACCAGATATTTTGCATAGGTATACCGCTTGTCACGCACAGCTCTCCATTCGTGTCCGTCTTTCCATTGGAACGTATGCCCCATTCCCTGCATAAAAGCAAAATCGGGTTCCTCACACTTTTCCCCGAAAGCCAAAGGCGACAAATCCATGCCTTCCACCGTTTCGGGAACAGGAAGCTGCATCATTCCCAATAAAGTCGGCATAATATCCGGTGTGTTCAGGCAAACGTCAAGTTCCTGACCCGGCTGTATTTTCCCTTTCCAACGTACGATGAAAGGTACTTTAGCGGCACTATCATAGAATATCATCTTGAATATACGCCCATTTTCTCCGAACATCTCTCCATGATCAGAGAAGAATACAATAATCGTGTTCTCATCCAGTCCCAATTCGCTGACTTTATTCATCAAATCGCCCATATAGTCATCAATACTTGACACCATGGAATAATAGACCCGTTTCATTTCGGGAATATTTTTCTTCCAATAGTTCACCCATTTCTGAGGATTCGTATTCCGATCCATGTATTTATCAGGAACATCACTCCAGTTGGAAGGCAATGTAAAAAGAGCGTCCTTATAGCGGTTATAGTATTTTGCGGGTACATTATCTTTTGTCCACGGGTCGTGGGGAACACCTACCGAAAGAAACAATGCAAAAGGTTTCTTTTTATCATGGAGCCGCTCCAGTGAATGGATTGCCATTTTAAACTGCTCTTCCGGTTCATAGGTCCCTTCACCATAATAAATCTTCTCTTTCTTGTCTTCATAATAATAAGAGTTCATGTTATTATGATGAAAGTTATACGCCTTCCATTCTCCGTCAAACCCCAGGCGATCGGGTCCTTTAGGGATGAAAGCACATTCATCCTGATGATGATCGGAGCAGGTTCCGTAAAGATGCCATTTGCCTATATAGGACGTATTATATCCATTTTCTGTCAGCACATGTCCCCAGGCACGTTGATTGGGATTCAAACGTAACTCATTGATGACCATTCCCGTACTTGTGGAGTATTTTCCGGTAAAGAGAGAAGCTCTCGCAGCCGCCGAGACGGGAGTAACGGCAATCGCATTCGTAAAATCCGCACTTTCGGATTTAAAGCGGTCAATATTCGGGGTTTTCGCAATTTCATCTCCGCGGCAGCCAAAAACATCATTCCGCAATTGGTCTGTAATCACAAAAATCAGGTTCGGGTGTTCTTGTTGTTTCTGCTGCGCAGCCATCGGCACACCAGTAAGCAATGATAACCCAATAAATAAATTCCTTTTCATAGCATAAAATATAAATTAACCGTTCGTATTATAATCTGTTATCTCTTCTTCTTTCTCTTGATACAACTTATCGGGATTCTCAACCAATAAAAGAGCCATCGGCGCAATCCCCCGGTTTTCCCACATAAAGTAAGGTACAGCTTTAAAATGCGTCTTTGCATCACCGACCAGCCCCGTTCCTTCCAATACCATCGTACCACCCAATGTACTTTCCGAGTAAGCAGCTGTCACTTTATTCTGCGCCGGCAACACCATAGAAAGGATATCAAAATCATTGTCAACCCCTTCCAGACAATATAGCAAAGGGCCTCTCATCAAAGCTACACGTCCTCTATTTGCTTTAATTTTTGCATCAGTATATACCCGTCGGACACTCATATCAAACGCAACATCAATCTTGTCTCCCTTTTTCCAGTCACGTTCCAAGGTCAGATATCCTTTCTCACTGACAGGAACTTTTATTTCTTTACCATTGAGCCGTAATGTATATCCATTCTCCTTACCCGTCTCATAATAATAAGGAGAATCAACAATATGATTCTTTTTCAGCCATTGCGGCAAACGTATGTGCAAAGCAAAACGAGCGTCCGCCTCTATCCGGAATTCCGACTTACCTTGATAAGCATAATCCGACAATTGCCGCAAAGCCACTTCTTTTCCTTTCAAACGAGTTCGCAGATGACTTCCTACAAATTGATTGACATAGACACCTCCCTCATCCTTCGCATATATCCAACGAGCGATTCCGGTAATAAACCCCGGTAACTTCGAAGGACAACAGAACAGATAAGTCTCTCTGACCCCCGAATGCTTGTTCTTCCGTTTCTGACCGTCTATATTAATCTTATTGGAATAGAAAAACTTCGTTCCATCCAGGCTGATGCCGGATAAAGCGCTATTGAACATTTCCAATTCGACCAAAGCTGCATATTTGGCGTCCGCCGACAATAAGTTCAGCCGATGATTCCATTGTGCCTGGGCGATGTTGGCACAACATTCACTATACGTAGGCGCAACAGGCAAGTCGTACATTTCCCCGTGCTGTTCCGCTTTTGTACCATTCCCCGTTCCACCATGCAGATACATCTTTCCCTGCACGATACTTTTCCACAGCCTGTTTATTCCACTGGTTAAATCTCCGGCCCCCGTTGCCCGTATCACATCTGTCGCACCGGAATAAATATAAGCCGTCCGGACACAATGCCCGAATGCACAAGACTGTTCATGCAACGGTTTTGAATTCTCCACCTTATTAATGTCGACAGGCCGGGAAAAATTCACATAACGGCTCATCAAATCTGCCATACGAAGATATTTGACATCACCCGTCACCTCGTATATTTTCATCAAGCCAATTTCTACTTCCGGATGATCAGCGTACGTCTTTATCTTCTCTTCATCAAACACCCGGCAAATCAAATCGGCGAAACGGACAGCCGCATCCAACAGAGCCTTTTTACCCGTTCCCCTGTAATAGGCTACTCCGGCTTCCATCATGTGCCCTGCACAATAAAGCTGACTATAAGCAAAAGGCCAGTTGTTTTTCAAAGATTTCCATCGGTTGGACGGTCCGAAGCCAAAAGTTTTGACATTTTTCTGGTCGGGAGAAGGAGCCGCCGGATGGCTGAATTCAAGCATGTATTGAGTGTGTAGATACCCGGTACTATCCTGCGCAGCAACAATATCATCAATAATCGAATCGCAGGTCGCTTCCAAATTTTCATTACGTAGAAAGCTCATCGAATACCCTGCCGCCTCCAACAATTTATATACATCCGAGTCCGGAGCATTATATAATTTCAGCTTTCCTTGCTTCCTGCCGGACACAATCCGGAAATTATCAATTTTCCCCTGTTTTTCCGCCAATTGGAATAATAAAGGAAGCGTTACCTCCTGAATAGTCGCTATACGCTCATTCCAGAATGGATCATCAATCTTCACTTCATTAAATTCTACCGCATCCAATGCAGAATTCGGATAAAGCCCGTCACTCGCAGCACACGCGCTTCCAGAAAGCGTATATATCATCAACACGCCACATAAACAATACCATCTATAAATATGTCTTTTCATTTAGTATATGGTTTAATTGCTGCCCCATAAAAAGCGCAATTATTCTTTGGAATATTTGAAATTCAGTTAGTTATAGAACCCAAGTCAATAGCCTCGAAATTGCGGCTTTGCAGTCAGATTAACCTGATTGTATATGTTCCAAGATAAATTTGTTTTTTGCTCAACTCGGTTTCTTTGATAAAAATCATCGCAACTACCTAGTGCATAAACTTAGTGGCAATAAGTATGTGAAGCACTTTACTTGTTGAAATCAACTACTTACACTCATGTTCGGTCAATTATCTAACAAGGAGAGTTACGAAATTTGATTATTACTCTGAGTATTTATCGCTCCAAGTGTTATCATTTAGGCTCAGTCCAATATTGGGTTGGAAACCGAAAATGAGATTTTTTATTCTTGACCAATATCATAGATATATCTGCTTTTCAAGTGACCGAGTTATATATGAACCGATGACAAGTGGAAATCTCTTTAACAAAACTAATTTTCAATATGACAAAGACCAAAGCGACTCTTATGAGCCAAATTTATTTAATTTTCAATAACGTTCCAATTTTAATAAGACACAAGCGATTTATCACTGCAAAACTCATTATTTTTTTATTCTTGTTATGGGTATGGATTATTCATAGACCACCCATTTTTTATTCATATGTATATTTAAACCAGTCAATATCAACAAAACCTGTATCAGAATCATTATTATAACAATAAAAACCTATCCGTTGTGACATGAATCCTTTAGGTCTCATAATAAATTCATCAGATGAGCCTATAAATGTCAAGCCATCTTGGCTGTACTGCAATATGCCCTTGTCTCCATTCATTATAGTTCTAAAATAAATTACATCGTTTACATATTCAGACAAGAATGTCATATTTCCATTGCGGTTCTCGTATATTTTGCAAACTTTTCCATCAAATTTTAATCCTATATTGTTATAGTCTGAAGAAAAATTAGTCATACCCAGATTAATTCCGACAGACAATTCTGTAAGACATATTCTTACAGTAGCCGTATCTTTTCCCTTTCCCATCTTTCTCTGACTGAGAATATTTGGTGTCTTAAGAAAATCTTCAGGAGATAATTGTCTAACAGGGCGCATTCTGAGATAACCGTCACGTTCTGTCAAAGACCACTTTAGATTATTTGGAGTATAATACCATGCCCATTGCGGTGACAACTTACAATAATCAAAGTCATCTGATGTTTGTGGTTTAATTATATTACCGCCGGAAACAGGCTTTTTCCATTGCCATATAGTATTTCCTATACCATTACCATCTGGATCCTCACCAAGAACAGGCCAATCATTTTCCCAACTTACCGGTATAAGGAACTGTGGACGACCTTCGTATGAATCTTTTGACTGTACCAACTGGTGCATAAACCACCAATTACCGTCAGGAGCCTTAATCAGAGAACCTTGACAGCAACTTCTGTTACATCCATTACCACGCTCCAAAACCACCTTAGATTCATAAGGACCGTATGGACTTTTTGACCTCAGAACGAGCTGTTTTCTGTCATTGACTTTATCCTTCTTTATCCATTGAGATATAAAGACGTAATAAAAACCATCTTTCTTGTACATCTTGGCTGCTTCAGCCATTTTACCCCTATAAAACACTGTTCCATCGTCCAACAGTTTTCTTCCATCCCAACTCAACTTAAAAATCTTATTATCATATAATCTTGTTTCCTTATCTGTATTAGTATGACATAGAACAATAGTTCGTTAAGTTTTGAATTAACATAAAAAAAGTAGGTCAAGTCCTGCCAATTCATTAAATTAAGGGTTACTACATCTTTAATTGAAATGAAGTATACAGAACTTGACCAATATCTTGAGATAATAAAAACAGTATTGCTAAACTCAGGGGTAAAGATAAACAAATGGCGTGAACATTTTATGCTTGAAGTGCTACTTTTATATCTGATAATTCCCAGGAGAATTAATTTTCTTCAGTTGGGACGTTACGGAAGCTTTGGTGAACAGCGTTATCGTGAACAGTTTGGGCGTAAGTTTGACTGGTTATCTTTTAACGCCTGTTTGGCTAAGTCCCATACCGGAACTCGTGTGGCTATTGCTTTTGATCCTAGCTATATCAGTAAATCAGGCAAACGCACTCCCTATCTTGGTCGTTTCTGGTCCGGTTGTGCCAAGATGGCTAAACGTGGTCTTGAAATCTCTGGCATTGGAATCATTGATATGGATCTTCATACCTGTTTCCATTTGGAGGCTGTTCAAACCCCACCGGCAAAAACACTGGAACAAATCAAATGGACATTAATTGACTGGTATTTGCATGTATTACGTACCCGCAAGGAAGTGCTTCAACAGTTGACCAACTACGTGGTAGCCGATGCCTATTTCTCCAAATCAACTTTTGTGGATGGTGTACTTGAGATGGGGTTTCATATAATCAGTCGTTTTCGAGATGATGCTTATTTTCGTTATCTAACCAAGGATAAACCCACCGGTGGTAAAGGACGTCCCAAACTCTACGATGAAAAAATCGACATGAAGCATCTCGAAGAAGACCGTTTCGAAATCATTCCATTGGAAGATGGGCAGGGGCGAATACTATCGGCAATCGTACATTCCCGGTCGCTTAAAAGGAATATCCGATAATGTATTTGGGAGAGTCTGGACAAGAAAGTACACAAACTCTATTTCTCTACTGATACGCAGATGAAGGCTGTGGATGTACTGGATTATTACAGAACTCGTTTTCAGGTCGAATTTTGCTTTCGTGATTCGAAGCAGTTTACAGGGCTGACCGACTGTCAAAGTCGGGATTTGGATAAACTGCATTTCCATTTTAACGCCGCATTGACTAGTGTAAATCTGGCAATAGCGAAAGCTTTGGAAAAGGGAACAGTCTTATCAATGACATCTGTAAAGGTGCTGTGTCATAACATTTTTCTCATGCAACGATTTATTTCCATATTAGGAATCAAGCCTGACAAGGAAATAAATCGAAGGCTATGGGAAGAGGGGATTAAATTTGCGGCTATTGCGGCATAAATGTTAATGAAATGTTTAACGAACTATTGTATTATTATTTCTGTACATATTTATACATTCTAAACTCACCAGGATTATCAATTGTGAATTCTGCCATACCACCATCGTCAACATTTACATCAAATGACTCACCATTCATGATATCCGTAAATCTGATATTCATACCTGCAATAAATCTCATCTTTATCTTGAATACACTTTCTTTGTTTTCTATCTCTCTAAAGATATTCAAGTAACCAGAATTAGAAAATGCATCATGAGCCTGAAATCCTGTCCAGCTGGCATTATCAGGTTCATTACCTACTGGATATACCAAACAATTATATATTTTGTCGCGCTCCTGCTTATATGCTAATATCACAGGCTTTATTTCCTCCAGTGCCTGTTTTGAATAGAACTGGGTTTCCTGGAAAAACAACGGAGTGCTCATTAAAGGTATTGCAGCAGTATAAGCATGGCTATATTTATACGCATCACTTCTTGTCTTGTCTACCATATCCTTGTTTTGCACGGAGCCCTGGAATTTGTTCAAATTACAATACTTTGACAAATGCCATAAATCACGAAGAACAAGATAAGGAACATAAACGACATTCTCAGGAAACTTCGGCTTTCTGTTTTCCAAAAAGACACAGCCATATTCCTTTGCCCAAAAATATCCGAAACGTGGTGCATTCTCAGTAACATCCCAGTTTACCTTTGATTTATAATTGGTATATAATTCATAAGCTCTTATTTTATCAATCATCTGTTCTATATGATTATGGTTGCGAATGTTTGCAAAATCAAGCTTATAATATGAGAAACCTGCAGCATCATAGTTATCCTTCATCTCCTGCAAGCTTACAGGCATCGCAGCAAACCACAAGCCCAGTTTCAATCCATATTCTTCTGCTTTTGCACGGACATTCTTGAATCCTTCCGGATAACGGTCCGGATGAGGATACCATCCGTTTATCTTACCATTCTTGTTATCCTTTGCAGGTTTCTGATATCCGTCATCTATCTGCTGAACATCTATTCCAAGATATTTCTGCACCGACATTTCTTTCAATACATTATTCTCATTAGAGGCCTCAATGCCTCTGTCGCTACCCCATGTATTGGCTATTATATAAATATCTGTTTCAGGATTGACTGGATAACGAAGTCTCTCAAAACTCTTTATAGCCAGTTCTCTTCCATCTTCAGAATTATCTCCTACAATAATCCATGAAGCCCAGGCCTGACGATATCTGTCTTTCAATATTTCCTGAGGCAGCAAAGAGGTACCTGTATTCGAGATTCCTGATGTAGTCAGCTCGAAGGCTCCTGTATCATATCCATATTGATTTACACATTTGTGAGATTCTTTAACCAGTATAAGAGTATTTGATTCATCTTCTACAAACAATACATTAGCCCATGAATTTATTTCCTTCTCTTCAACTGCTGTATTTACTACCTCCTCTTTAAGTAATGGTGTTTCTCTAGTATTTCTATGTTGTGTATCATTATAATATCCTGCATAGCGTCTCACCAATCTTGTGGCATCAATAGGAAGGAAATCAACCCTACCTGTTACTTTATCAGTATTTTGTCTGTTCTTTACGCCACAATTCATGTATGCCATAAGAACACTTCCAGGCTCTACTTGTTTCTTGAGTTCCGTAACCCTGTCTACATCGCCATCAACCATATACTTTTCCTGCGCCTTCTCCTGAATCCATATTTCAGATATAATAGCCTGCTTTCCTTTGACCTTATCAACTATAAGTCTGAATGAGCCATCAAGAAGAACATCCGATGGCAAATCAAAAGTCAAAGTTTCCGGTTGCTGCTTTTTTGCGCCTGTAGGAACAGTCCTATTAGTGAATATACTATGTCTTAATTCACCATCAACACTTGTTACATTAAGATTCTGAACCAGTTTTTTATCAGTATAACTCCACCATGTCAAACCTACTGTGTATTCTTTTGTTTTATCGAGTCCTCCTATAAGATATTCAACTTTCTTATTGTCGAATGCATAACTTGCAATATAATCCTTCACAAGTCCATTGGCTGCATAATCATATTTTTCCTTTCCACTTACAAGATTAAACTGTACACCACTGTTTTTTTTTGATTCCCTTACATATTTTTCAGAATTACCCTTCAGAGAAATGCTTGTGTATAGCCCATTTGCTTCAGGATATGCCCTAATCTGATACTTAAGATATGTTTCAACCTGAGGATAATAGAATTCTAATTCCACACAAAGATGTGGAGTAGCAAAACCATTGTCATTATCTTCTTTTGCTGAATATGAAAGCATCTCTGCCTTTGAACTCTCATCCAACAAACCATTATAAGACCAGTCACAATATCCATTATCGCTATTTACCCATTCTTTAGAAGCTTTAATATCATATATACCGGTTGTGACCAAACCATACTCCTGTAACTTCCAACTTCTCTTAAAGCTCTTTGTACCTACAACCAGATTATTACCATCAAAATTTGAATAAGCATCTTTAAACTCCTGTGTCTTCATTGTAGATATATTGCATGAAGCCAACAATGAAGCAAGAAAAAGCATACATTGTAACAAAATATTTCTTATCCTCATAACTTATATTCTTTATAATTATTATTCTCTTTTGGATATTTTGCTTTTACTTCTTTAAGATAACGGTCCAATAATTTCCTAAGTTTGTTCCTTCTATTCGTTTCCGTCTCTACTTTATTGTCCAATTCCGAGATATCATTATGAATATTATACAAATACTCTTTATTCAAATCATACCTGTATACATATTTCCAACCGTCCTTATAAACAGCACTGAAAGGGTAACCACCATTATTAAAATAATGTGGAGAATGCCAAAAAACAGGCTTATGCTTCATGTCATTACCTTTCAATAATTCTACAAAACTTTGTCCACTCAAACCTGTATAACCATTCCTTAAAGGAAACTTTCCGCTCATTATAGTCCGCTGCCTTATCCATAACTTTTCCCAAAATTTCTTCATTATAAGACATTGTGGCAGGACATATGGCAAGGACACCATTTGCAGCTTCATACTCTGCTATTTTTAACAATTCTTCTTTCGATGCTTGGCAAAAATCATGCCCTACTGCACCATGGAAATGAATATCCACCAGTCCCGGTATTGCATATAACCCTTCTCCATCAATCACATTTTCATCCGGATCCGTGAACTGTCCGTTCTCTGCAATTTCTGTAATCCGTTCATTCCTGATTCTGACATCTTTTTTCTCAAACCGGTGATTTTCTGTATAGATCAATGCATTTTTTATAATCATATCTATCCTCCTTAATCTCCTGTCTCTCTAATGATAGCCCACTGTTAAATTTCTGAAAGTGCATCCTTATCTGCTATCAATGTAAAATCTGGATGCATCTGCAGAATAGATGCCGGAACTTCCGGTGTGACTGGTCCGGTAAATGCTTTTTTGATAATATCCGCTTTATTCCTGCCATTTGCAATCATGATCACTTTCTTTGCCTGCATGATTGGCAGAATACCCATGGTATATGCCTGATGAGGAACTTCATCTTTACTATTAAAAAATCTCTTGTTTGCCTCAATTGTGCTCTCCGTCAGATCTACACAGTGTGTATTTTTTTCAAAATGGTCCGCCGGCTCGTTAAAACCTATATGTCCGTCCAAACCAATCCCAAGAATCTGCATATCAATGCCACCGACGGCTTCGATGATCCTATCATATTCCCTACAGACTTCCTCCGCATTAAGATTTTCCCCATTTGGAATGAAAATACCGTCTTCTCTTACATTTATA
>ENA-ORNR01002544-ORNR01002544.1-human-gut-metagenome-genome-assembly--contig:-NODE-2544-length-14665-cov-3.672416_pt1 | contig 14665 bp, 10 predicted proteins | sample MGYA00242114_ERZ509020 | MGnify/ENA primary metagenome ERZ509020 (study PRJEB26280, sample SAMEA2338758) | human gut metagenome | biome: human gut; feature: human-associated habitat; material: faeces...
TGGGAAATACGCCCGAAACGTCGGAGCTGTTGGCACAGGCGGGTGTATCCGGATTCATAGGAAACGGAGAAGTTTATGCGGCGTTGCGGCAGAAAGATCAGAAAAATGAGCCCGGACTGGTACTGGATATCGATACCCGTTTGTCCGACTCGTTATTGCATATAACATTGGGACCCGATGCACCGACGCTGGGTGTTCCCGACTGGTCGCTCAATACCGGTAATTTTGTCGATTATTATTTCGACGGACGGTTGGCCGCCGATTTACAGTTGAAACACGACGTACAGTCATTTTCTTTACAATCGGGTTCTCAGCCCGGAGCCGATACGATATATCTCGATGTGGAGAATCTGAGACTTGCACCGATTTTGCAGACGATGCCGGGAACGCCTCCTGTATCGGCTCTCTTGTCTACGGCCCTTGCGACCGATTTTTCGGGTGGTTATCCGATGGTCGGAGGGTCGATACGTCTCGATTCGGCCCGATATGACGGCAAGTGGGTGGGGAACATGGCTCTTTCCCTCGATTATCGGCAACTTTCGTCTTCGCTTATGGAGATGGACGCTTTTCTCGATGTGGATACGACGCGGGCTTTGTCTCTTTCCGCTCGGTACGATACCGATACGTTGTCGGCACTTCCTCTTGACGCAACAGTGCAGATACCGGCTTTCCCTTTGTCTGTGGCAAATGCTTTTTTACCCGATGATGTGGCTCGGATTGAAGGCGTTTTGCGTGGAAATGTTTCGGCTTCGGGGCATGTAGATGCACCACGACTTAACGGTCGTCTTTCCATCGGTAACGGTAAAGTCGATATACCGATGATAGGGGCCTCTTTTCGGTTTTCTCCGGCAGTCGTTTCGATGTCCGACAGTCATGTGAGCATCGATACCTTTAATATTTTAGGGCCTAATAACGAACCGTTGAGTATCAACGGAAATGTGAATTTGAGCGATTTTTCTCGTCCTTATCTCGATGCAAATGTAAACGGTCATAATTTCGAACTTTTCAATCTCCCGAAAAACCGTACATCGATGCTTTACGGGAAAGCTGCGGCCGACATCGATGCTTCTGTTCGCGGATTCATCGATGCTTTGTCGCTGAGGGGGAATATCGTATTGCTGAACGGTACGGAAGCTACATATGTTTTGCGGGATAACAATTCGTTGCCCGGAGTGAGCAATTACGGTGATATGGTTGTCTTTACATCGTTCGTCGATACGGCGAGCGAAGAAACCATCGTCCCTTTTCAGTCGGTTTCGGGTATGGATATGCTGGTGAATGTCGACATCGGAAATGCCGTATCGTTGTCGGTCGAATTGACGCCCGACGGAAACAGCCGCATAGATTTACAGGGAGGTGGCAGCCTGACGTACACGATGAATGCTTTGGGAGACAGCCGTTTTACCGGCCGTTATGAGCTTTCGGGTGGTACGGTTTGTTACACTCCGCCGCTTATAGGCCAAAAACTTTTTTCGATAAAAGAAGGTAGTTCTGTCGTGTGGGAAGGCGAGATGGCCAATCCCGTACTTGATATTACGGCTATCGACAAGTTGCAGGTCGATGTGGCTTCGGGTGGCAGTACGAGATCTGTTCAATTTCAGGTATCTATTTCCATTACCAATTCGCTCGATAATCTTTCCATCGTATTCGATGTCTCAGCCCCGAATGATCTTACCATACAGAACGAACTTACTTCCATGACTGCCGAACAGCGGGCTTCGCAGGCGATGAGCCTATTGGTGTATAATACCTATACAGGTCCGAGTGCTTCTCAGGGAGACTTGTTCTCGGGAAATCCTCTCAACCAATTTTTGCAGAACGAGCTGAACAAATGGTCGCGTAATAACTTGAAAAATATTGATCTTAGCTTCGGAATCAATAGTAAAGGAGATGCCGATGGAACGACACGTACGGATTATTCTTACCAATTGTCCAAGAAGTTTTTCAACGATAGAATACGTATCGTCGTAGGCGGGAGTTATTCTCCCGACGATAATTCGGCCGATGCGCTGAAAGAAAATCTTGTCGATGACATCGCTATCGAATACAAGCTCGATAAGCGTGACAATATGATATTGAAAATATTCCGCCATACAGGGCAGGAGACGATTCTCGAAGGCGAAGTAACCGAGACCGGGCTGGGGTTTGCAGTACGTAAAAAGCTGGCTCGCTTATCCGAGTTGTTCCGTCGTTCTTCCCGTAGGAATGCTTCTCAAACCGCACAATCTATACAGCCGTGAAAAAGATATGTTTCTTTATATTGCTTTTACCGTTTATTTGGGCGGGTTGCGATACGACGAGTAAGTTGGGGGCGGGAGAGGTATTGTACACCGGGGTAAAGAAAATGCATATCGACCCCGAGGAAAAGGGTGTAAAACTCTCTTCCGATGCTGAGTCGGCTGTCCGCGACGCCCTTTCGGTCAAACCCAATAATGCGTTGTACAGTCCCTATGTCCGCTGGCCATTCCCGTTCGGTTTGTGGGTGTATAACCATGTCGAACCCAAAAAGGATAGGGGCTTTAAACATTGGTTCTATGAGCGATTTGCCAAGACTCCGGTATTGATATCGACCGTGCAGCCCGATTTACGGGTGGCGGTTGTTCCCGATATTCTTGCAAATTATGGATATTTTTCTTCGTCGGCGGCTTATTCGCTCGATTACAATCGGAAAAATCCTAAAAAGGCGCGTATTACTTATGATGTAACTTACGGAAAGCCGTGGCGTTATAGCTCTATATCATATCCTGTGCCGTCGTCGCCACTCACGTCGATTATCGATTCTACACGTTCCTCTTCGCTTTTGAGAGAAGGAGATATTTACCGGGCCGATGTTCTCTCTTCCGAGCGGTCTCGTATCACTTCCGTTCTCCGTAACAGGGGCTATTACTTTTTCCGGCCCGATTATCTTTCTTATCTTGCCGATACGACAGTTGTTCCCAATGAGGTTGCGTTGCGGTTGCAGTTGCGAGGTAACGTTCCAAGTGAAGCATTGCGAACTTATCGGGTGGGGCATATTACATTCGATTTGAAATCTGCCTCGGGAAAGGGAGAGGTTGATACAGTCGAATTATCCAATGTAACATTTGTTTACCAGAAACCTCTTAAAGTTAGAAAACGGTTTATCGAAAGAAATATTACATTGAAGACCGGAGAAATCTATACGCTCGACCGACAGACCGAGTCGCTCAACAGTCTTGTGCGTATGGGTATTTTCAGATATGTCAATTTGGCGGTTTCTACACCCGATTCGATAAGAAGGGATAACAGTCTCGATATTACGCTCGATGCGGCTATGGACACGCCGATGGAGGCTTGGTTTGAGGCGAATGTTACCTCCTCAACCAATAGTTTTATCGGCCCCGGTGTTATTTTCGGATTGGCCCATAAGAATGTTTTCGGAGGAGGAGAGCGGCTTTCTCTCGAATTGTCGGGGTCGTATGAGTGGCAGACCGGGAAACGGCAGTCTGCCGGGACGAAAACATCTCTTCTCAACTCGTATGAGTTCGGGATAAAGGCATCGCTTGCCTTTCCTCGTTTACTGCCTTCGGCGCTGTTGTGGGATTCCCGCATCGAGCGTCGGTACGGTGGAAAAACCACCGTGCAGCTTAGCGCCGATTTAATGAATCGCCCGCAGTATTTCCGAATGCTCTCGTTGAATACCTCTTTTTCTTTTGATTTCCAATCATCGCGAGTAAGTTCCCATACGATACAGTTACCTAAAATCGGTTATAATTATTTGATCAACTCGACGGCTTCTTTCGACAGTACTTTACAGGAAAATCCTGCCATAGCGTTGAGTTTCCGTAATCAGCTCATACCTTCGTTGGGATATACTTATCGGTTCAACAAACAGTTCGGCCGTCATGACGGGAATCATATTTTTTGGCAGACTTCCGCTTCTACGGCGGGGAACTTCCTGTCTTGGGTCGTTGCGGGAACCGAAGGCCATAAAAAATTTCTCGGTATACCTTTTTCCCAGTTTGTAAAAGCAACGACCGATTTTCGGTATTATCGGCGTTTATGGGGGGAGGCTTGGCTGGCGACACGTTTTCTGGTTGGGGCCGGTTGGGCTTACGGCAATTCTACCGTATTGCCGTATAGCGAACAATTTTATATAGGTGGAGCCAATAGCATAAGGGCTTTTACCATACGCACGGTAGGCCCCGGAAGTTATGCCCCGCCGAAAGGCGATGCCGATGCCTATCTCGACCAGACGGGTAACTTCAAACTCGAAAGCAATATCGAGTTGCGATTCCCGATTTTGGGAGATTTGCAAGGTGCGGTTTTTCTCGATGCCGGAAACATTTGGTTGCTCAAAGCCGAGGAAAGCCGACCCGGTGGTATGCTCAATGCTAAAACATTTTGGCGGGATATCGCTCTTGGTACGGGAGTCGGGCTGCGATATGATATAAGTTTCCTGATATTGCGTATCGATATGGGTATAGGCTTGCACGCTCCCTATAACAACGACAAGTCCCGGTATTATAATATGGATAGTTTCGGTAAAAGTCTGGCTTTCCATTTGGCCATAGGTTATCCTTTTTAGAAACTATTTGCATATTATATTTTGAAGGTTGGTAAAAAATAGATATATTTGAGATCAGTCGAAATATATTTATCTGTTTATTACCATGAATCGAATTCTCTTATTTTGCTTTTTCGCATCGTTACCCGTTTATTTGTTTTCGCAGAATGCATTTGTCGTGCACGGTCATGTCGAGGGTTATCCCGATGGTACGGTGTTTACTTTGAAGCCTTTCGGTTCGGATACATTGAGTCAAGGAGAGTTTGCCATAAGAGGGGAAACGAAGAGAGAATTTAGGAGTTCTTTATATATCGGAGAGTCTTATTTGGAATCCTGTCTTGTATGGGTCGCTCCCGGAGCTGAAATATTTATATCGGGAGATACGGCTGTTGTACCGAGATGTTGGGAGGTACGGAGCAATGTACCTCGTCAAAGAGAAGAAAATCGATATAAAGAGGCAACGAAAGATTTACAAGAGCGGTATGCCGATAATCTGTTGCGGTTGGAAGAGGTGTATCGTTCGATTCCATCCAAAGTTTCGCCTGACGATATGGTAAATATGAATAAATGGGAGGAAGTGAAGCGTTTACAACAGTTGAGAGATTCGTTGGAGGCAGAAATTTGCAGCAGGGAACTCGATTTGATGAAAGACTTGCCCGTAACTGCGGATTGGTTGTCCCGCTTATCTCGTTATGCCCGGGCGGTAGCCCAAGAAGAACGATACAGGGGATATCGGCCGCTTATACAAGATTGCTACGGTCGCCTCGATGAGCCCCAACGGAATAGCGAAGACGGGAAATCGGTTTTGTTTTATTTGGCCTTAGAGATTATAGAAGAGGGCATGATGTGTCCCGATGTGGAGCTATTCGGCTTGGACGGGACTCGTTATCGCCTTTCCGACTTTCGGGGAAAATATATATTGCTTGATTTTTGGAGCGGGAGTTGCGGGCCGTGCAAAGCCTCGATACCCGAATTGGAAAAAATCGTACAGGAAAATGAGCGATGTCTTACCCTCGTGAGTATTACGACAGACGGTGAAAAAAGTTGGCGAAAGTATTCCGATAAGCATTCTTTTGTATGGCATAATCTTTGCGATGGAAGTGGTTGGAAAGGACTTGTCGCCCGTTTCGGATTTAATGGAGTTCCCGCTTTTGTCCTTCTTTCGCCCGAAGGTAAAGTTCTGTCCAAGCGGATAGGTTATGGAAAGGGAATCATAGACTGGTGGTTGGAGAAATTTATCGGAGCATCATATACGCGGGTAGAAAAATAAATTAAGAGATGATGTGAGAATTCGAATACTTGATTTAATGTATTTTGGCTATGAAAAAACATGTAGTATCATTGTTGCTGTTGTGGAGTGTCGTTTTCGGAGTTTGGGCCGAAAAAGGCTTTGTGATTCAGGGAAGTGTGGACGGTATTACACCGCAGTCGATGATTTCTCTCTATCGTGTTGATAATGGGAAGCGTTCGCTTTTGGACAAAGCTTACGTTACCCGGGGACGATTCAAACTCACCGGCAAGACTGCCGGCAGTACGGCCGAGGAGGTTTATATCATGTTGAGTGATAAAAAATCGCCTTCACGGACACTCGCATTGTGGGTATTGCCCGGTGCGAAAATCAAAGTGTTTGGCGATAATCGTATCGCCGCTTTGTGGACGGTCGAAAGTGATGTCGCTGAGCAGAAAGAGTCCAATCTTTATGCTGCCGCTGTGCGACCATTCTTGGCGGAGTATTGGAATTATTACCCCGAAAAAGCGAAATTGGAAACCCTCTATCGGGACAAGAATACGCCTCGGGAAAAACGTTCGGCGGTGCGAAAACAAATCAATGCTATAACGGCGAAACAAGATTCTATACAATCATTGATGTATAAGGCCGAGATAGATATTATGCAGACAGCTCCGGTCGGAGATATCTGGCTTATGCATTTGGCCCAGTTGGCAATGGTTTCGCGTACACAAAAGAATTTCCCGTATAAAGCAGAACTTGTCAACTTGTATGAAAACCGTATGACCGATGTCTTGAAGGCCAAAGAGTATGGAGTAGTGGCTCGGGCGAATCTTTTCCAGAGGACGGTCGACGTGGGTGATGCTCTTGTCGATGCTGATTTGTATGATTTGGCCGGAGGCGTGCATCATCTATCCGATTATCGGGGTAAGTATGTTTTGCTCGATTTTTGGGCGAGAAGTTGTGCCCCGTGTCTGGCTGCGATGCCCGAACTTGCGCAACTTTTTGCAAATAACTCCGATAGCCTTGTCGTAGTGGGTCTCAGCCTCGACGATGAAGATACTTGGTTACAGACGTCTCGGGAGAAAAAAATCTCTTGGGTAAATCTCAATGAGAAGAAAGGGGCTGCGGGATTGAATGTCGCTTATAATGTATCTTCGATTCCGCATTATGTACTTATCTCTCCCGAGGGAAAGGTGTTGAGTATCTTCAAAGGTTATAAGAAAAACCGTATATATAATGAGTTGAAGAAGTATATCGCGGTAAAATAGTGGTGGAAAAGATTGGGAAGGAAGTTTTTGAGATCGGTATTTATAAAAAGAATAGAGTCTTGCAAGACTCTATTCTTTTTATAATATCAACTGAAAACGCCGCTCAGGTATTGCTTGGTAAGCTCGTGTTGCGGATTTTTAAACAACTCTTCGGCTGTTCCTTGTTCGATGACTTCGCCCATATACATGAAAACCACGTAGTCGGCGATACGCAAGGCTTGGCGTAGGGTGTGGGTTACCATGATGATTCCGTAGCGTTCGCGCAATTTGGCGAAGAGGTCTTCGATATGTTTGCTCGATATGGGATCGAGAGCCGAGGTTGATTCGTCGGCAAGAATGAATTGTGGTTCTACGGCAAGACCGCGTGCCAAACACAGTCTTTGCTGTTGGCCGATAGAGAGTGCCGACGCCGGACTATGCAGGCGGTCTTTCACCTCTTCCCACAGATTGACTCCTTTCAAGTATTTTTCTACCGTTGCATCGAGAACCCTCCGGTTGCGCACGCCGTGTATGCGGCAACCGTATGTGATGTTATCGTATATCGACATGGGTAGAGGAGTAGGGCGTTGTGAAAGCAGCCCTATTTTTTTTCGTATATGAGTGATTTCGGCTTTGTGGTCGTAAATGTCTTCTCCGCTGACCAATACCCGTCCTTCGACCCGTAAATGTTCGGTCGTGTCGATCATTCGGTTGATGCTGCGCAACAAGGTCGTTTTACCGCACCCCGAAGGGCCGATGATACAAGTTATTTTTTTATCGTGCAGCGTAAGATTGACGTTTTTGAGAATATGGTTGTTGCGGATATAGATATTCAAGTTCTCGATTTGGATAACGGCGTCTTCATCACGCCCGCTTTCCTCGGCGAGAGAGACTTCCTTTTCTTGCCGGTTTATCGGGTTTAAATGTCCAAATATGTTGAATAGGGATTTTTCTTTCTCCATTATTTGATCTTGTTTTTAGAGAAACGGTGAGTAATCATGCGCCCCACGATACTCAGTACCAAAACGATAAGCGTAAGCAGCAGGGCTGCGGCGTAAGCGCGTTCGCGAACTTCGGGCAGAGGACTGCTCAGCTGGAAGAAGATCGCCAGCGGTAAGGTTGCCGCCGGTTGGTCGAGAGAAGTAGGTATGCTGTCGGTGAATCCTGCGGTAAACATGACGCCCGCTGCATCGCCTATGGCGCGTCCTATCGATAAAAGAGTTGCGGTCGCGATACCCGGTGCGATTTGCCGTATGGCGACTTTTATGGTTTCATAACGGGTCGCTCCCAGTGAGTAGGTTGCTTCGAGCAAATGTTTGGGCAACTGGCGGGCGACTTCGTCCATGGAGCGGACAAAGATCGGTATAATGAGCAGTGTAATGACGATGATACCGCCCAGCAACGATGTCCGCAATCCGAGGAATATCATGATGGTAAATCCGAAAGCACCGTACACAATCGAGGGGATACCATATAGTACGTCGAACGAAAGACGCGTAATACTGGCCAGTTTGGAATCGTTTTTCAGATAGATGTTGATGAAAAATACAATGGGAATACTGATGAGTAACCCCAGTATCGTCGATGCTCCTACAATGTAGATCGAACCGACAATGGCGTTGAGTACACCGCCTTCTTTGCCTATGTAGAACCCGCCGCCGGGCAGTTGGGTAATCATATCCCAAGACATAGCCGGCCAGCCGTTGCGTATGATCGTGATGAGGATACTGCCTAAAAAGGCAAATACGAGGATTACCGAGATGATCATCAACCCGAAGAATATTTTCTCAACGATAAATTTTGTTTTCATACGTCAGGACTCCCTCCGGTTACATCTTATAGCTCCGCTCGATATTTCGTAATATCCAGCGGGATATGATATTGAACACCAAAATAATAAAGAACAATATAAAGGCGGCAAACATGAGAGCCGACTCGTAAAGAGGCAGCGACAACATTTCACCGTAATTGTTGGCGATAAGTGCGGGAAGCGGGTAACAGGGGTCGAAAAGCGACCGTGGTATGGCGGCGTAATTTCCGCATACCATCAATACGGCTATGGTTTCGCCGAAAGCTTTCGATATGGACAGTACAACGGCAGCGACGATTCCCGGCATGGCTTTTCGCAGGATAACCTTTGAGCAAGTCTGCCATTTGGTTGCTCCCAGTGAAGCCGAGGCTTCCCGGTAATCTTGCGGGACGATGGTGAATATTTCGATGAGCAGACTTACCAATATGGGCAGTATCATGATACCCAATACGATACCACTGGCCAGAACGGTATATCCGCTGGTATAGTCGACAAATCGGGGCCCGAGTTTATCGGCAATCCACGGTACAATGATGAGTGTGCCCCAGACACCGTATACGACCGACGGAATGCCGGCCAAAATGTCGAATATGGGAAATACGATACGTTTTACCCACGAACCGGCATATTCGGTCAGGAAAATGGCCGAGAGCAGGGAGATGGGCAACGCGATGGCAATCGACAAAGCCGTTACGAAAAGTGTTCCTACGATAAAAGGCAGGAATCCGAATTCTCCGCTGAGGGGTTTCCATGCCGATCCCGAAAGCAGTTCCCATAGGGAATGTTCCGATAAGATAAGGCGGCTTTTGAAAAATAGCCCGATTCCTATGGCGATAAGCAACAACAGCGATAATACGGTAAGGACAAGCATGACCCACCGGGCTGTCTTGTCCTTGAATATGCGTCGTTGTAACAGCGATAAATCCATCGGCGACGTTAGGGATTGAGTTTTTTAAGACTTTGATCTATTGTCGTTTGGGGAAGAGGTATATATCCTGTCTCGATGGCGTATTTTTGGCCTTCGGAGAGAGCGTATTTGATAAATTCCACGACTGCCGGATTTCGAGGCACACCGTTACTTACCAAGTACAGGTCGCGAGCAGGGGGAGACGGATAACGGCCTTCGCCGATCGCTTTGATAAGGTCGGCACTATTTCCATAAAATTTTTCGTCCTCATCGATTTGTCCGTTTTCGTTTATGTCGAGAGGAATTACAGCCAGCCCTTCATAGGGTTTATGGGTACGCATATCATACGCGTAAGCGATGTTGTTGTAGCCGATGCCTACACGGTCTTTTTGTACGGCGGCCGATACGCCGGGATCTCCATATACGGCAGTACCTTGCAGTTGTTCTTGCCGTTTACCGAACCATATGGCCCATGTCTCGGCTGCTCCGCAGGCGTCGGAACGGGTATACACATGCACGGGAATCGTACTTTCGATACCCAATAAGTCTCCGTATGTGGCGTATTGATTGTTCCAAAGAGCAGCGGCAGTTGCTTTGGTCAGACCTTTTTTGCAGACATCGTCGAAATGCGGATTGGCGACATTGATTGTTGCTACGACCGCGTCTTTTACGACCGCGAAACCTAAGGCGCCCTTTTGTGCTTCTACTTCGTATATTTCCCGGGAAACCATGCCGAGGTCTACGACTTTGGCCAATGCATCGGTCATGCCTTTTCCTGCGCCTCCCCCCGATATGTCAATGCGTACATTGGGGTGAAGTTTACGAAATTCGTCCGCCCATTTGACAACCATCGGATAAAGGGCGAATGCCCCCGAAAAAGAGATCTCACCTTTCAGCGTGTCTCCTGCGGCAATTTGGTCGTTTTGAGATTCGTTTTTCCCCGACGATGGTTTACAACTTGTCGTTAAGACCAGAGAAAATATGCTTGCGAGCCATATTAATTTTTTCATAATCCGAAAAATATTTATCCGTCTTCCCTCGGCTTGTATTTGATCGGGAAAGAAAGTCGGTCATTTCTTTGTAAAGATTTGCAAATCTACGAATAAAACTCGATATGCGGGTCTTGTTTTACCTTTTTTGTGTAAAAGGGGCACGTAGGGAGCGTTATTCCCCTTTCAGTTGGCGAATTTGTTTTTCTGCTTCATCGGCAAGGCGGTCGGCTTGCTTTTTGGCCTCTTCCACCAATTTTGTTTTAGCTGCTTTTGCTGCAATTTTGGCTACGGGATTCGATGCCTTTTCTACCAACTTTTCTCCCTCTCTTTCTGCTGCTTCTACCAGTTTTTGTCCTGCTTCTTCGGCTTTTTTCCTGATATTGGCCACTTGCTCTTCGGTTGTGCCTTTACCCGCAAGAGCCTCGACCACTTTATTCCCAACGGCTTGTTTTACGATCGATTTGGTATCGATCTCTATTGTAGGTTTGGTAAAGGTCCCGCCTATATTGGCGTTGATGACACCTACATAGTCGCTGATGCCTTTCTCATTACTCAGGTCGATGACAGCCAAATAATCGATGCTCTGATCGAGTCCGGTAGTACCTGACAGCGTGAGTTTGGTATGGCCGATTTTCAAGTCGAACGGAGACGTCTGTATGCGTCCGTCGGAGACAGAAAATGAAATATTGATATCTTTGGCTTCGACTTTGCGCAACTTATCGTTTTTTAACAAGTTAGCCAGCAGGTCGAATACTTCGAGATTTTGTATTTCTACGTTGCTCGATTTCAGAGATCCTTTGGCCGAGAGTGTTTGGAGTATAGGCGACATTTTCGAGTCGAGACGTGTGTTCAGGTCGATGGCAATCGAATAGTTGCCTCCGGTTTTTGCGAACAGGGGAACCATTTGTCGGATTAAGTCGAGTTGCTCGAAAGTTTCTTTGAACGAGGCATCTTTGATGTTCAACGCGAATGCCGCTTTCGGAGATGTCGTAGATAGGGCCGTACTATATGAGCCGTTGGCCGATATGTTACCGCCGAGAGCGTCGACCGAGATGCGGTTCAGTGTCGCTGTACCTTTTTTTATGCTTACTTTCCCGGTAAAGTTATCGAGAGTCATACCGTCAAAAAATATCTTTTTTATGTCGGTCTGCAAGGAGAGATCCAAATCTTCCGGTACGACGAGAACCCCGACCGAAGTCGTATCTGTATCTTCTTGTACATTGGCTTGTTCGTTGGAAGAAGACGTCGTTAAAAACTCGTTGAGATCGAGAAGAGAAGATGTCAGCGAGAGATTTCCCGATAGAGTCTCTCCGGTCATAAAGTAGGGCAGATAATTGCTTATTTTGCCTTTGGCTTGCAAATCGCTTTTGCCGATGGTGAGGTCGAACCGGTTTAATGTCAATTCTTTGGGGGTGATTTGAGCGTCGGCTTGCGTCAGAACGACAGGCGGGAATCCCGTGAGAGCGAGATTCATGTCCGAAATCGAAAGATTACCTTTCCCTTTTATATTTTGATAGTTCTCTTTTTCTATGTCCGACATTCGTCCATCGAGTGTAAGGGCTGTCGTAATGATACCGTTGAGAGAAATGGAATCGCCCAACGGATAAATTTTTTCTATCTCTCCGAGGTTGATGGTTCCGTCGGCCGAGATATTGAAAAGCATATCGGAAACAGGGTGGGCTGCGTGCAGCGTAATGGCGAACGGGTTATCGGCAAACGTGAATTTAAACGTGTTTATGTCTATGGTCGTCAGGTCGAGATCTCCTCCGGTGTTGGCGACTTGTAAAGCAATCGTTATGTCGTCGACCGAACGTGGCATACCCGTATAGAAAACTTTGGCTTTGTCGACATCGAGGGCGAGGGTAAATGCCGGTATCGTTTTTTCGTCGAGACGCCCTTTGGCTTCGGCCTTTAATGAAACATTTCCCGAGGTTTGTAGGTCGGCGAAATTATTTTGGTAAATGGCCGGAATCATCGATAAAATATCCTTGAAATTGATTTTGGGCGTAGAAAGATTTATATCCATTTCTATACCGTCGTCGGGCAATGCTACCCAGCCGTCGAGGGCCATCTCTATGGCATTGAGGCGTAAACGATTCTCGTCGAAAGTGAATTTGTAATTATCGAGGTCGGCGAGCAGATTCATGTCTATCTCTATTTCCGCATCTTTGAGATAAGTAACCCTATCCATCGAAAGTAAAATATCCTGTATCGAAGCCTTGCATTGTAAGGCGGTCTGCATGCCGCTGAGTTTTCCCGTAAGGGCAAGATTCAGTTTTCCGGTAGAAAAGACGGTTCCGCTTTCCATATCCGTATAGGAAATGCTGGCATCGGTGATGCGGAATTTGCGCAGTTGCAAATCGAATGCGCTGTCGCTTGTCTCTTCGGTTGTTGCATTTTCTTCTTCGGTGTCGTCGCTTTTCATGATGTCCCAGTTTACCGTACCCCCCTTATGTATGAAAGCGTTGACTATCGGTCGATCGAGTGTAACATAGGAAATTTCATACCCCGAGTCGCCGAAAAGGCTCAGTAAGTCGACGGCTGCCGCTATTTCATCAGCGGCGACGAGCGTATCACCGTCGAATTCCCCGATGCCTACCACACTCAAATTTTTCAGTTCTATGGTTGCTTTGGGAAAATTGCGTAACAGGCTGATGTCGAGTTCTTCAAAATCGAGTTTAGCATTCAGCATTTTATTGGCTTCCGTTTTTACGATGTCGGCGATTTTCCCTTTCAGCAATAACGGTATGGCTATGAGCAATACTATGAGCACTGCGATGACAATAGCTGAGATTTTTAAGAACTTTTTCATAATAATAATTTTTGCCGGTCGATCATTGTCGTCGAAAAACAATAAGAAAAGCCGGTGATGTTTTTGGCAAGAAACTTTATACAGACAAGCAAAGGTAAGAAAACTTTCTCATAATGGGAATTGCTGTGGTTTTATTAATTGTTCCGAAAAGTCGCAATTTGTGATAAAATTTCTTTTTCCTTTGTTATATAAGACCTATTGGGTATCTTTGTAGGAGAAAGTAGCTGAAAAGAGATTTTTGTGAGTATAAAATTTTTTAGGTTTGGTATGAATATTTTGAAACCAGATGTGCCGGTAGGATTGGCTTGTGATCATGCCGGTTATGAATTAAAACAATTTGTCATAGACTTACTTTCTCAAAAGGGTATTCCGTATAAGGATTTCGGGACGTATTCGACCGAGAGTTGCGATTATCCCGATTTTGCCCATCCTTTGGCTTTTGCTGTTGAGAGTGGCGAATGCTATCCCGGTATTGCGGTATGCGGGAGCGGCAATGGTATAAATATAACGCTGAACAAGCATCAGGGTGTGCGGGCGGCACTTTGTTGGATAGAGGAAATCGCACGTTTGGCACGTCAACACAACGATGCCAATATCTGTGTCATGCCTGGTCGCTTTATCGATCATGATACGGCTCGTCGCATTGTGGAGGCTTTTCTCGATACCGATTTCGAGGGCGGCCGGCATCAACGCCGTATCGATAAAATTCCGGTAAAAAGATAGATATTCGGTAAAACGAATTCTTGTCATAGATAAAAAATAGCCGATATTTTATGTCGGCTATTTTTTATTCCCGGTATGATCAAGTATTAGATTTCATGTATTACTTTGTAGGAACGGCTGCCGGTGTTGCAAATCTCTTTCACGATGTATATGCCGGGAGCAAGGTGGGTGAAGTCATTACTGTTTTTCATCAATATACCGTTGATACTGTATATTTGGTAGCTTTTTTCACCCTCTTCGGTTGTTGTTGCTCCGATAGCGGATATTTCGGTATCGGCATAAAGATTGATGTTTCGGGTCATGGTTCCTGCGTTATCGTTGTCGCTGGCTGTAACTTGCAAGGTGTAGAATCCTTTTATATTCTGTGCCGGTGCGATTTTCAAGGTTGAACCCGATACGGTGGCTGAGATCGGAAGAG
>ENA-ORNR01002545-ORNR01002545.1-human-gut-metagenome-genome-assembly--contig:-NODE-2545-length-14664-cov-3.155931_pt1 | contig 14664 bp, 10 predicted proteins | sample MGYA00242114_ERZ509020 | MGnify/ENA primary metagenome ERZ509020 (study PRJEB26280, sample SAMEA2338758) | human gut metagenome | biome: human gut; feature: human-associated habitat; material: faeces...
TTTGTAAAGGTTGTGCCCGTTCATTTTGACGATGTCCAATGAGGCATCCGAGTTGCCGTCCCACGGCGGCAGGCGGTCGAAATAATCACGGAAGGGATGGTGGTCGGGCAGACGGTCAGAGGCCACGAAACGCGACACGTCGCGGTCCCAGCACGGGATGCCTGCCTCGTGGGCGGAGAGGCAGAGGGAGTTGAGGTCGCGTGCCGTGAGGGGGAGGAAGGAGGCCGCATCCTGTCCCTTGGGGCGGAACTCCGCCTGCCCCGTCAGCAGGTTGTGGCGCAGGTCGTAACGCGCCTCCGCGAAAGCGGCCAACCGACGCTCAAGGGTGGCAGACGTGCGGTCTTTCGTGCCGTATGCTTCTGCCTTCCTTTTTAATAAATCGCTCCCACTCGGCAAAGCCAAGCGAGCTTGCCTCTGCGCCCGCTTACTCGCGATTTTCTCCACCCACCGGCGTACCGCCCTCTTTACGATCTGTTTCAGTTCCATGTGCTTCGTTTTTACGGCAAAGTTAGGGGGCCGCACGGCGAAGGGTGCACGTTTGTGCACATTTCCGCACGGTTCCGCAGGTTTGTGCACGTTTACGTTCACCCCCATGCCTTCATCCCTCCATGCCTTTTCCCGGAAATGGACTTCATCTTTCAGGATACCACGTAACCCTTTCAAAGTAAGACGGATACATCCTGAACTTCCAATCCTTCATCTTTCAGCCCATGTCAGGCATAAGCCGGGCCGACTGCCGCTTTCCGTTTGGCGCACATCCGAAAATCATTCGGCTGAGATTGAAAAATCACTCGCCTGAGATTGATTTTCCGTTTGGCGCACAACGGTAGCAGCCAGTCAACTGAAGGAAGGCTGAAAGATGGGGATTCCATAATTCAGCTCATAAAGCACTATTCATCAAACCGTTATAGAGAATTCTGAAACATGAAACCTTTTTTGGGAAAATATACGGGAGTTTACAGAGGAACCCAAACACGAAAAAGGGAGATTTGCAACAGCAAATCTCCCTCCCCTTTTACCTTAAAATCAACCCTACCTAACTGGTATTACCAGTCGACATCCCTATCAAAATCATTTTGAGGAAAACCATTTAAGTTTCCGGGCGGACGAACTCCACCCCTTCCTATGCCTTGCCTACCCCCATTACGAACATTCATTTTTCTCACGGGAACAAAGATTTTCATCAACTGTTTGGCAGACATCGTTTTAGAAAATACTTCATAGTACTTTTTATCCACTTCAAGCGTGTTGTACGCATCTACAATTTGCTGTGCCTTGCGGTCAAATTCCGCTTTTATGCGCCCTGCCGCTTCCTCCTCCGTCAACTCGGATTCCTTTTTCCCTCCCAAGTCTGCCGGAAATGGAGGTGTCTTACGATGTGACATCAAATCCTGCTGATAATTTTTATAAGTAACCAGAAACTCCGAACGTGCATCTCCTTTCAATTCCAATTCATCAGCTAATCTTTCCGCACGTTTTTCCATCATTTGTGCCGATTGCATGCCACCCTTACGGTCTTTTCCGTCCTGCGCCATTGCCGTACCAGAACCAACCAGACAGGCCACACAAAATCCCCATAAAACGAACTTTTTCATTGTCTCTTTATATATAATAATAGTTGATTAACTCCTCCTATTATTAAGGACACATCCAAACGAAAAAGGTTTAATGCATTATCTCACTGTTATATGAAAACAGCCTTGTTTTACTTCATATTTCACATAACATAACTCTTTTTCACGCAAATCACGCAACACTTCCGACAAAACCCATTTCAGCGAATCGTTTCTTACGGAACGGCGTTCCGGCCCCTCGGGATGACTCACCGTATTATAGCGGTTATAACAAATGTCAAACGTTGTCCCGAAACGATGGCAACTCTCTTCGGAAGCGTTGCAATTAAAACGCCTCAACCTCCGTACATCGTTCTCCGTACGCAGAACGGAAGTTACAATTAACGTATGCAACGGAATATCTTTGATAGCTAAAGAGTCCAAAAAGTTCCGGCTGATTTTTTGCAGAAGGTCACTGGCCCGAGGCACCAAATAAGGAATGGAATAAGACATCTGCTTGTCCATCGTATAATAAGGATTGCTGCCTACATAAACCAGTTCATCCTTTCTCAGTTCCGCTTCTTCCCGGTCCTCCACCGGAGAAACGCCCCATTTTCGGGCCGCCACGATATGTACATCCTGCAAGTCGGGAAACGTACGTCCGAACCCTGGTACACTATAAATCTTACTCTTCAATGGCCGACCGTCCGCTTCTTTGAAAACCGGTATGGAATAAGGAGCATGCAACCCCGTTTTCCTGACGACATCAACAGGCTCTGTTTTTGAAGCAGGAACGACAGCCTGCGCTGAAGAATCAAGCGGAACAGACGAAACACCAACCGTCTCACCCACCACTGCCGGATTGGCACAGCGCACCACGCCCAACACACAGACGGTCAAACCCGCCATTCCCCAAAATATTTCTCTCTTGAGTTTTCTCAATGTTTTCTTTATTTTGCAGCACAAAGATACGGAAAACGTGGCGAATTCAAAACTTAATGCTTAAATTTGCGGCAAAATTAAGCGAATGATAGAAAAGCATATCGTATTGGAAGACGTGGATCCCGTTGTTTTCTACGGAGTAAACAACACCAACATACAAATGATCAAGGCGCTCTATCCCAAATTGCGCATCGTGGCCCGCGGCAATATCGTCAAAGTAATGGGCGACGAAGAGGAGATGTGTGCTTTTGAAGAAAACATCATGGCCATCGAACAGCACTGTGTAAAATACAACAGCCTGAAAGAGGAAGACATATTGGCCATCATCAAAGGCAAAAAGACCCCGAAAGAAAGTGCAGAAGGCGTCATTGTATACAGCGTCAACGGCAAACCTATCACCGCCCGTAGCGAGAACCAGCAAAAATTGGTCAAAGCCTACGAAAACAACGATATGATTTTTGCCATCGGGCCTGCCGGTTCGGGCAAGACCTACACCAGTATCGCATTAGCGGTAAGGGCTTTAAAGAACAAGGAAATACGCAAAATCATCTTGAGCCGTCCCGCCGTGGAAGCCGGTGAAAAACTGGGTTTCCTGCCGGGTGACATGAAAGACAAGATAGACCCTTACCTGCAACCGCTTTATGATGCCTTGCAGGACATGATTCCTACCATGAAGTTACAGGAAATGATGGAACAAAACGTCATTCAGATCGCTCCCTTGGCTTTCATGCGCGGCCGCACCCTCAATGACGCGGTGGTCATATTGGACGAAGCACAGAACACGACTACGGCACAAATCAAGATGTTCCTGACGCGTATGGGAATAAACACCAAAATGATTGTTACCGGAGACATGACGCAAATAGACCTTCCACCATCCCAACGTTCAGGATTGGCCGAAGCCACGTCCATATTGAAAGGCGTGGAGGGTATCGCTTTTATAGAAATGGACAAAAAAGACATCGTGCGCCACAAATTAGTGGCCCGCATCGTGGAAGCTTACGAAAAGCATGACAGGAAGGTCTCCGCACATAAGCGCAGTACCGAAAAACCACAATCCGAAGAATCATTCGTCATCACAGATTTGACGGGTTGGGGCGACAACTGAGCACAAACAGAACTTCAACTTCAAAAAGAAAACAGATATGAAAGCTTTAACTCACACTGATTTTAACTTCCCGGGACAAAAAAGCGTATATCACGGAAAAGTACGCGACGTGTACAACATCAACGACGAACTGATGGTCATGGTAGCCACCGACCGTATTTCGGCATTCGACGTGATTCTGCCCAAAGGAATCCCTTTCAAAGGCCAAGTGCTGAACCAGATTGCAGCTACTTTCCTTGATGCCACAAGCGACATCGTACCCAACTGGAAACTGGCCACTCCGGACCCGATGGTGACCGTAGGACTGAAATGCGAAGGCTTCCGCGTGGAAATGATTATCCGCGGGTATTTGACCGGCTCGGCATGGCGCGAATACCAGAATGGTTGCCGCGAACTCTGCGGCGTGAAGTTGCCCGAAGGCATGAAAGAAAACCAGAAGTTCCCCACCCCGATCATCACTCCTACCACGAAAGCCGATGCCGGACACGATGAAAACATATCTAAGGAAGAAATCATCGCCCAAGGGCTCGTGAGCAAGGAAGACTACGAACTGATGGAAAAATATACCTACGCCCTCTTCGCCCGCGGCACGGAAATGGCTGCGGAAAAGGGACTGATATTGGTGGATACCAAGTATGAGTTCGGCAAGAAAGACGGCAAAGTCTATCTCATCGACGAAATCCATACGCCCGACTCCAGCCGTTACTTTTACGCAGACGGATACCAGGAAAAGTTTGAAAAAGGCGAACCCCAGAAGCAACTTTCCAAGGAATTCGTACGCCAATGGCTCATCGACCACAACTTCATGGGCAAGGAAGGCCAGCAAGTGCCGGAAATGACGGACGAATACGTAAACAGCGTGTCAGACCGCTATATAGAGCTGTACGAGCATATCGTGGGACAGAAGTTCAACAAGGCCGACGACCATGACGATTTGGCCGCACGCATCGAAAAGAACGTCACCGAATATTTGAACCAGAAATAAGGCACGACAGGTGTACGAACAAGAAAAGATAAAGCCCTACAAGGACGAAGGCCATAAGCGTGAACAAGTGGAGCGCATGTTCGACCGCATCGCCCATTCTTACGATCGGTTGAACCATTTCCTTTCATGGGGCATCGACAAGAGTTGGCGGCGCACAGCCGTCGACTCTTTGTCGCCCTTTCACCCCCGCCGAATCTTAGATGTTGCTACGGGGACAGGCGATTTTGCCATTTTGTCTGCCCGGAGGCTTTTTCCGCAATCCATCACGGGAGTAGACATTTCCGAGGGCATGATGCAAATAGGACGGCAAAAAGTGGAAGCGTTGCATTTGGACGGAATCATCCGCTTCCAACATGAGGACTGTGAAGCGTTGTCTTTTGCCGACGACACGTTCGATGCCGTGACCGTGGCCTATGGCGTACGCAACTTCGAACATCTGGACCAGGGACTACGGGAAATGTGCAGGGTATTGAAACCAGGCGGACATCTGTTAATCATTGAACTGAGTTCTCCCCACCGTTTCCCCATGAAACAACTTTTCTCTGTTTACGCCAAAATCGTCATGCCGCTGATTGGCCGGTTGGTTTCCAAGGACCATAGTGCCTACTCTTACCTGCCGGCCACGATGGCCGCTTTCCCTCAAGGAGAGGTCATGCAGGGCATACTTCGGAAAGCCGGTTTCGGCGACGTGCGTTTCAAACGTTTCACTTTCGGCATCAGCACGATGTATCTTGCCACCAAATAAGCATTCACATCATGGATAAATACGGTTTAGTCGGCTATCCTTTAGGACATTCGTTCTCGCGTGACTTTTTCAATGAAAAGTTCAAGAACGAAGGGATTGATGCCGAATATGTCAATTTTGAGATTCCCTCTATCGAACGCTTTCCGGAAATCATTACGGAAAACGCAAACTTGTGCGGACTCAACGTGACCATCCCCTACAAAGAAAAAATCATTCCTTACATGGACGAGTTGAGCGAGGAAGCCCGCCATATCGGGGCTGTCAACGTCGTACGAATCGGGATGCGGAAAGGGAAAACGCATCTGAAAGGTTTCAACTCGGATGTCATCGGATTCACCCGCTCGATAGAACCGTTATTGGAACCGATACACCGGAAAGCCTTGATATTAGGTACAGGAGGGGCTTCTAAAGCTGTACGCTACGGACTTCACCGCTTGGGCATTGAAACCCGCTTTGTCAGCCGTAACCCGAAAGAGGATTCGCTGACATACCCGCAACTCACACCGGAAATCATGGACGAATACAAAGTGATTGTAAACTGTACCCCGGTGGGGATGTATCCTCATACGGAAGAGTGCCCGGCACTCCCTTATGCAGCCATCGGACGCAACCACCTACTGTACGATTTGGTTTACAATCCGGAAGAGACCCTCTTTCTCAGAAAAGGACGGGAACAAGGTGCCATCACCAAAAACGGTTTGGAGATGCTGATTCTCCAAGCATACGCCGGATGGGAATTCTGGCACAGCGAAGACTGACGACATGCACAAGGAAAAGAACAAGTTCAAACGGATTTTCTGGACCGTGCTCACCTTATTAGTACTCACGCTGACGGGGAGCACGCTATACCTGCAATGGTACGCGTTGGAGGCCGGTGGCAACGAACGGGGAAAGAATCTCGAAATGTCATACGCTTTCATGTATGAGCACTACCCTTTCCTTTCGCACTGGGTAGACAGCCTGCAACGGGAAAACGCCTTGCGGGATACGTTTATCCTTGCCGAAGACGGAGTAAGGCTGCACGCCCTTTACCTTTATGCAGACACCCTGACGGCTCATACAGCCGTAGCCGTACACGGTTATACCGACAATGCCGTGCGTATGCTGCACATCGCTTACTTATACAATCACGACCTGCATTACAACGTATTGCTCCCCGACCTCCGCTTTGCCGGACAGAGCGAAGGCGACCACATCCAAATGGGATGGAAAGACCGCCTTGATGTGTTACGCTGGATGGAAGTGGCCAACGAACTGTTTGCCCCGGAAGGTTCCCAGACCCGCATGGTGGTACACGGCATCTCCATGGGAGCGGCTACGACCGTATGCGTGAGCGGCGAACCCCAACCGCCTTTCGTGAACTGCTTCGTGGAAGACTGCGGTTATACTAGCGTGTGGGATGAATACGCAGGAGAACTGAAAAACCAGTTCGGCCTGCCCGCCTTTCCCTTGCTCCATCTGGCCAGTTGGGCTACACGCCTGCGTTACGGATGGGATTTCCGGGAAGCCTCGCCACTGGAACAAGTGAAAAAATGCCGGCTTCCCATGTTGTTCATTCACGGTACGGAAGACACGTTCGTACCGACTTGGATGGGCGACAGCCTGTATGCCGCCAAGAAGGGCATCAAAGAGCTATGGCACGTGGAAGGTGCGACACATGCCGATTCTTATCTTAAATATGCTAAAGAATATACAGAAATCGTCAAAAGTTTCGTTGAACGATATAATATTCCAAAAGATATGAATAACTTGCCAAACCAGTAAACAAAGTGTGTCATGAAGAAAGCTTTTTGTCTGTTCCTCTTATTCCTTGTATGCCGGAGCGTACAACTCCTGTATGCCGGCACGTATACGGTGGACAACCTGCCTATGGTTTATTTGCAGAACAAGACCAAGCATGTGGTCAATCCCGATGGAATCCTTTCCGCACAGACCGTACAACAAATGGACAGCCTGCTATATCGGTTGGAAACGGAGAAGGGCGTACAGTCCGTGGTAGCCGTAGTGGAGCGTATCGAAGGAGGGGAATGCTATGATTTCGCCATTACACTGGGTAACAAACTCGGGGTGGGCAACCGGCAAAACACGGGTCTCATCATCTTGCTTTCCACGCAAGACCGCTGTTACCAGATATTGACCGGCGAAGGGTTGGAGGGCACGCTGCCTGATGCCATCTGCCGCCGGATAGAAAATCGGCGAATGGTGCCTTACCTGAAAACAGGAGATTGGGATACCGCCATGCTGCAAACAGTGTCTGCCGTCTGCCGTGTAATCCACGGGGATGACAGTCTGCTCCACGACGATTCGGGGCAACCGACCGGTACAAAGGGATATGGCTTGATGTGGCTCGCCTTGGCCATTGTCACGGGCGGATTCCTGATTTCCATTTATTCCAACCGCAAACGGAACACATGTCCCCGCTGCGGACATAGCCCCATGCACCGCACGAATTCCCAAGTCCGGGTTGACCGGTTCCAAGGCATAGAACATCACACGGTCTATTACCGCTGCCCGAAATGCGGGCATACCGTATCCCGTTCCCATGACGAACCGTTCGACAACGGCACCGGCTTTGGAGGTTTCCCTCCCGTGGCAGGACCTTTCCATCGCGGATTCGGAGGCGGAGGTTTCGGAGGTGGTTTCAGCGGCGGAAGCTTCGGGGGAGGCAGTTTCGGAGGCGGAGGAGCCGGTGGAAAGTTCTGACCGACACACAGATTTCGAATCAAACACCTATTTATATATAAGGAAAACAATGAAAACAAAGAAATGGATGACCGCCGCCATAGCCATGGTGTGCATGGTTCTTTTGAACAGCTGTTCATACAACAAGATGGTAGAGAAAGACGAAGCTGTGTCTACGGCATGGAGTAACGTGGAAACGCAATACCAACGCCGGGCTGACCTGATTCCGAACCTGGTGAGTACCGTAAAAGGCTATGCCACGCACGAAAGCAGCACGTTGGAAGCCGTAGTAGCCGCCCGTAGCAAAGCTACGCAAATCACCGTGGACCCGGCGAACCTGACTGCAGAAAAGTTGGCCGAATATCAGAAAGCCCAAGGTGCCGTGAGCTCCGCCCTCGGAAAACTGTTGGCCGTGACGGAAAACTATCCGCAACTCCGTGCCAACGAGAATTTCTCGGAACTGCAAGCCCAATTGGAAGGAACGGAAAACCGCATCACCGAAGCCCGTAAACGTTACAACGAGGCCGTACAAGACTACAACGTCCTGATACGTAAATTCCCCAACAACTTATTTGCCGGAATGTTCGGATTCAGCAAAAAGGAAAAGTTCGAGGCATCCTCCGGTGCATCGGAAGCCCCGAAAGTAGAGTTTTAATGACAGACAATCATTCAAAAACATATAGTGATATGAGTAACCAACGTTACATGATGCGCGGCGTGTCGGCAGCCAAAGAGGACGTACACAACGCCATCAAGAACATCGATAAGGGTATCTTCCCGCAGGCATTCTGCAAGATTATCCCCGACATTCTGGGCGGTGACCCGGAATACTGCAACATCATGCACGCCGACGGAGCCGGCACGAAATCTTCGTTGGCCTACGCGTACTGGAAAGAAACGGGCGACTTGTCCGTATGGAAAGGCATTGCGCAAGACGCGCTCATCATGAACACGGACGATTTGCTTTGTGTGGGTGCCGTAGACAACATCTTGGTGTCGTCCACCATCGGACGTAACAAAATGCTCATCCCGGGCGAAGTCATCAGTGCCATCATCAACGGTACGGACGAACTGCTGTCCGAGATGCGCAAGATGGGTATCGGCATCTATGCCACAGGCGGCGAGACAGCCGACGTGGGCGACTTGGTGCGCACCATCATCGTGGACTCCACCGTGACATGCCGCATGAAACGTAGCGACGTCATCGACAACGCCAATATCCGTCCGGGAGATGTCATCGTGGGACTGAGCAGTTGCGGACAGGCCACCTACGAGAAGGAATACAACGGCGGCATGGGCAGCAACGGGCTGACCAGTGCACGCCACGACGTGTTTGCCAAGTATTTGGCCGAAAAATATCCCGAAACCTACGACAAGTCCGTTCCGGAAGAGTTGGTCTACAGCGGCAGTTACCGGCTGACCGACCCGGTGGAGGGTGCCCCAGTCAATGCCGGCAAGCTCGTCCTGTCCCCCACCCGTACATACGCTCCGGTGGTGAAGAAGATGCTAGACGAGATGCGTGCGGACATCCACGGCATGATACACTGCACAGGCGGTGCGCAGACCAAGGTGCTCCACTTCGTAGGTGAGAATTGCAGGGTGGTCAAAGACAACATGTTCCCCGTACCTCCCTTGTTCAAGGCGATTGCCAAGGAAAGCGGTACGGACTGGAGTGAAATGTACAAGGTGTTCAACATGGGGCATCGCCTCGAAGTCTACCTAGCTCCCGAACATGCCGGACAAGTCATCGCCATAGCCAAGAGTTTCAACATCGACGCACAAATCATCGGACACATCGAAGAAGGACCGCGTTCACTGACCATCAAGAGTGAATTCGGCGAATTCAACTACTAAGGAAAGGGAGCTTCATTTCCTTTTTCCTCCAACCTTATCCGGACAAGCCACCTGCTTGCCCGGATTTTTTTGTTCAATGCGTAAAAAACTGGATTCATTCCGTACAAAATACTGTTTACGTATTGAACTACATGTTTTTATCCCTTAATTTTGAACCACTGCGAAAACAGCAGAAAAACGCACATCTGAAAGGAACAGTTCGATAAAACATAAAAACCAACCATTATGAGAACGACTACTTTATTCACCCTTGCCACATGCCTGGCATTTACAGGCATACGCCCCATCGCGAGACAAGAACTTACGCCTCTGGATAGAACCCCGCCTACCCTGAAGAGCATGTATTATGATGTGAACGGGGACGGAAAGATGGAATATCTCGACACTGAAAACAACAAGGAACGCTTCACTGCATGGTTTGCCTTGGACGGCACGGTGGTAGAGCGCGTGGCAGACGACGTGCTTACCATCGACCATCTCCTCGAACTGAACGGGGACGGCAAACCGGACTTCATCGCTTCCGACGGAAACGACACGAAGATGTACCTGAGCCAACCCGACGGAAGCTACAAAGCCACAAGCTGCCCCTCCTTAGGCAGCCAACTCACCCAAGCAGACCTCAACCGGGACGGACGCATGGACTTGGTATTCTTTAAACGGATAAAGTTGGCCAATCCTCTACGCCCCGTATATCCTGTTGCAGACAGCGGACGGATTCCAAGAAAAGCCTCTCCCTATTGTCACGGATGCCGACGAGTTGGAAGGCATGGACTACAGTAGCGGAGGAAGCGGCATGTTCCGCGTGGACAACACCATATTCAGTGGCGCGTGGATTCCCGAACGCGGCACGTCATACGCCCAAGAAAGCGACCGCATGCAAGCCTTGGATTTGAACGCCGACGGCTACCCCGACCTCTTCTCACCCAACGGCGCGGGCTTCATCTCACTGCCGGACGGACGTTACTACACAGCTTCCATGGGCACGTCGGTCACTGCCTGCGAGGTGAACGGCGATGGCCTGACGGATTACGTGCTCTTCGATGCAAACACGGGCGACGTGAACCTGATGCGCAGTACACCGTCAGGGTATGAGACGGAACGACTCACCAACAACTCCAACCTCACGGATGTGCAGGTTTGCGACCTGGACGGTGACGGCCATCAAGACCTTCTACTCACCATAGACAAAACCAAACAAACCACCTACGCCTTCATCATCTTCCTGCGCAACCAAGGCGACGGCACGTTCAAGAAGTCGGAGCAGGGCATGGAAGGCGAATACACCTTTCACGAGGTCGCATATCTTGACGGAAAACCGGGGCTGACGGCTGTGAAAGAAGTCACGAACACCCAAGGCTACTTACAATATGACTTCTATTTGTTCCAATGGGACGCGAACTTCAACCTGAACGGGACCATGCTTCTCCCCGAAGGTTACATGTTGTCCAACAAAGAAAATCCTTTCATAACCGACTTGAATGGCGATGGAAAACCCGATTTCCTCATCACCCCCAACAATATGGAACATTATCTCTACACTCTGGAAAACGCTCAACCTGCCACAGTGGCCGCCCCGGAAGCCCCGACCTGTGCCGTGGACGCGACCACCGGACTGATTCGGGTGGAATGGAAAGCACCTTCGCAAGAACCGGGACTCACGTATGAAGTCCGAGTAGGCACAGCCCCGGGACGTGGCGACATCGTGCAGGCGCAATCCAATGCCGACGGAAGCCGCCGCACGTTCGCCAATGGTAATGCAGGCTCCGCCACCTACCTGATGCTTAATGCCGGGACGTGGCCGGAAGGCACTTACCATATTGCCGTACAGGCCATCAGTCCGGACGGCATCGGCAGCGCGTGGAGCAAAGAGACCTCGTTTGAAAACCATCTGGTCAGCCCGGCCTTCACGGCTTCGGTCAACGAGTTGAGCACAGCGGACACCTTGCATATCGCACCAATTTACGCCCGTGAAGGCGCGAACTACCAATACAACCTGCAACCCGACGGACGCATCGTCAGCCAAAACGCAGATGGGTCGGCCGACATCTCGTTCGAGAGTTTCGGACAGAAAACCGTTACCCTCTCGCTCGACGGGCACACGTTTACGCAGGGCGTACAGGTAGTCCCGTTCCGCACGGAAACCAACGAAGACGGCTACAGCGGCAATGTGTTCGACCTCAACCAGGACGGATGGGCGGAAGGATTCTCTGAAAGGTTCTACACCAACACGCAAGGTACGTTCAAGGAACTGATGAAGTCGTTCAACACCGACTTGAACATCAGCCACGGCGGCTATGTGGTCGACTTCAACCGGGACGGACGGCCCGATATCTACAGCAACTACCTGAAAGTAAGCGACCAACAAAAAAGATTCTTGCTGAATGACGGCGACATGGACTTCCATGCCTACGAAGGGGAGATTTGCCTCAACACGTCCAACAGCCCGATAGGACAATATAATTACCTTACACCCATCGGTGACATGGACAACGACGGACGCGTGGACTTCATAGAGAACACCCTGATGTACAAAAATACCGCAAACGGCGTGTGGGAAGAGAAAAAGCTATACAGCGGTGAGGAATACATCGAGCCTGTCGCCGTGGCTGACTTCAACCGCGACGGTTATTTGGACATCGTGGCTGCATACCGTTGGGACCGGGGTACCCCCATCTATCGTCAACGACTCTACCTGAACCAAGGCGATTGGAAGTTTGAGGCACACGAGCTACCCACACAAAGCAGTTCGCTCACTCTTGTCGGCATCGCTGACGTGAACGGCGACGGACGACCCGACCTGATTTATAAGGATTCTAAGGAAAAGATGTTTTATGCCAACCTCTGCGATGCGGAACTCGATTTTACGGAACGCACTCCCCTGCCGGGGGAACCGACCGTGGATCTGAACCACGACGGCCTGCCCGAATATGTGTCGGCCACCAACCCTGACAGCCTCATTTTCCAAGACAAAGACGGGACACTGACCTACATGGAGAATATCGTATCCGGTTTGTCACTCGAACTCATCCCCGGCAACATCGGTTCGTCAACGCCTTCCGGTTCTTATCTCGACGTAGACGGCGATGGCACGCCCGACTACGATGCCAACCTCCGCATCCGTTCTTCGTTCAAGAACACCGCGCCCACCGTGCCGCAAAACGTCTACGCCAGCCAAACGACGGACGGCCTGACGATATATTGGGACGGGGCGACGGACAAGGAAACACCCTCGCACAGCCTGCGTTACAACCTGAGCGTAAAGAAGAAAGGCGCATCGGGCGAAGGGGCTTACGTCATCTCACCCCTGAACCTGACCGACAACAAGGCACAGACGGGCGAACCGGGCTATGTGCATTACCGCACGGCCACGCGCTTCACCATCCCCACCACGGCCCTGGAAGCCGGACAGACGTATGAAATACAAGTGCAGGCGGTGGACGCATGGAATGCCCACTCGGACTTCTCGCCCGTCTACGAGTACACGGCGCAGGCCGTATCGCTCCTGAGCCTGCCGGGCAAAGGACGCGTAAGCTGGCCCATCCCGTTCGAGACTACCATCTTGGGCAGTCCGCAAATCGACACCGACGGAGGCGTGATAGACGGGAACACCATCAAATGGAGCACATCCGGACTGAAGACCGTCACCCTGACCGTGGACGACATCGTGAGCCGCGCACAAATCGAAATCCTCGACCTGCCGGGCATGGCCATCGACCTGCCACAGCAAGTCCTGGCCGGCACTCCCGTACAGGCTACCCTGCCGGAACACTTGCTCTCATCCGAGGTCGCCTTTGAAGTCCTGCGCGACGAAGGCGTGGCATTCATCCACGAAGAGGGACAGGCCGAAGCCACGTTCATCTTCCCGGAAAGGGACGGTTCCTACGACCTGAACGTGAAAGCAACAGACGACGTGTTCGGCGAAATATACCAGAACACCCAGGTGGAAGTGACAGGCAGCGGCTTTGTGCCCGTCATCGGACAAATAGGCACCGACGAGGCTACCGGATGCAACCGTATCAGTTGGAGCATCCCCACGGAACTGCCTGCGCCCCTGCAACCGGGGACGGTACGCATCTACCGCGAGACGGCCGTGAGCGACCGTTACGAACTGTTGGGCGAAGTCCCGCTGACGGACGGAAGCTATGTGGACGAGACCTCTACTCCGGCCTTGCTCTCGCAGCGTTACTTCATCACGATGGCCACGAACTACGGCGGCGAGAGCCGGAGCAGCGCGGTACATGCCAACGCCCACCTGATGGTGAACCGCGCCATGGGGCACGACATCAACCTGAGCTGGACCCCATACGAAGGACGCGACGTGATGCAATACGTGATATTGAGCGGCCCGTCGCCCGAGCGGCTCACCGAACTGGCCGCCGTGTCCGGCCATACCCTGAGCTACACCCACGCGCGGACTTCGGACGAAGCCACATACTACGCCTTGGCCGTACGCTTCGACGTGCCGCAGAAACGGGCTTCGGCGGATGATGCCCGCAACCGGTCCAACGTGGTTTGCTCTGCCGATGCCTTTGACGTCACCATGGCCCAGAGCGTGGTCATCACTTCGCAAGAAGCAGAATTGAAATTAGACCAAGAACAACCGCAACTGCACCTGCAAGCGGTCGTACTGCCGATGAGCACCACGCTCAAACGCGTACAATGGAGCGTCGTGGAGGGTGAAACGTTGGCCACCGTCGCACAAGACGGCACCGTAAGCCTGAAAGACAATGCCACGGGCGGCCAAGTGACGGTGGAAGCCGCAGGCAATCCGGCAATGATACCGCTGCTTTTAGCA
>ENA-ORNR01002554-ORNR01002554.1-human-gut-metagenome-genome-assembly--contig:-NODE-2554-length-14647-cov-4.743353_pt1 | contig 14647 bp, 10 predicted proteins | sample MGYA00242114_ERZ509020 | MGnify/ENA primary metagenome ERZ509020 (study PRJEB26280, sample SAMEA2338758) | human gut metagenome | biome: human gut; feature: human-associated habitat; material: faeces...
ACAACGAGAACTCTTACACATCACAGATGGTAAGAACAATCAAGTACTTTGCTGAGCTTGCATAATCTGCACAGCTAAAACTAAATTGCTTACTAAAGACCGCTTCATCATGAGGCGGTCTTTTTTTGCGTATGTATACAACAAAGGTGAGCAAAAACTGGCAAACAGTGTTCGTCCATACGATTTATATTACACAAATGTAGGGGAGCAGCGCAATTTTAGCTTTGCAAAAATACGACGTGCTGCATACTATGTACGATAAACCAACCAAACAAAAAAGGACGAACCCCAAGTTCGTCCTTTTTTCGTTCATATCAGAAACCACGTCCTCCGCCATGACCTCTGCCAAAGCTCATTCCCGTGGAATTAGAAGTAACAATGCCGTCAATAGTCACGGTTTCCGTCTGCGACCCTGCCGTAATGGTGTAGGTTTCGCCTTCCTTTAGGTCAGCGCTTGTGAATACAACGCTCTGCCAAGTCTTTGTAGGGGTAAAGCTTAAGATCTCCTTGCCGTCGCTGTCAGTGATAGTCAGTTTTTCGTTTGCTGAAACTGTCGAACCAAGATCGTGCAGAACACTGTATTGTGTGGAGTTGTCACCGAAGCCTTCTTCCATTCCAACTGCACCACAGGCGATGAGCGTTCCTCCTGTTACAGTTGCAGTGCCGTTGTAGTCAAGTGCGCCGTTGCCACCGTTAGTAGGTCCGCAAACGTAAACTGTACCGCCTGCCATTGTGAAGTTGCCATTTGAGTCAAGTCCGTCGCCGTCAGCGTCTATGGTTACAGTTCCTCCGTTAATGTTAAGTTCAACACCGTCCTGTGAAGAGAATTGGTCAGCACCCATTCTGTCTGTTGACCCTGTGTCGCTTCCGCCTGCACAGTTTATTCCGTCATCGCTTGCTACCACTGATATGGTGCCGCCGTCTATTGTCACGATAGACCCCTCGATACCCTCGTAGCTCTTTGTGATGTCTACAGTGCCGTCGGATATGGTCAGATTTCCGCTAGCGTGCATACCGTCATCACCTGACGCCGCAGAAATATTTCCTCCTGTTATAACAATGTTTCCGTTGCTGTGTACTGAATCGTCTGCCGAGTCTATCTTAAATTCACCGCCGCTTATGTTCACCTCGCTGCCTGCCTTTAAAGCCTTTGCAGATGTTGATGTGCTGTCCGTTGTATCTGTGCTGTCACTGTCTGTAGTGGTGTTGGCCGCAGCCTCGATAGTCAGCCCTGTGTTGTCAGCCGTAGGCATCGTAGGAGGGTCACCGCCCATTCCGTTTCTGTTATCGTCAGGTCTGCCCATTCCGCCGTTCGGACCACCGCCGCCGTTTCCCATGTTGTTATGCCAATCGCTGTTTGGCGTGCCGTCAGATTTCATTGAAGCGTTTGCACTTCCACCGCCTGTGGTGATGTCAAAGCTTCCGCACTGAATAGAAAGCACAGTTTCCGCCTCGAATGCGTCATTGTTTGCGACTACTGTGAAAGTGCCGCCCGTCACGCTTATAAAGCCTTTGTCAGAAGCCTCTGTGTTAGTGGATTTTATGCCGTTCGTGCCTGCGGAAATGTTGAATGTTCCGCCAGAGATCTTAATGCTGTCCTTGCCCTCCATAGCGGTTGAAGCCGAGGTCACATTGATATTGCCGTCAGTGATAACAAGATCGTCCTTTGAAACTATGCCGTGCTTGTAGTTTGCATTCACAGTAAGTGTACCGCTGCCGTTTATAGTAAGGTCGGCTTTGGAGAAAATAGCACCGTCTGTGTTGCTGTCATCTTCTCCTAAAGAGTAGCTTGCACTGTCCGTCAAAACGTTCTCTGTGCCGTCCTCCAGCACGATATAAACTTTTTTAGCTTTGCTCACAAGCAGGGGAGCGTTGTCAGCACAAGTTATGTCAACTCCATTGAAAATAAGCTTTATTTCAGCCGTCTTGTCCGCTGAAACGATTATTTTGCCGTTGGTCGCCGTGCCTGAAAGAATGTAAGTGCCTGCCTGCGAAATGGTAACAGTTTCCCCTTCTGAGGTCGCACCCTCACCGTCTATAGCCGCACTGCCATCAGAAAAAGTTATCCCCACCGAGCTTTCCTCGTCATATCCAACGTCAATGTCCTCTGCCGCAATGCTTGCGTCAATGTCAGACTTTGCCGCCTGAGAAACACTGCTTGTGGTCTGTGAAGAATTTGCACTCTCTGAACAGCCTGAAAAAGCAGTTACCGTGATAAAAAACGCCGCCGTGATAGCTGCCAGCTTTTTAGTGTCCGAAATTTTCATGAAAAATACCCCCTTGTATGGTAAAAAAGGTTGAAAAAAGCCGCACAAGACCGCTTTAGCCTTGTGCGGTTTTGCTTATGGATACTTTTGTTATTTTGTCAGAATGATTGTTCCTCAATGTCTGCTGCCACTGCACACATTATCTCAAGGTTGCCGTTTCTGCATCTAAGTTCGTCAATAAGTTGCTTTTCGTTAGCACCGCCTTTAAGTTCAATGCGGTATTTCAGCTTGAAAAGACTTCCCATATTTGTGGTCTTTACCGAAACAAGCTCACATTCTGAAAGATACTTTTCAAATATATCGTCAAATACATCAGTGTAATCAAGGCTTTCAGGGATAGTTATACTAAGATCCTTGTGACCCGACTTCTTTTTGCCAATAGGCAGAAGCGTGTAAATAATGTTCAGCAGGCTCACGCACACAGCAAGCATAAGAGCCAACGCAAGGTGGTTCGTGCCCGTTGCAAGACCCACCGCCATTGAAAGGAATATAGCGCATATGTCCATGGCACTTCCCGGTACAGAACGGAATCTTACCAAGCTGAATGCACCCATAACAGCCACGCCAGTACCGATGTTTCCGTTTACAAGCATTATCACTACCTGTACTATCACAGGCAGCAAAGCAAGCGTCATCATAAAGCTCTTTGTCTTTTTCTGCTTGAAGTTGAAAGCAAACGCTATTATAAGACCAAGCACCAACGAAGCCGCAGTGCAGAAAATAAATTCGTTTGTAGTTATCGCCGCCACGGTCGTTTCAGTGGTGGTCACAGTAGTAGCCGCAAGAGTAGTTGAATTAAGCACAGCTTATCACCTTACCTTTATGTATTTTTTCAGAAAATTCATTAAAATACGCAGTTCCGTATTTTGAGAATGACGCAGGATATATCTCCAGTTCATCAAGTATAGCCGATAACCAAAGTGGCATAGCATTTGGTATCTTTATCTCCATTACCCTCATGCCAGCAGGCAGAAGCTCTTTTCCCCATATGCCCTTGTCAAGCTCCTTTTGCTCCTCACGGTAAAGAATGTGCGTGTCAAAGGTCAGCCTAAGGGACGGGTCTTCCGCACCGCAATAAGCAAGCCTGTCATAACTCAGATACATTGCAGGAGCAATGCCCTCATAGAATTTGAGAAAATATTTCAGCTCGTTCTCTATCTGCGGATTATCATGAGATACCTCTTTGCCTGCAAAGAAATCACGGGTCTGTGCAAGGGTCATTTCAATACGCCTCTTGTAGACCACACCCTTGTATTTCTTTTTAAGCTCCACAAAGACCATGTCTTCATCATTAGGTACGCCGTAGCTCCTCACTCTCAGCTTTTCCTTGTAAACAGGCTTTTCAATAGAGTTTCTCACAAGCTGATGACTTGGTGTGTCATAATATATGTTGCAGATAGTGCTTTTGTAATATCTGTCTTTGACAAAATGCCCATCGAGCTTTTTTATAAGCTTTTCATAAGTTGGTTCATCAACGATATATTTTTTCTCTATCCGTCTGAACACTTCCTGATTGCCATTCATATCCACGCCTCTTTTCGTGATTTTTTCGTATGCTTCGTGTAAACTTTCCTTTGATTAAAAGTATATATGAATAACTTTAAATATAGCTAAACCTTATATGTATTTTGTGTGAATGTTTATGAATATTGCAAAATACCTTATATTTATATACAAAAAACGGGTGAACTTCTGTCCACCCGTGGAAATTATTTTGTACTATATTATTCCGCAATAGCCTTGTGGAAGATCTTCTTACCCTTTTTGATAACAACAGGCTCAGAGAGATCAACAAGACCCTTAGGGTCAGTGAATTTCTCGCCATTCACCGCAATACCGTTCTGAGTAACAAGACGTCTTGCCTCGCCGTTTGAAGGGCAAAGACCGCACTTAACAAGAAGCGTAAGAATACCTATCTTGCCGTCAGTAAGATCAGCCGCCGCAATAGTCGTGCTAGGCATATCGTCGCTGTTTCCGCCGCCTGCAAAAATAGCCTTTGCCGCAGCGTCAGCCTTGTCAGCCTCTTCTTTGCCGTGAACAAGCTTTGTCAGCTCGTAAGCCAAAAGCTCCTTAGCCTTGTTGTATTCAGCACCCTCCATGTGTTTCTCCATTTCCTCTATCTCCTCGATAGGAACGAATGTGAGCATCTTCAGGCACTTGATAACATCAGCGTCGCCAACGTTTCTCCAATACTGATAGAACTCGTATGGAGAAGTTTTTTCAGGGTCGAGCCATACAGCGCCCTTTTCTGTCTTGCCCATTTTCTTGCCCTCAGAGTTAAGAAGCAGAGTGATAGTCATTGCATAAGCGTCCTTGCCAAGTTTCTTTCTGATAAGCTCAGTGCCACCCAGCATATTAGCCCACTGATCGTCACCGCCGAACTGCATATTACAGCCGTAATCCTGGAAAAGTCTGTAGAAATCGTAGGACTGCATTATCATGTAGTTAAATTCAAGGAAAGTAAGACCCCTTTCCATTCTCTGCTTGTAGCACTCGAATGTAAGCATCTTGTTTACAGAGAAGCAAGCGCCAACGTCACGAAGCACATCAACATAATTAAGGTCGAGAAGCCAATCGCCATTGTTTACGATAATAGCCTTGTCATCAGAAAAATCAATGAAGTGTGACATCTGCTTTTTGAAACATTCAACATTGTGGTTGATAGTTTCCTTTGTCATCATTTTTCTCATATCTGTTTTGCCTGACGGGTCGCCTATCATAGCCGTACCGCCTCCGATAAGAACGATAGGCTTGTTGCCTGCCATTTGCAAACGCTTCATAAGGCAAAGCGCCATAAAGTGACCAACGTGGAGTGAATCAGCGGTCGGGTCAAAGCCGATGTAGAAAGTTGCCTTACCAGCGTTGATAAGCTCCTTTATTTCCTCCTCATCAGTAAGCTGAGCGAGAAGACCTCTTCTTTTCAGTTCTTCAAATACTGTCATTTTTCATACCTCCGTATTATTTTTTTGCGGTACATAAATAAAAAATCCTCTGACAGAATATCTGTCAGAGGACGAATTATCGTGGTACCACCTCAGTTTATCGGGAAACTCCCGACCTTACAGGCTCAGCAGAAAGCGAAGCCATAGCACTGTAACGTGTGCAAACCGTTTCGCCTTACGCAAAAGCTTTCTCAGCGAACAGCTCAGGAATGTATTCACACTTTGTAGAAATGCTTTCTCTCACCGACCGAAAGCTCTCTGAAATTTCGCAAAAGGCTACTTATTTCCGTCATAGCATTTAAACCTATTGATATGACTATAGCACACTTTCACCCTTTTGTCAACCCCCTTTTTGTTAGGGGTGAGGAATGAGGAGTGAGGAATGAGGAGTGAGAAATGAGGAATGAAGGTATCGCCTGCGGCGATGATTATTTATTGTAGGGGCGAACATTGTTTGCCCGCTCCCACGCATATCTGCCGTAAAAAACATTTCCGTAGGGGCAAGGCTTGAATCATCACAAACTATGCCGGTGTATAAAGACGGGCGAACTTTTTGCTCCTGCATTATCCTCCACTTTTTTAAAGAATTAACTTATTCGTCTACAAATGTACAAAAACATATGATATAATAAAATTTATATGATTTTATTTAGTTGGGAGAAAGAAAAATGCTGAAGCTTTTTAGGTATCTGAAAAACTATAAAAAAGAAAGCATAATCGGTCCGCTGTTTAAGCTTATCGAAGCCTGCTTCGAGCTTGCAGTGCCACTCGTTATGGCTAATATCATTGACGTGGGTATAAAAAATCAAGATAAGCCCTACATCTATAAAATGGGCGGCGTGCTTGTTCTCCTCGCCTTCTGTGGTCTGGCTTGTGCGCTGACTGCTCAGTATTTCGCCGCAAAAGCGTCCCTGGGCTTTGGAACAGCCCTCCGACGTGACCTCTTCAAGCATATCAATTCACTGTCCTATGCGGAAATAGACAGCGTTGGAAGTCATACCCTCGTCACAAGAATGACAGCGGATATCAATACCGCTCAGCAGGGCGTGAATATCCTCCTTCGTCTGTTTCTTCGTTCGCCTTTTATCGTTTTAGGCTCAATCATAATGGCGTTTTCCATATCAGTGAAGCTTACCCTTATCTTCCTGATAATCGCACCTTGCCTTGCCTATGTTATCTATCTTATAATGCACATCACTATACCGCAGTATAAGAATATCCAGAAAAAGCTGGATAAAACTAACCTTATGACAAGCGAAACTCTCACAGGCGCAAGAGTTATCAGAGCCTTTTCCCGTCAGAAAGACGAGGAAAAAGAGTTCGCCGATAATACCGAAGAGCTCAAACGTCAGCAGATTATCGCAGGAAGAATTTCCGCCCTTATGAACCCTGCCACATATGTCATCGTAAACTTTGCAATAATGGCTATCATATGGTTCGGCGGCAAAACGGTTTATACAGGCTTTATCTCACAGGGCGAGGTCATTGCCCTTGTAAACTATATGAACCAGATACTCTTAGCACTCCTTGCTATGGCGATACTCGTTACAAATATCACCAAAATGCAGGCTTCCGCTATCAGAATAAACGACGTTTTCGCTGTGGAGCCAAGTGTATCCGATAAGGATAATAAGCCTGTCGCAACTGACGGTAATGCCCCATGCGTAGAGTTTAGAAACTGTTTCTTCTCGTACGCATCAGCCGAAGCCGACTCTCTTTCGGATATAAGCTTCAAAGCCATGAAAGGCGAAACTGTCGGCATAATCGGCGGTACAGGTTCAGGTAAGACCTCTCTTATCAACCTTATTCCAAGGTTCTATGACGTCCGTCAGGGCGAAGTCTTTGTTGACGGCGTTGACGTAAAAGAGTACCCATTCTCACAGCTCAGAGGTATGATAGGCATCGTCCCTCAGAAAGCCGTCCTCTTTAAGGGTACTATAAGACACAATATGCAGTGGCGTGATAAAAACGCCACAGACGAGGATATCTGGAACGCTCTTGACATTGCTCAGGCAAAAGACTTTGTAGAGAAAAAGCCTGATAAGCTTGACGAAATGATCTTGCAGGAGGGCAAAAACCTCTCAGGCGGTCAGCGTCAAAGACTTACCATTGCAAGAGCATTGGTTGGTGATCCTGAGATACTCATTCTCGATGACTCTGCCTCTGCCCTTGACCTTGCCACAGATGCAAGACTAAGAAAAGCTATCCACGAAAAAACAAGTGGCATGACCGTTTTCATAGTTTCACAGAGAATCTCATCTATAAAAAGTGCCGATAAGATAATCGTTCTTGACGATGGCAAAATAGCAGGTATCGGCACTCATTCAGAGCTTTATAACGGCTGCGAGGTATATAAAGAAATTTGCCTTTCACAGCTTTCAGAAAAGGAGGCGCAGGCAAATGGATAAGCAAAGCACAAAAAACAAGCTTGATACCTCCGCTCTCAGACCGCTTCTCAAATACGCTAAACCGCATATGTGGCTGTTCGTCCTGTCTATGGTCTTTGCAGTCATAACCGTTGCCACCACCCTTTATGCTCCTATCCTCGTTGGTAACGCCGTTGACCTTATCATAGCCAAGGGACTTGTAGATTTTGACGGAATTATCAATATCATCATCAAGCTTGGCGTAACAGTCACCGTAACAGGCATTGCCCAGTGGCTCATGTCACTTTGTACAAATAAGATAACCTATTGCGTGGTAAGAGATATCCGAAACGATGCTTTCGCTAAGCTCCAAAAGCTACCCCTTTCTTATATCGACTCCCACCCTCACGGTGATATAATCAGCCGTATAATCTCCGACTTGGAGCAGGTGTCAGACGGACTTCTCATGGGCTTTTCACAGCTCTTTACAGGCGTATGTACAATTTTTGGTACACTTGGCTTCATGCTCTCTATCAACGTGAAAATAACTCTTATCGTGGTTATCCTCACTCCGCTTTCCCTATTTGTCTCAAGATTTATTGCCAAGAACACATTCAAGCTTTTCCACCAGCAATCAGTTGCAAGAGGCGATATGACCAGCCTTGTTGAGGAAATGACAGGCAATCAGAAGGTAGTAACAGCATTCGGCTATCAGGAAGAAGCTGAGGAGCAGTTTGAAGAAGTGAACCTGAAACTCCAGAAAGTTGGACTTAACGCCACATTCTTCTCCTCACTCACCAACCCATGCACACGTTTTGTAAACAACCTCGTCTACATGGCTGTCGGTATCGTGGGCGCACTCTCTGTAATAAAAGGCGTGGGCTTCACAGTTGGTAACCTTAGCTGTTTCCTCACCTATGCAAATCAGTATACGAAGCCTTTCAATGAAATATCAGGCGTTATCACCGAGCTTCAAAGTGCATTTGCTTCTGCAAAGCGTGTCTTTGAGGTCATAGACGAAACAGAGGAGATACCTGACAGCTCTAACGCTACTGTTCTTACCTCCGTTGACGGCACATTAGACGTTGACAACGTGTCATTTAGCTATGTGCCTGATGTGAAGCTTATCGAGAATTTTAACCTCCATGTAAAGAGCGGTCAGCGTACAGCTATTGTAGGACCAACAGGCTGCGGCAAGACCACCATGATAAACCTCCTTATGAGGTTCTATGATACCGACAGCGGCGAGATACGCATAAGCGGCAAGCCTATAAAGAATTGTACCCGTGATTCCATGAGAAGTATGTACGGTATGGTCTTGCAGGAAACGTGGCTGAAAACAGGCACCATAAGAGAGAACCTCTGCTACGGCAAGCCTGACGCCACCGAGGAAGAAATGATAGCCGCCGCCAAGTCAGCCCATTGTCATGGCTTTATAAAGCGTCTGCCAAAGGGCTATGATACCGTTATTTCAGACAGCTACAGCACTATCTCCGCAGGACAGAAACAGCTTCTCTGTATCGCACGAGTAATGCTCTCTCTGCCGCCAATGCTCATTCTGGACGAAGCTACATCGTCTATAGATACCCGTACGGAGATATTGGTACAGCGTGCCTTTGAGAAAATGATGCAGGGCAGAACGAGCTTTATAATCGCCCATAGACTTTCTACTATCAAGAACGCAGATACTATCATAGTAATGGATTCGGGACACATAGTAGAGCAGGGAAGTCATGATGAGCTTATGGCAAAGAACGGATTCTATGCCGATCTCTATAACTCACAGTTTGCTGTGACCTGATCACGGCGTTTGTTTATAAAAACCTGATGTAGGGGCGGCCTTTGGTCGCCCTTTTGTATTTTGCCCTATTTTTATCCCGTCCGTCTTTTCGATTTCTCCATTACCCCACCCTTATTTTTATCATAAAAATTATTGACTTTTATCTTAAAATTGTTGTATAATGTTATATATTTCACGGGATATACACAATCGTGTTTTATAATGTATAGTAACGAAAATCTAAGGAGTGCCTATGTTCGGATATGTCCGCCCTTTCAAACCCTATATGCGAATGTTTGAATATGATATCTATAAAGCTGTCTACTGTGGACTCTGTAAGGATATGGGCAGGCGCTATGGCTTTGTGACACGCTTTACCCTTAGCTACGATTTCGCATTTCTCTCCCTTATGGATCTCTCTGTGAGGGGAGTGAAGCTTGACGCAGAAAAGCAACGCTGTATCGCACACCCTCTTAAAAAGACCATGTGCGCAAAGTGTACCTGCAATCTTAAATATACGTCCTCAGCCGCCGTGATACTCACATTTCATAAGCTCCGTGACGATATAGCCGATAAAGGGCTAAAAGGCAAGCTTGCCGCATTTGCACTTCTGCCTTTTTTCAAAAAGCCCTATAAGAAAGCGGCTCGCCTTTATCCGAATCTTGCCCCTGCCGTTGAAAACGCAATGAAATTGCAAAATAAAATAGAGCGTGAAAAAACAGCAGGCATAGACCTTGCCTGCGAGCCTACCGCACTTATGATGCAAGCCGTTGCAGGGAATCTTTGCACCAGGCAGGACGAACGCCGACCGCTCGTTGAACGATTCGGCTACCTTCTCGGCAGATTTATCTATATCTGCGACGCTCTTGACGACCTGCCCGACGACCACGAGAGTGAAAGCTACAATCCGCTCCTTGCAAAATTTCCACCCACCGAGGGCATAAATGCTGACTATCTCAAAAAAGTTCACGCCTTTTGTGATGATAGCATAAATTTCACCCTGGGTGAAATGGCAGATATCTATGTGAAGCTCGATCTTAAAAGATATCGTGATATACTTGATAATATCGTGTATCTTGGACTTAAAAATGTCTATACTCAAATAAGAAGCGGAAAATTCCGCAATAACAGGAAAGGAAATAACGATCAATGATCTCCAAAGACCCTTACAAAATTTTAGGTGTATCCCCAACAGCTTCAGACACTGAAATAAAATCAGCCTATAAAGAGCTTGTGAAAAAATATCACCCCGACCAGTATCAGGATAACCCCCTAGCTGACGTAGCTGAGGAGAAAATGTCCGAGATAAACGCCGCCTATGACCAGATAATGACCTCAAGACGTGGCGGAGGATACCAGTCCGCAGAAAGCGGCTATGACGGCTATGCCTCCTCACAGGGCTTTGACTCAGGCTATATCAGAAGCCTTATCCAAAGCGGAAGCTATACTCAGGCAGATCAGATACTTGATAACGTGTCCGCCTCGGAAAGAAATGCCGAGTGGTATTTTCTCAAAGGCACTATCTGCCACCGCAGAGGCTGGCTCAACGAGGCATACAATAACTTCACAAGAGCCGTCCAGCTCGACCCAAATAACATGGAGTATCAAAGCGTGTTAGCCCAGATGAACAGACAGCGAAGCGGCTATATGAGCGGCAACCCAACTCAGGGCTACCAAGCAGGCGGCATGAGCGGTCCAGATTGCTGTTCCTCCCTTTGCTGTGCAGACTGCTGCTGTGAAATGATGGGCGGCGACCTTATACCTTGCTGCTAAAGACCCATGAGAAATAAAATAGCTTTTCGAGTGGCACTTGGCGGCATATGCTCCGCTGTCTGCCTGCTTTTGATGTTTTCAAGCAGCTTTTTGCCCATGCTCGATTATACTATCCCTACCTTCGCCGGCTTTATGATGGTTGTGATGATAGTGGAGGTGGATAAAAACTGGGCGATAGCCACCTATTGCGCAGTGAGCCTGCTGAGCATTTTCGTGACCCCAAATTATGAAGCGACTCTGCTTTTCATATTGTTCATGGGGTATTATCCAATACTTAAATATTATCTCGACCAAAAGAAAAACCGCCTGTTGGTGTGGGCAATAAAGCTTGCAGTGTTCAATGTGGCGATAGTCATATTCTTTTTGGCTTTTCAGTATATCTTTACTTCGGTGGATATGCTCGAGGGCATGGAGATGTTTGGCAAGTATGCCGTGCTTGTTCTGTGGGCGGCGGCAAACCTGTTTTTCTTTATTTATGACTATGCCCTCACACAGTTGACAGATATGTACATAAATTGGTTCAGAAAAAAAATACTCAGAAGAAAATGACGGTGACGTTTTTATGAACGAAGAACAAGAGAAAGAAATATTAAACGAGGCGAAAATACAAACTGCAAGGCACAAGAAAAAAATACAGATAATAAGCCTTGTTGCAATAATAGCGGTCATAGCAATGGCTACAGTGGCGTGTATACCTCTTATAAAAGCACTTCACAGCAAGGCAGGCATTGCAGCCTTGGAGCGTAAGCTTGATAACTACAGTGGCATTGTGGGAGTGCTTATCTTTACTTTCATACAAGCTCTTCAAGTGGTCATAGCGGTCATACCGCCTGTACAAGTGGTGGGTGGAGTGCTGTTCGGCTGGTTCTGGGGCGGGTTGCTATCATTCTTAGGTACGCTCCTTGGCACAATGGCAATATTCGTGCTTGTGAAAAAATTTGGCAGACCAATAGTGGAAGCCTTTGTTGACGAGAAACAGCTAAAAAAATTCAAATTCCTGCAAAAAGAGAAAAAGCTAACCGTTATCCTTATAATCCTCTATCTCATACCGGGAATACCCAAGGACGTTATCTCATATATCGTCCCCCTGACTCCCATAAGCAAGAAGGATTTTTTCTATTATGTCATGCCATGCAGACTTCCAGCAATAATGCTCTCCACGATTTTGGGGAGCAATGTAAAAAGCGGCAACTTCACAGTTGTACTTGTGGTGCTTGGAGTAGCTCTAGTAGCAGGTATCGTTGGCTTTTTGTTCAAAGATGTTATAGTGAATAAAATGAAACAACATAAGAAGAACAAATAAGTAAAATTGCACAAAGTTGAGTTTAGATGAAAAAAATATAAAAAAGTGCTTGACAAAAGGCTCTTGTAGTGGTATAATAAATATCGTTGATTGAGCGGTAAGCTTGAAAGACCACCAAAAACGCCTGGTCAGGCAGTATGCGGGTGTAGTTCAGTGGTAGAACTCCAGCCTTCCAAGCTGGTCATGTGGGTTCGATTCCCATCACCCGCTCCAATATATCTTAAACTTTTATCCGAGTTTGAGATATCAATGAGTACAGTATGCGTCATTAGCTCAGTTGGATAGAGCAACCGCCTTCTAAGCGGTAGGTCACTGGTTCGAATCCAGTATGGCGTACCATTAAACTCGTTCCAGATGAAAATCTGCTGCGAGTATTTTCTTCTAATATGTATGGTGGGTATAGCGTAGCTGGCCTAACGCGTCAGTTTGTGGCACTGAAGACCGTGAGTTCGAATCTCACTACCCACCCCACTGAATACGTTCTGCATTATGCAGAGCGTATTTTTTTTTTGTTTACATATCGTAGGGCGACCTTTGGTCGCTCGTTTTTTATGTACCTACGACAATGACCTATATCCTACCGACTTGAAATATATCCCACCTGCAAATAGACAGAAAAAGGACGGCAACTTAAAAGCTGCCGTCCAGATCCAGAGGTTATATATTTTATAAAGCGAAATTTTTGTTGTAAACAGCCTCGGCTATCCTGAATGTTTCGTCATCAAGTGCAGGAACAGCGTCAGCAGTGATCAAGGCTGCACCTCTCTCAAAAGCGTCCTCCGCAATGCCATCGGCACCATGCTGAATAACAACGCTTCTTAACTCAGAGCAATCCACGAAAGCCTTTGCGCCAAGCTTCTTTACAGATGATGGGATAACAACTTCTCTCAAAGCCTTACAGCCACGGAAAGCCTCGCTTCCAACATAGGCGATCTTGCCTGATATCCTCACCGTCTTAACTACAGTATTCTGAGCAAACGCTCTCTTGCCTATTCTGCTAACGGAATCAGGAAGATAAACGCTCTCGAGCTTCTCACAAAGTGCAAATGCACACTCGCCTATCTTTCTTACAGATCCTGCGAACTCAACCTTTTTCAGAGCAGAGCAGCCGAAGAATGCGTAGTCGCCAACAGCCTCGATTCCAAATGGTATAGAGACCGCTTCCAGACCTGAGCAGAATGTGAAAGCATTCTCTGCGATCTCGATCATAGCTGTCGGTATCTCAAGCTCTCTCAGAGAAATGCAGTTCTGGAAAGCTCCGTTTCCTATGGAAACTATATTTTCATTAAGACAAATTTCTTTCATTGAAGAGCAGAAACCGAATGCAGACTCACCGATCTCTCTTACGCTCTCAGGCAGGTCAGCTCTCTCCAAACTGTCGCAATTGTAGAATGTGAATGGCAGTATCCTTTCCACACCGTCAGGTATAGTCGCAAATCTCAGAGATTCACAACCGCAGAATGCCATCTCACCAATAAACCTTACGCTCTCAGGTATAGTCACATTCACCAGTGAACAGCATTTGTAAAATGCCTTTCTTCCGATGATAACAACGTCCTTTGAGATAACAGCACATTTAAGGTCGTAAAGATGTGCGAAAGCACCGCCTGCAACAGCTATGACCTTTTTGCCGCGAAGCTCAAAAGGAAGCTCCAGCACTTCGATATGGCTGTCACCGCAGTATCCAGTGATAATACACATATCGTCAGCCGTAACATATTTAAAACAGCCCGAGATCTTCTCGCTGCTGATACTGCTGCTTGCAGTTACACCAACGCTCTCAAGTGCTTCTTTGAAACCATTGTCGCCCATAAAATTAATGCTTTTCATCAGCGTGACCTCCATTATACCCACCATAAATATATACCTCGTAACTGAACTTAAACGTTTTCTGTATTTTCTAATGAAATTATACTACAGTAAACTATGTTTGTCAATGGTATTCGCAATATTTTATTTATAAAAAATTAATTTTCAGAACTTTTTCACTGATTGTGAACGGCTTTTTTGTCACTTTTCACAATTAATTTACGCAAAATAATTTTAGTTTTCACATATCGTTCTCAATCTTTGAGAATGCTGTAATTTTATAGTAGCAAACGTTTTCGCAAGTGATGCAAAAGACTAATACCAATTTGTAGAATTTTCTTGATTAAATCGACCAAACCATAAGATGATGTTTTTCTTATATTTGTAAGATTGTCATAAATTATATT
>ENA-ORNR01002561-ORNR01002561.1-human-gut-metagenome-genome-assembly--contig:-NODE-2561-length-14630-cov-3.532624_pt1 | contig 14630 bp, 9 predicted proteins | sample MGYA00242114_ERZ509020 | MGnify/ENA primary metagenome ERZ509020 (study PRJEB26280, sample SAMEA2338758) | human gut metagenome | biome: human gut; feature: human-associated habitat; material: faeces...
CTAATTTTCCATGCTCTCAATGGGCATTGATACCAAACGAGGGGGATGGCTATGAAAAATATTTTAAAAATAATGCTTATGATGATTACAATTTTTACGATAGCAGGTTCTGCTGTCTATGCCGCGGAAATACCGGTTTCAGATCAGGATCAGTTAATAACGAGCAGGGATTGGACAGAAATCAGTAATTTACAGGATGAAATGAAAAAAGAAGAGCCGGATGCAACCATCGATTATGACAAGGCATTAAAAGTATATGTGGATTGTAATCTTATAAAATTGCAGACGGCAGATACGAAAAAACTCACAAGTGCTCTGGAAAGTGCAAATTATGTATGGGTCATTCCTTTTAAAATGGAAAAGACATATGGAATGTTTACCGTAGCCAAAGGACTTCCTTTGAGTGAAGAAGCAAAGTCTGTATTGACAAAAGCAGAACAGGAAGAAGTAAAAAATCATGCCGGAAAATGGATGATTACAGAGACAGCAGAACATACAGTGGAACCTTACTATGATATACTTCTGGAAAAACGAGAGGCATTATCGGACTGTACGAGAGTAGTACTGGTGGGAAGTCAACCGGGAATGAGACAGCCGGTTGCACTTGGGATGGATGATGAAACAGCACGTATCTGGATTTCGTTAGGGTATCAGTATCCGGTTATGGAGAAAATTCCGGAAACTCAAAATGTGGAAAGCGGTGTCTATTCATTTGAGTCTGTAGCGGAGATTTCAGATACTTATATTGAAGATTCTGAGGTAAGTACAGGAGCTGGAGTACAGAGCAGAAGTTCGATGAAATATGTGGCTGGCATTGGAATTATAGTGATAGGAAGCATATTAATCCTTAGTGTTTTAAAGAAAAAGAAATTGGAGGATTATGAATGAAGAAAATCAGTCTGTACTTATTAATTTTTACAATGCTATATTGTCTGTGTGCGTGTGGAAAAAATTCTGATGCAAAATCAAACAGTAGAGACGATGATGGCAGAAAAGAACAAAAGATAATCATATCATCAATTCAGGTTGCTTCAAATACGAAGGTTATGCGTGCAAAGGTGTTCCTTCCGAACGTAAAATATTTGGAAGGAACAAATTATTGGTTAGGTGGGTTAGATACTACCAGTAAGGTGGATGTAATAGATACAGGTGATGGTATTCAGATCAATGTATGCGGCTTTTATTCCGATGATACTGCGTGGAAAAATCCGAAAGTATATAAGGGATTTCAATCACCGGATAATTCAAATACGCCATTAAAAAATGTTTTGGTTAAGGGAAAAGTTGTTCCAATGAAGGAGAAGATGTTAAAAGCGGATGTTAAGAAAACAAAAAAAACAATCCCTGTTGAAATTACACCTTATACGGTTAGTATTTGTCCCGTCAATGACTGGAGAGAAAAAGGGTGTTTTTATCATGTAGTTGCAACAACAAAAGACGGAAAGCAATATTCCATAGGAGAGTTACCTCTTACCGATGACAGAAAAGGAACTGAAAAAAAGAAACATCCTTTCATGGATGGTACAGATCTTGAAGAGCTTGGAGATGGCTATGCATCTGCAAGTGAAATGAAATATTGTGGGGCTCGTTATATTTTCAATCAGAAGATTGATATCACACAGATAGAACAGATAGAAATAATAAAATATAAAATCAGCAGATGATATAGGTATAAAAACAGGTCATAAATTTGTTGACGCTGACAGGAAACCATGTTAGGATGATGGCAGAGACTATCAATGAAGTGACAGGGGAATGAGTTTTTGACTCATCCCCCTGTTCTGATTATCAGGAGAAATGGATGAAAAAGAACAAGCAAATGAAACCAGACAATGTAGCAAAACGTCTATGGGCATTTTTTATCGTGCTCACCATGTGTATTACCGTGCAGCCTGTCGTGCCGGTAAAGGCGCAGGAGGCTGTGCAGACAGCGGCAAGAACGATCTATACGGAATTTAAAGATGGAAATTCTACCCATTCCGGAGATGGAAGCTATGGAAATCCCTACAATTTATTTGAGGATGCCTATGCGGCTGCCGGCAATGGGGATGAAATCTCAATTTTGGGAAGTGGTGCTTTTTTAAATGCCGAGGCTGCGGAACCGTTTATTTTTGATAAAAGCGTGACCGTCAACGGAAATGGAAATACTTTTTCCAACCGTAAGGGGGGATTTATCCTGAATACGGATGTGACATTTAAAAACATTACGCTGCGGTTTTCCAATCGTCTGCACGATGCAATTTTTGCAAATGGGCATAAACTTGTTCTTGAGAATGTTACGTGCGACAGCGGATTCCGCTATGTAGATATCTTTGGCGGATCCCTTTATGAGAATGGAAAGAATATGGGGAATCATCCGGGATCAGAGGCACAGATTCTGATTACGGGTGGTGGTACCAATCTGGGGAATATTTATGCCGGTTCCATGAATGGAACATATGACGGTAAGACACAGATCGTGCTTGCGCACGTTTCCGGTACGCAAAATGGGGAAATCTATGCATCCGGTGCCAGGGAACCATATGTAAATCAGGATGACTGGTTTTCCACGCAGGAGCCGGATCCACCGGCAGCGGATGGACAATATACGGTTTCCGGCGATGTGGAAATTTCACTTACCGGTTCCGACACGAAACAGGTGTACGGAGTATCTGAAAATCACGCAGGGAAGACATTTCTGACCATAGATACCGACCAGTCCTATACCGGAATTCCAGGTATAAGCAAAGTAGGAAACCTCACAGTAAAGGGCGGTGGAACATTTGCACCGGCAGCGTTGGACAGCTGTACGGTCAGGCTGGAAGGGGCAAGTGCGATTGATCTTTCCCAGATGGAAACTCCACAGGTACATTCGATTGTGAGTGCGGATTCAGCAGGAAACCGACTGATCTTAGGAAAAGAACAGACGCTGAATGTTACAGATACCATTACGGGTGCACTTACATTTGAAACCTTAAATGGAAGAAATGGAAAATCCGGAATTGCGGAGTATAATCACACCTATCTGGAACTTGGAAGGGCTGCGGATACGGTGGTTTCTTTTACACCGACAGACGGACAGGCGGGAATGACACTGGAACGGACATCGTCTGGAAACGGAGAAATCTGGAAAACCAGTGAGTTGTCAGGGAATGAACCGGAACCGGTTGCAGTAAAAAATATGACCATAAAAAATCCGGTAATTACTACAACGGTTTCAGAGATTTCTGGAGGTAGAAAGTCATATCTGGCAGACGTGAGCTGGCCGGATGAAACAGATGAGACAGTTAAAGATTTAGTCTATGTTCCGTTACAATATGAAGTGACATTTAATGGGAAAACACTTTCTTCAGAGACGGTTACGAATGAGGAAGGTAGTTTTATTTGTATTCCGGATTTTAATTTGATGTTCGAAACGGGAAAAGATGGAAAGAGTAATGCGATCACACCAATGTACTATAGCACGGCTAATAGTTCTACGGTAAAACCGGGAACCTACCATATCAAAATCCGTCCTTTTTCAGCGGATGAACAGATCGAACAGAACGTAACTCTGATTGTAAACAATGATCCGGATACTTCCGGCTCACCCGTTTTCCAAAAGGAAACAACCACTACGATAAATGGATTATCAACGGCCGTGTCCATGCAGGATGAACTGAATCTTACCGTGAAGACGGTCTATACAGATAGCGGCTTACAGGGACAGAACGTGCCGTCTGCTGGTTTTTCGGTATACATTAACCAGACCCCTTATGAAGTATCCGGTAACACGCTTCAAAACGGAGAGGCAGCCATAAAGATTCCGGTTTCAGAGGCAAACGGATTTCATATGGGAGAAAATGCAATTACAGTTTCTTATGCAGGAGCAGTCGATGGAAACTACAGGGCACTTCCTTCCCAGGCAAACGAAACCGTGACGGTAAATCCAATTGCCGTAAAGATGCAGTATGATACCATCCAGCAGACAGCTGCATACACAGGGCTGAAACAGAGCTGCTTTGTTTCCACGGTAAATGTAGTCCGAACGGACAACGGAAAGACGGTAGATTCGCAGGTAAAGCCTGAAGTTTTCTATCGGCAGGATGGGAAAAATGTTGTTCCGGTGCAGCCGGGCAGTTATGATGTCTGGTTTAAAGTGGATGGAAACCAGTACGATGTGATAGAGGAAAAAGTCGGAACCTTTACCATTACAGCGGCGAAACCATCGATTCGTCTTACGGCAGAGACAGAAAACGGTAATTCCGTACATCTGTATGCACAGGTAGATGGAGTCCGAAATGGCAGGATTCCGCTTGGTTCGATTTCTTTTTATCAGGACGGAACCATAATAAAGGCACAGGAAAAACTCGTATATGGGGAAGCCGATACGGTTGTATCAGGCTTAAAACGTGGCGGTTCTTATCAGTTTAAGGCAGTATATGAGCCGGATGATAAGGATGGACAGACTTATTACGAAACGGTGACAAGTGAAGCCGTGACCGTTACAATCAAAGAGGACAGTTCCACCGGAGGCGGTGGAACAACCGGAGGCGGTTCATCTTCCGGAGGTGGTGGAACAACCGGAGGCGGTTCATCTTCCGGAGGCGGTGGAGCAACCGGAGGTGGCTCATCTTCCGGAGGAGGTGGCGGAAATACTTCGGGTGGTGATACAGCCGGAGGGGGAACACCATCCAACGGAAACAAAACCGATGCAGAAACACCGTCTAACGGAAATACAGCCGGTACAGAAACACCGTCCGATGGAAACACGGCCGGACAAAATACACCAACCGTGACCGTTACCGGAACCCGGAAAAATAAAGCCATCAAAACAACGGTGACCGCTGATCTGATAAAACAAACCATGGAAGAAAACAATGGAAAACACACAGATGTGACGATCCGGGTCACCGATCCGGCTGGCAACGTAAGCTATACACTGACCGTAAATACAGCAGACATACAGACCGGAAATAAGCTGTATGTGTGTGCAAAAGATCAAAAGACAGGTGCCTATGTCCTTGTAAACGACAAGAGTTATACGGTTACAAAAGCCGGAAATGTGAATTTTTCAGCAGATTCCAATAAGAATTACGTCCTTATGGATCAGAAAGATATGGATCAGGTCACAACGAAAATATTAAAAACGGTTACATTGAAGAATAAAACCGTTCAGGTGAAGAAGGGAAAACAAAAGAAGGTTTCTCTGGCAGCCACCTTAAATATGGACAATGTAAAAAGCATTTCTTATCAGAGCAATAACAAAAAAATTGCATCTGTAAACAAGAAGGGTACCATAAAATCGAACAAAAAAGGAACTGCGTCCATTCGCGTGACAGTAACCTTAAACAATGGAAAGACCAAAGTTTTAAAATTAAAAGTCAAAGTCAAATAGCAGATGCAGGAAAAGACAAAACCCCGGAAATAAATATCCGGGGTTTTTGTTTTACCTAGAGAGAAAGTGCACACTGATCAATTTTTTCCAGTTCCTCCTCCGTAAACGGAGCAGAGTTTAACACTTTCAGATTTTCAAGAATCTGTGCCGGGCGGGAAGCTCCGATCAGAACGGAAGTGACCACACCGTCACGGATGACCCATTTGAGTGCCATCTGTGCGAGGCTTTCACCACGGGCAGCCGCAATCTCATTCAGGCTCCGGATACTTGCCATCCGCTTTTCATCAAACTGATCCGCATGCAGGAAACGTCCGTCCGTGTTGACACGGCTGTCTTTTGGAATACCGTTTAGATAGCGGTCGGTCAGCATACCCTGCGCGAGCGGGCTGAAAGAAATAATTCCTTTCTTCCCATCTGCTGCGGCCTGTTTTAAACCGTTTTCTTCAATGGTACGGTTAAAGATATTGTAGGAATTCTGGTTGATAATAAATGGGCAGTGCAGATCTTCTAAGATGGCAGCCGCGCGTTTCATCGTTTCCCCGTCGTAGTTGGACAGACCGACATACAGTGCTTTTCCGCTTCGCACGATCTGGTCGAGTGCACCCATGGTTTCCTCCAGCGGCGTATCCGGATCCATGCGGTGGTGATAGAAAATATCTACATAGTCCAGACCGAGCCGTTTTAAGCTCTGGTCAAGGCTGGCAATCAGGTACTTGCGGCTGCCCCAGTTTCCATAAGGCCCCGGCCACATGTCAAAACCGGCTTTGGAACTGATGATCAGTTCATCGCGGTAGGAAGAAAGCTCTTCCCGAAGGATCTTCCCGAGATTTTCCTCCGCACTGCCCGGCTGCGGTCCATAGTTGTTTGCCAGATCAAAATGTGTGATCCCGTGGTCAAATGCCGTAAAGCACATCTGTCTCATATTTTCATAAACACCGGTATCTCCGAAATTGTGCCAGAAGCCCAAAGATACTTCCGGCAGCATCAGTCCGCTGTCGCCGCAGCGGTGGTATTTCATGGTTTCGTAACGTGATTCATTTGCGTGATACATAAGAAATCCTCCTTAGTTTGTAAAAAATTTATCATAAATGCCAAATCCAAAGATAAAAAGCACAATCAGCGGCAGAATATAGGTAATGTAGCCGCGCATCCAGTTTTTAATTTTTAATCCTTTTCCGGTATTGGCTTCGGTTGTGTAGTTTTTCCAGCCCCAGCCGTAGTGGCTTGTGCAAAACAGCAGATATACCAGGGAACCGAGAGGCAGGAACAGGTTGCTTACCAGAAAATCTTCCAGGTCAAGCACAGACCCACCAAAGATTGAAAAACCTTTCCAGTTCCATACATTGTATCCGAGTACACATGGCAGGGAGAGTACAATGATCAGTACCAGATTAACGGCACAGGATTTCTGGCGGCTGCATCCGGTCAGTTCCATACCGCAGGAGATGATGTTCTCAAATACTGCCAGGATTGTGGAAAACGCTGCAAAAAACATAAACAAAAAGAACAGGCTTCCCCAGAGTCTGCCAAGCGGAATATGGTTAAAAATATTCGGCAGGGTGATAAAAATCAGGCTTGGTCCGGAAGTCTGGTCAACATGGAACGTAAAGCATGCCGGAAAAATGATAAGTCCGGAGGTGATAGCAACAAACGTATCCAGAATGGCAATATTTACCGATTCACCAAGCAGAGAGCGTTCCTTTCCGATATAACTTCCCCAAATTGCCATCGCGCCGATTCCAAGGCTTAACGTGAAAAATGCCTGGTTCATGGCACCCGTAATGGTTTTTGCAATACCGATCTGTTTCATCCGTTCAAAGTCCGGGATCAGATAAAAGGCAAGGCCTTCTTTTGCACCATCCATAAAAAAGCTGTTGACCGCCAGAATGATCATGATGATAAGCAAAGAAGTCATCATGATCTTTGTTACTTTTTCCAGACCGTTCTGCAGTCCACGGGAGCAGACAAATACGCCGGCGCAAACAACTACCACCATCCAGAAGCCCATGGTCAGAGGTTTGCTCAGCATTGTGGTAAACTGTCCGGATACACCGTCGGCATCCAGTCCCTGAAACTGTCCGGTGACCGTCATATAAAAATAATGAAGCATCCAGCCGGTGACCGTTGTATAAAACATCATAAGAAGATAGCAGCCGATCAATGTGATAATCCCGTGGATATGCCATTTCTGTCCGGGTTTTTCCAGTGCCTGGTAGGCTTTGACCGGACTTTTCTGGCTGGCACGCCCAACCGCAAATTCCATCGTCATGATCGGGAGTCCGAGAATAATCAGAAACAACAGATAAAACAGCACAAAGGCACCGCCTCCGCCCTGTCCGGCAGTGTATGGAAATTTCCATACGTTTCCGATTCCGATCGCACATCCGGCTGACAGGAGAATGAATCCCAGACGGGATTTTAATTTTTCTCGTTCTTCCATAAAATAATCCACCTTTTTGTAAACATTGTATAAAATACAAACGAAATTATACAATCTGTTGTGAGAAGTTTCAACCCTTTTTGACGAAATTTTACCAGGTATGTGTTGCATTTTTTTACAGATACTAGAGGAGAAGGTTGCGGAGTGTTCATGTTCTGCAATCAACAAGATTATCTTATGGAAAGAAAGAGGTATAAACCATGGTTTTAACAGAAAAAGAGATGGCTACAATTGAGGATCTGCACACACAGGAGCTGTCCTGCGTGGAGAAGTACAAACGTTACGGACAGGAAGCAAAGGACCCGGTGCTTCGGGATTTATTCGCTGATCTTGAAAAGAAAGAGCAAAAGCATGTGGAGTCTCTGGAACAGGTCATGAAAGGCAGCGTCCCATCCTGTAACGTCAATGACAGGGATGGAAAGATGTATGAGCCAAAGGCAACCTATGATTCCATGACCAATCCGGAAGATAAGAAAAACGATAATTTCCTTGCCACAGACAGCATTGGTTCTGAAAAAATGGTGTCCGGAACGTATAATACCGATGTGTTTGCATTCGGGGATTCCGATGTGCGCAAACTTCTGGCAGATATCCAGGTGGAAGAACAAAACCACGCGGAGATGCTCTATAAATATAAAACCGTAAACGGCATGGCATAGCCGGCATGTGGAGTGGATGTCCCAAAGCATCCACTCTTTTTGTTTTTACAAAAGGATTACAGAAAACGGATAGTACATCTTACATAACCCGTTTATTATAAATTCTGTAATAAATCTTACAGATTTCACAAGGAGAACAAAAGAATTATGAGAAAAAATGTGATGAAACTTACAGCAGGAGTTCTCTCCACCGCTGTATTGGCAGGAATGTTTGCCACTGGTATCCCGACAAAGATTGCAGCAGCAACGGAACACTGGAATGATGCTTCCCGGGAGTCTACAGACTGGAGCAACTGGAAAAAGAACTGGGCTGCTTATAGCAGTGAGTATGAACATGTATCACTGACTCCGGGTGCGGATGAGACAAAATTAAATTATGCATGGTACAGCAAAACGGCTGAGACTCCAAAGGTGAGAATCTCTACCAGACAGAATATGGATGGTGCGACAGAGTTCACCGGAGCGCAGACCGAAGCTGTGACCATAGATACCACGAAATATTTTTCCAATAAAGTAACCGTAAGCGGTCTCAAAGAAAATACCAGCTATTATTATCAGGTATTTCAGGATGGAAAGTGGCAGGATACACAAAACTATACCACACAGGCATTTGATGAATTTTCTTTTCTGTATGTCGGAGATCCGCAGATTGGAGCTTCTGTAGGACAAGATGATAATTCTAAGGAATATCATGCAATGAATGATGCATATAACTGGAATCATACATTAAGTAGTGCATTATCTGCACACAGTAATGTCAGCTTCATTCTTTCAGCCGGTGACCAGATTAACCAGACGTCGGTATCAAAAGATGCAGATAAGTTAGAACAGCAGATTGAATACGCAGGATTTTTATCAAGTCCGCTGCTTCGTAGTATGCCGGTTGCAACAACAATCGGAAACCACGACTCAAAATCAGTCAATTACAGTAATCATTTTAATAATCCGAATACGGCAACATCGGTAGCAACAACAGAAGGAAAGACAGATGCCGGTACAGATTATTATTTTACTTATGGTAATACATTATTTGTTTCCATTGATACAAACAACTATAACTGCGCAACCCATGAAAATGTAATTAAAGAGGCGGTAGAAGCCAATCCGGATGCAACATGGAGAGTATTAATGTTCCACCAGGATATTTATGGTTCCGGATATGACCATTCAGATTCTGACGGCATTGTACTTCGTACACAGCTGACACCGATTATTGACAAATACGATTTCGATGCAGTTTTACAGGGTCATGACCATACTTATTCAAGAACGTATCAGTTGTCATCAGACGGACAGACACATTCTTCTTATCAGTCTGCTCCTAAGACGAATACAGATGATTTCAGTGCATATTTAGGTGATAATGCCTGCTACAACATTTTAACAAATATTGAAAATAAAAATAATGTCGTTAATCCGGAAGGAACGGTATATTTTGAAGCTAATTCAGCAACAGGCAGTAAGTATTATCAGTTAATCGGCACACAGCAAAATTACATTGCTGCAAGAAGCCAGAGCTGGCGCCCAACCTATTCAGTGATTGATTTTACAGAAACAACACTGACCGTTAAGACCTATGATGCAGCAACCAATACAGAATTAGTGGCGGACGGAAATATAAAGACATCATATACAATTGTAAAATCAGTTGAAAAAGAAGATTTGAAGAAAGAAATTGAATCAGCAGAGGTAAAGCTGGGAGAAGTAAAGGCAGCAGGCACTTATACAGAAGAATCTGTACAGAAGCTTTCTGATACAATTGATGCAGCAAAGGCAATTTATGAGAATGCAGAAAGTACAACAACAGACGTGGCAAGTGCGGTGACATCCCTTCAGGAAGCTGTAAGTGCATTAAAAGCCGTGGATAACGGTGAAAACGGAAACGATACTGATAACAATATATCTTCCGGTGACAGTACATCTGATGGTAATAATGCCGGAAATGCCGGTACAGCAGACGATAATGCCGGAACTTCCGGTAACGGACAAACTTCAGGAAACAGCACAACTCAGACCGGCACTGCAACAACAGCAAAGTCCAATGTACAGACCGGAGATAACGCTTTTCCAACAGTGCTGTGGTTCTCACTGGGTGCGGCTTCACTGGCAGGTCTTGGCTATATTGCCGTAACTGAGAAAAAAAGAAAGAATGAGAATTAGTGCGAAAAACTGACGTTATAAAGGAACAGGATGGAAAATAAGATGAATCAAAGTAAACAGAAACGCATTCTCTTGCGTGCGGTAATCATAGTAGTGTGTCTGGCAGGGTATATTATGCTGGTAAGGGTTTTAAACAGCGTGGAAAAGACAGAAATGGTTTCCATGAAAGGGTATTCCTATCAGAAAGCAGTGGTGACGGAGGTTGTCAGGGATAACTTGACAGAGGACGGACAGCGTGCAGGGTATCAGTATTTAAAAGTAAAACTTCTGACCGGACAGCAAAAAGGAAACATCTATGATGCAACCAGTTCTGAGGGCAATCTTTTCGGTGCAGTCTGTGCAGCGGGGGATCAGGTGATTGTCAATATCAGTGTGTCCGGTGATACAACAAGCGTATCCGTTTATTCTAAAGACAGAATCCTGCAGACGGCGGTTTTTATCGGAATATTTTTACTTGCCATCTGTGTGATTGGTGGAAAAAACGGTGTGAAATCAGTTATCGGGCTGGTGTTTACTTTTTTATCCATTGTCTATCTGTTCATGCCGATGATTTACCGTGGCTGTTCTCCGTTCTGGTCAGCGGTGTTTGTGTGTGTGATTACAACGATTGTAACAATGTATCTGATAGGAGGTGTATCGGTAAAAAGTGCAGCTTCGGTTATTGGTACAACGGCAGGCGTAGTAACGGCAGGCATTGCAGCAAGCCTTTTTGGATTATCAGCAGATATTGACGGCTATAATGTGAGCAATATTGAAACGCTTGTTTATGTCGGTCAGAATACAAAAATCCAGATTGGCGGTCTGTTATTTGCAGGTATTTTAATCGCTTCACTTGGTGCAGTTATGGACGTGGCAATGTCGGTTTCATCGGCAATCTGTGAAATTGATGCCAAAACAGGAAACCTGACATGGACAGAGTTGTTTAAAAGCGGACTACACGTGGGGCGTGATATGATGGGAACAATGTCCAATACGTTGATACTGGCATTTGTCGGCGGTTCGTTAAGCACACTGGTTATAGATTATGCCTACAACCTGCCGCTGATCCAGCTGATAAATTCTTATAATATCGGCATCGAAATTATGCAGGGAATTGCAGGAAGCTTAGGTGTTATCCTTACAGTTCCGTTTGTGGCACTGGTGACAGCCGTGCTTTTAGCAGAGCGTCGGAAAGTAAAAATTACACAGTAAAACAGGAATTTCACAGAGCACTTTACGTAGATTTTACATAGTTTACACAAAGTGCTTTTCCTTTACATATACGCTTAAAATTTACGAAGACTTTACATGGATTTAAGGAAAACGTGATAGTGAATTTTACATCGGTTAAGGTATGATAACAATGTCGAAAGGAAAGAGAAATCCTTCCAAAACATTATTTTTTTAATAAAGAAAGAGGAAAAAAACATGAGAATGAAAAATTGGAAAAGATTTGCGGCAGTAGCAATGAGCGTAATGTGCATGGGTACAATGGTTGCATGCGGAAGTTCAGGCTCAGCATCAAATGATTCGAAAACAGGCAGTGCCGGTTCTTCATCAAAGAGCCAGACAATCACAGTTGTATCAAGAGAAGACGGTTCCGGTACAAGAGGTGCATTTATCGAACTGTTTGGTATCGAAGAAAAAGATGCAAGCGGTAAGAAAGTAGATAACACAACAGATGATGCAACAATCACAAACAGCACAGAAGTCATGATGACAACTGTTGCAGGTGATGAAGCAGCAATCGGTTATACATCACTTGGTGCATTAAATTCAAGCATTAAGGCATTAAAGGTTGACGGTGCAGAAGCAACAGCAGCCAATGTAAAGAGCGGTACATACAAGATTTCAAGACCGTTTAACATCGCAACAAAGGGAACAGTATCAGAAGTAACACAGGATTTCATCAACTACATTTTAAGTGAAGACGGACAGAAGATTGTAGAATCAAACGGTTACATTTCACAGGGTAACAGCGGTGCATTTACAAGCAACGGCGCATCAGGAAAGATTGTTGTTGCAGGTTCTTCTTCTGTAACACCGGTTATGCAAAAACTGTTAGAAGCATATCAGAAGGTTAACACAGGTGCTAAGATTGAACTTCAGGAAAACGATTCAACAACCGGTATGACAGCAGCAATTGACGGTACATGCGACATTGGTATGGCTTCAAGAGAATTAAAGGACAGCGAAAAGAGTGCCGGTCTTACCAATCAGGTAATCGCACTGGATGGTATTGCAGTTATCGTAAACAACAAAAACAGCGCTTCAAACATCACATCTGAACAGGTAAAGGCAATCTTTACAGGTGAAACAACAGACTGGAGCAATGTAAAGTAATTAAAACTTAACGACCTATAACCAATCCTTTTTAAAAGCTGCCGCACTAAGAAAATGTGAAAGAATGGACGGAAATCTTAGTGTGGCGGCGTGTTTGTGCGTAAGAAGGGAGCATTTGTAAAATGAAAGTAAAAGAAAAAGTAATGGAATATGTATTTTTACTATGTGCATGTATGTCGATTCTGGCAGTTGCACTGATCTGCATCTTCCTGTTTGCAAACGGATTGCCGGCAATGAAAGAAATCGGTGTGTTTGATTTCCTGCTTGGAAAACGATGGAAACCGGGAAATGATATTTACGGAATTTTTCCGATGATTCTTGGCAGTATTTATGTAACAGCCGGAGCGATTATTGTCGGTGTTCCGATTGGACTTTTAACAGCAGTTTATCTTGCAAAATTCTGTCCGGCAGGACTTTATAAAATTATCAAACCGGGAATTGACCTGCTGGCAGGAATCCCTTCGGTCGTATATGGATTTTTTGGTTTATGTGTGATTGTACCGGCGGTCAGAACGCTGTTTAAAGACACGTTTGGCGGGAACGGTCAGAGCATTTTTATGGCATCCGTCTTACTTGGCATCATGATTTTACCGACGATTATCGGCATTGCAGAATCCGCAATCCGCGCCGTGCCAGAACGGTATTACCAGGGGGCGCTGGCACTTGGGGCAACGCATGAAAGAGCCGTATTTTTAACCGTTGTACCGGCTGCAAAATCCGGTATCATGGCAGGAATTGTTTTAGGAATTGGTCGTGCAATCGGTGAAACAATGGCAGTCATCATGGTTGCCGGTAATCAGGCAAGAATGCCAAAGGGCATTTTTCAGGGTATCCGTACATTAACGGCCAATATTGTTATTGAAATGGGTTATGCAACAGATTTACACAGAGAAGCGTTAATTGCAACGGGCGTTGTATTATTCGTCTTTATTTTAATTATTAACACGCTCTTTTCTATCCTGAAACGGAAGGAGGTACACTAATCATGGAAAATGTAAAAGCAGCTATGGAAAATGCCGGCAGCGCCGGTAAGGCAGAGGCAATTAATTATCAGAGTGTGAAGCAGAAATTTCAAAGCTATTTAAAACATCCGGGTTCCTTTGCGGTGTATATTCTGACTTCGCTGGCAGCACTGATTACGGTACTGGTTTTAGGATTTATTATTGTATACATTCTTGTAAAAGGTGTTCCGCATCTGACACCGGACCTGTTTGCATGGGAGTATAATTCGGAAAATGTATCCATGCTTCCGTCCATTATTAACACGCTGTTATTGACGGCACTGGCACTTGTGATAGTTGTACCGATTGGTATATTTTCAGCTATTTATATGGTGGAATACGCAAAAAAAGGGAATAAAATTGTCAGTATTGTCCGCGTGACAGCAGAAACCTTATCCGGTATTCCCTCAATTGTATATGGGTTATTTGGTATGATTTTCTTTGTCGGTGTCTGCCACTTCGGAAATTCCCTGCTTGCCGGTGCATTGACGGTTGCGATTATGGTATTGCCGACGGTTATGAGAACGACAGAAGAAGCCCTGCTTTCCGTACCGAACAGTTACCGTGAGGGCAGCTTCGGACTGGGCGCCGGAAAACTGCGGACTGTATTTAAAGTTGTGCTTCCGTCTGCCGTGCCGGGCATTTTATCCGGCATTATTCTGGCAACGGGACGAATTGTCGGTGAAACGGCG
>ENA-ORNR01002563-ORNR01002563.1-human-gut-metagenome-genome-assembly--contig:-NODE-2563-length-14628-cov-3.982502_pt1 | contig 14628 bp, 16 predicted proteins | sample MGYA00242114_ERZ509020 | MGnify/ENA primary metagenome ERZ509020 (study PRJEB26280, sample SAMEA2338758) | human gut metagenome | biome: human gut; feature: human-associated habitat; material: faeces...
CCAATTGCATTTATATTATCTACACAATCATTAATTTCTACCCTTGCGTCCAAATTATCCCACTGCGCTGTTGCAATTGAAAGCAATAAGTCAGAATAGCTTAATACTGTACCACCGCTATTTACACGGATAAATATATTCAACACCTTATCCAATTCATCTGATTTTACCTTATAGTAACTGATGCTTGGTTGAGTATGAATAACCTTGAAAAGCTGTGATAGTGTATTATTTGCAAACTGACCTTGTTCTTGAGAATAAACTCCTGAAAAGACTATGTTCTGCATAAGATAATTCATAACATCTCCAAGTTCCTTCATATTCAAAATATCTCCTACAAGGAACCAGTAATGTGTACCATCATTTTGGCACTCATCATCCGTAAGGAACTTGAATTCAAACTTATCACTGCTTTCAGTCTTTGGCTCAACAATATTCAAGTAAAGTTTTCTTTCTGGGAATGCGTCATCGTTCTTCCACTGTTTATGTGGCATCTTATATGAGTAGGATCCCTTTAGTCCAACATAAATAGAAGTGAGTCTTTGTTGACCATCCAAAACAGCCATCACATTTTCACTACCCTTTAAATCTATCTTCGAATTATGTCTGCACTTCTTTTCGTGGTACTTCTGAAGAAAACTATAAAACTCATACAGATTATGCTGCCCATTAGAAAGCTCCCAAAACAAAAAAGCTCCTATAGGATAATCCTGCATAATACTGTCAAACAATCTTTCTATCTGTGAAGTTCCCCACACATATTCTCTTTGAATTGCTGGAAGAACATATTTATTTACCGAAATATCTTGTATTACTTCAGCTATGGTAAGTGGAGATTCATAAGCCATAGAACGCCACATCCTTTCTCATTTTGTATATAAAATCCCTAAATTTTATCATAGCATAACACCCGTGTTTTTTCTACAAAAAAAATGACCCTGGCAGCATATCGCCACCGAGGTCATCGTCCTAATTTCTTATTAAATTGCCTTGAACATCTTCTGGCTTATCGGCTTTTCGTCTGTTACCTTTTCGACTTCCTTCTTGGCTGCCTCAAGTTCTTCAAGCCTAATCATTTCATCCTTGGCATCATCAAATCCAAGGTGCGTGTAAACATTCATTGTTACCGAAATGTCCGAATGCCCCATAAGGTACTGCAGGGGCTTGGGGTTCATTCTTGCTCTCGCCATATTGCTACAGTATGTATGTCTACAAACATGAGGAGTGATGTTCGGCATCTGTACCTTGAAAATGTCATTGTATCTCTTGACTGCGTGATTGAATCTGTGTTCCCAATGCATGGCTAGCACTCTTTTTCCGGCTCAAAAGTAGCCGTTTCACTCTTTCAAGCAGAAAAAAGCAAAAAAAGAACAGCCATCACGACTGTTCTGAAACATTTTCTATTTTTTATCCTTCATTTCCTGTATCCGCTTTATGTCCACAAAATGTGTCACATACCATTTTTCCACGTTCGGATTTCCGCTTTTACTAAACCGTAAGGGAATAATCTTCTTTTTTCCCTGCCCGCCCTTCTTTTTTGTCCCCCATTGCTTATAGTAACAAAAAGACGGTTTCAACCCTGTCTTTTTGGCATATACACGCATTTGGTGCAAAATAGCAGAAAGGGTTCGGAGATTAACGGTACAGATGCTTTCCAGATATGTAACCCTTCCGAACTACCAATCCTCGTACTTCTTTTTTGGAAGCACACCTATATCCATCAATACATCCACAGGCGTTGCATAACCTCGTTTATGGCATTGATGGTACATAGAAGAATGTATTTTCCCATTTAGATTTTTATCTTTCAAGTTTCTGCCTCCCCATAAACGATTAAGAAACTTACATATTATATTACACAACGAACAAACACTCAATATTTTCTTCAATGCTTATCCTCTCGACTGTTTTATCAAATTCAAAGTTGCCACATCAATATCAAAAACTGTCTGCTTTCCATCATACCATCTATCCCAAAAATCTATAGTTGCACTCTTAGGCTTTTCTTTTGGCTTGTCAAGAATAATCTTGGATGGTAGCATAATTGCATCGCCAACAACAACACATTCACCAACATCCAGATTAGGAAGCATTTCTACAATTCCCACCAATGAATCTGTCAGCATTGCCGCTACTGCCGATTTGTCCCTGTCATTAGTTACCTTTAGGCTGACGATATTATTACACTGAGACATGATTGTTGTATTTAATTCTGCTGGTCTTTGAGATACTATCAGCAGCCCGATTCCATATTTTCTTCCCTCTTTTGCAATCTTCTCAAAAATTTCAAGGGATTTCTTCTCTACCGCTTTCATTTTTGACATGTCATTAGACATATAAATATGAGCCTCATCACACACCAGCACCAACGGATGACGTACCTCATCTTTTGCCGGAGTCATCCAAAACTGTATATCATATATTATACGAGTGACAATACCAATGATAATTGCTAACATATCGGATGGAACCTCTGATAAATCTATAACCTTAATTCGATATTTATCGTTCCCCATAATCCTTGCAGCAAATTGATTTAAATAATCCGCCTGTGTTGTATCCTTTTCATTGAATACAAATCCATACTTTTTATCATCCATCTTCGTTCTCAGACGAGTAATCAAGTTGGTCAGTTTATCATAGTACTGCCCTCTCTTTGTTTTTGCCTGTCCTTCTTTATCTTTTGACTTATAGACCTCACCAGTATCTACTTCTAAAATATTTTGCTTCTCCAGATATTCTATTAGTTCCTTTGCTGAAAAAGGAACCGGTGTATCAGCAGTGACTATTTCTTCTGAAACAGCACTCATGCTATTTTTGATATATTCCTTTTTCTTCTGCAAAATATAATTGATTACCGCCGCCCTTTGATTAGTTGATGTTCCTTCTGATGATTCTACAAACAATGAATGAATTTCCTCATAATTGAAAAACCATAATGGAATATGTAAGCCACTTGGTTCATCACAAATCTTAATCTGATCTGCATAGGATAACTCATTATATTCCCCATGCAAATCGAAAACGACCATATTGGCATATGGTAATTGATTGGCTTTTTCCAATACACTGGCAACTGTATAGGATTTTCCACTTCCTGTACTACCAACAATACATGCATGTCGTTGAAAGAAACGGTTGCCATCTAATATTGCTGCCACATCCTTATTGCTGGCAAAATGTCCGATTTCTAAACTTTTACTCTCTGCCGCCTTGCCACTCACAGCATTCATTATCATCTGCATTGCGGCTTCATTCGCCTGATATACTTTACTATTTATTTCAGGATATGTATTAATTGCTCTTTTGAATTTATTCTCACTTCCAGCACCATATTTATTGTAAAAACTTCCCACCAAATTAACGACACAGCAGTTATTTGAATACAATAGGTCTTCTGTCTGCTCTGTTTCATCAAATTCAACTTTCTTCTTTGTCACCTTAGTCAAAATTCCAATCAGCTTCTCATCAGAATTACTTCCACCCAAAACAACAATATCGTTGATTTTTAATGTATTTAGTACTCCTTCATTTTCAACCCCCACCACAACTTTTCGGGTGTCTACATTTTCCACCATACCTATGCAATTTGTGTCTGCCAAGCAATCATTAATATTTCCCGCCATAAAATCACCCCTTTTATCCTATAAACAAATCAGCAAATTGATTAATATCCCACACCGGCATATCTATTGTGTATTTTTTCGACTTATAAATCATATATTCTCTGTCATCCTCATGATAAAATACAGTAATGTTCTTTTTCTCCAGTGCCTTATTGATTATATCTGGCTTAACATCCCTTGATAAAATAAGGACATTCTTCTGAAAACTGTCAAATAGTGCAGTATCAAAATGATCATCATTAAATCCATATCCATATATTAAAAGCGAATAATTATCCCTCGGATTCAACAGCTCATTAAATTCTTCTCTCATACATCGAAACGTATTGTTTGTCATTCCTACCTTATACTTTGAACTTCCAGGTGTTACAATCTCAATATATTCCGCTTTTTCCTTTAGAATTTCATAATCATTTGTTAGGTATTCTTTTCCATTCTCACTAATCCAATTTATGGAGCCATGAGGTTTAAAAAGCCTGATCCATGAATAATTCTTACAATTATATACTTCTGTTGGCTGTTTTAACAGATTTCTACTGAATTTTCCATACAGGCTCCCGTAAAATCCTGTGATAACGCCTATCCCCAACTTGTCACATATAATCTCTATAATCCGGTCATAGTTTGGTGTCATAATATCAATTATCTTTTTATCGACACTAACCGTACCACTCAAATAGTTCAGCAGCCTGCAAAAACCAGTATCTTTTTCATAAATCGTTCTGTGAAGTTTTTCCTCACTCTCCAAAATAAACTTCGCTGTTATCGGCTTAATCGCATCTACTAAATCATTTTCATTTTGTGCAAGATTAGCCAAACCTGCCTCTAAGCCATTTGCTTCTATCTCATCACAGTGATTCTTCCAAATCTCTTTCAACTGTTCATCAGATGATTGTGCAATTTCTTTTGCCAAGTGCTCTGCTAATTTCTTCATCCCCGGAACACCATAAATCACAGAAAGTCCTGTCCCCACAATAATTTTGGGCATATTATTCCTCGAAAGATTTCTTTGTTTGATGTCTTCCACTATATCATCGAAAATTTCTGAATGTACTTCCAGATACTCCATATCCATACCTTTCTAATATTTCCTAATTATCTCTTTTATACTGTCATCCGTACAACTCTCTTGTTCATCTATAGGTTCAAAACACTTCTTGTAGATATCACTATTTTCTTTAAAATTATATCACACATCCCCAAAAAATCATCATATTCTACAAATTTCGTCACTCCCCATTCAACAACACACCCATATTCGATACTACAACATCCAACCCCCGGCATATGTACTCTTTTTCCCTGCCTGATTTCCCCGACATATACTTTTCCATGTCATCTCTACAGGCACTCTCATATCCAAACAGCAAATAATCCGTACTCACTCCGAGAATCTGTGCCAGTTCCATCAGTTTATCCACAGAACAGGAAGTTTCCCCGCTTTCAATCCTCTGCTGCTGACATTCACTGGTATAGTCCAGTTTCTCCGCCAGTCTGCTTTGTGTCATTCCATTATGGAGCCTGATTGCCTTAATCCGCTCACCAATCTACTTTTAACAAGTATAATGTTTAATGTTAACAAACATCTTCTTATATTCAAGAACCTTTACAGAAAATGACCTATTTTTGCAGGAAACGGCAACAAAATATTTCAAAGACTGATTTTATTTAATGTTATTCATACAAATGTGTATGTAGGGAATATTTAATTTTACTCTTCTAAAATGTAAATTATTGTCATTTTAGGTCTTGAATATTTTGTACCCCCGATAAATGCAGAGCCAAGACTCGGAGATGCAATATTTGTCCCTGTCATATACACAGACCATGTTCCGGCAGCTTTTTCCGCTATAAATAAGTTGGTAGTAGTCACATTACCTCTGCCCCAACTAACAGTATGCGTTTCCCCGCTAGGACTGGTAATTGTAAGGCTCTGTGCCAATATTGCGCCTTTTCCACCGATTACAGATGCACTGGAGCAATCAACCGTAACTTCTTTTACAATCGCATTATCCGGCAGACCGCTAAAATTAAAAGCAACTGTATTGGAATCCCCTGTAACTCCCGGCATCAATGCAATCGACATATCTTTATTTGCTGATTTCGTTGCTTTCGTGTCTGCTGCAAACGCTGTTACCTGTGAAACAAACATCATTGTGAATACCAATGCAACCGCTATTATTTTCTTTACTTTCTTCATTGACTTTACCATAATCGTATTCCTCCTGTCTGTCAAATTCCCCTTATATACATTTGCTGAATTACATACTTTATGCTTTCATATCGAAATTACTTTGCACCACAACATTTTCATTTGTGGTTTCCACATTTGTTCCAGTGTTCAGTGCCTTTCTTGCGTCATGGTATGCCTCATAATATGCTGATTTTAACGCTGAATGTACACCCGTTTCTGCTTTTGTCTCCTTCTCATGCCACCCTACTCCTTGAGTGTATGTAAGAACTTCTTCCCCTCCCTCATTATATATATGGATCGCAGAACCAGTTCCCTCTCCCTGATATTCAGCCTCATATGGTATCCCAAATAAAATACACAGCCATCTTTTGTCTGCCTCTTGTATTTCTTTCATATCGCCCATATTTCCAGAACTCATTAATTGGTTGAACTTACCTATCAGTGCTGCCCGATTTGGTGCCACTTTAGCGACCTCTGCTTTCCGCAAGTTCATAAACTCATTTCCCATATATATGTTGTTTTTCGCATCTTTCTTAGCCAATTCAACAATTTTTTCTTTTAGCGAATCTGTTAATTGCCACTTGTTCTTTTCAGAAGCTTTTTTAACACTAATGCTGGAACTGCCAGATACTTTTACCGCACTAATAGTATTTGATATATCCATCTCTATTACCTCACTAAAAATTTGCTTTCAATATAAACAATTCTGTACAAATTATCAATGCCCATTGCAGAAAACGACCTTCATTTACAGAAAATGGCACATTGCCTTTTCTCCAAAATCATATTGTTTGAAAACCGTATTTACCCCCACGAATAAATACAAGATAGACTTTTTATCATTCTGTGAAATAAATATCACGCTGTAGCAGAGAAGCCAAAATCAATGTACGATATATTTTTGGAATAACATAAAACAAAGGAGATCTGAACTATGGATACTTTAGAAACAGTCATTAACAATTATTTGGAATACTGCAATTCACAAAAATGTCTTGATGAGAAAACACTGAAAGCATACCGAATCGATCTTCGGCAGTTTTCTGAGCAAATTCCCATCATCAATATTACAGAAATTACTTCCAAAACATTGGAACAGTATATCGCCCGGCTGCATGAACAATATAAACCCAAAACCGTAAAACGCAAAATAGCATCGGTAAAAGCCTTATTCCATTATCTGGAATACAAGGATATCATTGACCATAATCCATTCAGCAAAATACTGATACACTTCCGTGAACCCGTAATACTGCCTAAGACCATCCCCCTACATACGGTTGAAACATTTTTGTCTACAATATACAAACAACGGGAAAATGCCAAGACTTCTTATCAGAAAAGAAATGCCCTCAGAGATGCTGCCGTTGCGGAACTACTATTTGCAACCGGAATGAGAATATCAGAACTCTGCTCCTTAAAAATCAATAATGTGAACTTGTACGATGGAACAATACTTATCTATGGAAAAGGAGACAAGGAACGACGTATCCAAATTGGCAATGAATCAGTGATTAATATTTTAACAGAATATAACGATGCCTTTGACACAGAAAGGCAAGCCTGCAATAACTTTTTCATAAATCAATCTGGAAAAGCACTGTCCGATCAGTCCGTGCGCAGAATGATTAACAAATATACCTCTCTAGCCTCTATAGATCAGCACATAACGCCTCATATGTTCCGACACACTTTTGCAACAAGTCTTTTAGAAGCTGACGTTGACATTCGTTATATTCAGGAAATGCTAGGACATAGCTCCATTAATATTACAGAGATTTATACACATGTTACAGTGTCTAAACAAAGAGACATCCTTGCTACAAAGCACCCCCGGAAAGATTTTCACATATAAATTTTTATGGGCAATCCAATAATCTTATGGATTGCTCATTTAAAAAAATAATAGATGGGACATTGATTTGTCTGAGTTCATTTCACAATTTGATTTTGAAGAAGGAATTGAAAATTTAAGGCCTCTGATTGAATATAATTCGGATGGTGAAATAAATGAAAATTTATTGTCAGCAGTAACTCAGGCGATATGCAAGCGTACAGAAGAAATCAAAGGATATACGGATAACTATTACTCTTGCCTTATCCGTCATATCCGTAGCAGTATCACCATTTCCATACTTCACCATATAGACCGTCAGAATATCACAGTAATTATCCGGCTCTCCCGCTCCCTCAAAATCCACATAGATCTTTTCGCTGGTATCATAACCGGAATAGTTTGTCAGTTCATCATTTACCTCCCTGTTAAACTCTGCGACATAGGCTGATAATACGTCCTGCGTGGTTTCTCTCGATGATATGGACGGAAAGAAAATGGCAAAGGGCGAATTATAGATAATCGCTATGACAGCAATAATCGGAAGCGCCACAAGTGCCACCAGAGCAAACAGGGCAAGCAGAAACAACCCCACATACCGGATGATGTACTTTGCTGCCATGGAAAAACGCATAAGTGCTATATCCTTTAAGGCTTTTCCAATGCTGTCCTGATTTTCCTCCTGCCTGCATCTGTGGCACTTTCCACCGGACGGGATAAGTTTCTTGCAACCATATAGGACTCATAAACCTCACTGCCACCCTCCATCTGGTCTAAGGAAGTCTTTGCACCTACCGAAGCAAGCGTGCTTACTGTACTGCCATTTTTCTTTCCAATGGCTTTTTCCCTATCATGCTTTGATTTCTCAAACTGTGCATATTTGCTGTTTTCCTTCTGCATGGATTTTTTGATGTCCTCTTTTACGGACTTACTTTTTCCACTGGAAGATTGAGCCGACTGACCTCTTTTATCGGAAAGACGCTTTTCTGAATCCGCTTTTCCATTACTGTCCTTTGTGGCAGACTTTACCTTTAATGCAGACATTCTTTTATCCATGTTGTCTGCCTTTGCTTCCCTCTCTGCCCTGGCAAACTTCGGAGTCCTCTCTACGGTCAGGACATTTCCCGCCTTGATTTTTGTCTCCGGGGCAGTCTTTACATGAAGCTTTGTCTTTTCTTTGGTATGAATGACCATCGGCTTGTCATCCACCTTTTTGATGTTCAATTTTCCTCACCTTCTTCCTGAAAAAGAGCAAAAAATAGCACCTAAACCAATGGCTTAGATGCTGTGATTTACTGTTTATTCTCTCTTTTCCGCTTTGCTTTCTGCTCCGATTTTCTCTGCCTTTTTTCGTACATATCATGAATCCAGTCTTTTACCGGAGCCTTCCACATTTCCTCCACAAACTGATAAAATCCTTTACCAGCGCCTCATCCCGTTTGTCACGGCATTTCTTCATAAGCTGTTCTGTATCCGAAAGCATATCCAGCGTATGATATTCTCCAAATTTTCCATTTAGCTTCATAATATATCTTACCAACTTTTCTTCCGGTTCTATTCCAACTGCATACAGCATTTTTTCGATACCTGATTTTTCTCTAAGAGATGCCTGTTCACTCTGGTAAATAACCTCTGCCTGTTTTGTTATCTTATCCTCACGGACAATTTTAGTAATTTCATAGGAATGTGACAGATCACGATACAGAATATCATAATCTCTTTCTGCAACATACGTTGTAATAAAAGAATTACAATGGCACAATCCCTTTTCTTTCCCCTGTGCTTTGACTATCCCCAGATGGAGTACCTTATCTTCCATTCTGTGAATTAAAAGATAGTCGCTGTCAAATTCCGAATCAGGATTATGGTTAATATCAAAAAGATACAACTTTGAATAAGAGCAGAACATTTCCGGTAAAAGGTAAAGATAATCCAGTTTCAAATGTATCAGCTTTAACATTCTATCCTGCTTTTCTTTTGTTTTATAATACTTCTTAACGAGCTTTTCTAATGACTCCAGTGTAATTCTGCCCTTCTTTACTGCATATACACCAAAATCCCCGGCATACTGATTCGGTCTGCCAACATATTGAAGCCCCATCAAATGCGGTATTTTCAGTTCCGTATTTGTCAGATGTAGTATTCGTTTTACAGTATGGATATAATAATCATATTTACACAGTATATCTTTGGTATCATTAAATATTTTCAACAAGCGGGTATCTTTCATGAAACCATCCTTATCCTCATCGTTGGAAATGGAATCATCCAGTTTCCATAAAAGAAAAATGCCTGGGCTGTTAGGCTCAGGCTTAACTTTTCTTTTTTGAATTGCAATTCTGGGAGCAGTCCTATGATAATTCCATAGGCAGAGGCTAACTTTGTATTTGTATCGCCCGCAAAGCCGGGACGGGTAGCTCCTCTCTATCGCCGCAAAAGCACTTAAGCTTTTCATTAGCTATAATCTAACATGAGAATCAGCCAATGTCAACCGCATTTTTGCTTTTCTCTAAGGCAATTTTTTCACGGATATTCGTGTTGTAGAGGTTGTAAAGGTCTGTTCCTTTTTCAATCTGATTGTCAAAAGGAATTACCACATTTCCGCACTTCATCAGTCCCATACCGCTCTGGGTATTGGTTACGAAGCGGAGCTGTGCTTCTGATACACCGATGACCTCTGCCATTTTTGAGCTGTCCGTATTTGCCTGCTTTAACAGGGCAACAAACTCGGAGTTTGCAAGCATGGTTGTCGCTGTGTAGTTCTGCAACAGATCCACGACATTCTGCGTGATGCCAGTACAAAGACCGCCCTGCTTTCTAACCTTTTTCCAGAGCTGCTGCAAATATTTCGCAGAATACTCCGAATTGAGAAGTACATGGAACTCATCAATATACAGCCATGTTGCCACGCCCCGCTTTCCGTTTGCAATGATACGGTTCTGGATACTCTCCATCATAACAAGCATTGTGATGGGACTAAGCTCCGTACCCAAGTCACGGATACCGTAAACGGTGAAACGGTTATCAACGTCAACGTTCGTTTGATGATTAAAGATGTTCAAAGAACCATTGACAAAAAGCTCTAAGGAAAGTGCAATGTCCTTTGCCTCCTCCTCTGGCTGGTTCATTAAAATCTCATAAAAGTCTGACATGACAGGCACATACTTCTCCCTGCTTCTGGCAATGTCGATATAGAGCTTTCTCACGCATCGGTCAATAATGGACTTCTGGCGGGAGTTAAGGCTCTCACCCATACACTGCTCGCAAAGACCAAGCATAAACTCTCCCTTCTCACGGATCATGCCCTTGCTATCGTTCAAATCAAGACTCCAGACATCCATATCCAGAGGATTCACATAGTTGTCCGTGTAGGTAGACATATTGACTACCGTTCCTCCGTAGGTATGGGCAATGTCAAAATACTCGTTCATCGGATCGATAACGATAATCTCGTCATCCGTTCCCAAAAAGACATTTCCCATTTCCATCTTGCAGAAGAAGGACTTACCGGAACCCGGAACACCGAACACGAATCCGTTTCCATTGATGAGCTTTTTGCGGTTTCCAATATTTATATTCTTCGATACCTGATTGATGCCGTAATAGCACCCGCTTCCATCATTTAATTCCTGCACGTTAAAAGGCATCAAAACAGCAAGGCTCTGTGTCAGCATGGTACGCATGGTTTCCACCTGTCTGACACCGATAGGAAGTGCTGTATTTAATGCCTCTCTCTGTTTCAGATAATGTTCCTCAATGGTAACGGAATTTCGCTTGCCGATGGTTTCCACCGTTTCGGTCATGCTGTCCAATTCTTCCTTCGAGTCTGCCATGAGAATAATTGTGGCTGCCACATAGTAAAGGCACTGGTCATTCTCACGAACATCATCCATGATTTCCTCAATCTCCTTTTTCTCAATTCGCTTGTTATAGGAGATTTCGGAAGAAAAATCATTGTTCTTGTTTCTTACCCTCTGCTGCTTGATAATATCCGACTCAATACCGAGGTATTTCTTCTGAAGGATTTTTGTTGTCATGTCCTTCGGAATCGGTACAACATCAATGCTGGTAATGGAATGAACCGGAAGGGAAGTGATTTCATTTAAGAAACGGTCTGAAAGACTGGAAGGGTATTTTTTGATAAATAATGCCCTGCAATATTTCTTCTCGTCCTTGAAGTAATCCGGGTAGAACTGTATCATACCGTTACACAAATCGTTGCGGAAATCTGCCCCCACTTTTTTGGCTTCCCTGATGTCAAAGTCAAAGCTCCCCTCATCTCCAAGGTGATAGTAGTCATATAACACCTTGATTCTCTCGTTGCCGGAAAGCGGAACAATCTCCGCACCAAGTTCATTGAACGCCTTGTGAATGGAGGCTTCGATAGTTGCAAACTGTGCCTTTGCCTCCTCAAAGTTCTTGCGTTCAATGGTAATGGTTAAATAACGCTCCTGTTCAATCCCCTGTCTGCCCTCATGGATTTTCTTCTCCATGATGTCATTGTAGATTTTACGGAAGCCGTTAAACCCGTCCTCTTTTTCCTGCAAGAATACATAGTCCCTGACCTGCTCCATGTCCTTATTCTTGTTGTTAATTGTGATCTTGAAACTCACATCGAGGGAATTTAAGAACTTGCAGTAACGCTCAAAAATGTCAATCTGCTCGACTTCGTTGGTTGTTGTATAGTTAATATCCTGAAAACGGTAGCACTTGGAAAAACGGTTCTTTGCCACCTCAAAGATACCGTTCTCTGCCACCTTCATAATCTCAATCGTTTCCTGTATGGATTTCGGAGTCTTATAAAGCGGTTCGCTTGCTTTTTTCAGTTCCTTAAATCCGTCTGTAAATAAACCCAATTTGATCTCTCTTTCCGCAGCCGGACAATTCCGGCCGCTAAAACCAGAACTGTCCAACCGTGAAAGGTCGGTAGTTACTTACCTTCTGTTACTTCTTAGTGTTTTGCCTTGTAAATCACCGCACCGATAACAGCAGCTACAAGTGCTGCCACAAGACCAAGCATCATTTTCTTTGTTTTTTTCTTCATAGCTTCAAATTCCTCCTGATTTCCTTTTGTCTGGGGAGCTTTACCTCCCTTTTTCTTTTTCTCTGCCACAGTCTTTGCTGCTTCTTCCTGCTGGCACTCTTTTATAACTGCCTCACCTTCCGTTGAAACATAGGTCAGTGGATGATTTGCAAAGAGCATACGCATCTTTCTTCCCATGACTTCATAAAAGCTCATACCGTTAAAGCTGTAAAACCCTCCAAGTGCAATCGGTGCCACCACCGGGATTGCCACATATACGCTGGGCGTTAATCCGATATAGCGGTACAGAAGAAGTACAATGCTTCCTCCCGCCACCACCGAAGCCACGGAAAAGATAAGCTGCTTTGCGGTAAGTCCCATGACCACCGACTCCTTGTAGCGGTCAATGTCCTTGTTAATCTCGATTACCCTTGTTTCTACCTTCCTATTCTGTCAAGCCTAAATCTATTGATTTTACTGGCTTTGACGATATTTATTTACCTCAAAACAAGAGCCGGGAGTAATGGATATCGTAGTATCTTGTACCGAATAGCTGATTAATGGATACACTTCTTAAAGCATCCCTGTTGTTTGCTTTATAAAGGCTATTTTCCCTCTGATCAACTATGATGATGAACCTTCCGTGTCTAAGGGGATCGTGTCCCAACTTCCTTCGTCCCATCTACCATACACTGAGTGCCAGCCAAGCTCCTAAAAATCCTAATTGTCCTACATTTTCTCATCCACACCTTCTTGCCATTCGGACAAGAGGTCTCCCTAGCTTTCAGCTCGGTCAATCTGGCTTTTCTAATATGCTCAACTGCTCTGCAAACTGAAAAGTTATTCATTTAATTCAGCCTCAATTTCTTCAATAGTAGGCATACTGCCTCTGAACTCTTCGGGTATAAGTTTTGATAATTCATAACTAGAAATACCAAGTGGCTGGCTGGTAGATTCTAATGCATACTGGGCTTCTACTTTATCCATATCTTTGCAAATCAGAAGTCCCAAAGTAGGATTATCAGCTTCTGTTTTCATCTGATGATTGACAGCCACAACATAAGTTCCCAATTGACCTGCGTAAGAAGAATCAAATTTTCCTGTCTTTATTTCTACAACAACATAGCAATGCCTTTGAGTATTGTAAAATAACATGTCTATAAATTTTTCTGTATCTCCTACCTCAATTCTCACTTCCCTGCCCATATAAGCAAAGCCAGTACCTAACTCCATAAGGAAATTATTAACTTTCTCTATAAGCGCATCCTTTAGTTCCTTTTCATCATACCTTTCACGCAAAGTCAAAAAATCAAAATTATATGGATCCTTCGTAATTGCTTGTGCTAAATCACTCTGTTCTGTCGGAAGTGTATTAGAAAAGTTAGTTATTGCTTTGCCCTGTCGTTCATACAAATCCGTTCCTAAGAAATTTAGTAAAACATCTCTTGACCAATTGTTTTCAATAGTTTTTCTGATATAAAACAATGCCTTTGCAGAATTTCCTTTGCATTTATCAAGTATTATTTTGTTATGTCCCCATGGAATTCTAAAAATGATTTGTAAATCATCCCCAACTTGGGGACGATTTACATCTGTAGTCAATTCGTCCTCAAGCTGAGGACAAATCACTGCGTCAGGATACATCTCATAAAAGTATCTCATATATTTCAAATTAGTTGGAGAAAATGATTTCACATCTGGCAAAATGGATTTCAAATCGTCACTCACCGTTTTATAGAAGCTCATTCCATATCCGAATTGTTCACTCATAGATAAAATGCCCTTACCAAGTTTCCAATAAAATCTTAGCATCTCATCATTTATCTTCATAGAAGCCCTGATTTGGCTTTTTCTAAAATCAGTGGATATTCCGGCAATCCACTCCTTATATTCATTATCAGCCTTAATCAACTCACTCATATATAATCCTTTCTAATGTGTCAGTTCGACA
>ENA-ORNR01002585-ORNR01002585.1-human-gut-metagenome-genome-assembly--contig:-NODE-2585-length-14544-cov-4.307199_pt1 | contig 14544 bp, 10 predicted proteins | sample MGYA00242114_ERZ509020 | MGnify/ENA primary metagenome ERZ509020 (study PRJEB26280, sample SAMEA2338758) | human gut metagenome | biome: human gut; feature: human-associated habitat; material: faeces...
GGGTTCGAACCCTGGACACCCTGATTAAGAGTCAGGTGCTCTGCCAGCTGAGCTAATCGCGCATTTTTAAGTTGTTTGTTTTGTGTCTTTCCTTAAGACAAGAGTTATTATATAATAGGAGTATTAAAAAAGCAAGCACTTTTTTTATTTTTTTTAAATTTTTTTAAAAGCATATTTGAAAGGAACAATTTAACATGAAAGTAGAAGAAAGATTACTAAAATATGTCAGCTATTGGACAACCTCCGATGAATCCTGCAGTGACATTCCAAGCAGTGAGCGTGAGTTCACGCTTGCAAAAGCCTTAAAGCAGGAACTGGAAACTCTCGGTCTTACCAATATACTCCTCACCGATCACTGCTATGTATATGCCAAGCTTCCTGCCACACCGGGCATGGAAAACTGTAAATCCATCGGCTTTATCGCTCATATGGATACTGCCCCGGATTTTTCCGGAAAAGATGTCAAACCTCAGATCATTCCCGACTATGATGGCGGGGATATCTTATTAAAAGGAAGTCAGGATGTCTTAAAGGTAAGTGATTTTCCATCCCTTGCCTCTTTAAAAGGAAGAACCCTGATCACTACAGACGGTACCACACTTCTGGGCGCTGATGACAAGGCAGGTGTTGCCGAAATCATGACAGCCGTGGAAGAACTGATTGCAGAAGGTACACCACACGGGGATGTCTGGATCGGGTTTACGCCGGACGAAGAAGTCGGTGCAGGTGCGGATCTGTTTGACCTTGCTATCTTTCAGGCAGATTATGCATACACGGTGGACGGCGATTACGAAGGCGAAGTGGCTTACGAAAATTTTAATGCCGCAAGTGCCATCTTTCATATTAAAGGTGTAAATGTTCATCCGGGCGAAGCAAAAGACATTATGGTCAATGCGGCACTGGTGGGATGTGAAATTGTTTCCCGGCTTCCGGAAGCGGAAACGCCGGCACACACCAGCGGCCGGGAAGGATTCTATCATCTGACCGATATGTCCGGAGATGTGGCTTCCGCCACCCTTTCCTTTATCATTCGTGACCATGATAAAACCACATTTGAGAAACGTCTGCAGAATCTGCGTGACCTTGCACAATCCATGAATCAGAAATATGGACCGGAAACCGTCACGCTCGACATCGAACATTCGTATGAGAATATGATCTCTGTCATTGAGGATAAAATGGAGATCGTGGATCTGGCAAAACAGGCAATTGCCTCCGAAGGTCTGACACCGCTCTCCCGTCCGATCCGTGGCGGTACAGACGGCGCAAGACTGTCCTTTATGGGATTGCCGTGTCCAAATCTCGGTACCGGCGGTTACGGTTTCCACGGCCCATATGAACATATCTCTGTGGAAGGTATGCAGACCGCTGTTCGTATTTTAAAAAATATTGCCACCCATCCGATCCGTAAATAAATTTATAAAAAACCGTCCGCAGTTTTCTTTCTGCGGACGGCTTTTGTTCTATAACTTATTAAATTTTCTAATTCCCCTGCATATTTGCAGAATTTGCAAGTACAGGCTTCTGGAACATGCGAAAGAGTCCAATCTGTTCTAAGGCCTTTGTGATTGCGAAAAAGATCACCGAATCAATTGGCCACATAATCAGGTTCTTCAGCGCACGCGCCGGAAGAAGCACCATAAATGCCTGTCCATATAACACGTTCAGACAAAGTGTTGTCAGAATCACGTTACAGACCAGCATAACTACAAATTTAGCTGCCAGCACACGCCAGATCGTAAGCTTTTTCTTATAAAAAAAGCATCCGTACAGGATTCCGGCCAATATAACAACCAGTGTCAGCTGTGGACAAAATGGTCCGGTTGGCTTCATCATATACTTGATAATATCCAACGCACCATGGAAAATTCCTCCAACCACCGGTCCAAACAGATAATCAATGATACCATTTGGAATACTGGAAAAACCAATCCGAATAAACTGCCCATATTCAATGGAGAAAAATCCTAGAATGACAGCAACTGCAGCAAGCATTGCCATGGTAGTGATGGTTCTTACCGCTTTTAATTCACGGAAAGAATCGGTGAACAAAGTAACGAATTTTTTCATAAAAAAATTACCTCCTTTGCAGACCTCACCGTACTACAACTGGAGATAATATTATCTTCGGATGCAGCGGGATGCGACTCATGTACCGCAAGATTCTCTTTTCGTCCGGGTGACAACTCCCTGTTCATCCGGCACTTAACGCACATGTGTCTACTCTGCTTTAAACTATTAAATTGCAACGAGCTAAGTATAACACAATGAAAAAGAAATGCAACTATTTTTTTCATTTTATGGCATTTTTATAGCAAAACGCCATCTGTCACACATTTTTACGTGGAACAGATGGCGTCCGTTGCCTGTTATTTTATTCTTTTCAGGTTCCCATACTTGCAAACAGGGCAGCTATCTCATCCGGGCTTAATGCCTTATTGGGATCTGCCGGTTCTTCCGGCTGAAGCGGTGCTTCTTTTACGGCTTCCGGCTCTTCGACCGGCTCCGGAATATCCTCCGGTTCCACAGTTTCCTCGGCAGGTTCCTCAACTTTATCCGCATTGTTATCGTTGCCCATATTTGCAAACAGGGCAGCTATTTCGTCCGGGCTCATGGCGCGGTTTGGATCGGACAGATCCGGCATCGGCGAAAGTTCTTCCTCTGGCAGGTTCTCATCATCCGCTTCATCAACGATCGCATCCTCCGGAATCGGATCCGGCTCTACCAGTTCCTCTGCTTCCTCAATGGATTCTTCCGGGTCCGGCGGGATAATCTCATCCGCTGCCATGACTGGAGGCTCTTCCTCCGGCTCAAAACTCTCTTCTTCCGGTATATCCGGCAGAATCTCCGGTTCCATATCTTCTTCCGGCTCCAGCGAAATCTCCGGTTCCAGACTCTCCTCCAGATCCGGCAAAATTTCCGGTTCCGGGTTTTCTTCCAGATCCGGCGAAATCTCCGGTTCCGGCTCCATACTTTCTTCCGGCTCTGGTGAGATCTCCGGCTCTACCGGTGTTTCTTCCACATGATTCTGCGGTGCCGGCTGTGGCTCTACAGGTGTTGCCACAGGTACAGAAACCTGCGGCTGGGAAACAACCACTTTCTGACTGTTCATAATGGTCTGATTCAGGCGCAGTTCCATATCTTTCATTGCAATAATGATTTCCTGCAGCTTTGCGGCTATCTCTTTATCCTGTGAATGTTCCTGTTCTTTTCCATCCTTCTGCACCGAAGAAATTTCATCCTTACAGACTGAAAGAATCTCGTCCTTATAAGCACCCGCAACTGTACCGAACCCATCCATTCCTTTCTGGAACGTATCAAACCGGTCCAGCAGCTGTTCGTATGAATTCATCAATGCATCGGTATTCTCATGGGACCGCTTGATAATTACTTTCGCTATTCCCTTCTGTGCATTGACAATTTCCTCTGTCGGAATCTTAGATGCCTCTTCCATATATGCAAGCTTCACCGATATTTCCTCAAAATATTTTTTCAGCATGAGATATGATGCCTTTTCCGACTTGAAAATACTCTCATACTGTTCCTCTCTCCGGGCATATTTTGTCTCATATACTGAAATCACGCCTCTGATTGCAACATACAGGCATATCAGATCTGCTGCTGCCAAAACAACCAGAACAATAAACATCTTCGGGAAATTGACTATGGCATACAACTCTGCCATAAAAATAAACGCAAACAAAAGTATCCCGAAAATCATCTGCATCCTTGCTTTCGAATCTTTATTCTTCATATGATACCGCTCCTTCCATGAGCCCGCTATTCTAACCACTATGCAAAATAAGCTCTAGTATGTTATATTTTACCATATTGTGTCGATTCTCACAAGGTTTGTTGTTTATTTCTGCCTTCTATAATACGTCATTTACAATCTGCTCTGCTGTCAGATGATTCTCTTTTAATACCTCATTTACATCATACCGGTCAAGGAATTCTTTTTTCAATCCGTAATTATAGACTTTCATATCACTGCTTCCATAAAATCTTGCGATTTTTTCTCCGAAACCACCATTCAGGATGCCATCTTCCAGTGTAACTACCGTGTCATGGTCTGCCTTCAGCTTCTCCAGCAGTCCCTTATCCAGTCCGGTAATATAATACGGGTTGATTACCGTTGCATGAATACCTTTTTTCTCCAGCATTTCTGCGGTCTGCAGTGCCAGGGAATAAAATGTTCCGAGTCCGATCAGTGCAATTTTGCTTCCCTTTTCCGTTACCTCATAGGTGTTGAGCTGACTCCAGTCTTTTTTGACTTCTCTGCCATCCGAAATCATATCTCCGCCCGGAAGTTTGATCGCAACCGGCATTTCCTTCTGCTCCACACTCCAATCAAGCATTGACAGATATTCTTCCTTTGTTGTCGGTGCCAGATAAACCAGTCCCGGAATATTGGAAAGCATCGGAATATCCTGCAGTCCCAGATGGGTAACATCCGTCATGCCAAATACCGATCCCGTATACACAACAATCGTTGCCGGATTCCCGTCAATACACAGATCCTGTGAAATCTGGTCATACGTCCTCTGGATAAAGCTGGAATACACACCATATACCGGCTTTCCGCCACCTTTGGCAATTCCGGAAGCAAGTGCTACCGCTGTCTCCTCCGCGATTCCCACATCTACAAACTGCCGGCCGGCCTGTTTCCTTTTCTCCTGCGTAAATCCGAGAATCGTCGGGGTTCCGGATGTAATTGCAACAACTGTCGGATCCTGTTTCATCTTTTCGATCAGATATTCACAGGTCACCGAAGAATAATCTTCCACTTCCGGAAAATGGGATTTTCCAGTCTCAATATCAAACGGAAGATGCCAGTGCCATTCTTCCTTATGCTCTTCTGCCGGTTTATAACCTTTTCCCTTTAATGTATTAATGTGGACAACAACCGGTTTCTTACTGTCTTTTACCTGTTTGAAAGCCCCGATCAGCTCCCTTAAGTCATTTCCATGATCCACATAGACATAATCTAGTCCCATGGCTTTAAATAAATTGCACTCTGCCTGTCCGTTTGTCTCGCGGAGTAATTTCAGATTTGAATAAAGTCCTCCATGGTTTTCTGCAATTGACATATCATTGTCATTTACTACAATGATCATGTTGCTGTCTAATTCTGCTGCAAAATCCATTCCTTCTAAGGCTTCTCCTCCGCTTAAAGAACCGTCTCCGATAATTGCGATCACATTTGCACTTTCCCCACGAAGATCCCTTGCCTTTGCCAGACCGCATGCCAGACTGACGGATGTAGAGGTATGTCCGACCGTAAAATGGTCATGTTCACTTTCCTGCGGACAGCTGTATCCCGTCACGTCATCGTAATGTTCTTCATATAAATAGGCATCTTTTCGACCGGTCAGCATCTTGTGCGGATAGGTCTGATGGGAAACATCAAATACCATTTTGTCCTTTGGGGACTCAAAAACATAATGCAGTGCAATGATTGCCTCTACCATGCCAAAATTCGGGCCAAAATGCCCGCCGTGAATACTTGCCCTCTTTAATAATGCATGACGCATTTCTTCTGCGAGAGCTGTCATCTCTTCTATATTCAATTTCTTCACATCTTCCGGTCCGTTAATCTTTTCGATATACATATAATAAATTCTCCTTCCGATTTTATCTATCATAATATACCACTTAAAGTTAACTTTAAGTCAAGTATTTTTTATTTAATTTTCAACTTTTTGCTTCAAACCCTCAATTGCCTGAGCCACTATACCTGCGTTCTTAAAAAGATGTAAATATTGTAATGATAAAAGGGGCAAAAGGTATCATTTCCCACTGAAATGCAATTTTTATGTCATTCGCATTTCTTGCGATCCGCTTGTTGTTCCGATATAATTATGCTATGATTGTGCTTTGATTGGAGGAAACCATTTTGAGCGAATATTATAAGTTTTTTCAAAATAAAAAATGTGAATATTTTCCATGCCATAAAGGAATTCCGGAGGAGGACTTTAACTGTCTGTTTTGTTATTGTCCCCTCTATACACTCGGGAAATCCTGTGGTGGAAACTGTGAATATTTAAAAAATGGTATCAAATCCTGCATAAACTGTGGCTTTCCCCATCACCGAAAGAACTATGATAAGGTCACGGGCCGCTTTCAGGAAATTGCAGCCGTTATGGCTGCTTCCAATAAGGAGGATGCATCCCATGAAATGTAAACTTACTCCCGGATTATCCTCCGGTGACTGGAACGAATTTTGCAGCCGTTTCCATTTCCCTCCGGATGACCTGCCTCATATTCAGGCAATTTATACGGCACTTCTTCCCCTGGTTGAATCCTATGCGTATTACTCTCTGGACCAGGATTTAGACGGGGTTTCTCTGCCTCACTATGCCTATGGGTTTGTGACGCTTGGAAACGGAGTGGATGAACTGTCGGAATTATATCTGAACCATGAACAGATCCAGGAGGCTTACATTGTGGACTGCATCAGCCTGATGCTTTTGTCAAAGGCTTATGAAGAGTTTGCACATGTGGTAGAACGTCAGAGCCGCCTGTATCTTGCAGAATTATCTTTTCTGGGAGATACCTATTCCCTTGACCTGCTCCCACAGATTTATGGGCGGCTTGCCCCGGATGGCATCCAGCTTACCGAGGGGCAGATGCTCCGGCCGCTTAAGACAGCAACGCTGATCCTGCATCTGGATACAACAACACACACCAATCTCAAGCAATTGTGTAATACGTGCGCAACCTGCCGGAATTTTTCCTGCCCGTCGAGAAAGGCCACGGCTCCGCATTTGCCGCATACTTATGGGGCCATGCAGATATTCCATACAAAATAATTATTTTTCAATAGAATGATAAGGTTAAATTTGACATCCGGGGTCTCTTCCGGCTGTGTGGAAACCCAGTAAGGATGTTGGATGTAATCGCATGATGCAGGTTGTTGCTGTATTTGTAGATTGTTTTCCCTTTATCCGTGGTTCCCATTTTGTCGATCCAGTATGGGTAGTAGTCCAGCTGGTCTTTGGTAGGGGCGGTTATTTTTTATGGTTAGAAAAGATCATTACGATCAGATTGATAATAGCAACAATCAAATTCACCGCCTCCGGTAAAAACAATTCCGGCTGATTTGGAAAATTCCGTAGTGCACATTCACTTTATTTCTTGTGTATTTTTGTGTATTTTAGTTGACTTTTGTGTAATATTGTGTATGATATAATTAAAGGAGGTACATAATGAATCCAAGGCAACAAACGATTAAACAACTCAGTGCTTCCGGTTATGAATTGAAACGCCACGGTGCTAATCACGACATTTACTACAATCCGCAGACACACAGCACCGTACCTGTCAAACGACACGATTTCAATGAAAACGACATGAAGTACATCTTCAAGGAAGCCAATATTAGCAGGATGCATTAAATATGTTTCCTGCTTCCAAATAGGAGGGTTACTATGAAATATATTTATACAGCTTTGTTTACACCTATCGAGGACGGATCTGGATACTACGCAAAAGTCCCTGATCTTCCTGGATGCATCACTACTGGCAATAGTCTTTCTGATGCAATTGACCAAATTACCGATGCAATGAGCGCATGGCTTGTTGTTGCAGAGGATGAAGGCGAACCGATTGCTCCTCCATCACCACAGGAAAAATTAAGTGTTGATGCCGGCACAATCTGTTCCCTGATTTCCGCAGATACCATTGAATATCGTGCCCAGACAGATACTCGCGCCGTTCGAAAAAATGTTTCTCTTCCAAGTTGGATGGTCCGTCTTGCTGACAAGCGCGGAATCAACTGCTCACAAGTCCTTCAGGATGCCTTACGAACACTTCTTGATAACTCCACTATCGCACATACTCATTAACATTATCCCTTAAAAACCAGTTATCTATATGGGTAACTGGTTTTCTCATAAAACAAAAAATGCCTCTCCATCAACCATAACACGGTTATTTATTGTCTTGAAATCCGGAGCATCCCTGCCTATAACCATAAATATAAAAACGAGCAGCAAAACCGGATTTACACCAGTCTGCTACTCGTTTGATGATTATAATATTTTCTTTTCTTGTGCCATTGCAACCAGTTATCGGACAAATGGCAGGAACGTAATGCTATACTTTATTTTCCAAACTGGCTGATTTCTTTCGCATATGATATTTCCGTTTTTCCTCATACATTTTCTCATCCATATGCATTAAAAAAGTTTCTGCATCATCTTCTGTCCCAAATTCCGTGTATCCCATAGAAACACTTAAATGAAACGGTTCTATTCCGGATTCATTAAACCGGGACAGATTACGGTTAATCTCCTCCATTGTCGCTAAGACACGCTCCGTATCAACACCTGACAGCAGCACAATAAACTCATCTCCCGCATACCGGATTGCCATACCATCATCCGGTATGGATCTGATGAGTATATTTCCCAACGTACAAATAGCCTTATCGCCCGTACTATGACCTAAATTGTCATTAATACACTTGAAATCGTTTACATCCATCATGATTCCATATAAGGATTTATGGCTTGCAATTTTCTTTTCCGCAAGCACCGCATTAAAATATCTTCGGTTATATAATCCGGAAAGCTCATCCATATACAAACTCTCTGCGTATGACTGCATCTGCACAAATATCAATGCGACCGCAACCAGCACCCATGATGATGTAATTCCATAAAAAAGGAACTGGAGAACTACACCTGCAAAACAAGGACCAACGAAATAGATCACCGGGAAAAAATTCAGGTTAACCCCTTGTTTTTTGGAATGATACACCAGATAGATACTGTAAGCAAAATATATGACAAGCGAAATATATCCCACCAGCACACCGGCAGTTCTCTGATATACATTCTCCCCGGATATTTTAAACATAATCCCTGTTCCAAACAGATTACATAAAACCATAATTACTTCTACCAGCCAGGGAAATATCTCCACTCCTGCTTTTTGAACCATTCTTTTATAATTTCGATAGATACGCAATTCCACGTACATACACCAAAGCATACCCATACTGACTGTCCCTATAAAGCATATGCTGTTAGAGATATAATTAATCTGCCGGCTGCCAGTAAACTGTTTTCCATCTACGAGAAAAGCAATGGTTTCAGACAATGCCCCCACTAAATTTACGATTGCTATTCCATCATATATTTTATCTCCCACATGAAGGCTCTCTCTGTTCTTTCGTCTACAAAACAAAAGGAACCACATCATTAACACGGTCAAGCCGTTTGCCATTAATATTTCTTCTAAAACGATGATTGTTATCCCCTCCATCATTCACGGTATGAACTCATTTTTACTAAAATGAGCTCTATCATTATACCAAATGAAAACCGGTTTTTGTCTTTTTCGACATGAATTACAGTTTTTTTAACGTGAACGATGATTTTTTATGTTTCATCATTTTTCACAGCCTACTGCAACTGTGAAAAACCCACGGCTTACAAAGTTAACGGTCTTTGTATCGGAATCATAATAAGATCCCGGTATCTTAACTGCTGCACTGTATTTATCAATTTTATATGCAAAAATCTTTTTGTCTTTTTCCTTTTTCGAAGCATTATAGGAAACAGCGACCCTGATCCGTCCCTTTTTCAGGACAGACGACTGCTTTTTCTTGATTCCTGTGACGGAAAAATCATAAACCGGACGTTTTCCAATAATTTTCCCTGCCCTGGCAGAAAGATTTTTCTTGTCAGCCTGTTTCATTTTGATAACCACAGCTGTATTCATCTCTTTCTTTAATTCTTTTAATGCCTTCGAATCAAAGGTAAGATTTACATTGCCACCATTGACCTTCAATTCTTTTACATTCTTTTTGACAAGTAAATTTACCGCCTGCCCGTCCATTTCAAGATGCAGATTCTTCCAGTTTCCGGCTTTTGCCGTATCAAAAGTTATTTCAACAGACAGGTCTTTTATCCTGCCACCCTGTTCTTTTTCTGCCTTTGTAATTTCTTTTTTCAAAACTGCTGCAATATTCTTCACTTTGACCGTATTATTTTTAACTGCAGTTTTTGCTTTGACATTAATATCCTTAACAGAAACGGACGTATCTGCTGCGGGTGGCGGTGTCACATTCCCCGGTTCTTCTTTTGCATGATCCGGTGCCGGTAATGTGCCGGAATCCGGTGAAACATTGCCAGATGATCCGTCCGTGCTTCCACCGGCATTTTCACCGGAACCTCCGCCGGAACTGCCTCCGGAACTTCCACCAGAACTTCCGCCAGAACCTCCACTTGAACCGCCTCCGGATATTCCGCCGGAACTTCCACCAGAACCGCCCCCGGTCTGGGAATGATCTGCCGTTACACGGACCTGACAATCTGCCTTACTTCCTGTATAGTTGCCATTCCCATTATAACATGCGGTGAACGTATATGTTTTCGTTTCATTCGGAAGCGTTGCCATCCAGTGATCCGTTCCCTTTTCTTCTAATGTGATCCCGGAAACATCACAGGTTACTTTTATCCCGGCATCTTCCGGAATCCCCTGTCTGCAAAGCTGTAATTCTACTGTCCCCGCACCTTTGACCGTATCGGTTTTTGCAGTCAGCTGCATGCTGGTGGAAGCCTTTTCGATTTCCAAAACAGCCTCCCCGTATGTTGGAATAAAAGATGCCTTTTCCGCTTTAAAATAAATCTTATACTGGCCTGCTTCTGTGTAAAATGGCATCTCCGTTTGTGTATACGATCCGTTTTCTGTCAAACTGTAACTGATTTGTACACCATCTTCCTGTTTGATATCAAATGTATGGGGTTTTCCATCATAAGTTACGCGGACAGGTACGGTTTGTATTTCCGGCATCTCACTGTTTTTCCGGTAATAATAAGTGATCTCCTGGCGATCCTCTGTGATGTTTATTTCTCCCTGATTTGCACTGTTTCCTACACATGTATATCCATATAAATCCGGACTTCTTAACGTATACGCAGAATTCTTTGGTACATATACTGTCGCGGGTGCCGTATCAGGCACTGTTGTTTCGGTCCCGTCTTCGTTTTGCAGCATATAACGAATGGTTACGGTACTCCACGCCTGTCCTGCCGTCTGATTGTCAGCCAGAATTTTCCCAGTGTCCTCATCTATGATCTTTCCTTCCAGTCTGTCCCCGGAAACCAGACCCGTTACCGCAGGAAGTGTGACAGAAAGGGACTCTCTGGCAGCATCCGGATCATACCAGTTACTGAGTGGCGGAACGGTATATGTTTCTTCTTTTTCATATTTGACTGTATGGTCTGCTCCAATAATGCGGAAAGTAATTTTCAAATGCTGTTTGGCATCCACTATATTTTGTACGACTGTACGGAATTCCAGATCCTTTCCATTTGCTTTTGTGATATTTGTCTCATCGATCCGGTATTGGTCACTATCCCTGTCAAGTGTTCCTGTCCTGCTATGCGGAATTGTAATTTCAGGATCGCACACATAAACAGATGCCTGCCTGCTGACATAATCACGGTTATTTAATCTCCGCGCCAGTTCCATTTTACACACTTCACAGAAAGGATTCCCAAGATCCCGCATCATGCAGACGCGGCTCGGCGCAAATACTGTTTCTGTTCCTGCTGCCGTTATTCCGATTCCACGGAACCCAAGCATCTTATGCCATTTAATCTTATCCGGATCCGATGTGTCGGAAATATTTTCTCCCTGCATCTTTTTATCATATTCATCGCCTAATCTTCCGATGCTGTGGGAAATTTCATGGGTCATGACATCCCCCTGCTCATTCTCATCCGAATTTGCCGAAAAAGAAAAGAGTGCATTGGAAGAAGAACCAATATTCGCAGTCGTATTACAAATGATATGGATGGTTCCAACGGCTGCGCCGGTATCCAGATATCTGCTCTCCAGCTCTGCCCTCAGTGCCCTGGCTTTATCTTCCCCGTCCTTTGTAAAATAGCAGGATTTTCCGAATGCCTGCACATGAAAATATGTGTCCGGGTTCGACTCCCCATACATCACGCCCACACCAGTTTCACTGGATACCGTCTGTACTGCATAAATATTGATCCTGTCGGAATACTCTTTATAAGGGGACCACTTTAGCAGCCCCTGTGCTTTTGCCGTTGCATCCTTCAAAAATTGTTCCTGTTGTTCCCGGGTATAGCCCTCACCCATGATAACAATCACAAAATTTTCCTTATCATCACCTGTCTTGTGAATGGCATAAACGGAAGCTGCCGTTGTCTGGTCTGCCGCTGTCTGGTCTGCCATCACAGGATATGGAAACACTAGGGAAAGCAATAATATCAGGCTAAGTACAATTGCCCCAAACCGTTTTCCATCCTTCTTTTTTACATTCGTCATATCATCCTCCGTACTTTACATTACCAGAAATATTGGTGCTTTCCCTCTTCTTCCCACAGACAAACTCCCGGGAAACCATCTGCCGTAAGGCTTCTTAAAGCACGATTACCGCAGCATCAAACCCCTCTACATTTCCATCAAAGGTGTTTTCGGTAAGCAGATTGTACTTCTGCGTGTACTCATTAAATTTTTTTGCACTGCTGCTGCAGTTGAAAATCATGGCAATGGTCTCCTCGCCATTTTTTCTGATCAGGACAATTGTCCCTTCCTCATCTTCTGTGACGCTCCCAGCCAGTTCGCCTTCTACAATGCATGCATGGCTTTTCCGGACCTGAATCAGCCGCTTGTACCATTCATACATCTCTTTGTCCTGGTATTCTTCATCCCAGTACATGCCCCGTCTGCAGTCCGGATCGTTTGCTCCCGGCATCGCATACTCATCTCCATAATAAATCATCGGCATTCCCGGCAGTAACAACTGAAAAGCGGCTGCCAGATGCTGCTTTTTCTTATTGTCGTTACACAGATGTAAAAATCTTGCGGTATCATGGCTGTCAATCAGATTCCACATAAGGGGATAGCAGTTTTTGTGTAAGCGTCCCTTCAAATATCCAAGATTTTGTACGAACTGGCTGACCGTAATCTTTTCGTCTGCAAGCAGATCGATCAGGTTCAGGTAAAATGGATAATTCATGACTGTATCCCATTCATCCCCCTCAAGGAAATCTCCTGCATAATGCCAGATTTCCCCAATGATCAGCATATCTTTCTTCACAGCCTTTACTGCCTTTCTGAAATTCTTCCAGAAGAAATGGCTGATTTCGTCTCCTACATCCAGTCTCCATCCGTCAATATCGCATTCCTTAATCCAGTAGCATGCAACATCCGTAATGTATTTTTCAACTTCAGGATTTTTCAGGTTTAACTTTGGCATTCCGCCATAATAACCAAAACATTTGAAGTTTGGGATCTCTCCCCATTCGCTTTTAAGTGGGAATCCATCAATAAAATACCAGTCCCGGTATTTGGATTTTTCACCATTTTCCAGGATATCCGCAAACGCAAAAAATTCTCTTCCCGTATGATTGTATACCGCATCCAGGACTACCTTCATACCACGCTCATGCGCTTTTTGTACCAGCTCTTTGAGATCCTCTGTTGTTCCAAAGGACGGGTCTATCTGGTAGTAATCCGTGGTATCATACTTATGGCACGAATTTGATTGAAAGATAGGTGTCATATACAGCACATCGATTCCCAGATTCTGAATATCATCCATATGTTCGATGATTCCCCTGAGATTTCCATGCAGGTCATCCATAGGCGTAATCGGTGCTTTATACCACAGTTCTTTGTCTACCGGCTCCGTTGCTGCAAAACGGGATGGGAAAATCTGATACACGACCTTGTTTGCTGCCCACTCCGGCACCTCAAACATCTCTTCCTCCCGGAGGTTCTGCGGACAGTCAAACATTCTGTCCCTGTTTGTAATGCATTCCTTATCAAACTCATAATTTCCATAATATACCTTTTCTCCCTGCGTGTCCGTAAATTCGAAAAAGTAACGCAGACAGATCAAATGCATCTTTATCTGTGCTTCATAATAATCATGAAACTGTGAGACAGCAACCTTCTTCATCGGAATTGTCTTTCTGGTATCCTTACGCTCCATAGGTATATACTTGTCCTCATAGTGAAGGATTACCTCCTTCATATCATCCTTTTTTACCTGCACGCGTATCACGAATAAATCCTTATCAACCGCATAGCTAAACCTTTTATCCATATCATGAAAAATTGCTGAATATTCCATAAAATTTCCCCTTTACACTTGTTGTTTTCCTGTATTTTAACTTACTTTTTTCAACAATTCTAGCACTATATCCACGATATTTTTAACTTTTTCTACTTTTATGCTTTTTTGCGATGATATTACTGTTCATATAATTTAAAATGTGCGTTATCAGTTTAAAACCAATAACGCACATTTCCTCATTGCATCCTTTTCCCACATTTATATATGTCACAAGTCAAATTATAGTTCCTACCTGCGACAACTTTATATGTAAATTCAACATCAATAATTTTTTGCACCGTTTTTAATTTTTATTTTCTGCAACTTTAAATTTCTTGATCATTTCGCGCAGATTTTCTGCTTCACTGCTCATCTCCTGACCGGCTGCTGCACATTCTTCAGATGTTGCCGAATTCGTCTGTACGACATCATTGATCTGT
>ENA-ORNR01002588-ORNR01002588.1-human-gut-metagenome-genome-assembly--contig:-NODE-2588-length-14538-cov-10.566526_pt1 | contig 14538 bp, 17 predicted proteins | sample MGYA00242114_ERZ509020 | MGnify/ENA primary metagenome ERZ509020 (study PRJEB26280, sample SAMEA2338758) | human gut metagenome | biome: human gut; feature: human-associated habitat; material: faeces...
AGGAGTTCACCCACCCGGCAAAGGCGCCCCATCCGTTGAAGAACACCACCACCAGCAGGCACACCGCCAGCGTGCCGTAAAAGCCAATGCCCGAAAGTACGTTTTTCACCTTGTTTTCCATACAATACCTCCCTTCCTGTTCATAGGTACGGAAGGAGTATGGTCAAAAAATCCAAAGGCTATACCAAACCCGGCAATTTTCCACTGTCAGCGGCGCGGAAATGAGAAAAAAGCTTTTTTTCTCCGATACGATGTGGTATAGTTGGGAACGTACACAGAACTTCGCGTGGGAGGGGATCTCATGAACTACACCGGAAGCATGATCCTGTTTATTTTTCTCGTCCAGTTGGCGGCGTACACCCTCAAGTGGCTCATTGGGTTCGGGAATCCCCTGATCTCCGCACCGCTGCTGGCCATGCGGCTGGACAACACCCTGATCACACCGGGCAGTCTGCTGCCGGACCTGGTCATCAACGGTCGGATCACTTGGCAAAACCGGAACAACTTCCGCTGGCGGGCCATCCTTCCCCTGCTGCTGGCCATGGTGGCCGGGGTGGTCCCCGGGACCTGGCTGCTGCGCTTCTCCCTGCCTTGGATTATCAAAACGGTTTTGGGCGGCGTTGTGGTATTTCTGGGACTGGAAATGGCCACTCGCCGGCTGCGCCCCATCCGCCCGGACCGTCGGGAGATCCCGTGGCTGCGGTATCTGGTGGCCTTCTTCTCCGGTATGTGCGCGGGGCTGTTCGGCATCAATATGTTTCTGGTAGCCTACCTTCAGCGCACTGCCAAGGATTACGATGAATTCAAGGGCAGCATTTGCTTCCTCTTTCTGGGTGAAAACCTGTTCCGCACCGGGCTGTATCTCTGCACCGGGCTCCTGAACCGCTCCTCCCTGTGCTTCAGCCTGATCTCGCTGGCCGCCGCCTTCTGCGCCGCCCGGCTGGCCCGGCTCCTCTCCCCTCACATCAGCGGAGAGCGGCTGCAAAAGCTGTCCATCGTGTTTTTCCTGCTGGGCGGCGTCAGCATCATTGTGAAATCCATTTTGCTGCATACATAAGAAACGCTCCCGCGCCTTTTCGGTGCGGGAGTGGTTTTATCTCAAATTCGGAACAGCCGTCTGCCGTTTTCCCACGTCACGCGGGTCATTTCCTCCGCCGTCACGCCCTTCCACTCCGCCAGTTTTTCGATCACATAGGGGAGATACCGGCTGTCATTCCGTTTGCCCCGCATGGGTACCGGAGCCATATAGGGAGCGTCCGTCTCCACCACCATCCGGTCCAGGGGCGTGATGGCCGCCACCTCCGGGGCCCGCTTGGCGTTTTTGTAGGTGATGGGGCCGTCAAAGCCCAGATACCAGCCCCGCTTCAGCAGCTCCGCCGCCATCTCCGGCGAGCCGGAAAAGCAGTGGAACACGCCGGTGACGGTGGGAAATTCCTTGATGATGGCAAGGCAGTCCCCGTGGGCTTCCCGATCATGGACGATCACCGGCAGATCCAGCTCCGCCGCCAGTGCCAGCTGCTTGCGGAATACCGTCTGCTGAAACGCTCTGGGCGGATTGTCCTCCCAGTAGTAGTCCAGTCCGATCTCCCCGATGGCCACCACCTTGGGCCGCTCCAAAAGCTGCCGCAGCTCCGTCAGGTCGCCGTCCTGAAAGCCGTCGCAGTCCTCCGGGTGGACGCCCACGGCGGCGTACACATGCGGGTACCGTTCCGCCAGCTCTGCCGCCGCACGGGAGGAGGGCAGGTCGCATCCCGGGTCCAGCACCAGCCCCACGCCGACCCCCGGCATGGCGGAAAGAAGTGCATCCCGGTCGCTGTCAAAGCGGTCCGCGTCATAATGGGCATGGGTATCAAAAATCGGCATAATCCTCTACCTCGTTCGTTTTTTGTTCCAGTATACACGGAAAGCGGCCGTTTGAAAAGAAAAACCGTGGGAGGACCCACGGTTTTCCGAAGTTCATTCTGTTGGCTCTTTGGGCAGCGTCACCGTGATCACGGTTCCCTTCCCCGGCTGGCTTTCCAGCCGGAGGGTACCGTGGTGATACGCCACGGCGTGTTTTACGATAGACAGCCCCAACCCCGTGCCGCCAATGGCCCGGGAATGACTCTTATCCACCCGGTAAAACCGCTCAAAGACCCGGCTCTGATCCCCCTCCGGGATGCCGATGCCGGTATCCCGAACCAAGAGGGTCACGTCCCGATCCGTTTCCGCCACCTCTACGGTGACGCTGCCGCCGGGAACGTTGTACTTCACGGCGTTCTCGCAGAGGTTCCGGGCGATCTCATACAGCAGCCGCCGGACGCCAAAAACCGTTCCGGCGGTGCCGGTCACGGAAATGTGCACCGCTTGTGCCGCCGCCTGTGCTGTCAGAGAGCGGGCCGCCTCCTGCGCCAACTCCAAAACGGATACCTGCTCATGGGGCAACGCACCGCCCTCGTCCAACTGGGACAGGCGGAGAATATCGTTGATCAGCGCCACCAGCCGGTCCGCCTCCTGATGGATACGGTTCAGGAACCGAGGCTGATCCTCCGGCTTCACCAGACCGTTTTCCAGCAATTCCGCGCTGCCGATAATGGACTGCAAGGGCGTTTTCAGTTCGTGAGACACGTTGGCGGTGAACTCCCGCCGCATCCGCTCGGCTTCCGCCTGCTCCGTCACATCAAAGGCCAGCAAAACCGTACCCAGCACCTTGCCGTTGGATTCGATACGGCTGAAATCAAGCTGGTATTCCCGGCCTCGCCGCTCTGCCCGCAGCTGACTGTGCCCGGTCTCGGCGGCGTCATGGATGGCGGCGGTCAGGTCCGGATGGCGATCCACTGTCAAGAAATCCTGTCCTACGCAGGTACCGTCCGCATGAAACAATGCTTGGGCCGCCGGATTGATGCTGAGGATGCGCCCGCTGTGGTCCAGCAGCACCAGACCTTCCCGCATACTGCCGGTGATCTGTTCAAATTCGTCCTGCCGCTGCCGGAGGTCTCTGGTCCGATGGCGGATCTCCTGCTGCTGGGCGTAGACCCGCCCCAACAGCGGAGACAGCTCCTCATAGGCGTTGTTGTCCAGCGGGTGCTCCAGATCCAGCCGGTTCAGCGGCTCCACCACCCGTCGGGCCGCCCGGCTCGCCAAGAGTGCAGAAAGTCCCACCGCCAACAGCGCCACCACGATGACGGCGTGGAGCATCCCAAGAACCAGCATCCATACCGTTTTCTGACTGCCGGAAATGCGGAGCACAGAGCCGTCCGTCAGGCGCACCGCCTGATAGAGCATCTTTTCCGTCAGCGTCTCGGAATAGCGGGCGCTGCTGCCGCTGCCGCCGGTGAGCGCCTCTCGGATCTCCTCCCGCTGGCCATGATTTTCCATGGGCTGCGTATCCGTTCGGGTGTCATACAGCACTGCGCCGTCCGATGCCACCCAGGTCAGCCGCTCCGCCGTGTCCCGGACGCGGGCCAGATAGTCCGCGCCGTCCGCTTCCACCGCCGCCGCAGCCAGTGTCAGTTCTGTCTGAAGCTGCTGTTCCCGCACCGTGCCGAAATAGGTGTAAAGGCAGCCGGTGATCACCAGCAGCGATGCCAGCAGCACCGTCAGTGACGCTGCCAGAGTCGAACGAAAGATCTTCCCGGTCATAGGCCGGTCTCCATGCGGTAGCCCACGTTCCGAACGGTCTCGATCAGCTTGCCGTAGGCCCCTAACTTCTGCCGCAGGGTGCGGATGTGCATATCCAGTGTGCGGCTGTCATCCATGTACTCCATATTCCACACCTGTGTGAATAGCTGTTCTCTGGTGAATGCCATTCCCGGATGGGACAGAAACAGCCGCAAAAGCTCAAACTCCTTATAAGTGAGCTGGAGCCGCTGGCCGTCCGCCGTCACGGTGCGGCAGTCCAGGTCCATAGAAAGGCCCCCGGCAGAGAGCACATGGCCCGTGTCAGCGGGATGACACCGCCGCAGCACCGCCTTCACCCGGGACACCATCTCCATGACGCCGAAGGGCTTCACCAGATAGTCGTCTGCCCCTAAGTCCAGACTTTGAATTTTGTCGTATTCCGCGCCCTTGGCCGTGGCCATAATGATGGGGATGTCCCGCAAGGCCGGCGCGGCCTTCATCTTTTTCAGCAGAGACACACCGTCCTCCCCCGGCAGCATCACATCCAGCAGGACCAGCTCCGGCGTTTCCGTCTGCAGCGCCTCCCAGAAGGATGCTCCATCGTCAAAGCCTCTGGCCTCAAAGCCGGTGGATGTCAGGGCGTACAGCTCAATATCCCGGATACTGGCGTCGTCCTCCACGCACCAGATCATAGCAATCTCCTTATGTCAGTGTGATTTCGTCCTTGTGGGTCCCGGTCACGGAGTAAATGACCCACTCGGCAATGTTCGTGGCGTGATCGCCGATACGCTCGTAGTACTTGGCGATCATCAGCAGGTCCAGGGCGTATTCGCCGTCTGCCGGGTCTGCCGCGATCTTTCCGATCAGGCTCTGCTTGACCCGGGCAAACTGCTCGTCCACAACATCATCCGCCGCGATGACCTTTTTCGCCAACATTATATCACATTTCACATAGGCGTCCACACTTTCCGTCACCATTTGTATGACAGCCTTTGCCATTTCCTTCAAAAGGGCGTCGTTTTCCGCCTGCCTCCCGTCTAAAAAGGCTACGATCTCTGCGATGTCCTCCGCCTGATCGCCGATGCGTTCCATGTCGGTGATCATCTTCAATGCGGCGGAGATCTGCCGCAGATCCCGGGCCACCGGCTGCTGCCGCAAAAGCAGCTTCAGGCAGAGGTTTTCGATCTCCCGCTCCTTGTGGTCGATCTCGCTGTCCAGAGGAGCTACCTTGGCGGCCAGCGCCGTGTCCCCCTCCGTCAGCGCCTGATGGCGCAGCTCCCGCAGCCGCCGGGACACGGCCTCCGCCTGCCGGGCATACTGCGGGGACAATTCCTGCATCGTCATATCAACTGCCTCCTCTCTCCTGTGTGCATGGGTGAATGTGGTGTCGGTGCCGGTTTATGTAAAAAATTCCCGCCGGAGGCGAAAATTTCTGTTGACAAACGGGGTGGAGTCTGGTAATATAATCTTCGCTGGTCAGACGCTGGTGTAGCTCAGCTGGTAGAGCAGCTGATTTGTAATCAGCAGGTCGGGGGTTCGAATCCGTCCACCAGCTCCAAACTTCATATATGGGGGATTTCCCGAGTGGCCAAAGGGGACAGACTGTAAATCTGCTGGCAACGCCTTCGGTGGTTCGAATCCACCATCCCCCACCAGGACTTCCGGATGCTTGCATCCGGAAGTCTTTTTTTGCCTTCACCTATACCTGGATTTTCTCAAATCGTTGCATAAATCCGGGCAACAACCGGAAAAATTTGTTGCACTGTCCCATTGCGCGGCCCTGCCGCCTGTGCTATAATGCCGGGGCATTCTGAGGAAAAAGGGCGATTTTTATGACCGATACGGTACTTTTCATACTGGAAATCGTGGGCACGGCGGTTTTTGCCGCCTCCGGGGCCCTGGCGGGGCTTCAGCGCCAGCTGGACGCCTTCGGCGTGGTGATCCTGGGCGTGTGCACCGCCTGCGGCGGCGGGGTCATCCGGGACCTGACCCTGGGCATCACCCCGCCGGTGATGTTCTGCCAGCCGGTGTATGCCCTGGTGGCCATGGGGGTGTCGGCCCTGGTGTTCCTGCCGGCGGTGCGGCACCTGCTGGCGGTGGAGAGCCGGGCCTATGAGCTGGTGATGCTGTGGCTGGACTCCATCGGTCTGGGGCTGTTCACGGTGGTGGGCGTTCAGTGCGCCTTTCAGCAGGCCCAGGACTATAACCTGTTTCTGCTGATGTTCGTGGGCGTCATCACCGGCGTAGGCGGCGGTGTGCTGCGGGACGTGCTGTCCAACCAGAAGCCCTATATCTTTGTCAAGCATTTTTACGCCTGCCCCACCCTGATCGGGGCCCTGCTGTGCGCCCTGTGCTGGCGGCATCTGGGGGATATCCCCTCCATGCTGCTGGGGGCGGCGGTGATCCTGGTGCTGCGGCTGTGCGCGGCCCACTTCCGCTGGGGCCTGCCCCATGCGGCGGACCTTCCGGAATAACCAGCGTTTGTCAAAAAGGACTATGCCTGCCGCGGCTGCGGCAGGTTTTTTTCGACCTTGCTGCCAAGTAACTTGAGAATGACGCTACTATAGCACAAGAAACTTGTTATGTCAATCCTAAATTAACAAGATTCTTGTTAAAACTATTGACAAGAACCAACAAATGTGGTACGCTATCGACAGCATGGGGCGAACCCCGTCGAAGGAGGGCGAAAGCATGAGCTTTGGCGAACAGCTGCGCAAGCGCCGGGAGGAGCTGGGCATCTCCCGGGTGGAGTTGGCAGGCCGGTTGGGAATTTCCCGGTCGGCGGTGGGAAACTATGAAACCGGCGTCAGCGCGCCCAAGGAGGAGGTGCTGCTGCGGCTGTTTGACGCCCTGGGGGTGGACCCCAACTATCTGTACCGGGACGCCTACCGTGCCCACGGCGGCATTCGGTCCGACGAGGAGCAGGCCCTGCTGGAGGGATACCGCCGGCTGAGCCTGGCGGGCCGGCAGACGGTCCACACCATGGTCCGGGCCCTGGAGGACCTGCAGCAGGAGTCGGAGCGCCTTCAGCCCCGGCAGGACCCCCGCACCATCCCCCTGTATGCCAGTCCCGCCGCCGCCGGATATGCCGCCCCGGTGTTCAACGAGGACTATGAGACCATTCCCGTTACCGGCCAGGTGCCCCGGGGAGCGGAGTTGGCGGTGCGGATCCAGGGGGACTCCATGGAGCCGTATATCCACGACGGCGGCGTGGTGTATGTGAACCACGACCCCCTGCACAACGGCGACGTGGGCATTTTCTGCGTGGACGGCGACATGGTGTGCAAGCAGTATTACCGGGACCCCCTGGGCATGGTGTATCTGTTCAGCCTGAACCGCCGCCGGTCCGACGCCGATGTGCTGCTGCCCCCCAGCAGCGGACGCAGTCTCACCTGCTTCGGCCGGGTCATGCTCCATGGTCTGCCTCTGCCCCAATGATTTTTTCGGTGATTCCGACAAATTATTGTAATTTGATTTGACTTTTTGCATAAAGGCTCTTACAATAAAAGCCGCTCTCTGACCGGAGGGCGGCTTTTATTGTGATCGTAAAGGTGGAGCGTTATGAAAATCTTGCTGCAAGTTGCATTGGTATTCGGCATTTACTGGGTCAGCCAGGGCATCGAGGCCATTCTGCCGGTGGCCTTCCCGGCCAGCGTCATCAGCCTGCTTTTGCTGCTGGTCCTGCTGCTGACGGGGATCGTGAAGGTGGACCATGTGCGGGAGAAGTCCGACTTCCTGCTGGGGAACCTGGGCTTCTTCTTCATCCCGGTGTCCGTCAGCATCATCAACTATGTGGACCTGATCTGGCAGAATGCGGCGGCGTTTCTGACGGTTTGCGTGGTGTCCATGGTGCTGACCTACGGGGCCACGGCCTGGGCCGTGCATCTGACCCGGAGACTGATGGAGCGGGGAGGAAAACGGAAATGAAGGATCTGACAGCGCAGCCGTATTTCGGCGTTATGCTGACGGTGGTGGCCTATTGGCTGGGGATGAAGGTCCAGAAAAAGACCCGCCTGGCCATCTGCAACGGGATGCTCATCGCGGTACTGCTGGTGATCGCGGTGCTGCTGGTGTTCCATATCCCCTATGAAAGCTACTGGCAGGGCGGGGAGCTCATCAACCTGTTCCTGGGTCCGGCCACGGCCTGCATGGCGGTGACCATCTATTCCCAGCGGAAGCTGCTGGCAAAGCACTGGCTGCCGGTGCTGGTGGGCTGCGTGGTGGGCGTGGTCACGGCCATGGGCAGCATCCTGGTGCTGTGCCGCCTGTTGGGCCTGGACCGGGCCATGACCATGTCCCTGCTGCCCAAATCCGTCACCATGCCCATTGCCACGGTGGTGTCCCAGGGCCACGGCGGCACTGTGGCCGTTACCGTGGCGGCGGTGGTGGTCACCGGTATGCTGGGGAACCTGTGCGCCCCGCTGCTGGTGAAGCTGTTCCGGGTGAAGGACCCCATGGCCGTGGGCCTGGGCATCGGCGCGTGCAGCCACGCCATGGGCACCGCCAAGGCCCTGGAGCTGGGGGAAACCGAGGGGGCCATGAGCGGCCTGGCCATCGGCCTGTGCGGCATCCTCACCACGGTGCTGGCGCTGCTGGCGGATTTCTTTGTTATATAATGGTATGCTTCCGGCGGCTGCTGCCGCCGGGAAACCGGCGGCTTTTTGTGTTGACATTTCCCCGCCGGGCAGATACAATAAGAGTTCAGGGATAAAAATCCGTTAAAACGCTGAAAATAAAGGACTGAGAGAAATTATGGCAAAAGACCAGAGAAATGTGGAAGCCATCACTCCCATGGAGGTGGACTTCGCCAAGTGGTATACCGACATCTGCCTGAAGGCGGAGCTGGTGGACTATGCGTCCGTGAAGGGCTTCATGATCCTGCGCCCCTATGGCTACGCCATCTGGGAGAATATCCAGCGCATTATGGACGGCATGTTCAAGAAAACCGGCCATGTGAACGTGGCCATGCCCGTGCTGATTCCCGAGAGCCTGCTGAAGAAGGAGGGGGAGCTGGTGGAGGGCTTTGCCCCGGAGGTGGCCTGGGTCACCATGGGCGGCAGCGAGAAGCTGGAGGAGCGCCTAGCCTTCCGTCCCACCTCCGAGACCATGTTCTGCGACCACTGGCACAACGTGCTGCAGAGCTATCGGGAGCTGCCCATGCTGTATAACCAGTGGTGCTCCGTGATCCGCTGGGAAAAGACCACCCGTCCCTTCCTGCGGTCCCGGGAGTTCTGGTGGCAGGAGGGCCACACCATCCACGAGACTGCCGAAGAGGCCATTGCCGAGACCGAGCAGCAGCTCAACTGCTATGCCGACTTCTGCCGGGATGCCCTGGCCATGCCTGTAGTGAAGGGCCGCAAGACCGACAAGGAGAAGTTCGCCGGGGCCGAGGCCACCTATACCATCGAGGCCATGATGAAGGACCGCAAGGCCCTCCAGTCCGGCACCAGCCACTACTTCGGCGACAAGTTCTCCCGTGCCTACGACGTGACCTTCACCGGCCGGGACAACAAGCTGCAGTACCCCTTCCAGACCTCCTGGGGCTCCACTACCCGCCTCATCGGCGCGTGCATCATGACCCACTCCGATAACAACGGCCTGGTGCTGCCCCCGGCGGTGGCCCCCATCCAGGTGGCGGTGGTGCCCATCGCCCAGCACAAGCCCGGCGTTCTGGACGCCGCCCGTGAGCTGAAGCGGCGGCTGGAGGCTGCCGGTCTGCGGGTGAAGCTGGACGACAGCGACCAGTCCCCGGGCTGGAAGTTCGCCCAGTATGAGATGAAGGGCGTGCCCCTGCGGGTGGAGATCGGCCCCAAGGATATGGAGAAGCAGCAGTGCTGCATGGCCCGGCGGGACACCGGCGAAAAGACCTTCGTGCCGCTGAGCGATCTGGAGAGCGCCGCGCAGACCCTGCTGCAGGACGTTCACGACAACCTGTACGCCATGGCGGAGAAGAACCTGGAGGACAACACCTTCGACTTCACCTCCTGGGAGGAGGTCCGGGATATGGCCCAGGGCCGCGGCGGCTTCGCCCGCACCAAGTGGTGCGGCAGCCTGGAGTGCGAGCTGGCCATGAAGGAAAAGGCCGGCGTGTCCAGCCGCTGCATGCCTCTCAAGCAGTCCGGCACCGTGGGCAAGTGCCCCGTGTGCGGCAAGGAATGCACCACCGATATCTACTGGGGCGTGGCGTATTGATGATGCCCTCGTCGGCATGAACAAAAACCACCAAAAAATTTCGTGAAAAAAATAGAAAAAGTCCCTTGACAAAAGGGGCTTTTTCTATTATCATATAACGGTACGCGTGCGACGGGTGGTATACGCCCGGAGGCGTTTACACTGCGATGAACCGGGAGATTGCGGCCCCAGGCCGGTAACTTCCGGGGAGTATGTCCGATCATCGGGCGGCTGAGAAGATTCTGCACGTCAGCGTAGATCGCTGCGCCAGAAGGGCACCGGCCGGATTCAGCCGGTGTTTCTTATGAGCCGGAATGATACGCACGGAACGGCGTATAAGAAATTTCTCGCCGTACGGCAGTTGGTCACGCAATCAAAAACCGTACGAAGTATTGGAGGAACAAACCAAATGGCAAAAGAAATGATTCGCATTCGTCTGAAGGCCTATGACCACCAGGTCATCGACCAGAGCGCAGAGAAGATCGTCGAGACCGCCAAGCGCACCGGCGCCACCGTGTCCGGCCCCATCCCTCTGCCCACCAAGAAGGAGATCGTCACCATTCTGCGGGCTACCCACAAATACAAGGACAGCCGCGAGCAGTTTGAGCGCCGCACCCACAAGCGTCTGATCGACATCACCAACTCCACCCCCAAGACCGTGGAGGCCCTGATGGCTCTGGATCTGCCCGCCGGTGTGGAGATCGAGATCAAGCTGTAAACGCATCTCCCTCATTTAATTACCCCCGCCGGGAGGAGCCCGGCAAAGCAAATTTGCTTGCTGCCCAGCCATCCGCTGACTTGCGTAAGGCGGATGGGGGTTACGTCGGCAGAGCAAGCGGTCCGACCCCAATGCGGACTGAATCTATGCCGACCAATAACCTTTAAGGAGGATCATACATGAAAGCAATCATCGGCAAGAAGGTTGGCATGTCTCAGATCTTCGACGAAAACGGCAAGGTGATTCCCGTCACCGTTATCGAGGCGGGTCCCTGCGTGGTCGTCCAGAAGAAGACTGCCGAAAAGGACGGCTACAACGCCGTTCAGCTGGGCTATGAGGACATTCCCGAGCGGAAGCTCACCAAGCCCGAAATGGGCCACCTGAACAAGGCTGGCGTGGCCCCCAAGAAGTACCTGCGCGAGTTCGACCTGGAGAACGCCGCTGAGCTCAACGCCGGCGACATCATCAAGGCCGACACCTTCAAGAAGGGCGACTTCGTGGACGTGACCGGCACCACCAAGGGCCACGGCTACCAGGGCGTCATCAAGCGCTGGGGCGCCCAGCGCACCCCCATGAGCCACGGCGGCGGCCCCGTCCATCGTCATGCCGGTTCCATGGGCTCCACCACCGATCCCTCCCGCATCTTCAAGGGTAAGATCGGCGCTGGCCAGATGGGCTGCGATCAGGTCACCATCCAGAACCTGGATGTGGTCAAGGTCGACCCCGAGCTGAACCTCATCGCTGTTCGCGGCGCCGTTCCCGGCCCCAAGGGCGGCCTGGTCCTCATCAAGACCACCGTCAAGGTCCACCGCGTCAAGAACGTCGAGTCCGGCATCAGCAACAACCCGCAGAAGGCTTCCGGCCGTAATCCCCAGAAGGCTTCCGCCCGTAACAAATAAGGAAAGGAGTGCTTGAAATGTCTACTATCAAAGTGTTGAACATGGCCGGCGCAGAAGTCGGCACTGTTGAACTGTGCGACAGCATCTTCGGCATCGAGCCCAATCAGGCCGTCGTGCACGAAGTGGTGAAGAACCACCTGGCCAACTGCAGACAGGGCACTCAGAGCGCTCTGACCCGTGCAGAGGTCTCCGGCGGCGGCAAGAAGCCCTGGCGTCAGAAGGGCACCGGTCACGCCCGCCAGGGCAGCACCCGTGCTCCCCAGTGGACCCACGGCGGCATCGTGTTTGCCCCCAAGCCCCGCAGCTATTCTTACGTCCTGAACAAGAAGGTCAAGAGACTGGCGATGAAGTCCGCCCTGTCCGCCAAGGCGGCTGCCGGCGAGATTATCGTCATCGACTCCATCAAGATGGACGCCATCAAGACCAAGGACTTCCGCGCGTTCCTGTCCGCCGTGAAGGCCGACGGCAAATCCCTGGTGGTCACCCCCGCCAAGGACGAGATCGTCATCAAGAGCGCCCGCAATATCCCCGGCGTCGAGACCGCCATGGCCGGCCTCATCAATGTCTATGACATTCTGAAGGCCAAGTACCTGGTCCTCGACAAGGAAGCCCTTGCAGTAATCCAGGAGGTGTTTGCGTAATGGCTAACGTATACGACATCATCATCCGCCCCATCATCACCGAGCGCTCCATGGAAGCCACCGCTGATAAGAAGTACGTCTTTGAAGTGGCTCCCACCGCCGGTAAGATCGAGATCAAGAACGCCGTGGAGCAGATCTTCGGCGTGAAGGTGGCTAAGGTCAACACCATCAACTACGATGGCAAGACCAAGCGCGTCGGCGCCGGCCGCCCCGGCGCCCGCAAGAGCTGGAAGAAGGCCTATGTCCAGCTGACCCAGGATTCCAAGACCATCGAGTTCTTCGAGGGTATGGTATAAGAGAAGGAAGGAGTGTAAGAAATGTCTATCAAAACCTTTAAGCCGACCACCCCTTCCCGCCGTCATATGACTGTTTCCGGCTTCGACGGCATTGACAAGCACGCCAAGCCCGAAGCCAGCCTGACGGAAGTCCTGAAGAAGAACGCTGGTCGCAACAGCTATGGTCACATCACCGTCCGCCATCGCGGCGGCGGCGAGAAGCGGAAGTACCGCATCATCGACTTCAAGCGCGACAAGGTGGATATGGAAGCCACTGTCCTGCGCCTGGAGTATGACCCCAACCGCAGCGCCAACATTGCCCTGGTGCAGTATGAAGACGGCGAGAAGCGCTACATCATCGCCCCTGTGGGTCTGACCGCAGGCGACAAGGTGCTCTCCTCCGCCTCCGCCGATATCAAGCCCGGCAACTGCCTGCCCATCGCCAACATTCCCGTGGGTACCGTGATCCACAACGTGGAGATGCACCCCGGCAAGGGCGCCCAGCTGGTCCGCTCCGCCGGTGCCTATGCCCAGCTGATGGCCAAGGACGGCGACAACGCCCAGATCCGCATGCCCTCCGGCGAGGTCCGCATCATCCGCACCAACTGCACCGCCTGCATCGGTCAGGTGGGCAACCTGGAGCATGAGAACGTCCAGATCGGTAAGGCCGGCCGCAAGCGTCACATGGGCTGGCGTCCTACCGTTCGTGGTTCCGTCATGAACCCCTGCGACCACCCCCACGGCGGTGGTGAGGGCAAGTCCCCTGTGGGCCGCCCCGGTCCTGTTACCCCTTGGGGCAAGCCCGCCCTGGGTTACAAGACCCGCAAGACCAAGAACCGCAACGACAAGTTCATTGTCAAGCGTCGTAATGTGAAGTAAGGGAGGCAAAGAAATATGAGCAGATCTATTAAAAAAGGCCCGTATGTTGCCCCTGAGCTGCTGAAGCGGGTTGAAGAAATGAACAAGACCGGCGAGAAGAACGTGCTGAAGACCTGGAGCCGCAGCTCCACCATCTTCCCCGCCTTCGTCGGCCACACCATCGCAGTCCACGACGGCCGCCGTCATGTGCCTGTCTATATCCAGGAGGATATGGTCGGTCACAAGCTGGGTGAGTTCGCTCCCACCCGCACCTTCCGCGGCCACGCCAAGTCTAAGTAAGGAGGATGCACTGAACAATGGAAGCTAAAGCTTATTTGAGATATGTCCGCATCTCTCCCCGCAAGATCCAGATCGTCTGCGATCTGATCCGCGGCAAGGACGTGCAGACTGCCATGGCCATCCTGATGCAGACCCCCAAGGCTGCCTCCGAGCCCCTGATGAAGCTCCTCAAGAGCGCCTGCGCCAATGCGGAGAACAACTTCAGCATGGACCCCGAGAAGCTGGTGGTCACCCAGGTGTTCGCCACCCCCGGCCCCATCCTCAAGCGGATGATGCCCCGCGCTCAGGGCCGCGCCTATCGCATCAATAAGAGAACCTCTCACGTGACGCTGGCCGTCGCTGAGAAGAACTGAAGGGAGGAGACAGTTTATGGGACAGAAAGTTAATCCCCACGGCTTCCGCGTGGGCGTCATCAAAGACTGGGATTCCCGTTGGTATGCCAGCAATGAGAAGGTGGGCGACCTGCTGGTCGAGGATCACAAGATCCGCGTCTACCTGAAGAAGCTCCTGTATGCTGCCGGTGTCTCCAAGATCGAGATCGAGCGCAGCAACGAGGTCGTTACCGTTTACCTGCACGTTGCCCGTCCCGGTGTGGTCATCGGCAAGGGCGGCGAGCAGATCGAGCAGTACCGCAAGGACGTTGAGAAGCTCATCGGCAAGACCGTGAAGCTGAACATCGTCGAGGTCCGCAACCCCGATATGGACGCGCAGCTGGTGGCCGAGAACATCGCCGCTCAGTTGGAGAAGCGTATTTCTCACCGCCGCGCCATGAAGAATGCCATGGGCCGCGCCATGCGCGCCGGCGCCAAGGGCATCAAGTGCAACTGCTCCGGCCGTCTGGGCGGCCGCGAGATCGCCGGTTCCGAGCACTATCACGAGGGCACCATCCCCCTGCAGACCCTGCGCGCCGACATTGACTACGGCTTCGCTGAGGCTGCTACCACCTTCGGCCGCATCGGCGTGAAGGTCTGGATCTATAAGGGCGAGATCCTGTCCCAGGCCCTGCGGACCACCCCCCGCACCCTGGACACCAGCAAGCCCTATCAGGAGCGCCGTGAGCGCCGCGGCCGCCGGGA
>ENA-ORNR01002589-ORNR01002589.1-human-gut-metagenome-genome-assembly--contig:-NODE-2589-length-14538-cov-3.238348_pt1 | contig 14538 bp, 14 predicted proteins | sample MGYA00242114_ERZ509020 | MGnify/ENA primary metagenome ERZ509020 (study PRJEB26280, sample SAMEA2338758) | human gut metagenome | biome: human gut; feature: human-associated habitat; material: faeces...
TTTCGGATCGGCTTGCTCCGTACTGAATACCACCGGAAGTTTCCGTTTCATTCCCATCTTCTGCAAACGCTTTCGCACAGCCTTACTCAAACCGCAATGATACGTCTCCCAAAGATCGGCAAAACGAACCTGGGTGATGTCACTCTTCGCCCCTGCTCCCATACTGGAGACAATCTTTATACGACGTTTCATCGCTTCATAAATCAGAAAGCATTTCGGACTGATCGTATCAATAGCATCTACTATAAAATCATATTTATCGGCATCCAGCAGTTCCGGTATATTTTCATCCTTCAGGTAAACAGGCAGGACAGTCAGCTCAATCGCCGGATTTATATCTTTATAACGGGCTGCCAACACCTCCGCTTTCGTCCTCCCCAACGTGGAATGCATGGCCGGCAACTGACGGTTCAGATTGGTAGGCTGCACCGTATCGGCATCTACAATCGTCATCCGCCCGACACCTGCACGGCAGATCATCTCGGCGGCATAAGCACCTACTCCACCCAGTCCCACGACCAAGACGTGCGCGCTCTGGATGCGTTCCATCTTTTCCTCTCCTAACAGGAGTTCCGTTCTCTGTTGCCAGTCGTATCTTTCCATTAGTTTTTCTTTAGCCATTTATAGAACCATTTACCGACCTTCTCATAATGTTGAGACTCATTATGTCCACGAGGATCGGAAAATGACACAATTTCCTGCGGTTCGCCAAACTGGTCGGGATACAGGATTATCAAACTATTATTAGAGAAATATTTTCCTAATTGTGCCGGCAGGCGCTCAAAAGAGGGATCATAAGAGATAGATCCGCGACGGGCAGAGATAACTACCAATAAATGGTCGTAATTCACCTGCCCTGTCAACAGCAAGAGATCCTCCCACTCCTCCAATATGGAGAATTCTGTCGGGGTACCTGCATGTCTTTTCTTCACCAGTTGCTGAAGGCGCATCAATGTACGCTCATTGGCAAAGAAATGCACCCGACAGCCCAAGATACTTCCCATACGGCAGAAGTGTTCCACCCATTTAGAGAACCCCGATTCATATTCAGCCTTCGGCGGAACGGCAATATTGATTCGACGCAGGGTATTAACAGGCATCAGGAATTTGGCAATCATCACTTCACGATGCGTACCTTTCAGCAGACTTTCAGCCAGATGTCCGAAGAAAGAGTCGACAATATTGGCCTTCCGGTGCAGACCGATCACAACATCCGTAGCTTCATATTCTTTGATCGTATGGATAATCCCCGAAGCAATATTCAAATCATAACGGCTCACCATCGCGACGATTCCATCGAGACGATGTTGCTCAACCTCATACGCGGTACGGGAATAGCGGGACTTACCGGTATACAACCGGTGAACGGTTCGGTAATACGTCCCTTGTTGTCGCTCAGCCGAGCCGAGATCGAATCGTATCTTTTCGATGCACATCTCTCTTTTGTCGTCGATAGTACCAATCGGGAAACACTTTATACCCGTAATAAGATAAGATTACAGTTGTTGCCTCTTATGCAGGCGATAAATCCGTCGGTTTATGAGTCGTTGTCTCATACAGCCGATTATTTGCGGGAGGTCGAAGCCGTTTACCGCTGTGCTGTCGAGGGTTACAAAGAACGGCTTATACGGCATGAAAGCGATGGCGTGCATATCGACATCGGGGTGTTGCGTACTTTGCCCGGGGCTCGGACGCTGCTTTTCGAAATGGTTAAAGAGTATGGATTTTTATCGGCTCAGCTCGATGATATTTGGGCGGCGGTTGACGCTCCGTCGGGGCGGTTTTTCGACGCTCCCGTGTACCGGTTACTCAAAGATCGTACCGATTTTGTTTTATATCCTCGCCGTTCAGAGAAAAAAATCCGTACGATAGAATACGGTACTTCTGTTGTCGATGAGCCGGTGAAGCTGACCTTTACGCTGTTCGATGCCGATGATTACCAAATACCTCGTCGTCGGGATACGGTATGTTTCGATGCCGGACTTTTACCTTTCCCGCTTACGTTGCGCACATGGAGCGAAGGCGATAGATTTCGCCCGTTCGGTATGAAAGGTCATCAGAAACTGAGTGATTATTTCAATAACAACAAGTATAGTTTGGCTCGTAAGCAGTCGGCGTGGTTGCTTTGCGCCGGAGAGGAGATCGTGTGGATTGTCGGAGAGAGAGCATCGGATTGCTACAAAATAACTTCTGCTACCCGGCAAATATGGGAAATCAGATGTGAAAAATAATTAACATAAAAACTTCTCTGTATTTTAGACTGTTTTGTCGAAAAAATCCGATATATTTGCAGCGGAATAGAGACCGACAAATGTTTTTTCGATTTTTTTATCTATTCCGTCACCTAAAATCATATTTTATAGATGCAGCATTTTTTCACCCTTTATTTCGAAGGGTCGTGTTGTGTTTGAACAGCTGCAAAGAAAATACCCTTGAATTTTATGTATAACATTCTGGAACTGAAAGACAAAGATCTTGATGAATTGCAAAGTATTGCTCGTGAAATGAGTTTGGAGAGTACGAGTTTTTCCAATAAAGACGAGTTGGTTTATGCCATACTCGACCAACAAGCCATAAATATGGCCGAAAAACGGAATGCCGTCAAAGAGAGTCAGGTCGCATCTAAACGATCGGAGAAAAGTTTTACAAAAGCTCCTGATACCGATCTTTCTGAAAGCAAGCCCGAGAAGCCGGCACGGGGACGCAAGCCGAAAGTGAAAGAACCCGAAGAAGCTATTCCGGCTGTAACCGATAATGCCGTTGTCGAAGATACTCCCGTAGAGCCGGTGGTCAAACCTCGTCGGGTACGTTTTACCCACCCGGCATTGACCGATCAAGTCGAAATTACGTATCCCGAAAGTACGGTTCCCGTGGAGTCTGCGGTAGCAGAACCCGAGAAAAAAGAAGAGGTTTCTGCCGAACAAGAAATCGCTCCGGCGGCCAAGCCGAGAGGACGCCGGCCCAAGATACAGAAATTGAGCGTCGATGAGGCAGCTGCGCCGACCGCTCCGGCAGAACAAAATCTTCCCGAATCTCAAAACACCGTTTCCGAAGAAAACGATACCGCCCGTAAAGAAGAGGAACCAGCCACCAAGCCTGTTTCCGATAGCAACAATGTGCATTTGCAATCGTTCTTCCCCCGGAGCGAACGTCAACGTTTTGTACCGAGAGGTAAGAATAGCGCTTCATCGGGAATGACGTCGAATGTACCGGCACCCATATATCGTCCCCAAGTACAGGAAAAGGTTTTCGATTTTGACGGAATCCTCTCCGGTGTGGGCGTTTTGGAAATGATGCCCGACGGATATGGTTTTCTTCGTTCGTCCGATTATAACTATTTGGCATCGCCCGATGATATATATGTATCTCCGGCACAAGTGAAGTTGTTTGGCTTGAAGACGGGCGATGTAGTAGAGGGGCCTATCCGTCCTCCGAAAGAGGGCGAGAAGTATTTCCCGCTTGTGAAAGTCGACCGCATCAACGGGCGTTCGCCAGAATTTGTACGCGACAGAGTTCCGTTCGATCATCTTACTCCGCTCTTCCCCGAAGAAAAATTCAATCTTACCGATAGCCGGCAAGGCAACGATATATCGTGTCGGGTTGTCGATATGTTCGCCCCTATTGGAAAGGGGCAGCGCGGACTTATCGTCGCTCAACCCAAAACCGGTAAAACGATGCTTCTTAAAGATATTGCTAATGCCATTGCTGCCAATCACCCCGAGGTGTATATGATGATATTGCTCATCGACGAACGTCCCGAGGAGGTTACCGATATGGCGCGCAGCGTGAAAGCCGAGGTCATTTCGTCGACGTTCGACGAGCCGGCCGAACGTCATGTAAAAGTGGCCAGCATCGTCCTCGAAAAAGCCAAGCGTATGGTCGAGTGCGGGCATGATGTCGTTATTCTTCTCGATTCCATTACCCGTTTGGCACGTGCCTACAATACCGTATCTCCGGCTTCGGGCAAAGTCCTCTCGGGAGGTGTCGATGCCAATGCGTTGCATAAGCCCAAACGTTTCTTCGGTGCGGCCCGTAATATAGAAAACGGGGGTAGCCTTACTATTATCGCCACGGCACTTACCGAGACGGGTTCGAAGATGGACGATGTGATTTTCGAGGAGTTTAAGGGAACCGGTAACATGGAGTTGCAGCTCGATCGCAAGCTCTCCAACAAACGTATCTTCCCGGCTGTGGATATAACCGCGTCGAGCACACGTCGAGATGATTTGCTGCTCAATCAAGATACGCTCAACCGTATGTGGATTCTTCGTAAATATCTCTCCGACATGAATTCTATCGAGGCCATGACATTCATCAAAGACCGTATGGAAAAAACCTCTTCGAATGAAGAGCTTTTGCTTTCGATGAATGATTAGTTGTGTCATAAGTCTTGTCGACGCCCCGGTACTGCATGCCGGGGCGTCGTATTTTGAGCGGAGATTTGGCCGTTTGGGAAAAAAATAGTAATATAGCAGCATAAAATAAAAATTTCCGGTCGTGGAACACAAACAATTTTTTTCGATTTTGCAAGAACGTCTTGGTAAAGATAAGAAAGGCGTAGATGCTCTCTATTCGGGATTGTTGCAGATTATAAAGGAGCGAAGTGTGTCGATGGATTCGGTATCTGTGCAAGGTTTCGGAACTTTCGAACCCCGTAAGAAAATCGAGCGCATTACAGTGAATCCTGCAACAGGAAAGCGTATGCTTATTCCACCCCGCATTGTGCTTACATTCAAACCGGGAGCCGTATTGAAAAACCGGATTAAAGAAAACTCTGCCCGATGAATACCAAAATTTCCCTTCCTGAATTGATCGACCAGTTGAGTCGGAAAAGCAACTGTACCAAAAAAGAAGCGGAACAGTTTCTGAAAGAATTTTTTTCATTGGCAGCCGACACAGTCGTACAAGGAGAAAATCTTAAAATCAACGGTTTGGGCCAGTTTCGGCTGGTTTGGGTAGAACCGCGTGTCAGTGTCAATGTACGTACCGGCGAACCGATGGAAATTCCCGGGCATTACAAGTTGTCGTTCGCTCCTGATAAAACGATGAGAGAGGCTGTCAATGCTCCGTTTTCTTGTTTTGTACCCGAAGTTTTGCCCGATGATGCCGAAATCGTTCAAGGCGAAAACGCCACAATGCCTGATGACGTCGATGAAAATTTTTCCGATAAAATCGTAGAAGAAGATTATGACGATGCCGGCGATATGAAATGTGAAGACGGGGTATCGGAGTGTCGAAGAGAAGAAATCGTTACGGAACAAGAAACGACAGATGTGAAGGAATTTCCTGTTTCTGTTGAAGCGGAGTTGACGGAAGAATCGGGTAAAGAAGAATCTGCTCAGGTCGTGAACACCTCCGGGAACGTGCAGGAAAAAGCTGAATACGAAGAACCTGTAAAAAATCTTTCGGAAGAAGAACTCAATGCTTTGGCCGATTTTGTACTGGAAAAAATCGTGGCCGATAACACCACACAAGAAACTTCTGGGAAAGAAAATGCTCGGGAGGTTGTCTCCAAGACTGTAACGGCGACAGAGGATATTTGTACGGGGCATCGGGAAAATGAGATAAAAGAAGAGAGTAATCTTTCCGATGACAATGTCGCAGAAGATGCCATTTCTGATAGCGGGAGTTCCGAAGAAGATTTTGGGGAAGAAGAACGCATTTCATTGTGGGATAAAATGCAACGACGTCCGCTCCTTACTGGTATGTGCTCTGTTTTGTTGCTTTTATTGGTGATTGCCGGCGGTACGGTATGGAATTTAAATCGTCAAGGCATCACACTGGGAGATGCGTGGAATTACTACTTCCCATCGGAGCAGCAGGCCGTAGAAACTCTTTCTGTGGGAAAAAGTGCCCTTTTGCAAACCGATGGAGAACCGCTTGAAGAAGAGAACAATCTTCGGTCTACGGTTGTTACAGAAAAAGAAACGATGTCGGGAGGAGGGCAGGTCGACCTTCGATCATTGCCACCGCTTGCCTCACATCGCTTGGGTGTTGGTGACAGGCTAACCTTATTGGCTCTCGAATATTATGGCAGCAAAGATTTTTGGGTGTATATCTATGAAGAGAACAAGGAGCGTATGCCCAATCCCAATCGTCTCTCTGTCGGCCTCGAAGTGAAAATTCCCGATCCCCGTAAATATGGTATCGATGCGGAAGATCAGCAATCTTTGGCGAGGGCGAAAAGCTTTGCCGAAAGGCTGAAAGAAAAATTCGAGTGAGTATCAAGCCAAGTCGTCGTTTCGATAAGGAATGGCGACTTAGTTTTTTTTAATAGATATGTATTGACGTTTTAACACTTTAAGTGTTAAATGTGAAATAAACATTTCTATTTTTGCAACAAGAAAAAAGAAAAATCGTATAATCATATAGAAAACTCAATAAATATTATGAGCCAGACAGTAGATATCAGAGAGCTTAACGAGCTGATTGCCAGCAAAAGCTCATTTGTAAACATGATTACTATGGGTATGGACCGCGTTATTGTGGGGCAGAAACATCTCGTCGATTCGTTGATGATAAGCCTTCTGTCCAATGGGCACATACTGCTCGAAGGTGTGCCGGGATTGGCCAAAACCCTTGCTATCAAAACCCTTGCTTCGCTCATCGATGCGAAGTACAGCCGTATACAGTTTACGCCCGACTTGCTTCCGGCCGATGTTGTCGGTACGATGGTGTATAGTCAGGCCAAAGAACAGTTTCAGGTAAAGAAAGGTCCGGTTTTTGCCAACTTTGTCCTTGCCGATGAAATAAACCGTGCTCCGGCCAAAGTGCAGAGTGCTTTGCTCGAAGCCATGCAGGAGCGTCAGGTAACTATCGGTGAAAATACCTATAAGCTCGATGATCCGTTCCTCGTAATGGCGACTCAGAATCCTATCGAGCAGGAAGGAACATATCCGTTGCCCGAGGCTCAGGTGGACCGTTTCCTCTTGAAGGTCATCATCAATTACCCCAAGAAAGAAGAAGAAAAGCTTATCATACGTCAAAATATTTCGGGTGAGCGTACCGAAGTAAAACCGGTACTTAAAACCGAGGATATAATCGATGCCCGTAAGATTGTGCAACAAGTCTATATCGATGAGAAAATCGAGCGTTATATCGTAGACATCGTATTTGCTACTCGTTTCCCGCAAGACCACGGGTTGACCGATATGAAAAATATGATTGCCTTTGGGGCATCTCCCCGTGCGTCGATCAATCTGGCTTTGGCTGCGCGTTCTTATGCCTTCCTCAAACAACGCGGTTATGTCGTACCCGAGGACGTGCGTGCCGTATGCCATGACGTGATGCGTCATCGTATAGGACTTACCTATGAGGCCGAGGCCAATAATATTACCACAGAAGAAATCATAAGCGAGATTCTCAATAAGGTCGAAGTACCTTAGTCGTCATATTTCCCGTAAAGGAGAATAAGTATTATGGATACAACCGAGTTGCTGAAAAAGGTCCGCCGCATCGAGATAAAGACACGTGGACTCTCCCGAAACATATTTGCCGGGCAATACCATTCGGCCTTTAAAGGAAAAGGTATGGCATTTTCGGAGGTACGAGAATACCAGTTTGGCGATGATGTGAGGGATATTGACTGGAATGTAACCGCTCGTCAGCAACGTCCTTATATCAAAGTTTTTGAAGAGGAACGGGAGATGACGGTCATGTTGCTGGTCGATGTGTCGGCCAGCCGTAATTTCGGTGCCGTAGGTGAATTGAAGAAAGAGATGATTACCGAAATCGCCGCGACGCTGGCTTTTTCGACGATACAAAACAACGATAAGATCGGAGTCATCTTTTTTTCGGACCGTATCGAAAAGTTTATCCCTCCTCAAAAAGGGAAAAAACATGTCCTTTACATCATACGCGAATTGATCGATTTTACACCCGAACATACGGGAACCGAGCTTTCACAGGCATTGCGTTATCTTACCAACGCCATAAAAAAACGGTGTACGGTATTTTTTATCTCCGATTTCATTATGCCCGAAGATTTTTCCAACGCCATGACCATCGCCAACCGCAAGCACGATGTCGTCGCCATACAGGTATATGACAAGCGTGAGACCGAGTTGCCTCGGGCGGGACTTGTCAAGCTGCGTGATGCCGAGCGTGGTAAAGAAGTGTGGGTCGATACGTCGTCCCGGCGTGTGCGTGACGGTTATGCGGTGTGGTGGAGCGAGCGGCAAAAACGCATGGAAGATTCTCTGAAAAAAAGCCGGGTGGATATGGTATCGGTCGCTACCGATGAAGATTTTGTCATTGCGTTGATGAATCTTTTCAAGCGTCGTTTATAGAAACACAGTAAGGTAAAAAGAACATGAGAATAAGAAATAAAATAGCGAAGCATTGCCTGTCTGTTTTTACATGGGCATTTGTCGCGATCTTTGTATCGGTATTGCCGGTGCGGGCGGTCGCTGCCGATGTGTCGGTACATGCGTCGATCGATTCGCTGGCGTTATGGATGGGCGAACAGACTCGTATCCGCCTTGAAGTTGCCCAGAACGAAGGTGAGCAAGTATGGCTTCTGCCGACCTTTTCCGATACGCTGGTAAGAGGTATCGAGGTTTTGGAAGTTTCGCGCCCCGATACGATGAAGCTGGGTAACGGTCGTATACAGATAGACCGCAGTCTGTTGGTAACCTCGTTCGATTCGGGTTTTTTCTATATTCCTCCGTTCCGATATGTTGCCGGTACAGATACGTTGAGCACAGAGGCTCTTAGTCTTAAAATCTTGCCGATGGAGGTCGATACGACGCAGTCTATTGTCGATATCAAGGGGGTACGTGCCCCTTCTTCATCGTGGTGGCTTCTTCTTTGGGACAATATGCCTCTGTGGGGGTGGATCGTGCTTATCGTCATTGCGGTAGCGGCAGTTGCCCTCCTTGCTTATTGGATATATCGGAGATATTTCTCTCGAAGTCGGGAAAAAGTAGCGCCCGAAGATCTTTTGCCTCCGCATGAAAAGGCGCTTTTGGCACTTTCTCAACTGCGGGACGAAAAGTTATGGCAGGAAGGGCGGGAGAAAGAATATTACACGCATCTTACCGATATTTTGCGCGAATATCTTTTCGGGCGTTTCGGCATTCAGGCTATGGAGATGACGTCGTCCCAGATACTTTCCATTTTGCGTTCCAATCAGGAAACGAAAGTCTTGAATAAACAGATGAAAGAAATTCTCGAAATGGCCGATTTCGTGAAATTTGCCAAAGTAAAACCTACACCCGATGACAATGAAGCTGCCATGCGCAATGCCGTCGCGTTTGTAGAGGAGACACGTCCCGAAGAAATCCCTGCCGATGATACCGGAGCCGAAACTCCCGACGGGACGAAAGAGCCAGAAACCTCGGAGCGTCGGTTTACAGGAGAAGAAAATCCGGTCGCCGGAGAAGAATCCGCCGAAAGCGATTGGGAGAAATATGGACCCTCAAATAAGCGTCGATCATGAATTTTGCACATCCGTCATATTTGTGGCTTTTCTTGTTGTTTATCCCGGCTGTGGTGTGGTATATCTACAAGCACAGGAAAGCCGAGGCTTCTTTACAGATTTCTTCGACCTATGCTTTCGACCGTATGGGAAACAGCTATAAGAAGTATCTGAGACATCTGTTGTTCCTTTTGCGTTTGGGAGCTGTTGCCTGCCTGATTATTGTGTTGGCTCGTCCGCAATCGACCAATTATTGGCGCAATCAAGCGACAGAGGGTATAGACATAGTCATTTCGCTCGATATTTCCAGCAGTATGTTGGCGCGGGATTTTCAGCCCGATCGTATTGAGGCGGCAAAAGATGTCGCTTCGCAATTTATCTCCGGGCGTCCCACCGATAATATCGGTCTGGTTATTTTTGCGGGAGAAAGTTTCACCCTTTGTCCCATGACGACCGATCGTACTGTTCTGCTCAATATGCTGAAAGAGGTGAAGTGCGGTATGATCGACGATCTTACCGGTATCGGTGATGGGCTTGCTACGGCCATCAGCCGTATCAAGGACGGCCCGGCCAAGTCGAAAACGATTATACTTCTTACCGATGGAACAAACAATACCGGAGATATCTCTCCCGAGACGGCAGCCCAGATAGCAAAAACATTCGGTATTCGTGTATATACGATCGGTGTCGGTACCAAAGGTGAGGCTCCTTATCCGGTTATGTCGCCATACGGGATAACCTATCGCAACATGCCTGTCGAAATCGATGAGGTTACGTTGCAGAAAATCGCCGATACGACCGGGGGAAAATATTTTAGGGCAACCAGCAAAGATGTCCTTAAAAATATTTTTTCCGAAATCGATAAACTCGAAAAAACCAAGTTGGTCGTAAAAGAGTTCAGCAATAAGGAAGAGTTGTTTGTTACATGGGGTATAGCTGCGCTTGTATTGCTTCTCATAGAGATGCTTTTGCGGCATACTCTGTTACGGAATATACCATAAACGTCATTGCCATGTTTCGATTTGCAAATCCCGAATATCTTTATCTGCTCCTGCTGTTGCCGGTAGTATGGGTTCTCTATTTTTACGGTGTATGGCGTAATCGCCGCAATATGGCCCGTATGGGGCGTGCCGATGTGTTGGGCGGGTTGATGCAACTCTGCGGAGGTATCGCGATAGAGAGAAACCTTTTGGCGGGGTGCAACTGTTGATGATTGGCGATTTGCAACAGTTGGCGCCTGTCGTGAAAGATAATGAGTGGGAGTTGTTGAGAAAGCATTATGAGACTCCTTATTTCTTTGCAAGTCATGCCTTGAAAGAAACGGCATATATGACGATTGAACTCAAGAAAGTATATCGTCAGAGTGACACGTTCTTCCTTTCCTTATTAAATAAAATCCGGGAGAATAAGGCGGATGATGAGGTGTTGAATGAATTGAACCGTCGTTATCAGCCCGGCTTTCAGCCGCAAAAAGAAGAGGGATATATTCGTCTGACGACGCATAATAATCAGGCACAGAGGGTTAATGATCGCGAACTGGCATCGTTGCCCGGCAAGGCGTATCATTTTAGTGCCGAGATAGAGGGGGATTTTCCTGAATATTCGTATCCTGCGGATAAACTTCTGACAATTAAGGAGGGAGCACAGATTATGTTCCTGAAGAATGATCCATCGTCCGAGAAACGGTATTATAACGGTATGATTGGTGAGGTGGTAGCGGTTAATGAAACGGGTATTGTGGTGCGTGGTAAAGGGGATAGATCCGAATTTCAGTTGTTGCCGGAAGAGTGGGGGAATTATAAGTATGTGTTGAATGAGGAGACGAAGGAGATCACTGAAGTGATAGAGGGGACGTTCCGCCAGTATCCTATTCGTTTGGCGTGGGCTATTACGATACATAAGAGTCAGGGTTTGACGTTTGAACGTGCTATTATTGATGCACGGAATTCCTTTGCACATGGACAAACTTACGTGGCTTTGAGTCGTTGCAAGACGCTGGAGGGTATGGTGTTGGAGTCTCCTTTGCGCAGGGAAGCCATAATAAGTGATGCTACGGTGGATAATTTCACCAAAGCGGTGGAGCAGAATAAGCCGGGCAGCCAGCAGTTGAATGATATGCAAAAGGCGTATTTCTTTGATTTGTTGAGTGATTTGTTTAATTTCTATTCGATCGATCAGGCTTATAAACGGTTGCTTCGTCTTATGGATGAGGATTTGTATAAGCTCTTTCCGAAGCAGTTGGCTGAATATAAGGCGTTGGCTCCCCATGTTAAGGAGAAGATTGTGGAGGTGTCCCAACGTTTCCGCAATCAGTATACCCGGTTGATACATGAGAGTGAGGATTATGCGACGAATGAGGAGTTGCAGGAACGGATTCGTTCCGGTGCCGGATATTTTCATAAGGAGTTGGAACCGGTTCGGGCTTTGTACAATAAGACTAATATGCCTCTTGATAATAAAGAGTTGAGAAAGCTGTTGGCAGAACGTATGCAGGCGCTGGATGATGCGTTGTGGATTAAAGAGTCTTTGTTGGAAGCTGTGTCTGCGAGAGGGAAGTTTGCTATCACGGATTATTTGAAGTTGAAGGCTAAAGTAATGTTGAGTCTTGAAGATGATTCTATGTCCTCCGGTTCTTCGAAGGCTTTGAAGGAGAAGAAAGAACGCAAGGAACGGAAAGAGCGTACGCGCAGTGCTGAAAAGGTAAAGGTGGAAGTTCCTACGGATATTCTGCATCCGGAGCTTTATCGCGCCCTGTCTGAATGGAGAACAGCCAAAACAAGGGAGATGAATGTCCCTGCTTATGTGATTATGCAACAGAAAGCATTGATGGGAATTGTGAATCTGCTACCGGATAGTCCAAGAGCTTTGGAGGCGATACCTTATTTTGGAGCCAAAGGAGTAGAGAAATACGGGCTTGAAATTCTGGGTATTATCCGCAAGTATATGGCGGAGAATCAATTGGAGAGGCCGGAGATCACAGATATGTTAATCTCCTCCGGTAATAGCGATGATATGGCAAGGCAACGAAAGACGAAGCAGCAGAAAGAGGCAGAGAAACAGGAGAAAGAGGCGGAGAAGGAGAAAAAGAAGGAGGCGAAGAAAGATACGAAGTTGGTTAGCTATGAAATGTGCCGTCAGGGAATGAATATAGATGAAATAGCCAAGGCTCGTGATTTGGTATCCGGAACCATTGCCGGACATCTGGAGCATTATGTCCGTTCGGGAAAGATCAAAGTGGAGCAGGTGGTGAAAGCTGAAAATATAGCGAAGATTCGCAAGTATTTGGATGAACATGAATACATGGGAATATTCGCTATAAAGGTAGCATTAGGAGACGATGTCTCCTATGCTGATATCAAGTTTGTATTGGCTGTTTCCGGGCATTAATAAATAAAGTTATTATCCCGGACAGGGTTAAAGATTACAGAAGAAAGAAACGAAAACGGGAACGCTGATGTCAATCAGAATACCGTGCAGGATGGCGATGGGAATCATTTCTTTTCCTGAATATCTGGTGATGGAAGGCAGCAGTACATCCATCGAATTGACTCCTGCTGCTGAAATAGGAGCAAGTTTCCCGAAATACTTCTTGATGATCGGAGTACCAAGAAGTGCCATCATCTCACGGAAAATATTAGTCAGCAGGGCAATGGTTCCCAGTTCCGTAGCCAGTTGCAGTCCGATGGAGGGTTCTTTGAACTGCGTGATAAGGATGGAAGAAAGTGAATAGTAGGCAAATCCACTTCCCACTGCCATACAGTCGAACACGCTCCATTGACGCAATAGCAAACTTGCCAGGGCGGAGAATAACAGCGTACCGATAATCGTTCCCAATGGAATCAGCAACATTTTAGGGTGCAAATGTGAAACAATGGCTTTCAGGTTCTTATTGGAACCGATGCTGATTCCCACTTGTAGCATTAATGCATAAAGTATATACATGGAAACTGTGTGCGTATCGAACTCGAACTTATTGAAAGCTCCCATGATACAGCCTACAAAAAAGAATACTATAACGATCAGACTTCCTTTCATTGTTCACCTCCTTTCCTGAAAAATAATTGTAGTACCAAACGGGCAGCAATCAGGCTTCCCAATACACCGGACACAGCAAGAACGATGGCTTGCCATCCGAACTTACCAAGATTGTTCACAATCAGACTATTAGAACCGATAGATACACCGAGAATAAAGAGCAACAGGAATATTGTAAGAGAAATTGTCTTTTCTGTCTTCTGCAGAATACTCCAGTTACGCAATACATAGCCGATGCCGATTCCTAAAAACATGGTAGATATAATAGAGAACATAATTGTATATATTTGGGGTTAGGTTAAACTGATGATTGACAACACACAAAGGAATTTTCAAAGAAGATGTTACATCTACTTGAAAATCAGAAAGAAATACTGCTGTGACTAACAAAACAAGTCAGCAGGTAGTTCCTGTAAAGAAATAGTTGGGAAATTTAGATGAATCCACTGAACCAATGCACATGCACGCAACAGGACTTACAGAAAATTGGTATTCCTGCAAGAAAAAGAGTAGCGTTATGTAATTGTAATGTTTGATTCATCATTGGTCTTTTTTGAATTTGGTGCAAAGATAGTTCTTTATTGCATATTTTCAAAATAAATATGCAATAAATGAAGAGAAAGAGAGAAAGGAATATCCTGAACGAGATAGATGGTTGTAAAAAGTTGGTTATGTGCTCTTTCCCTTATAGATTATCCCAGTTCGTAAGAATCTCTTTTAACTTTTTGGGCCTGTATCCAAGCATTGTCCGGGCTTTATCAATACTCATGCCACTGAAGCGGGGACGGGGAGTGCTTTCATTCATTTCTTCTGTGGTGGCAGGATGGATAAGAGAACGGTCGAGTTTCATATAATCTGCTATCTGATAGGCAATCTCTGCAATGGTCATACATTCATCTCCACAGATGTGGAAGATGCCATTCGCCGTATGTTCTATTAAACGTAGCACTCCATCCGAAACGTCTCCAACATAGGTTGGTGTCCGCCATTGATCGGACACGACACGTATTTCTTGTCCGGCTTTCAAACGGTTCATTACCAGCTGCACAATATTACCGTGTTGTCCCGGCAGTGCCTTGCCATAA
>ENA-ORNR01002592-ORNR01002592.1-human-gut-metagenome-genome-assembly--contig:-NODE-2592-length-14530-cov-2.356477_pt1 | contig 14530 bp, 4 predicted proteins | sample MGYA00242114_ERZ509020 | MGnify/ENA primary metagenome ERZ509020 (study PRJEB26280, sample SAMEA2338758) | human gut metagenome | biome: human gut; feature: human-associated habitat; material: faeces...
TCCGGTAGTTCTCCTTCCATAATGTCAGTTCTTTTATAGAAAACAAAATTATATGCTTTATCCCATTCAAGTAACAAAGCATTTCCATTGCCTCCTTCATACACTTTACTTCCTTTTATTAAAGGACAACCCTGTTTTTTTTAGCCATTCCCTTTTTATTATTGCTGTAAAATCATCAAGTGCGGGAATATTGGCGTTCTTACTATAATCAGTTATTCCGTCATATACTAAACCATTTTCATATTCAGGAAGAACTTCGATAGTTACATTACATGATTCAGGTGCAGTACCAGTAAATATGAATCCTATCCAATCACTATTGCTTGTTAAACTTCCATCACTTGCAAAAGATTTAGGAATGATATAAATACCATCATTATTTATTTCAAAACCTTTAACAGTAGTATCAGAAGAAGATTCAAGATATGAATAATGTAATCCAAAGTTTTCTCCGAGTCCAGTAACTTTTATCTTGTAAGAAGGATAATCTATATTTCTTGATGTTAATTTTCCATCTAACTTTATATGACTATAAAGCAATCCATAACTGGTATCGAATTTAGTAACATTGATAATATTATGACTACTGGTAAGTATAAAGTTACCATCGTTAGGAACTAGATTTGCATAAGTCTTATTAGTACCAAACACAACAGGATAACCATTATAACCAGACATACCTTCGTAAGCCAAGTTATTATTAGTCAAATCATAATCACCTACTGCTACGCCTCTTTGCTGAATAGTTGCTTTATCTCCATCGAGATTAGTTTTACCATAAGCATCCCAGTAATAAGGAGGTAACTCTACCTTAGCTTCAATACCTACATACTCATTCAGCTCTTTAATCTTATCGTCTGTTGAGATGTTATCGAAGAGTATGAAGTCGTAGAGAGCCATTTGAGCATAACTATTTCTAGCGAATGAAGTGCCAATGCAAGGAGAATATTGTTTTACATCATCTCTATTATTAGTCACAGTTATATTATGAGTTATACCTATTAAATCATTTGCGGTAATATTTTCATTAAGTATTCCATCAATATAAGTTTTACCACGTTGATTCGAATAATTGTATGCTATAAAGTCTTTGGTTGAAACAATACCTAAATATTGTGTCCAATTATTTCTTTGGTCATATAGATAGCAATCAGACTTTCGAGAATTTACCTTCATTAACACCTGTTTACCTCCACTAGACAAAGTTGGAATGGTAACAAAGTCGTCTACACCATCAAGACAGTATGCTCCTTCGTATTCACCGATTTGTTCAATAGTAAGTCCTATCCAATCTTTCGCAGGAGTAGAGACAGTACTTATAAAGAAATCTACCTCACTATCTGCAATAGTTGCAGGTAGAGTATAAATACCATCTTTTCTTATAAACAATGATGAAAATTGAGTGTCTTCTTCTGTTATCTTATATCTATAAGACATCCATCCACCATTAGGTATGTTACTTATCTTTACTTTAAAGCTATCTTTAGCTAATCTATTCCATAAGAAATAACCACCATTTGTTATAGCTTTCTCATTAGTAAGAATATACTTACTATCAGTAACAATAGAATAACTACTACCACTTGTCTTCCAACTAGTAAAATCTTGTTTATAACCATTCGCCCCACTCATTCCTGCATAAGCAGAATTATTTATCTTACCATGATTACCATGACCGGATATATCGGGGATATAACCTAGTATCTTGTAGCTAGAGTTAGGAATACGTAGTAGTCTAGGAGATAAGATTACTTTTGGTTCATTGTTGTCAAATATATAAGCACTTTTAGCCTTAAATACCATTGTTTTTTCAACAATAGCTTTAGAACTAGTTACTTGATTGCCATTCAATAATAATCCAAATATATTATATATATTAGGAAGTAGATTAGAATCAGCGGCAGAACCTATTCTAGTAATACTGGAACCTACTTTTATTTTGTCTCCCCAAGATACTTCATTACCATTCTCATCCTTGAATCTCAATAGAACTGGATACGGCTGAACAATGTCCTCAAACCTGATGTACTCGTCAATAGTGATGTTTATCTTTTGAGGAGATTTACCATCCAATAATCGACCACATATAGTATAAACATTATCACCAGTCTCTTCTTTATAAAAAGACACATCAGCTAAAGAATTACTAGATACATTCGTAACTTCAAGTAGAAGGTTTAATTTAATTTGAATAGCTACTGATTTACCAACTGTTACATAATCTCCAATAGATATTTCTTGCCAATTATCAGGTTTGATAATAGCAGTATAAACTATTTCATAGTCATTATTAGCTTTTATAACAGGTCTGAACTCCACCATATCCGGATACAGCGTACCCAGCTTGTGCTTCTTCAACTGGCGCTCTATCAAGAACTCGGACATACTATATGGGAAGAGCATTAAAGACCAAAGACATATAGCAGAATATTGTACTCCATTACCAAATTTACCTAATGTAATACCACCCCCTGTGGAGATTGCATTTCCCTTAGGTATAACATATCCCATATATGAATAAGTAGACTGATATACTATCTTTTTATTTATATCTAGTGGAATATCAGTAGTACGTGATGCACCATAACTAAATGATATAGCATTAGAACCAGTATTCCAATGTTCTACTATAAATGGAGTTTGATCTTCAACTATATTAGAACTTATTAAAGGCACTTGATTATTAATAAGATTATTATATGCTCTATTCATAATCAAAGTATAATCCTTCAATCCCAAGTCTCCTACAAACTGCCCGAAGTCATTTACTCCGTCAAGTAATAATCCTCCTTTATAACTAGGAATAAATGTAACAGTTATTTCTCCTGCATATCTAAGATTAACATAAGATACAGCATTAGTTGGTTTTATACCTTCGGGATATTCAAATTGGTCTAATCCACATATGATAACTTGAGTAGGAGTATTAGCCTGTACTGGATATTCTTTTCTTATATTTTCTCTATTTCCTTCACTATTGGTAAAAACTGTTGAATTAACCCAATAACAATCTTTATCAGTAACAATAGTTACTTGATATGAAGTATTATCTCTTACAATAGATTGTACTGTCCAATAATAACCTAAGGTATTAGACTTTATTTTGTAACTAAACTCATTATAAATAGTAAGTTCTTGTCTAGCTTCATCAGGTATGATGTTATAATCCTTAATAGTTTCAAAAGGTTTAGCTGCAATACCGCTACCACCTTTCCAAGCTAGATTGTTCAACTGAATATCCCTACCATTACCGGAAAAGTCAATCAGCTTATCGCCAAACTCTGCGTGGTTCTCGTTGGTGATTCCCTGCTTGATGGTATTACACAGTATATCAGGTTTAAGAGTTCTATCCAAGTTGAAGTAGGCGATTACTTGGTTGATTTCATCGGTAGTCAGTACCTTGTTGGCGATGATTGTCCAGTACCAAGCAACAGAAGAAAGTTCTACAGCTAAACCATTAATATCAATCCAACCTTGTACTAAGTATTTCGCACTTATATTTTCAACCTGAGTTGTAAGTGATACACTATAATCTTGTTTATCACCTAGTATATCATTAATTATTGAGCATTTCAGACTACTATTAAAGCTATATCCATAAATTCCAGTCTTATCAATTGCAGATACCTCCACTTTATTATAACTTCCAGTAGTACTTGGCTGATTTCTGATAGTATTAGTGTAATTATTAACATTAGGAGTACTTAACTGTCCAATCATACTAACGACAGTTATCTCGTCAGTAATACCCATCTCCTGTACGGTCTTGGTGGAAGTAATCAAGTCGTCAACTCCGTCAGTGACGAATGCTCCTTCGAAAGAGGGGATCTGACTTAAATATATTTCTCCTACTCCGCTAGCAGTAAATCCTATACTATCATTAAATTCACTAGGTAATTTTGATATATAGGATTTAGGTAAATCATATATTCCACTTGTATTTAAGTATTTTCTCTTTAGAGTACCTGTATTATCAATATATTTATATACTACTTGTACTCCCTCAGTTAATTTAATTTCTACTTTATAGTCATTTATATCATCATTTTCATTAGATGGAAATTTTTTCAGTAATGCTTTTTCTCCAGAGCCATCAGTAGTAGCTAAAATACTATTAGGTAATATTCTAGATACATATATAAGATTTCCACTTCTATATTCAGTAAAATCTACTTCGTACTTTCCAAACCCACTATTCAGCTTGAAAGCTGCGTTGCTGATTACAAAATCTCCACCTCTATCTTTTATTTTATTCTTGATAATGTTACGGTCAGTACTATCATTTGATTTACCATAGGCTGACCATACCCCTACAAGAGCGTCTTTAAGTTCAGGCGGGAAATATATCCCACCTGTAACTCTAGACTTAAATCCTATGGCATTGGCGTTACCAATACCAGTTATATTAGTACCCATATTGTAATGTATCAGCAACAGCGTTATTAACTTGTTTAACTAACTCAACATTCCAACCGGAATAAATAGTTGTAGTAATAGGTTCTTCCATACCTGCAAGAACTACTTCTACTTGTATTGGGTCTTCGGTTATATTCTTTAATAGGAAAGGTTCTTTACCACCCATTCCATTAGGAATAGAAAACTCTGCAACAGCAGCAACGTTACCCATTATAGAAACTATTAGCTGCATTAGCTCTGTTATAAATACGATTATCCATGATAATTACTTTTAAATGATTATTAATTGGTCTTTGTAACATTCCCCCGTAAAGAGATGTGATTACTGTTAATACTCACTCCTTTATGGGGGACGCTACAAGAAACTAAATTTTGTTTAATTATACAATACTATTATCAACTTTTTGTTATACCATACCTGTATCCCATCCACTAGGAACATTATTACCATTAGTAAGATTAGCCTTACGCATAGCATAGAATACGTTCGCTCTATTAACAGAGGATAGACTATTTAGCCAATTCCAAAATTCAGGAACACTACCAGTAGTAGAAGTCGCATTATAGAACACACCAGTAACATTAGTAAGTTGTTTATGTTTATTAGCATTAAACAATGTAGAACTAATCTTCTTAGGACTTCTACCTGACCAGTCTCCTTGGCTTTGCCCACTAGCAAAAGCATAACTAATATTCCTTAGATTAACATTCTTAGCGAATATGTTATCGTCTACTTGTTGTGCTTGACTAGCAGTTGATTCAAATTGTGCGGCTAAGAACAAACAAGATATATCCTGTAAGTTAATACAATCAATTACAAATTCAACAGGCACAATAACATCGGCAGGAATTACACAGAGATAGAACATATAAGATATATTAGTTAATTTAGTTAATCCTGCGAACATTTGCTTAGAGAACATTTCACCAATATCTCCTGTGGAATTATTCCATTTATATGGAAGAATTAAAGAACAACGATGGAATGTCATTGATAAATCAGTAACATTACTAACTGGTTTAAATAAGTTAGTTGGAATACGACCACGAATACCATAGTTAAAGTAACCATATGTTGGGTCTCCACTAAGTCTACCACTACCACTAAACACACCGTTAATAACCATATTAGTTCCATTAGTACAATAATAGAATAAGTCAGGCGAACATAAGTAATTTAATACTTTTCTATTAGCATGAACAGAACTAGGTGGAGCAATTGAAGCAGCAGTATCTTTAAATACATCAGGTATAGTAGGAGAACAATTTATTGTTCCATTTGAAACAGCTGTATAAAGACTACTATTTAATATAATATCTTCAAGTCCACTAAGTCCATCGTAGGCATATTCATTCCAAGCATATTCATATTTATCATAATCTTTATTTAAGATTACTCTATGAATATCTCTATTATAGTTAATCATTGTCTGCTCTTCATCAAGATATTCTCTAGGGTCATAATTAGGATTAAGAATATACTTAACTGGATTATATTTTTCATTAGGTACTATAATATCTCCATAATTATTTGGAGTAAGATTACCATAATTCATAGTATAAGCCTGTGCTTCTGTACTTTGGAATCTCTCTAAACAATAAGACATATTAACTATTGTCTTTCTAGGAAGAGTTCTCTGTTTATTATAAGTGATTTCAGTAGGCATTGGTGCTTGTTCATCAGGAATCCATTCTCCATGTTCATCAATTCCATAGTTCTCATTTATACTATTAGTAGAAGCATCGGTCTCATTCCAACCTTTCCAACTATAATTATTAGTAGCTTCCATATAGAATAGTCCATAAGGAACAGAACCTTTCTTAACGTAAGTATTCTCTGTTTCAGAGAAACATCTATAAGCATTAACTATCTTACAATTAGAGAACCCTTTACCAGTAAGACTATACTTACAATTCTTCATATCAAAATATAAGTTTGCTATGTTAGTAAGATTATAATTAGTCTTAAATGAATTAAGAGGAAGTTCAACAACAGTATTTACAGGAAGAACAAGATTAGCAAAGAATCCTGGTATTTCAACAATAGCATTACAACCAGTAAATACATCATAAGGGAATGCTTCTTCTCCTTCTTTAACGAATTGTTTAGTGAATCCTTGAAAACTTCCTAAAGTACTTTCATTAATAGCTTGTTGTCCAGTTATATATTTTAATGAGTTTCTTAATCTACTGAACATTGAGTTGTGGATTGGGAAAATAACATTAGAACCTGAACCTAAACTAAACGAATCATAGATACCATACAAAGCTGTCGGGAATCTTACTTGTGTCTTATTCTTAACAGTACCACCAAATATATTATATAAAGAACCAGTAGAATTAACAAGTCCTTTAAATGAACTTTGAATATATTTAAGTTTAGTATTCTTATAGAATAAAGGACAATACTTTACTCCATCTTCTACATCTTCATCTGTTATTTGATTAAAGTATATATTAGAATTATTAAACATAGTATTTAAATATTCTAAATCAGGAAGATTAGAAAGAAGTGTTCCACAATCAGCACTAACAAGATGCTCATCAATAGTACTATCACTAGGACAATTATTAATATTATCTACAAACTTAATAGTTCCAGCACTAAAACTACTTAGTCTTTTAAGTTTAGAAGGAACATTTCCTTTAAACTTAGCTAAGAAAGCAGGACTTGTATATCTAGTACCACCGAAATAAAATATACTATTCATAGCTTGTAAATCAACAAGAGGACTAAATAATCCATTATGTTCAGTAGAGCCATAATCATAAGTACTAGTTAATATTTTAAAGTCTTGTGCCTGTAATCCCCAAAATAGTGAATTCATTGTAACTACTTTAGTACAATGATTAAACATGTCTCTATTAGGACTATCTAATAAATCCCATTTAACATTCTTAGCACTAGCAAAACAACTATCAAGAGTAGTAACATTATCACATTTATACAAGAAGTAATAAACATCATATATACTACAATTGGTAGCAGTAAACATACTAGTACAATTAGTAGTACCAATAGTAAAATTAGTTCCTAAATCAGTATTATTATCCCAAGCAGCCTTCCCTTCTTCTGTACTAGTATCTGAACCAAACCATTCTCCCATATAATCAGGAGTAATACCTTCTACTTTTTCTTTAGGCTCATGAATGTAAAAATTACCACATTGAGCAAATATAGAAGTACCATTAAGTTTAATATGTCCGAACACTCTTTTAAGATTAGAACAACCAACAAAGAAACTACCACCTACATTGAAAGGAGTATTTCTATTATTATCAAACTTAAAGTAATGCACACCTTTAGCATTTTGAACTGATAGACTAGTAAGATTAAGTTTACTAATATCGAATATCTTATTTTCTTTATAAGTAGGAATAGCAGCATTACCATATTGGATTGCTGATACCTGACTATTAGAAATATTAAGTGTTCTAAGATTAGGTAAACTTGAAGCTACTTGAATATCATTAGGTGTATTAGTACTAGATACATTTAATTCTTTAATATTAGGAACACCTACTATATAAACAGTTAATGATTCATTAGTACATTGAGATACATTAATGATTTCAACATTATTACAATTGGATACATTAAATGTAGTTAAGTTAACGTTGTTAGTACAAATTATAGACTTTAAGTTAGGACACGAAGTAATTCTTATAGTATGTAAGTCTCCTAGATTACTAAGGTTTAATTCAGTAATCTTATCACAAGAATCAATAGTAACAGTTTTCAACCGTTTACAACCAGAGAAATCTAATCTATCCAAGAACGGTTGATTAACTAAACTAATACCTTCAACAGCTGAATTAGTAATATTCAGTAATGCAAGAGAAGCATTAGGCAAAGATATAGAAGTTACAATAGAACTAGATATATTCAAATCTTTCAACTTGGTATACTTTTCTATATTAACCGTAAATGTACCTTGTCCAATGTTACCGCTCCAAAACTTAGTATTACTTAAATCAATATGTCTTACGTCAGAATAGCCTTCATCATTAACGAATACTGTTTCAAATGGAATAGGAGAATCACTAAGAGTATCAACAGAAGACAAGTCTAACTTAGAGAAACTAGGAAGTTTCATAGTAGACATAAATCGTTGGAATCTCATTCCGCCTAATCCTTCAATATCATTAATTTGAGGAGTATTATTAATAGTAATTTGTGTATTGAAAGAACTGATAGGAGATAATCTAATTTCAGTAGGTTTACCTTCTTCTAAGAAATATCTAGTATCAGTAGTATTACCAATATTAACCACAAATATTGCAGGACAATTAGACGTAATAATGAGTTTAGGATTAGTAGCTTCTGCACCACCTGCGGAAAATGTACCCTTATTATTATAAGGTTGAATATTAGCAGCATTGCTATACTTAAATACTCCGTCAAAGAACCAAACTCTCTTCTTCATCCAATCTCGAACATACTCAACACGAGTACCATGTAGAAATTCAATATTAGCATAAGAAGGTTGTCCACCTGATTCACCAACATAAGCAGTAAGATACTTAACATTATAATCATAATTAAACAGAAGCTCTCCACAATCTTTAGTTTGAGCTGCAAAGTAATTATCTATATAATCATTAATATCTTTACAAATAGTAGCATTGTTTCTCCATAAGTCCCAAAGAGTTTCAAGAGAACTATCGAATACTCCAGTATTAGCAAAGATAGTATCTCTTAATACATCCCACATACGAGAACTATAAGTATCATATCCACCGTCGGCAGCGTTTTTAGTAATAACTAATGAGTTAACATTATTATTATCATTATTACTAAATGTATCTAACCAAGCAGTTTTAGCAACAGATTCAAGAGCTACATTATCAAGACCATTACCAGTATCCATATCATAGAATCTGATAAACCACTTATTAGCCCCACCAACATCATAACAGACTAAAGTTAAGTTCTTACCTAATGAATCAACAAGCCCATACTTTACACACGTTAATAAGTAAGAGTAAGCATTCTTAATTGAGAACTTAGTATCAAGTTCAGCAGCAAGAGTAGACCAACTAGATTGTGCAGGATATTCGCCAGAAGTTTCTTTATAACCACCGGAAGTTTCATCCCAAATATATTTCTTAACTGTTGATGAAGTCATTTGAGCAAAGATAGAGAATAACTCTTGTAATGCTCTCCAAACATTATCGTCAGTAACAGGTGCACTAGGCTCTAGCCAATTACCACCATTATATTTAAATTCACCTACATGTTTGATAATAGATAAATCATCTTGCATAAACAATGCTAATGGTAGTGTCTTTTCTCCATCTACAATAACATTCGCATTTTCTCCAAACTCATAAGAATAAACTTTTCTTTGGTCTACGTTTCCGAATAGTTCATCTTGTGCATAAGTATGATAAGAAGTAACAAAAGCAGGAAGTTTATTATCAACATACTCACCTGCTGTATTCTTTATCTTAGTAGTAAAGTCTTTCATAAATCGGAATCCCATATTATAATAAGCTCCACGACCTAAGTTAAAACTATATATACCAAGCATAGTTTGAGTTTCTTCCCCATCAAACTGAATAAGAAGAATAATAGGAAAACCTTCAAGCGTTTGTTTGATAGTAACTTTATCTTTTACAGTTCTATCACGAGTATCTACTGGACGATGAGATTCAAGTTGTTCCATAGGCGGAGTTTTCTCAAATAAGAAATCCGAGTTATCATTAATCCATTTACCAATAGAAGCATTATTAGCATGAGCACTGTCAACAACGTCAGCTTTAAGCGTAAATTGTCTTTCAGGAAACCATGTCTCTCTAGGTTGGAATAGTTCGTAATCAAGATTACCACCATCATCATCTTTAAGCATTTTATCAAATCTTATCTCTAAGTTCTTAATAAGATTATTCAAAGTAGAAGTACCTTGCTTAGAAATAGAAACATCAGTAGTATATTCAGAACTAGACTTTCCCGAAGTTGGACTAAAGTAACTCATAGTACAACCACTATACCAATTATTATTCTGACCTCCAATCTCTTCAAATATAGTACGAGTAAAACCAGTATTAGCACAATTAATCAACATTATATCGACTGGTAATACTCTAGTAGTATCAGAGATAAGACTATTGAAATTGACACTTGCATAAGTTTGGTTAATATCGTCCCATAGAGTAGAATGAGGTTCTGAATCAGAAGTGGAGAAGAAGTTCTTTAACTTCATTCTATTGTATCCGGTAAAGTCTACACTACCATCAGATAAAAGAGTTGCTCTAGCTTTAGAGTTCATTGCATTAATAACAATTTCTTTATCATTAGCAGGAACACGGAACAACTTAATATCATAGAAGTTAACATCAGCAAAGTTTTGAATCTGTCCTGAATTACTAATATCGCAACCAAGATATATCTTAGAATTAGTCTTCCAAGTAAAGTCAGTCTTTATTTCACGAGCAGTATTAAGTATACCATTGATAAAGATACCGACAATCATCTTTCCTTGATTCTTATTAACTATAAAATCAACAGTATTAATAACGTTCTGTTGTATCTTACAACTAATAGTTTCTTTAATATTACCATCTGTATAAGACCAAGTAATATCTTCAAGACCTACTTTAATACCTTCGGAGAATTGTTCGTCACTATTGTAATCCCCTATAAAGAAGATTGTTCTATTTGAGAACGGATGAATATCTGACTTAAACGTACATGATATACCAAAGCCTTGTCTCGACCAATTATTAAGAGTTGTTATATCATCTTTAAATGGTTGTACATCAATAACACCATAGGCTTCTCCTGATATACGTAACATAGATTGTCCATTCTTTGTTAAGAAGCCTGAAAGAACACCATTAGTATTATATACATTTAGTTCAGTTGTAGCACCACTAGGTTCAATAGCACCAGGAACTGTGAATGAAGGTTCATTACTAGTCCAAACTTTAGTAGTAGATACTTGAGGGAAACTTTCTTGGCGAATATGCCAACTAGCATATCTACTGTTATTAGGATTTTGGTCAGCAATAAGTGCTTGAGAACTAGATACAACTTCACAAGCTAAAACAGTATCGGTAATAGGGTCGCCCTTTTCAGACCAACAACGAAGTGTAATATTCCAATTACCAATAACATCTCCTTCTATTGGAATAGCGTAACTAAACACTTGTTGTTTACCGCGCTGAACATATTGATTATCATTATAGTTTCCTTCATCGAAGTAACCTATATCTTTAGTAATACCATTATGTTCGATTCTAATTGCATAATAAATAAGACTAACTCCTGCAAGATATGGAGTAAATGCAAAAGAAATATTACCGCTTTGAGAGAACTTAGTTCTTTCAACTCCTGCATCTACTTCTGCTTTACTAGTAATACCTTCTACTAGAACAACAAGATTAGCACCATCTTCCACAACTACACGATTCGTTACTTTATCAGATTGAACAGTAGCTTCATTCATTGAAGTAAATGCTTGTGCTTGTATAGTATAAGAACTACCTGCTATAATATTACCTAGTTCCCATAAGTTAACATTAACTTGTTTAGGAGCAGTAGAGGTTGTCTTACCTAATTCAATAGTTTTAGTAGCACCATTAGTCACATTTGTGACAACAAGGTTAACATTTGAACCAATAATCTTACTAGTAATACTATAAGTAAAGAAGTAGTCAAGACCAACAGTAGCAGTATTACCTGATACAGTACTAGTAAGTTTAATACTAGTTTCTACTATATTAAGCAAATAAGATTCAGCAGAGAATCCGTCTGTATCACTAGCTGTGATTACAACAGAGTGATTACTGTTAGCAGAGAATTTATCTAGTTGCGGAATAGTAAGAACTCCAGGAGTATTAGTCCAACTTTCTTTTCCTTCGATAATATTATTACCATCAAGAGTAACAGTAATAAAATATCTCTTATTATTCTTACTAGAAGTAATAAGATACTCTAACTTAATATTAGTAGTAACAGTAGAATAAAGATAATTAATATTACCTTCTTTTACTATATTACCATTAGTAAGAGTAACCTTATCACCAGTAGTTCCACCACCGCCACCGCTTCCGCCACCACCGTGTTCGGCAAGCCAAGCAATATATCCACCTTGCTTCTTTAGTTCTTGTTCATGACGAACAAGAACGTCATTAAGACTTTCGCCAGTTACTCCTTCTTCTGCTACTTCAGGGTCGATAAGACGAGGGTCTTCAACAATAATACCGGTAGCTTTTCCAGAAGAACTTATATCCCAATTACCAGTTTTAGGATTATACCTTTTAATATTATCTGCCATAATTAACCAATATTATAAGTTGGAAATTTCACATTAATTATATCATTACCATTATTAGTTTCTCCATTACCACCAACAACTCCATAAGTTGGATTCAACCCTTGAAGATTAACATTGTACTTACCGGAGTTATTAAATATATTAGATAACTTCTTAACAGTAACTTGTAAATTAGGGTAATAATGTAAATCATCTACCTTACCTGGCTTTAAGAAATACTTAATATAGAAAGGATAACGTTGACCTGCATTAACTTTAGCCGTAACATCGTCTCTACTATTAATAGTAATACTAGCAGGAAAGAAATACCTTAACCACGGAATATTAGGACTAGGAAGTTCTTTATTACTAGTATGTTTATATCCACTAGCCTGACACATAAGATATACAGGAGCAGTTATTTCTTCTACTAATTGAAATGTACACAAGTGTTTCAACATATCAAAGTTAGTATTATTTTCCCAAGATTTAGGGAAAGATTGCCCTTTTAACGCACCTTCGGCAGTTTCCGTATATAATTCATCAGAATTAAAATCCTTCTTTAAAACGTCCGCAGTGACCTGTATGATAGGCTTCATAGAGCTGTTTTCGTTCTCTAAAATCGGATAACTGCAACTGTAAGTATGTTTGTGTCCGCCAAGACATAAACGGTAATTGTGGGTCTGTAAGAACTTTGAGAACCAATAAGCGTTAGCTTTAGTTGTATTGAAATTCAATCTACTACCACTTCTCTCAACACTAGTGTTTTCTTCATTATTCCAATAAAATGAATTAATAAGATTTTGAGTAATAATAGTAAAAGGCATTTCATGGCAATAAGCTATCTTAGCTTTAGCATTAGTTGCATTAGCATCATCTCTTTCACACCATTGTCTTATTAAGTCATACATTATACCAGTAGTGGTAAGTCCGTAAACGTCTCTTTCAGTATTAGAACTTATCTCACTATTAACACATAAGAAATGGGTATGACCAACATCAAAAGAATATAATGATTCGACAAATATCTCTTTATCTTCAACAGTAAATACTGGCGGATTATTTTCATCCATTTCGTAACAATAGAAGAATCTAATATTAGTAGCATTAATCTTAGAATTATCGCCACCATCACCAAGAACATATACATTAGCCGGAGTTAAATCATTGTTACCAACAGTTACCATTTCAGCAATATCGTATAGTGGTTCTCTTCCTGCTTCATAATCTAACCATTCATTAATACGATTACCATTCTGTGTCATATCGCCAGTATTAATCATAAAGTAACACACAGATATGTTACTGGTTTCATATCTATTAAAGTCCTTCTTTATTTGATTGGCAGTTATTCTCCATACATTATATTCATCCCAATTAAAGCCTTGTTGGTCGGAAGTCTGAACAAAGTTAAGAACTTCGCTCCCTGCATTTTCACTCATAACTATAAATCTACGAATATCGCTCTTATAAGTTTCATCTCTACCTACATAATATTCGTAATAAATATTCTTATCCCTTGTATGAGTATCATATTGTTCTCCTAAATGAGTAAGTATTACTTTATGAGTAGTAAAAGGAGTACCATCAGTAGTTATTGCACGAATACGATTATAATATTTACGAACATCAGTCTCATTTTTAAATGATTCTACTTTAGTCCAATTAGTATAACTACCGTCACTTCTATATGCACGATACCATAAATACTCATCATAGTAACCTACTGACACTCAATTGAAACACCTACTAGCATCATCATTAGGTTCATTAGATTCATTAAAAGTATAACAAGCCTTTCTACCTAAAGTCATAGTAACCTTATTAGGTTTAGTATGGTCTAGTAAAGTCTT
>ENA-ORNR01002603-ORNR01002603.1-human-gut-metagenome-genome-assembly--contig:-NODE-2603-length-14496-cov-3.200332_pt1 | contig 14496 bp, 10 predicted proteins | sample MGYA00242114_ERZ509020 | MGnify/ENA primary metagenome ERZ509020 (study PRJEB26280, sample SAMEA2338758) | human gut metagenome | biome: human gut; feature: human-associated habitat; material: faeces...
GTGAAATCATTTTTAGCATTTAATCAAAATGCTGTTAGCAATTTTTTGTATTTGTTGAGTAGTAATGGATTTTCCTTTTTATTGGTGTTTGGAGTCCTTGGAACCATATTATTGCTGCTCAAAGAAGAATATGACATTGCTGCCAGAGATGAACATGGAGTGATTTGAAAGGAGGCACGTTATGCGTAACGATAACGAAATCGTATATCGCCAAAACATGACGAGAAATGAAGCAGTGCATATCTTGAAAGCAATTGCTTTCCCGATAGCAGTGTTTTGTCTTGGATTATTTACGATCAACATGTTTGGTGAGTTCGGAAAAAAATTGATTTGTCCATTATCGGGCGCTATGTGGGATGTTGGTGTTTTAGTCGCGCTTTTAATGCCTAGTCAGAGAAAGGATGCTCTAAACCACATGTTAATTGTATGCGCGACATATTATGGCACGTTGATTACGGTTCACGCAGTATTAAGCGTTGTGTCTGGAGTCTCATCGGAAATGATAGCAGCATCTTTCGAACAAGCCATTCCGACATCAACAGGAAATGCTATTCCTGGGTATTTACAGACGATGATGTGGTTTACTGGCGTTTTAGTTCCTCTTGGCGAGATTGGATATCAACTGAAACGATTATTTCAGTTTAAAAAGCAACAGACATTGGCAAAAACCTTTGCACAAAAGCGTGGCCTTCGAAATGGAGGGCGAAGCAACAGCAATATTTTATAAAATGAGAAATGAGGTGAAAATGTGCTTTCACTATTCCAAATCAAGCAAATATTACATCCGGTTACAGAGACTCTTCCGACAGATGACTTTCGCATTCTGGATTCGTGGGCTGAATATGATGAAAACTCCTCGAAAGATCCAGAAAAACGCAATCTGCAATATCTGTGTTATGAGATGGAAGTTATGAATCCATCTACTGGCGAACGTATCCATTGCTATAAGGCTATAAAAATGGCACGAGTAATCCGGCTGCCGGCGGATGCCAAACAGTCAACAGCACTAATGGATATGCAGGAACAAGTATTAACTGCAGTCAATCAGCAGAATGCCAACTTAATTACAATTATCGCCAATGTACTAAAACCAGTAGCGGTTGGATTGCTATACATCTATGGAATTCAAGGTGTAGCGTCTACGATCAACAAAGCAAAAGAAAAGGCAAAACACGGATTCCTTGGCTTTGTCGGATCAATGCAGGGAACTTTTCGGGTATTAGAGATGCGATGTGCAAATGCCGAAGAAACCGAATGGTTGAGGGAAAAGATGTACAATATGGATTACCTCACCGTAGTCCGCGGTATTCCCAAAGCAAATAAAGCTGGGGAGGATGCCGGAAATAAAGGAATGGGCGGATCTAATGTAAACCCAGATTCACAAGGTACCTTGGAAGAAATTATTACAGGTATGGCAGATTATGAGTACGTTCTGGAAATCCTTTCAACTCCTGTACATACAGATACATTGATGAGCTGGCAGCGCCAATCTCAGGTTGAAATGACAGATTGGTATGGACAACTGCAGGGAACGAAATCCTTAAGCCTAAATTTGTCAATCCCGATGATGTATATGGCTAATGCATCCCAAAGTCAGGGATGGAGCAAAGCATATACGGATGCCAATACAGTAAGTTATGCACGAGGAGAGTCTTTTACGACATCCCAAGGACAGTCTGTGGGACAGTCATTATCTCAGACTTATGGACAATCTATGGGGCAGAGTCAGGGACAGTCTATTTCTAATTCCTACTCTCAAGGAGTATCACATACACAGGGGGTAAGCTTTGGTCAGACCTTTGGTCACTCAATTGGGCAGAGCAGCGGATTTTCCATAAATCAGTCGCACGGAACTTCTTCCGGAGTATCTTTTGGGCAGAGCCAAGGGGTTTCAAATGGGTCCTCCTTTGGACAGAGTCAAGGGTCATCGAGTGGAACCTCCTTTGGGCAGAGTCATGGAACTTCAAGCGGAACTTCTTTTGGGCAGAGTCATGGAACTTCAAGCGGAACTTCTTTTGGGCAGAGTCAGGGGACTTCGAGTGGAACTTCTTTTGGGCAGAGTCATGGAACTTCATCGGGATCTTCCTTTGGCGTATCGCAAAATGAATCGACAAACGTTGGAACTTCTGTGAATCATGGCGTAAGCCAGAATACAGGAATTTCTCAGGGACAATCCCAATCTTTCAATCAAGGAATTTCTCATAGCTATGGAACCTCTCAGAATCAAGGGATTTCCCAAAGCACCAATATTTCTCAGGGACATTCGGTATCGCAAGGAAATAGCTATAATATGAGTTATGGCCAAAATACTTCGCAATCACATAGCGTTGGGAATAGTCAATCCTATGGCTGGAGCCAAGGCCAGAGTATGAATCGGGGACAATCTGCTTCCTTTGGACAATCTTCATCTTCAAGTTTGAGTCAGGGAGTCTCATCCTCATCCTCATTTGGTATGAGTGAAGGTGTTAATAGCAGCCATGGAAGTTCTGCTAACTACGGACAATCATCTTCAGCAGGACATAGTTCAACATTTGGCGGCAATTTTGGCGGTTCATTGGGGCTTCCGTTTGGAACAGCCAGTGGAAATGCGTCTATTTCCGGTAGCAGCAGCGATTCAGCGTCATTTGGAGAATCATCATCCAATGGCATCAGCAATAGCGTTGGACAAAGCCATGGTACAAGCTTTGGGACATCCTCTGGTTCCTCTATGAGCAGCGGAGTCTCACATGGACAAAGTACATCTCAAGGAGCGTCTTTGTCATATGGCAGTTCTGCGGGCATTAGCGGCAGCTATGGAGCCAATGAAAGTTATGGAACTAATATTGGTCAGAGCATCAGCCAAGGCTGGGGAGCTAATCAATCAGTCAGCGATTCTTACAGCATCGGAAATGGTGTAAGCCAATCCGTAAGCCATGGTATATCGGAAAGTGCGGGCTTATCGCAGTCTTATGGATATGGACAAAGCAGTAGCATTAGTAATTCTGTCGGTGTTTCGGATAGCATGGGAATGTCTTATGGTCATGGAGTATCAACGGGTATCAGCGCATCACAGAATGTTGGACAATCAGATAGTACCAGCATGAGTCAGAATTTTGGACAATCGCAGAGTCAGAATTTTGGCATGAATTTTGGACAGTCACAAAGCCAAAATATGAGTCAAAACTATGGACAATCCGCAAGTCAGAATTTTGGACAAAATTACGGAATATCCAGTGGTGTAAATTATGGTCAAAATTATGGCCAATCCGTAAGCCAGAATGTAGGACAGAATTATGGAATATCTGATAGTGTAAGCTATGGTCAGAACTATGGACAATCCGAAAGCTACTCGCAGTCTCAAAACTATGGACAATCTGAATCTGTTGGTCAGAGTGAGACGTTTGGCAAATCGGTAGGACAGACACTCACAAATTCTGTGTCACAGTCAGCTTCCACAGGATATGGACAAAACGTTGGAAATACAGAAAGCGTGTCCAATGGAAACAGCTATACAACTTCCAATGGGTCTTCACAAGGAACCAGCAACGGAACAACCGGAACATCTTCTATGGGAACCAGTAGTTCTATGGGCTTGGGACCATCTATTGGATACAGCAAATCATATCAATGGCTGGATCAGGGAGTCAAAGATCTGCTTGAATTGATGGAATATCAAAATGAGCGTATAAAAAAAGCATTGCGCGGACAGGGAGCTTTTTATACATATGTATACATTGCGTGTCCGAGTTTGGACGCTCTTTCCACCGCACAGGCAGTTGCAAAGTCAACATGGCAAAACGAGTATGCGATGGTAAACCCAGTTCAAGTTCTTGACTTAACTGAGACAGAGCAAAAACATTTGTTATATCACTTTTCAGCCTTTTCTGCAGACGTAACCAGAGAAAATGTATTTGGAGCAGAAGAGTATAAATACTGTACAGTCCTGCTCCCGGAAGAATATGTTGCATACACGCATCTGCCGCGTGTCTCAGAGGGAGGCGTATTTTCGATTGTACAAGATGTTCCTAAATTCTCAGTTCCAGCACGTATGCAGGGAGACATATATATGGGAACCATTCTTAATCCAGAACGTTTTACTTTTGAGCATGGTTATCGAACAGCATTTGACTATAGAATCGATGAAAACAATTTAATGCATGGATTTTTTACAGGAGCATCGCGGTCAGGAAAAACTGTGGCAGCTATGCGTTTTATCGCGGAATTATCAAAAATCCGGCGAAAAAAGACAGGAAAGAGATTACGAATTGTTGTTATGGACCCGAAACAGGATTGGCGTACCTTGGCACGTTTTGTGGAACCAGAACGCTTTAACTTCTATTCTATGGGAAATCCTAATTTTAACCCAATTCATATTAATCCTTGGAAAGTGCCTCATGGTGTTAATCCGCAGGTTTGGATAGACGGAGTTATTGATATTTATTGCCGGGCTTATGGATTATTAGAGCGTGGAAAGCAAATGATTGCAGACGTTGTTTACGAACTGTATAAGGAAAATGGAGTATTCGATGTTTCAGGATCGGATAGCGAAAGTAAGGATTTAGTGGCTGAATTATCATCAAGAGTTAATTTTCAGTCTATATACCGTAGGATGGAGGAAAAGCGAGACAAACTCACAGGGGCAGGAAAATCAGGAAACGACACGAAAGATGCATATGCACGATTGATAGAGCGTCTTTCCTGCTTCTCAAGAGAATATTCCATCGAATTCAAGCTGTACGGCAGCTCAGAAGGCATTGCTATTGATGATTTGATAGGAGCTGATGAGGTTACTGTTTTAGAGTCGAAAGGTCTTGAAAACACGTTCAAAAATTTCATCTTTGGTGTTATTACAAGTGGATTCTTTAAGTTTGCATTAGCGCATGAAGGCGGATATTTGGCAGATGATCAATACGAAACTGTTCTTGTATTGGAAGAAGCCAACGAAGTATTAACTGGAAATGATTGTGCAGGTACTGGCGGCGGACAAAATTTTGGCATGTCCGGACAATCCGAATTTGAACAGATTTTGGATCAGTCTGCCGGATATGGATTGTTTATTTTTGCAATCACGCAGAAAATAGCAGATATGCCATCTTCAGTTATTGCTAATAGCGGACTTGTATTTGCTGGGCGACTCAAACGGACAGATGATATTAATGTTGTCGTACGAACGGTTGGCCGTGAAGAACGCATTGACGATCGTGATCTGGTCAAATGGTTTCCAAGAAGTCCTACCGGATGGTTTGTTTGCCAAACCTCGAGAACGTTTGACTTTAAAGATGCGGAACCCATTCTTGTACAGATCAGCAGATTGAACATTAATCCACCATCTAATATCGAGCTTGATGAGATCCTGATTCAGAAAAAGGCGAAAACGATTATGTCAGCTTGATGTTTCCTATAGAAAAAGCAGAGATGGGGAATGCAACAAAACCTAAATATCCTGAGCAGTGATTCCTGTTCAGGATATTTTTTCACTTATTAAAATTTTTTTTACAATACTATAAGAGAAGGAGGAACCAACATGAATTCAAAAAACAGAAAAATCCTTATTATCCTTATTATCGCTATTTTGGTAGCGGCAGCAGGTGGTGTTTCGTTATACCTCTATTTGACACCACAAAAGACAACCGTATATGTCTTTAACTCGAATTACGAATCAGGTACGGCATTGACAGAAAAGATGCTTACTCCTATTCGTTGCGATTCCAAGATTGTTACGGCTGGTAAAACGGCAGATGTAAAATCGAGATTCATCACTGGATCAGAATTGACAGAAGTGTTAAATTCCGGTGATCACCTTCGCATGGATGTGGCAGAAGGTATGCCATTGACACGTTCAGAACTTTTTGTGAATGGTGGATCAGACATTGAAAAAAATATTCATGCTGGAATGATAGCGGTAACAATTCCATTGGATTCTGTGACAGGGGCTGCCGATGGCATTAGGGAAGGGTCGCATATTAACATATATGCCACAGGTTATGATGATAGCGTAGGAACAACATTATTGTTTCAAAACATGAGCGTCATCGCCGTAGAACGAAGCGAAAAAGGAACATTAACATCAGCCACAATAGAAGTAGACGCAGAACAATCCTTAAAACTGATTAATGCACAGAATAATAGTACATTGAATCTGGCTGTTGTTGATAGTACCGATTATCAATATACGGATAAGGAAACACCTACATATAATCCAAACAAATAATACATATCAACTGCCCATTTGGGCAGTTGATACATTACAGAAAGGAGAAGCTACCTCTTAACAGGAGCTATTTACAGATGAAAATATTATTAATTGACCAGAATTATTCTTTCACAACGGATATTGAAAGTCGAATGATTTTGAGTGATGATTTTGAAACAGAAATCATTACGTTGAATAATGTCGATGAGACACAGGCAAAGCTTAAAATGTTTTCGCCAGATAGAATTGTATTGAATGCGGATATTCTGCAGTATTATCCAGATTGGGATTATAATATTCCTGTTACATGTTATGCCAGAAATGCAGATACATTAAAACTTGCTGCTGAAAAAGGAATCTCCTGTTATGGCATTGTAAAGTCGGCATCACAACTTATTGATGCTATCCATAATAATTCAGTTATCACAATTCAACCGGAGAGAAATAGAAGCAAAGTTGAAAATTCCCGCGAAAAAACACTTTCTACATCCAGAATGCCATCGGTAAATTCGGAAAGCTTTCGGGACAATCGTCCAGAACGTGTGCCTGACAATAGAAAAGATTCTATTGCCCAGAAAAAATCTGTATTATCTGATGATATCTATACTGGTGCAGTACAGTACGAAGAGGAGGATGAAGGCGAAGATATTATCGAATCAAGAGAACCTGCTCGTGTAAAACGCCCTTCTCAAGTTCAACATTCTGAACCAATAGCTCGGAATGCCGAAAATACCAGATATTATCAGGAAATACCGGCATCAAGGAAAACGCCTGTCATGGAAGACGATACAGATGATTCGAATCAGGAAGAGGATGATTATACACTTGACTTACGGAGCAGGATGGCGAAAGTTCGGGAACAGGAAAAAATTGCCGAACAGAAACGAAAAGAAGAAGAGAAGAAGAAACAGGAGTCAATGCTTGAAAAACAGATAAGTCAGGAAGTTGGAGATACCAAAAAACGTGCCAAAATAATTACTGTGTATTCCGCGAAAGGCGGCGTTGGAAAAACAACAATTTCTTGCGAATTGGCATCATACCTTGCGCTTACGGAGCATGGCCGCGATAAATTTAAGGTCTGCATTGTCGATTATAACATTGACTTTGGGGATGTTATGGGAACCTTGCTGTATGATCCAAATAAAGCGTGCATGACCTTATGGGCTGACGAAATTCGTGGGCAATTGGAACGCATGCCTGTGAACAAGCATGGCCGTCACACGAAAGAGCAGTTGAATTCGATTCAGTATTCTGCTACACAGATCGAACGATTTCTACAGAAGAATGAAGCATCCGGACTGTATGCACTCCTGGCACCGACCTCGAATGAAGACAGTATGGATATTTCAGGTGAAGAACTTGAAATTATGCTGAATAACATTGTTGAAAACGGAGGCTTCGATTTTGTTATTTGCGATACGGGAAACAACACCCGAGATTCGTCTTATATGACGCTTCTCAAAGCAGATCAGGTATTTCTTGTACTTACGCAGAACTTCAATACCGCCAACTGCAATAATTCGCTGTTAAAAATGTTGGATGCCCTGCATTTTGATATGAATAAAATCGGCCTCATCATCAACAAAGTACAATCTAAAAAATCAGTAGGGTTGGGAACGGATGAGCTGGAAGAAACATTTATTAATCCGTTGACAAATAAGCCCTATCCATGCATTGCACTTATCAAAGATACAAATGATATTCGACGCGCGAGCAATAATGGAGAACCGCTTGTATATAGCCCTAATAACGATTTTACGAAAAGTATTGGAAAGATCGTATCCCAAATTGTTGATGAAGAGCATGCTCTTGAACAACCGGAAAAGAAAGGATTGTTTGCACGGTTGTTTGGAAAGCGAGGATAGATATGTCATTTTCACAGTCTTCTTCTCCGACACTGATGAAGGAACAGTATCAGAAAAAGGAGAATGAAAAACAACGCATTATTGAAAAAGTTGGATCTGAACATGTGCAGCCAACAAAAGAAGAACAGGACTATGCTACAGATGTTATTAAGATTATTTCTGAACAGTTTTCCGAGGATCTGATTACAAAAAACTTGGATGATCTGGATGCACCTATCAGGAGGGCAATCGCAGCCGAATGTGAAAAGCTGCAAGTTACCTTTGAAGTTCAGAAACGCATTGAAAAAACGGTCGGAATGATGGTTCTGGGCAATGGTCCTATTGAAGAATATCTGCAAGATCCCGAAGTTACAGAAATTGTTGTACAACGATATGACAATATAGTAGTCGAGCGTCATGGAAAAGTAGAACCAGTCCCGACTATTTTTAATAGCGAGGCTCACCTCCAGACGATCATCAAACGAATTGTCCAAAAGGTAAATCGCCAGGTAAATATTGGTCATCCGATTGTAGATGCACGGCTTCAGGACGGAAGCCGTGTAAATGCAACCATTCCGCCAGTTTCCCCGGATGGCGCAACACTTACAATTCGTAAATTCTCACAATCTGCACTTACTGGAGCGGACTACGTAAGAATGGGATCTATGAATAGACAGATGCTGTACTTTTTGACACTCTGTGTGAAGGGAAGATTAAATATTTTTGTCTCTGGTGGTACTGGTACAGGAAAAACCACAATGCTGAATATGCTATCGTCTTATATTGCAGAAAATGATCTGATTATTACGATAGAAGATACCTTGGAATTAAAATTGCAGCAGAAAAATGTCCGAAGAATGGAGGTTCGGCTTTCAAGCACAAAGGATATGGAAATGGTTGACCAGAAATCGCTCGTTAAAGCTGCTTTGCGTCAACGTCCAGATCGGATTATTTTAGGTGAAGTACGTGATGAATCCATCATAGATCTGGTTTCTGCTATGTCAACTGGTCATGAAGGAAGTATGAGTACCATACATGCAAACAGCTCCAGAAACATGTGTGATGTGCGAATTCCGATCTTGTACTCCTACGATAAGAATGCAGATTTTTCCGAAAAATCTATAGCATTGCAAATTGCGGAAGCTGTTCAGATAATTGTACAGCTATCACGTTTTCCTGATGGCAGCAGGAAAATAACAGCAATAACAGAGGTTGATGGACTGGAAAACTCTGGGAAATTACGACTTAATGATATTTTTTTGTATGATCGACAGAAAAAAATCTTTCATGCAACTGGTAACGTTCCTAAGACTGCTATTAGGAAAATTAGGGACCATGGTATTTCTGTAGACGAAACCATTTTTCAGATTAATGTACCAAAGGAGGAAATTAAGGCGTGAGTCTTTCTATTGTTATCGCATTATTTTGCTCTTCCATTATGTTATTTTCGCTTTTTTTTATTGCGAAAGTTCACTGCTCGGAAAGTCGCGTCAATGTAGGCGATGATTTCATTACTGTGTTCCTAAAAGATCGGGAGCGCGTGATAAAAAAATCAGGTTCTCGGATGGCTATTAGTACATATTTGCTAATTTTAGGCATTTCGCCATTGGCGGTAGGCGCATTTGTATATTTCTTCTCTCAAAATGGCCTTTTTTCTATCTTAATGGCATTTATGGGATTTCTGATCCCGGACATTATTCTTATGATAATTCGAAATAGCTCACAGAAAAAATATGAGGAGCGTTATGCCAGAGCTTTAAATCAGATGGGATCTTCTCTAAGAGCGGGTTTAAGCATTGCAAGAGCAGTGGAAGATGTTGCTCAATGTAAATTTGTCCATCCGTCAATGCAAAAATGTTTTGCTAAATTGTCAGCTGATCTCCAAATGGGGCTTCCTGTATCGGAAGCTTTTCAAAGAATGGCGGATGATTGTGGTAATGAAGATGCACAAGATGTTGCACTTGCAATTGCTGTACAAGATACAGTTGGTGGACACGAAGCAGATGTGGTGCTGTCCATTGCTAAAAACATTGAAGAAAGAATTATGATGCGCAGGGAAATTAAAAGTATTTTTGCTGCAACAAGTGCGATGGTTTGGATGTTTGATTTTATTGCACCTGGTACTATTTTGTACTTTTGCATTACCAGTCCATCCTATATTGACACTTATTTTCAAGATTCTATTCACATTTTGATGTTTGTGATAATTTTGTGTATGCCGTTTGTAGGATCTATCATCAACCATAAAACACTTAAACGAGTACAGAAAGGGGTGTGATTTTATGGAATTTGATGCACTTTCTATTTCTATTTTACTGGGGATAGCTATTTTTCTTTTTATTATTTTTATATCAGCGATCTTCTATAATTTGGAACACAAAGGGACTCGTTATGCCAGCGAACACCCGGACGATTGGCTCTTCCATGATTTTGACTCAAAAATGTATAGTGCAATTTACGGATATGAAAAGTCAGATACTGTGGCAAATAAATTTGGAATAAAAACGGAGAAATATTATCAGAGTTGCAGTTTAGTAAGAAAACAACCCGATATGAAGCGTATGGTAATGAGATATACATATGCAATTATTTTGCTTACGATTTGTGGAGTGTTATCTATTGTATCGTCCATGTACTTTATGCTTTGCGGGATTTTGGGATTTTTTATTCTGGTCGGCTATGAACAAATGACCCTAAATGCAAAGGCGGAATCTATGAAAGCTCAAATAGCAGATGAATTGCCACGATTTCTGGATCTGCTTCAAGCAGAACTGCAGATCGGAATGCCTATTGAAAATGCAATGCTGGTTATTTGTGAAAAATTTCCATCATTAATTTCAACAGAATTTCTGAGGGCGCTTAGTGAATCACAAATGGGAGCCTCCGGCTGGCAGCAGGCCATGGAAGATGTCGCAGCGCGATATGATGAAGAAACATTAAGTGATTTTGTTCTTAACGTTTCGACTTCTTATACCAAAGGTGTTTCGATTGCAGCAACCGTATCCAAAAAAGCGAAAGACATTAGGGAAACCCATGTACTGGCGGTCAAAGAAAGAGCCGGAAAGGTTACAAATACAATTTTGCTGCCGATGGCTATTTTCCAGCTTATGCCGATGATCGTATTCCTAATAATTCCAATACTATCAGAATTAACAGGAACACTTTTTTGAAAGGAAGGAAATACATATGATAGCAGAAATACTACTCATTGTTTTAAGCGGTGTTGCAGCCGTATTTGATCTGGAATACAGAAAAATCCCTAACCTCGTAATTGCAACAGGCATTTTTTGCGGATTGTTTTTATGCCAGGAGCCAAAGACAATTTTAATCCGGTGTATTGGTATAGTATTTGTATTTCTTTTTGGAATGTTTCAGCTTATGGGTATGGGAGATCTCAAATTATGGATGGCAATTGTAGCATTTGTGGGATTTTCCCGTAGCTGTTTCATCATTGTTGGCGCAGCTATACTATTATTGGGATATGCATGGTTTTTTGTACCCGGTTCGAAGCAGACAATAAAATTAACCTTACGACAGTTGTCATTAAAAAATGTACAGGTATTTGAACAGAAGGAGTTTCCCTTTGCCCCGTTCATTTTTGCCTCGTGCGTATTATATGGTATTTTGAGGAGCCTTCACGTATGTTAAAACGATTTCGGAAGGGGGCGGGAGAGTTTATCGGCTACAGCATCTCAATCCTATTCCTTACGATTTTTTATATCATCATCCTAAACTCATTGATCCTTAATAATGCCGAAAACGTAATGGAAGAATGTATCTTGAGTGTCGGAAGGCAGGTTGTAATCTGCGACTCACTGGAACAGGCACAGGAGCGAGTGCAGGATGCTGCGGAATACTATCTGGAACGCGAAACTCGGGTCATTGATCATTCATCAATTCAGGCAACGGTCGATTATGCACCAGGCTATGAAAGTAAAGATCATGTCTGGAAAAAAGGAAAATTTATTCAAGTGACTGTAACTGCAGATGTGCATGGATTTACACAATGGTTTAAAAAGCCGAAAACAGTCCGCTGCATCATGATGATTGAAAACGGGGGTGAAAGTTCTTGAAGCTGAAGCGTTTACGACGAGGCAATGGGGTTTTTATCTATGGCTGCTTTATGCTGTTACTTATCTACGCTCTGGTCATTGGCGTTATTCAGACATATGCAATTCGTCAGATGGCATTGAAAGCTCAAAATGCAGTGGATTCCATCGCTGATGGGGTTGCAATATATATGATTCAGAATGATGGTGCGTCCTATCAGGAAGCATATACGCAAGCTGAGAAGCTTAAGAAATTATTGCAGTCCAAAACCAATATAGATATTGTCGATTTACAAATGGATGCAGATGCATTTGAAAAAAACAAAATCAGAGTGACATTATCTGTAGGACAGTGGTATTTACCTAGTTTGGCATCCATTCACTGGGATCAGGACAAGACAAAATATCAAATTCAAAAAACAGCGACAACAGAATTTATTTCTTCAAACAGCTATGGTACAGGTGCAACAGCGCAAGGAACAGCTATCGTGCAATTTGCATTACAATGGGTAGGAAATCCCTATGTTTGGGGCGGAAATTCACTTACGAATGGTATTGACTGTTCGCATTTTGTATGGCAGTGTCTTACACATTGTGGAGTATATAGTGGTCCATATGCGACATCCGGTGAGTGGAGATCTTTAGGCCAGCCTGTCGCAGATTTAGCACATGCAAAAGCTGGTGATGTCTTATGTTATGCTGGACATGTCGCAATTTATGATGGAAATGGTATGATTGTGGAGGCGAAAAATGAAACAGCGGGAATAACACATGATCGAAGCGCAGATTGTCGCCCAATTCTTGCGATTCGAAGATTTACAACAGATTAGAGGAATAAGCGATGGAAAGATTACGATCAGGAAATGGAGAATTTCTCGCGGCTGCGTTTATGAGTGTGTTTATCACTTCGATGGTGATATTGATAATTGCAGTGATGCAGATCAATTTCTCAATGAATAATCTGTCAAAAGCCATAGTATCATCGTCCAGAGCCGTAGCGGTGTGTGCAACAAAGACAAATGCCGAAAAACTATCACTGGAAGTGGCGCAAGCGTCGATTGAAAATCAGAATATATCAGATATTAAGGTTGTACTTGAATATGCAGATTCAAATTGTAATAAATGGGTTACTGGAAATCAAGTTATTATAACCGTATCCGCTTACGTAAAAACAATGTCTCCGTTTTTGTCCGGTGAACGAAGCATTGTACATATGGTTACTATAGAAGATTCTGACGAATTAGTTGGAAATGGGAATGCCGAGAAAATATGGAACTATCTTCTGTCACATGGAATTACACCCGCAGGAGCAGCCGGTATACTTGGAAATATGGCGAATGAATCCAGTACAAACTTAGATCCTACCTTGTTAGAAGAACGGGCTGTTAGAAGAACAAGGATTACGGGGCAAATGTATACGCAAATGGTAGATTCCGGTGAAATATCAAGAGCAGAAGTTATTAGCAGCTCCAGATTTGGCCTTTATTCCGGTGGAAGATATGGATATGGAATTGTCCAGTTTACAGATCCAACAATTAAGAAATATTTGTGCCGTTATACAATAGATAAGGGAAAGAGCATTGGAGACTTAAAGGGGCAATTGGATTCGCTGATGGCGTATTTGCAGCAGTATGAGCCTGCATTGCTTAATACCCTAAAATCCATACAGGATGTGGAAGCCGCATCTACTGCCTTTTTGACACAATATGAAAAGCCAGCCAATATAGAGCGTGAAAAAGGTGAACGTGCTTCAGCTGCACAATTATATTATCAACAATTATTATCTAATTGATACATCTCTAATAAGAAATAAGACCGTATTCGAAAGAAATGAGATTCCCCTCAAAATTCGTAAGCGCCAAGTATTCCTGCGGATTTTCAAATCCTTAGATTTCCCCTATAATTGCAGCTGATAGATACTTAGATTATTTCACTACAATTATGGAGGATAGGTTATGGCAGGTACTCACAAGACCCGCGTTCCGATGGTGGAACAGATCAGACTTATCAATGAATGCCGTCAGAGCGGCATGACAGATGCTGACTGGTGTCGTGAAAACGACATTGCAGTAAGCACCTTTTACAACTGGGTCAGCCGTTGTATGACAAGAAAAAAGTAAGCCGACGAGCCGGTTTATTCATAGTTTTTGTTGATATTGGACTACTGGCTTTGACTTCGTATATCCACTTTAGAGCCATCCCAGCGATACAGAATAATACTATTTCAGATTATGGTACAGAAATAACTATTGTTGCGCTGTGTATCTGTGCGTATGTCATTGTCATCGGCATTTTAGCAGCAACACAAGGGTTCAAAGGTACAAAAAAGGATTGAAATAGCAAAGCCAGCCGAGCCAGTCAACGGTAAAATGAACGTCGCTTTGCGCCGCCGTTGACAGTCCCGCCCGTCTTTGCTGTTCGGTAATCAACA
>ENA-ORNR01002611-ORNR01002611.1-human-gut-metagenome-genome-assembly--contig:-NODE-2611-length-14468-cov-5.135919_pt1 | contig 14468 bp, 12 predicted proteins | sample MGYA00242114_ERZ509020 | MGnify/ENA primary metagenome ERZ509020 (study PRJEB26280, sample SAMEA2338758) | human gut metagenome | biome: human gut; feature: human-associated habitat; material: faeces...
GGCGGAGGCCCCAGCGTCGATGGCGTTCTCCATCAGCTCCTTGGCCACGCTGGCGGGCCGCTCCACCACCTCGCCGGCGGCGATCAGGTCGGCCACATGAGACGATAATTGTTGAATGTGAGGCATACGATCTCTCCTTACAGCAATGCTGCCAAAACGGGAATGGTGATAATAGACATCAGGGTGGTCAGGAAAATGCTCTGGGCCATACATTCGGTGTCACCGCCGTATTCCATGGCCAGCATACTGCCGTTGAGGGCGGTGGGCATGGCCATGAGGATCACGGCGATATTAGCCACCAGAGGTGTGCCGATACCGGTCCACTTCAGGAGCAGCCACAGCATAATGGGAAGGATCAGAAGTCGGAAGGCCGCCAGAGCCCACAGCCGCGGTGAGGTAAATGCCCGTCCAAAAGGCAAATCTGCCAGCAGAGAACCGACCAATAAGAGGGATAAGGGGGTTGTCAGGCTGCCTGTAAAGTTCAGACACTCCCCAAGTAAGGCTGGCATATTGATGTGGAACAGGGCCACCATCAAGGCAATCACCGAGGCAACGATACATGGCGATAGCAACTGCTGCCAACGAAACTTTGCCTGTCCAGCCAGTATCAAGGGACCCAGAGAATAGGACAGCAGGTTAAAGGGCAGGACCAGGATCACGGCATAGAACAGTGCCTCCTGACCAAAGAGAGCGACCGATACCGGATAGCCGATAAAGGCCATATTTGAAAAAATCAACGAATAGCGCCAGACACACTGCTGCTTGACTGTTCCACCCAACAGGTGGGGCACAAAGGTAGCGGCACAGAAACCCAGCCCATAATAAACGATTGCTACCTTTAAAACGGAAAGAATTTCCTCGGTACTGGGCAGGGTATCTCCAGCGGAGACGGAGCCTAAAATCAGGCAAGGCACAATGATACCCAGGAGCAAACGGCAAAGATTCTGATCCGTTTGCTTGCTCAGATATCCCAGCTTGTGGGCGAGAAAACCTGCGGCCATGCAGAAGAGAATGACCAGCATTTCAGAAAACACGTCAAAAAAACTCACAGAACTCCACGCTCGATTCTATATAGGGTATCACATACCTGCCAACACATGAAGGGCATTGGCGGCGGCGTGGAGCAGAATGGAGCTCCACAGGGTCCCGGTGTGGTCATAGGCCCAGGCCAGCACCAGACCCGGCACCAGATACTGCACCATCAGCAGGAAATAGGTGATGTCCTGCCGCACTACGGCAAACTGCCACACATGGAGCAGAGCGAACAGCAGACAACTCACCACATAGGCCACCGTCCGGCTTTTGCTTTTCAGATTGCCGAATACCAGCCCGCGAAACAGCACTTCCTCCACGAAGGGAGCCAGGAAAATTACAATCAGCAGCGTTACTCTGGGGGCGTCATGGATCTGGGCGGAGATAGTGGTGTCATTCAGGTTGGTGTGGTTGTTCACCAGCATCCGGGTCAGCCGGTAGACTAACTCATTGAGGCCGTACAGAGCGATGAGACCCACTAAGATCGACTTGCAGGCGTTGCCCAAATTGTCCGCGAAGTTCCGGGTGGTGCGGCCCAGAAAGCTGTGGAAAATAATGAGCGTAACGGCAAACAATGTGTAATAATAGATGGCATTTTGCAGCGAGGGCGAAATGCTGGCATCCAGCAGCCGCTCCGCCAATCGGAACAGGGGCGCTGTGGCAAAGGGCAGCACCACCAGATAGATCACAAAGAAAACAGTTCCGGCGATCTGCTCACCGGGGGTCATATAGGAGGCGGATTTACGTTTGGCCATTGCAAGGCTCCTTTGAATGGTTCTCCCTGAAAGGGAGGACCCAGAATGTGCGGCGAATCGCCGCAGGGGATGTTCTCCACATTTTCTTTGCTTCCCGCAAGGGAACAGTTCCTGTCAGGATGCGGCCCCCACTTTTCTTTTGTCTTGTCAAAAGAAAAGTCGCCGCCACAGCGGTGGAAAAGGAAACCGCTTAGGAATGAGTTGGCCCCCCATGGGCCAACTCACCCAAAACGGGGGGCTGGCCGTCACAAACTGCCGACCAAATCCAGAAGTCTTCTACCGGCTGCGCCGATAGGCACACCTCGAAGAAGTGCGTCCCCGCATTTGGTGGCGTGGCATTCATCGGGGCTGCAAAACCGGACTTGACCTGCTTCTCTTTCCGCGCTTTCCGCTTCGCTAAGCGCTGCCCTGCTCTATAAATGAGCACGAGCGGCAGCGAAAAAAGAAGCAGAGGGTGTCCTATTTGCATCCCGAGGTTTCATGTGACTATCAGCACGGTGTACAAGGCTGAATGAAATCCGCACTCCGCCCGTGCCACGAAGCAGAAAACAAATTTCTGAGCAGAACAGTTGAGAACCGCATTCCCCAAACTTGCACAAATGTGCAAGTTTGGATTCGGTACCTTTTCTCTTCCACTGTGCACGGCGCATTCTCTTTTCCGCAAGAGGAAAAGAGAATGGGGGGTGCATTCCAATAGGCAAAGCCTATTTTGAAGAATGCCCTTCTGCGGGAGCAGCACTCACTTACTGAGTTTCTGTTTCAGCTCATACAGCAGGCTCATGGCCTCAATGGGCGTCAGCGTATCCGGCTGGCAGCGGCGGATGGCGTCTAGCACCTCGCCCTCGCTCATGGCGTCCAGCGAGACCTGATCGATCTCTTTCCGGGCGGAGACGTACTGTACGCCGTTTTCGTCCTCCAGCTCCTTCAGAATGACCTTGGCCCGCTGGACCACCTTCTCCGGCAGACCCGCCAGCTTGGCGACTTCGATGCCGTAGCTGCGGTCGGCGCCGCCGGGGATGATCTTCCGCAGGAAGATGATATCCTCCCCCCGGCGCTTGACGGCGATGTTGTAGTTCACCGTGCCGGGGAGGGTGTTTTCCATTTCTGTCAGCTCGTGATAATGGGTGGCAAACAAAGTTTTGGCCCCCAGCGTCTTTTTGTCAGCGCAGTATTCCAGAACAGCCCGGGCGATGGCCATACCGTCAAAGGTGGAGGTGCCCCGGCCGATCTCATCCAGGATCAGAAGAGAATTTTTGGTGGCCTGATGGAGAATATCGGAGACCTCCGTCATCTCCACCATGAAGGTGGACTGCCCGGCGGAGAGATCGTCGCTGGCGCCGATGCGGGTGAAGATCCGATCCACCACGCCGATATGGGCGTATTTGGCGGGGACGAAGCTGCCCATCTGGGCCATGAGAACGATCAGCGCCACCTGCCGCATATAAGTGGATTTGCCGGCCATGTTGGGGCCGGTGATGATGGCCACCCGCTCCTCCTTTTCGCCCATAAAGGTGTCGTTGGGGACGAACAGGCTGTCTTTCAGAACCTTTTCCACCACCGGATGACGGCCCTCCCGGATCTCAATGACCCCGGACTCGTCCACCTCCGGACGGCAGAAATTGTTGTGGACTGCTACGGAGGCAAAGGAGCACAGCGCGTCGCACTCCGCCACCGCAGCGGCGGTTTTCTGGATGCGTCCGGCGTTGTCCGCAATCTGCTGGCGCAGGGCGGAGAACAGCTCATATTCCAGCGCCACCACCCGCTCGGAGGCCGTCAGGATCTCGTGCTCCAGATCCTTCAGTTCCTGTGTGATGAACCGCTCGCCGTTTACCAAGGTCTGTTTGCGGATGTAGGTTTCCGGCACCTGCTCCTTAAAGGCATTGGAGACCTCAATATAGTAGCCGAACACCTTGTTATAACCGATTTTCAGGGTGCGGATGCCGGTTTTTTCCTTCTCCTTGGCCTCCATCTCCGCCATAACGCCCTTGCCGCTTTTCAGAATGTGCCGCAGGCGGTCCACTTCTTCGTTGAAGCCATCCCGGATGATGTTGCCTTCCCGGACAGAAAAGGGCGGCTCGTCACAGATGGCGGCGGCAATATCCCCGCTGATATCGTCCAGCGTGTCCAGTTCGGCGGTCAGTTCGGTCAGGCGGCGGTCGGAAAACCCGGAAAGCTGTTCCTTCAGGTTGGGCAGCTTTTCCATGGCGGTGCGGAGGGAGGTCAGGTCCCGGCCACCGGCGGTGCCATAGACGATGCGGCCAATGAGCCGTTCCATGTCTCCAAGGCCGGTCATTCCGGCGATGAGTTCCTCCCTGCGGATGGTGTCATCCACCAGCGCCGCCACGGCACTGCTGCGGCGGTCAATATCCGTCACGGACAGGAGGGGGCGTTCTAACCAGCTTCGCAGCATCCGCCCGCCCATGGGGGTCTTGGTCTTGTCCAGCACCCAGAGGAGGCTGCCCTTCTTCTCCTTGCTCCGAAGGGTCTCTGTCAACTCCAGATTCCGGCGGGCGGCCAGATCCAGCTCCATGAACCGGCCCTGACGGTAGTAATCCAGCTCCCGGATGTGGGAGAGGTCGGTTTTTTGAGTTTCATAGAGGTAATTCAGCAAACCGCCCAGAGCCATGGCTGCGGCAGGCTCTCCGGCAGGCAGCCTGGAAAAGGCTTCCTCACCAAATTGGGCGCGGATGTTTTTCTCCGCCTCCGCCAGCCGGAACCGGCGTTCGCCGCCGTTTTCAAAGCGGCAGTGGAATTTGTCAGTGAGGACGTCTGTCAGCGCCTTCTCGCTGAATGCCCCGTCGCTGAGAATGGCCTCGGCGGGGCTGAACCGGCCCAGCTCATTGATGATGTGGGTCAGGGTATCTTTACCTGAGAAGGCAGTGAGGTGAGTCTCACCGGTGGAGAGATCACAGAAGGCCGCGCCGCCTCCCTGACTGTCCAGATAAATGCCGCAGAGGTAGTTGCCGGACTTATCATCCAGACATGCGGCGTCGATAACAGTGCCGGGGGTCACCACCCGGATAATATCCCGCTTCACCAGCCCCTTGGCGGTGGCGGGGTCCTCCATCTGCTCGCAGATGGCCACCTTGTAGCCCTTGGCGATGAGACGGGCAATGTAGGACTCGCTGGCGTGATAGGGGATGCCGCACATGGGGACCCGTTCTTCCTCCGGCTTGGCGTTTTTGCCGTGGTCCCGGGAGGTCAGGGTCAGGTCCAGTTCCTTGGAAGCCAGCTTGGCATCGTCGGCGAACATCTCATAGAAGTCCCCCAGACGGAAAAACAAAATGGAATCCGGGTTGTCCTTCTTGATTTCCAGATATTGCTTCATCATGGGGGTCAGTTCCGCCATAAAAATACCTCTTTCTTTATCTTTCAGCAAATGTTTCTGTTTTATGATACCAGATCGTATAAGGGTGTGCCGCCTTGCGGCACGGGAAAGCATGGCGATACCATGCAAGATCGAATCCCCATTTTCTTTTCCTCTTGCGGAAAAGAAAACGGCCATTCATGGTCAAAAGAAAAGACGCTGAGGGATGATTTGACATCTCCGTGTCAAATCACCCAAAACGGGGGCTGGCCGCCGCGCACTTCCGACTAAGCCCGCAACTCTCATACCGGCTGCGCTATACTAAAATCTCAAACCAGTGCGTCCCCACACCTATGGGAACGGCGCGCAACGAGGTGCAAAACTAAATCGGCGTATTTCTACTCCCGTGCGTTCCGCTTCGCTACGCACTACCCTGCTCTGCAAATGAGCAGGAGCGGCAGCGGAAAGAGAAGCAGAGGGTGTCCTATTTGCACCCAGAGGCTTCATGTGACTATCAGCACGGCGTACAAGACTTGATAAGCTCCGCACCCCGCCCGTGCTACGCAGGGACTGACAAGTCTTTGGGCAGAACAGTTGAGAACCGCATTTCCCAAACTTGCGCTTGCTGCAAGTTTGGACAAAAGCGTCTTTTCTCTTCCACCGTACACGGCGCATTCTCTTTTCCACAAGAGGAAAAGAGAATGGGGGGTGTATTCCAATAGGCAAAGCCTATTTAGGGAATATCACACCGGCTCGCCGTACAGCGCCCAGGTGTTGCTGTCCGTTATCTTTACGTCAATAAAGCTGCCGATCAGACTCTTGTCACCCTTCAGCCGCACCAGCCGGTTGCCCTCAGTGCGGGAGGCAAGGGGGAAGTTCTCATCGTCACTCTCGCCGTCCACCAGCACCCGGACGGTCTTGCCCACATAGGCGGCGTGAAGCTTGGCGGAATTGGCATTCTGGACTTCCAGGAGCTTATCGAACCACTTCTGCTTTTCGGCACGAGTGGCGGGGTCCGGCATGGCTGCCGCCTTTGTGCCGGGCCGGGGGGAGTAGATAAACGTAAACAAAGCATCGAACCCCACTTCCTCCACCAGAGAAACGGTGTCCATGGCCTCCGCCTCCGTCTCACCGGGGAAACCGATGATGACGTCGGAGGTCAGCACCAGACCGGGCATTACGCTTTTGGCGTAGCGAATTTCCTCTAAATATTTCTCCCGGGTGTAGCGGCGGTTCATCTCCTTCAGCACCCGGTCATTGCCGGACTGGAAGGGGAGGTGGAGCTGCTTTGCCACATGGGAGCACTTGGACATCACGTCAAAGAGGTGGTTGGTGGCATCCTTGGGATGGCTGGACATAAAGCGGATCAAGTATTCGCCGGGGATCTTGTCGATGTCCTCTAAGAGATCCGGGAAATGGTAGTCCAGATCCAGATCATTGCCGTAGGAGTTGACATTCTGCCCCAACAGGGTGATGTCCTTGTAACCGGCGGCAACCAGTTCCCGGACCTCCTGCAAAACGCACTGGGGATCACGGCTGCGCTCCCGGCCCCGGACATAGGGTACGATGCAGTAGGAACAGAAATTGTTGCAGCCGTACATGATGCTGACCCATGCCTTCACGCCCTTTTCCCGCACCACAGGGATGCCCTCGGCAATGGTGCCGTCCTCATTGTCCACGGCGAAGACCCGCTTCCGGGTCTCATAGACCCGCCACAAAAGCTCCGGGAACTTCCACAGGGCATGGGGGCCGAACACCAGATCCACATGGCGGTAGGATTCCTTCACCCGCTGAGAGACCCGCTCCTCCTGCGCCATGCAACCGCACAGGCAGATTACCTGCTCCGGGTTTTCCTTTTTTGTGTGGGTGAGAATGCCCAGATTGCCGAAGACCCGCTGTTCCGCGTGCTCCCGGACGGCGCAGGTGTTCAGGATCACCAGATCCGCCTCCTTGGGGTCCTCTGTAAAGGTAAAGCCACTGTCGGCCAGCATACCCATCAGCTTCTGGCCGTCCGCTACGTTCTGCTGACAGCCGAAGGTGTCCACGCAGGCCACAGGATGGGCTTCCCGGGAGGTGAACATCTCCTTGATCTTTGCTTCAAACTCCCGCTGACGCGCCAGCGCGTCCTCGGACACCAGTACATTTTCCCGCTTCAAATGGTATATCCTCCTAAAGTTATCTGATAAAATGAGTGGCGATCCGATCTTCCTTTTCCGGGAGACCGAACTGCTCCTTGCCCAGCGCGATGCTGCGCATCAGGAATGTCATGTTCCGGGCCAGGGTCCGCATGGTCTGAAGCCCCTCGCCGTCCTGCTCCGCTTCACCGGGCGTCCGGCCGTGAATACTGTTCCAGTATTGGCTGGAGGCCACAGGCATCCCGGAGATGGTGAAATACTTGTTCAACTCATCAAAGGTGGCGGAGCAGCCGCCCCGCCGGGCGCAGGCTACGCTGGCACCAACCTTCATGGTCTTATCAAAGGACGTACTGTGAAACAGCCGGTCCAGACAGGCAATCAGCGTGGCGTTGGCGGAGGCGTAATACACCGGACTGGCGATCACCAGACCGTCGGCCTCCTGAAACTTGGGGGCCAGCTCGTTTACTCCATCGTCAAAGACGCACTTGCCGGTCTTGGCACAGGAGCCGCAGGCCACGCAGCCCCGGATGTCCCGGTTTCCCAGGACCACCGTTTCCACATCGACGTCATTCTCCTTGAAAATCGCTTCCATTTCCCGCAGGGCCACGGCGGTGTTGCCGTTGGTATGGGGACTGCCGTTGAGCATTAAAACCTTCAGGGACTTCATATTTCGCACTCCTTTCAGAGCCCCGGCCTTATGTGTTTATCCACTTGAAGCCGGGAGAAAAAGCACATAACTTAACTAAAATATCATAGCATAAAAGCTCCCGGAACACAAGAAAAAGGGAGGACAAAAGTCCTCCCTTTTCTGGAATGCAGTTTGTTACGGCAGGTAGTTCAACGGGTTTTTCGCCACGCCGTTGTACCGCACCTCAAAGTGGCAGTGGTTGCCGGTGGAGTTGCCGGTGGAGCCGGCCCGGGCCACCTGCTGGCCCTTGTAAACGTGCTGCCCCACGCTGACGGTGAGACTGGAGTTGTGACCGTACCGGGTGACGTAGCCATTGCCGTGGTCGATCTGCACCAGATAACCGTAGCCGCTCATCCAGCCGGAGTAGGTCACCGTGCCGCCGTCGGCGGCGTAGATGGGTGTCCCTCTGGGGACGGCGATATCGATGCCCTTGTGGTTGGTGGAGCCGATGCCGCCGGGGGATTTCCGTCCGCCGAAGTAGGAGCTGATCCGACCGCTGGTGGGCCAGCGGAAGCTGCCGGTAGGCATCCAGGTGGGCCGGACCTTGGTGCCCCGGAGCCGGTATTCGGTGACAGGCTCTTTCAAAGTCACGGAGGAGAGAATGGTCCGCTCCGTTTCCTCACCGTTGACATAGGTGGCCTTGGCCATCACGTCCGCCTTGCCGTATTCACCCTTGGAGGTCACCTTATAGTCGCCCTGATAGAGGTCAGCGCTGTCGGTGTACTCAATGTTGTAGGACACATCATCCAGATACCGTTCCTGCTTTACCACGGTCATGGTCAGGTAGGGGACAGAGGCGGACAGAGTCAGCACTTCGCCGATCTGGAGCTTATTGATGTTGTAGCCGGGGTTCAGCGCCAGCAGCTCTGCGGAGGTCATGTCATTCTTGGCGGCGATCTGAGACCAGGTATCGCCCTTTTTCACCTCGTAAGTGACCTCGGCCGTCTTGGTGCTGTAAAGCAGCTCCGCAATATAGCCCAGGTTCATGATCTCACTGGTGGGAACGTACTCCTGCCGGATCTCAACATCCTCTGCAAATTCACAGGAAATGGTATCTTCATCGGAGGCCGCCTTCTGCAGCTGGTCCAGCAGTTCCTCCAACGCGCCCTCGTAGGGAGTGGCGCCGATGCGCACATCGTTGACATACAGGCAGTATGCAGAGGTCACAAGACCGATCTCGTCGGAAAGCTGGTCCTCGTATACGGCCTTATCCTCAATGTCCTGACGGAGCATCCAGCCGGAATCGTATTGCAGCAGGGAATCATCGATGGTGTAGGTCTCTCCCAGTGTCCGGGAGGTGATGCTTTCCAGATCCTTCCGGACGGTTTCGGCTTCCGATTTGGAAGCCAGCCGCCCCAGCACCTGCCCGTCATAGGAGACGGTGGTGCCGATGGTGAAGAAGGAGCAGAACAGGATGATGCCTGCCAGTACACAGCTTCCTCCCAGGAACATCAGGGAGTGAAGGCGCTTTTCCTTTTCAAACCAGACGGCGAATCTGCTGGTGCGGAGGTTCCGCTCTCTGCGGCGGCCCAGCAGGATCTCCCGCAGCCGGCTGGCAGCGGAGGGCAGCAGCCCCCAAAGCATCAGCAGGAATTGCAGAGGCTTCCGGTTGGACTCCGGGAACCGATGGGCCTGAGCCTCCCGGATGACCCGGCGGCAGCGGCGGCCAAACCAGCGGACCTTCTTTCCGGCCCGGAAGCGGAGCTTGCCCCAGAGGTCTTCGGGCTCAGCGGGAGCGCGCCGCTTTCTGCGGGGTCTGGGCGCTTCCTGGGCCTGTTCCGCCTCTGCGGGCCAATCCGGCAGATCATAAGGCTTTTTGGTGTTTTGACTCATAATGCTCCTATCGTATCGCGGGCAGATGCCCTTTAAAAATTTGTGAACCATAAAAAGTAACAAATTGTTACCGCTTTATATTATCCCTTTTATATTCGCCCGTCAAGCAACTTCTGGCTTTTTGGCATATTTTTATGTATTTTAACGATGCTTTTTTGCCGAATTTCGTAGTTGACACGCAAAAATCGGAAAAAATCACGCCCCAATTCGTCACTTTTTTTATTGACCCCGGCTGTGGACCGTGTATAATAAAGGGTGGAATTGAAACCCCGTTCCCTGAATTAAAAATTGGAGGAATCAACATGTTTGAATTTCTGATCAAAAAGCTGAAGGCGCATCCCCGTAAGATCGTCTTCACCGAGGGCACCGATCCCCGCATCCTGGAGGCTTCTGCCCGTCTGCTGTCCGGTACTTTTCTGACTCCCGTTCTGGTGGGCAACGCCGACGAGATCACCAAGGCTGCCGAAGAGGCCGGCTTCAACATCCGCGGCGCTGAGATCATGGACCCCGCCATCTTCCCTGACATGGACAAGATGGTGGCCCTGATGGTGGAGCTGCGCAAGGGCAAGATGACCGAGGAGCAGTGCCGCAAGTCCCTGTCTCAGGCCAACTACTTCGGCACCATGCTGGTGAAGATGGGCTATGCCGATGCTCTGCTGGGCGGCGCTACCTACTCCACCGCCGACACCGTCCGTCCCGCCCTGCAGATCATCAAGACCAAGCCGGGCAGCAAGATCGTGTCCTCCTGCTTCATTATGGTCCGTCCTTCCGCCACCGGCGAGAACGAGGTCCTGGCTATGGCTGACTGCGCCATCAACATCAAGCCCACCGAGGACGAGCTGGTGGAGATCGCTGTTGAGACTGCCCGTACCGCCAAGGTCTTCGGCATCGATCCCAAGGTGGCGTTCCTGAGCTACTCCACTTTGGGTTCCGGCAAGGGCGAGGACGTGGACAAGATGCGCAACGCCTGCGAGAAGGCCAAGGCTGCCATGCCCGACGTTCCCGTGGACGGCGAGTTCCAGTTCGACGCCGCCGTGTCTCCCGTGGTGGCCAAGACCAAGCACATCACCAGCTCCGTGGGCGGTCATGCCAACACTTTCATCTTCCCCGACATCAACGCCGGCAACATCGGCTACAAGATCTGCCAGCGCATGGGTAACTTCGACGCTTACGGCCCCATCCTGCAGGGCCTGAACGCTCCCATCAATGACCTGTCCCGCGGCTGCAACGCTCTGGAGGTCTACTCCATGGCCATCATCACCGCCGGTCTGGTGGATTGATCCCCGTCTTTGAAAAGTAAAAAGTCCGGATCATGCGGCTCCCTTTGACGGAGGCGACGACTGATTCCGGAGATCCCCCGGCGGGTCATCGCGTTTGCGGTGCCCGTTGGGGTTTTTTATTTTCTGAGGGCGTGGACTATCTGTATCCTACTGAGGACTATGCGGCCAATGACCGCAGGAACAGCCGGGAAACAGTTCGTACATGGCATCAAACAGCAGATCGGTATGAAACGGCTTTGGAATAAAATGTGAGACGCCCAGAGCAAAAGCCTGATCGGTGACTTGCTCAGAAACGATGCTGGAGAGAAGGATGACCCTCTGAGGGGCAGTCCCCCGGCGCTGCAACTCATCCAACACGGTTAGACCGCAGACATCCGGCAGCGCCGTGTCCATCAGCAGCAGATCGGCAGTCTGTTTTTGCATACATAATAAAACATCGCGGCCACTGCCAACGGTTGCAAGGGAGAAAAAATTATGATTTGCCGCACTTCTCCACATCAACCAGCGAAATTCCTCGCTGCTGTCGGCCAATAGCACACGTTTGCGACCATCCATATTCTGAATCCCCCCATATTTTCAGATACAGAAATGCTGCAAAAAAGGGGCCTATGCGACCTCCTGCTGATCCTGCTCCCGGAACTGCTTTTTCATCTGCGCAAGAAACGCCGTCAGTTCATCAGGCTCCAGCATCAGTAAAAAGAATAAGAGAGCGATTGCAGAACAACAACTGCAGCCGCGCTCTAAATCACCATAGGCCCGAACCGTGATATGTAACTGCTCGGACATTTCCTCTTGGGTCAGCTTCCGCTTCTTGCGAAGCGCTTTCGCCTGTACAGAAAAGTACTGCCGAAGTGACTCTTTATACCTGTTCATTCGTCAAAACCTCCGTATATCTGACTGATACCGAGATTCTATGTCAGGTGAAAGTGGGCTTCCATGAAGTGCACTTCCTCTTTTTCAGGTTTCACACGGAATTTACGGGTCAAACCCTGGGGGCGTAGATAGAAAACTCCCCTGCTGAACGTTTTCTCAGCAGGGGAGCGGTATTTCTTGCATATTTGCATTTGCGCGAATGGATCCGTTTGGAAGGAGCGGCCTCAGATCGCTCAGACGGCGGGTTTGGCCATGAATTCATCCTCTACATCGTCCCGGATCCCCAGACGCTGGTAGAGCCTGTGCATAAAAGAGAAGGTGAAGCCGCCGGGCAGCATCCCATTGACAAAAATCGCCGCCAGCACGCCGATGCCGGTGTCCAGAATACGGTTCATGGCGTAGGTGATATAAGTGTCCGTGGGGGTGTTGAACAGCAGAATGCACAACACCACGCCGCCGGGCTGTACGCCGCCCACCCAGATGTGCTGACACAGCAGGATCAAAATGATCACGCCGACGAAGGTCAGGGGAATCAGGACCCAGGAGTTGCTGCCGTCAGGGAACAGCTCCATGTAAATGGCAAACAGACCCATGCCGATAAAACCGCCTACCATTGTGCCGAAGAAGCGGTTGCCGCCGTGGAGACGGCTTTGCATAAAGCTGCTGCCCATACCGAAAATGGCGCCGATGCAGGCGAAGGTAGGGTTGCGGTCCAGAAAGTAGTAGACCAGCGCGCACAGGGCTGCCGCAAGGGCGGTCTTGACGTTGCGCATACCAATCTTAGGAAACAGGCATCCTGCTTTTTCATGGTGTTCCATGGCATTTTCTCCGTTCAGAATCGTTCCGCGGCGGATAAAGGCGGCGGAAATATTGTTAAGAACGTGTCAAATTATACCATGGAACCAGTTGACTGTGAACCCCCTGCCGGTATTTTTATGCAATTCATAGGAGAAAACGTTTGCGAAAATCAATGATTCTGTGGAAATGTTTGCACTTTTGCGAAGAAAATGCGGCTTCGCAGCAGAATGTGGGGACAGTGGGCCTGTCATATTTTTCAGATATCCGGGTAAAGCCAGCCGCTCCCGGCGAGGAGCTGACGCCCACGGAACTGCAAATTCTGCATCTGCTCTGTGCGGACAAGTCCAACGCCGAGATTGCACAGATCATGGACGTGAAGCTGCCCACGGTGAAGACCCATGTCAGCCACATTCTCGACAAGCTGGACGTGAAGCGCCGGGCGGAAGCCAGGACAGCCGCGAAGAAGCTGAATTTAGTGCAGGACGACCTGTAAAAAAGCATCCGGCAGATGTCGGATTTCCATATAAAAGCAAGACGATTTTTTAAGGAGGAAGAATATGAAAAAACGAGTATTAAGTATGTTCATGGCGCTGGTGCTGTGTCTGACGCTCCTGCCCGCACCCGTGCGAGCGGCGGAGGATATGCCGGAGAGCGGCGCCATCGTGCAGCAGGAGCAGCAGGAGGAAATTTCGCCCGCCGTATCAGAACAGGCTGGAACGAATGAGGAAAAGAACGGTTCAGAGGGTGACCCGCAAAATACCGGTACCCTTGACGCCGGTGGCGCTGAGGACAGTAAAGCAGATGCGCCCGAGAGCGGCGAGGATGAAAACGCCGGGAACAATGCGGACGCGGCGGTATCCGCTGTGCAGACGATGATCGATGCGCTGCCAATCGTGAGTGAGTTGGACGGCATGACCGCCGACGAGCTGGACGCAGCTTATGACGACATTCAGGCGGCGTATGATGCTTATGAAGCACTGAACGCAGAGCAGCAGGCGCAGATCACCGGCGCAGACTTCGAGGCGCTGCTCGGCTGGTTCAACAGCCAGACCGCGCTGTTGGCGGACGCACAGTCCGGCGAACATATCCACTGTGTCTGCGGCCCGGAAGCGGCCAACGTCAACGGAATGATCGCGTTTTTCTTTGCCGCGGGCCCCGCGCTGGCTCCCGTCGTAGGCGGTCAAATCGTCATGCTGTTCGGGTGGCACGCCGTGTTTCTCTTCCTGCTGGTCTATTCGCTTTCGATTGCGGCCTTCATCTACTATCGGATTCCTGAGACGCTGCACGCTACCGATCGCTCGCCCTTTAACCTGTCGGCAGTTTGCGGCAACTATGCCAAGGGGCTCACGCACGGGGCCTTCATGACGGGCGTGATCGCCCACGGCATTTTGTTCATGGGCGGTATTCTCTATTCCGCCGGATCGGCCGACTTCGTGATCAAGGTCATGGGACTTGATGTCGACGAATTCGGATGGCTTTCCATCCCGCTCATTTTTGCGTCCTTTGCCGGCTCCCAGCCACATTTCTCCAAGTGCGGCTACATTGGCATCATTTCCTGCCTTTACAGGAATTGATAATAACTCTGACAACTCATTTGCCGGATTCTTATCCTTCCAGCCTAAGTTTACACAGATGGATACATATCCAGTATCAAGTGTCGGTCCTGGAACACCGATTCCTGCTCCGGCAACATCATCCTTTTCGATATTCTTTTCAGCTTTTTCTCTTAAAGATTGCTTTTCTGCATTTAAAGATTCAATAGCAGCT
>ENA-ORNR01002622-ORNR01002622.1-human-gut-metagenome-genome-assembly--contig:-NODE-2622-length-14435-cov-4.483449_pt1 | contig 14435 bp, 10 predicted proteins | sample MGYA00242114_ERZ509020 | MGnify/ENA primary metagenome ERZ509020 (study PRJEB26280, sample SAMEA2338758) | human gut metagenome | biome: human gut; feature: human-associated habitat; material: faeces...
CCGAGGCGCGGTTGCTTTAGCAACCATCTACCCCTGCGCCGAGTGCGCATCCTCGCGGAGCATTTTGATCGTATAGAAGCGAAGTTTTCTATACGATCAAAAAGGGCTGTCGCACTAACGTGCGACAGCCCCATAGGATTCAGAAATGATATGAATTTAAAACAGTCATGGATGCTGCAGGGATTCACTGACCGAATTTCTTCATCAAAACCGGCATGAAGATACCGCCCTGTACGCTTCTCCCCATGAAGTGACAGTATTCGCCGGTTACGGTCTCGTACCAGTCAGAGAAAGGCACTCTGGTTGCGGTGGTTTCCAGATAGTGCGCAACCGGTGCGATCAGCGCCTGCGCCTCCTCGTCGGTCTTTGCCATCGATGCACACCATAATATCCAGTCGCTCTTGGTGTAATCCTTTCTGCTGTCCAGAGGCGTACCGTACTCGTTGGTCTTCTTGACATAGTATTTCAGCTCTTTCTCGTAAACTTCATCCGAGAACAGCTTGCTGCCAAAGAATTTATCCCATACAAGGTTGTATTTTAAGCTCCAGGTATCCGCATTACCGAAGGCCAGCACATAGTGGTCGTCTGCAATTGCGCGCTTCTCCCAGTCTTTTGCCATTTCAGCAGCCTTTGCATGATATTCTTCCGCTTCTTCTGTCCTGCCGAGCTGAGCTGCCAGACGCGCATAGGCCTCTATGCCCATGATCGCTTTTGCAGACAGATTTACATTGTGGGACAGATGTCCTGCAAAGTCGTCGGTGCACAACTGTTCGCCGGGGTCTGCACCGAATTTGACCAGATACTGTGTCCACTGCTTTAAAACAGCCATGTGAGGCTCTGCAAATAAAGCGTTTCCATCCAGCTTGCAGACAGCTGCCGTCATCAGCAGCATGTTACCACATTCCTCAACGGGCATCTGATATCTGAACTCGAAAATATCGGTTCCTGCAGGATACTGGTAGAACGGAGGGAAGATATCGTCGTTCCAGCCGGAGAACCACAGGTCGCCCTTCTTGCCGTTTAAGCCGTAAACCTGTCCCCATGCGTAAGGGTAACGTCCAACGTCGTGCGGTGCGAAGTCAAATTCCCAGGAATCGCAGGCAGCAAATTGAAATACCGGACGCAGCATGCCTTTGACATATTCGGTGTTGAACAGTAAGAACAGGGGAACAGAAGGATAACTTACATCAACCGTACCGATACAGCCGTTGGAGTCGTTTTCCTTGGACAGGAAAATGATATTGCCGTCTTCGTCAGTGATCAGCTTGTGCGCTGCGATGGCATGACGGTAGCTCATGTTGCACAGGAATGCGTATTTCTCGCCGCCAGCCGCATAAGCTTCTTTTTCTACCTTTTCATCGACTGCTGCCGCATGCTTTAACGTCTCGTCGTGATCCGCAAACGCTGCGCCGATTGCATCCAGAATGGTTGCATAGGTATTGGTCCAGTATGCCTTGCGCCACTGTCCGAAGTAGTTGATGGAAAGCAGATCATCATATGCCAAAATCATGCCGGCCTTGTCGTCATCCAGAGGCAGTCTGCAGATCAGCTTTTCATTTGCGGCATCGTAGGTGCATACTGCGCCTTTCTCTGCGGATGCCACATAAACATAACCCCAGTCGATCGTTACATGGTCGCCGCTGCCGCCCAGAGGCTTCTGTGCTGCTCTGCCCATCTGTGCGTAGTTATATGCGGGCGCGTCGTCTTTTTCCGGACGTCTTGCGTTGCAGCCGATCAGCTTCGCCTGCTTCTGACTTACCAGATCAGAGGCTACGACAAAGTCCACCCTTACGTCGCAGTTTTCTTTCTTTTCTACTGCGTAGTCGATATAGGTACAGGGTCTGGAAACCAGCGTCAGGTCATCCAGAAGCAAAGGGGAAGTAAACTTCACATTCAGGATGATTTTTTCGTTTTCAAAGGTGTAGGTGGTGGAGGTCGCAGTTACGTCCACACCGGTCTGACCGATCGTCTCGTGGAACTCCTTGTCGCCAAGAAAGCTGTAAACGACGCCATCCACATTGACATAGCCTCTCAGCTGCTGGCGAATCTGGCTCCAGTGCACAGGATCCTTGTCATACAGATGATCCGCGCCGGACCAGATAGAAAAATAAGGGTCGTGTGTGACTAACGGAATGCTTGCTGCTCTTGTTACTTTCATATGAAACTCTCCTTTTGGTTTTTTGCTGTATTCCTATCGTACTGACCTTTATCTTACGCAAAATCGGGCAATCCCGCACTAAGTATTATCACAGCAGTTTTGATAGGAGGGTTTGATTTTGTGGATATCGTTGGGGTGAGCGTAAAAGAAAGCAGATTTTGCAATGACGTCTCTGCGCCACGGCCGGACTCGCTCCGCCATTTCTGCCCCTGCAACTGATGAAAAAGAATGTGCCAAGGCACATTCTCGCGCCGAGGCGCGGTTGCTTCGGCAACCATCTACCACTGCGCCGAGTGCGCATCCTCGTAGCGCGTTTTATTTCATAGGACGCATTTTCCTATGAAATGAAAAAGCGCCGCCCACAAGGGGCAGCGCCATGGTTATTTTATTTTTTCCCGCTCTTTTACAAGCTCCTGATACAGCTCAAAAAGCGTCCAGCCGACATTATAAGGCGTAACGATCGCCTTTAGACCTATCGAAATCCGGTTCTTTTTTAACAGCTCCAGCGCCGGGTCGATCATATCCGCCGTCGTCTGTGCGAACAAAAGCATATCCTCTCCAATTCGCGGCGGAAGGGCAAGAACGGGCAAAGGCGTTTCCCGATATCCGGAAACGCCCGCCAGATAACCGATCTTTTGTCCGGTCTGCATGGCGGCAACGGGCACGAAATCGTAGCCCGCTGACTTTGCCAGCTGTTCCAGTTCTTTTTTCTTCAGTAGATTGCCCGCATCAAAATAAATCAGTTTCATAGCTCACCCTTACAGATACTGTTGTAAAAAAGCAGCCGACTGCTCCATAAATGCCACCTGATCTGCGGCATTAAAATGCTCGATCGCAAGATAATCCTCATAACCGCTTTCTTTCAGGCGATCCAGAATTTCTTTCATCGGCAGATAGCCCGATCCGACCGCAGCCGCAAGAAGTCCTCGATTGTATCTGTGCTCCCCGGTCAATGCAGGATCAACGTTTCGATCCTTGCAGTGCACATGAACGATGTAATCCTTCAGCACTTCATACGCCTGCACGGTGTCCTCGTCGCTGTACGCGAAGTTGCCGGTATCCAACGTAAATTTCAGGCCCGGGACATTCTCCATAAACCACAGCAGCTGATACGTTCTTGCAAACGGCTGTACCGGGCCGTCAAAATCCTCCAGCGTCACAAGAATGCCCTTTTCCTGTCCATAAGAAACCAGCTCTTTTAATGCCTGCGCCATGTTTTGGATCGAGGCATTTTCAGACATGTAGGAATCCGTCTGCTCTTTCGACGCAGAAAGTGCGTTGAGTGCAGCCGCCTCGTTTTCCGACAGCTCGCCCGGAATAATCAGTACCTTGGACACGCCGAACTCTTCTGCGAGATCGATCTGTTTTTTTCCCTGCGCTGCATCCGGGTTGTGCCCGAAATCATAGAACGCATTGCTGCAGCTGACCTGCATATGGTTTTTCTCCAGCAGCTCTTTGATTTCTTCTTTGTTCTCGCGAAGCAGCGCATCTCCGATTTCAATCCCCCGAATGTTCCAGGATGCGCATTTCTCCATCAGTTCTGCCACACTTTTTCCAGACTGCTTTGCGCCCTCTAAAATGTGCTCATAAAATACAGCTGTTTTCATTTTTTGTTACCCCCTGCTTTTATTCATGACAATAGAATGCTCGCAGAGCGTGCATTCTATTGTTTATAACAACAGAACGTTCGCAGCGCATACATTCTGCTGTTATCTTTTCTCCCCTTTAAAGCCGCTTCCGGCTGCGCGATAGCTTCCCTCGCCGGAAGTTCTTCTTCTGCCGCCGTTTTCTGCCTGCCGTCTGTCCGATCTGCGGCTGTCGTTGCCAAAGCGTCTCTGTCTGCCGTCGCGTTCCGAACGGTAGCTGCCGTTTTTCTCTCCGAAGCGTCCGCCATTTCTCTGGTCGCGGTCATTGAAACGTCCGCCTCTCTGATCACGGTCGCCGAAACGTCCACCGTTTCTGCTTCCAGATCCATCCCGGCGTCTATCCCCAAATCTCCGTTCTCCATCGCGTCTGACTACTTTAGGCTCTTCTACGATTTCTTCCGGCTCACCGCCAACCTGCTCATACAAAAATGCTGCTGCCAGCTCAATTGCGGAAATGCCGGTTTCTTTTTCAAAGCGCTCTACCGCACGATAGCAGTCCGCGGTATTTGCTTCCTCCATCACCTCGCGGATTTTCTGGAGCACAGATGCTTCCTTATGCTGACGCACTTCTTCTCCGGAGGGAAGATGCTTTTCTTCCAGTTTTGTCTTGCAGACCCGCTCAATTTCACGGATTCTGAAGGACTCTCTGCGGCTTGCCAGCGTAAAGCTCATGCCCTCTTTTCCTGCTCTGCCAGTACGGCCGATACGGTGCACATAATATTCGATATCCTGCGGAACGTCATAATTGATAACGCCATCCACATCGTTTACATCGATTCCTCTCGCCGCAACATCCGTTGCGATCAGCATCTGGAGATTACCGCTTCTGAAACGGTTCATGACCGTATCTCTCTGTGCCTGGCTCAAATCGCCATGCAGCCCTTCTGCCGCGATGCCTCTGTTTTTCAGATTCTCTGCCAGCTCGTCCACCATACTCTTGGTGTTGCAGAAAATCAGTCCTCTTTTCAGGTTATAATATTCAATCAGCCTTGCAGCTGCAGCTTCCTTATCCGATCTGCGGATATAATAAAGATACTGCCGGATTCTTTCTACCGTCAATTCCTTTTTGACAACCTTTACCATTTCCGCATCGGTCTGGAACTGATCGGTGATCTGTAAAATCGGCTCCGGCATCGTTGCGGAAAACAGCGCCGTCTGGTGTTCGCACGGAATCTGTCCCAGAATCGCCTCCATATCTTCCCGAAAGCCCATGTTCAGCATTTCATCAGCTTCATCCAGAACGACCATTTTCAGGTTGTCTAAGCGGATCGTGTGGCGTCTCATATGATCCATCACGCGTCCCGGTGTGCCGACAATGATCTGCACGCCGCCCTTTAACGCCTTGATCTGTCTGTTGATATCCTGCCCTCCATATACGGCAAGCACGCGAATATTGTGCATATATTTTGCAAACTGTCTCAGCTGCTGAGCCGCCTGCATCGCAAGCTCTCTCGTCGGGCAAAGGATCATACCCTGCAGCGATCTGTCCTCTTCGTCAATCTTCTGCAGCATCGGGATTCCAAACGCGGCGGTCTTACCGGTTCCTGTCTGCGCCTGTCCGATCACATCTCTTCCTTCCAGAAAAACCGGAATCGCCTTTTCCTGGATCGGCGTCATATGGACGAAGCCCATCTCCTCCACTGCGCGCAAAATCCGCTCGTCAATTCCTGATTCTTCGTAACGTACCAATAATTCTCCCATTTAATCTCCTTTAATCTCTATCACTACAAAACTCTTCTGAGTTTACGCGCCTTATAGCGGTTTTGTCAATGAAAGATTGAAAAATAAACAGGAAAAAAGGATTCATCCCCAGCCTTTGAGAATGAATCCCCTGATCTTCTTTCTATCGAACTTCATCCGTTTCCCGGTACACCGGATACGGGTGTCCGTCTGTCATTTCCATTCCGGGTACGCTGTCAAACGCTGCAGATTCCTTTAGCTCCCGGTCGTAACGCTGCATGCCGCCCTGCCGCGACATCTGCTGCCGGCAGTTGCAGTCCTGCTGTTCCGACACAGGTCCGGCAGTTTCGCCGCTTCGCCGCTGCATCCCTGCTGCGTTCTCCCGCTGGCAGTTGCAGCCTGACTGTCCAGTCCAGCCATCATTTTCGCAGCTGCAACCATACTGCACCCTGTCGCCGTTTCTGCAGCCACAGTCCGTATCCCGTATACGCATATCCTGCTGTCGGTTATCTCCTGCGTCTCTTCTTTCGTTCCAGTTTGCGCAGTCCGTCCGATTCTGACAGCTGCAGCACATCAGCAATACCAGCAAGTAAAAAACGTTCATCGTTTTCCCCTGTTTCAAACAGATCTGATATCACTGTATGCAAACCTTTCTGGCTCTGTGTCTGTCCGCCCGGCTGTACATCAGAAACTATGTCTGTCTGCCCGACGGCCTTTTTTCAAAATTCTGCGAACATAAGCGAACGTCTTTTCCTCGCCCTCTTCTGCCAGCATCGTCAGAAGGTGCTCCAGCTGCCGTCTCGTCTGTATGTGCATAAACGGCGGCTCTTTTGCATTTTTGTAATACGCGAGAGGATCGCTGTCTTTATAGGCGCTTCCCCGGTAGGTTTTGGACGCTGCAATCCGGTCCATCAGCATTTCTGCCACATATTTGCGAGGCATCGGCACCGGAGCCATTCCGCCCTCAATGCTCTGCGTGCTGTAATCCACCCAGTATTCGTAATGATGCCTGTTGCGTCCTTTATGATGCAGCCATGCAGAAGAATACCCAATATCCTCCCGCTCCGCGTTGTTCGGGCTTCGATTTCCCTGATAATATTTTGCTCCGACCCTAAATTCCGTCCAGGAATATTTGGAAAGGTCATGACAGATGCCCTGCCGGTACAAGCCGACCGCAAAGCATCCTTTCATCACCAGATACTTATGATAGGTAATCGTCTTAAAATGCTGTAACGCTTTCACTTTTCTTTTCTTTTCTTTCCTTTCCTGACCGGATTTCCTGTGCTTTCCAGAACCTGGATGCAGCGTCCCGGAACGGTGATGGATTTTGTCAGCGGATCAGCCTGTGTTTCCACCACATCTCCCTGCGTATCCAACACCTTTTCCCAGCGCATGCCTGCCGGAAGATCAGGAAGCGCCAGCCGCTGGGGCTCCCAGTGCATGTTCATAGCGATATAGAAAAAGTCATCCTCCTGTGCACGGTCTTTTGGGGCATAACGACCGCAGTACATCAAACCTGCCTCCCGGTTTAACCGGTCGGCCATCAAGCGCCATGCATCCTTTCCATGATAAGATAAATCCGGATAGCCGCACGCCGCATAGTCCATCAGCGTCAGCTCTCTGCTCTGGTGGAGTACCGGATGCGCTTTCCTCAGTGCAATCAGTTCCTTTGTATAGTCCAGAAAATCCTTATTTTTCTCCGTAAGCTTCCAGTTCAGCCAGCTGATCTCGTTGTCCTGACAGTACGGATTGTTGTTGCCCTCCCGGCTCTGTCCAAACTCGTCCCCGGCTGTCAGCATCGGGGTCCCCTGCGACAACAGCAAAAGCGCCAGTGCGTTTTTCATCTGCCTTTTGCGCAGCTGCAAAATTGTCCGCTTGCGGGTAGGTCCTTCCACGCCGCAGTTCCAGCTCGCGTTGTAGGGATTTCCGTCCTGATTTTCCTCCCCGTTTGCCTCGTTATGCTTGCGGTCGTAGGAAACCAGATCCGCCAGGGAAAAGCCTTCATAGCTGGTGATATAATTGATCACGCCGTTCTGCACCGGGTTGCAGCGCATTCTCCGCAGCGCCTGATGCAGCGTATCCTCGTCTCCCTTTAAAAAGCGACGCATGTCATACTGAAATTCATCCCGGCATTCCGCCAGATTGCGCACGTCCGGAACCTGCCCCACCGGATAAATCTCTTCATACGGAAATCCGTAATAAATCAGCTTCGTATCCGTAAGCATCGGGTCAGCTGCCAGAATTCCCACCGGAATCTGTTCTCCCATCAGATGCACGCCGTCGATATGGTACTCGCACACCCAATATCGGATCACTTCCAGGATCATCTCCCGATTGATTTCTTTCGGAAAATAGAACTGCAGAATTACCTCCATTCCCTCTGCGTGGAACGCACGCACCATTTCCTTGAATTCCAACACAGGATCCTTAACGCTGTATGACGCTTTCGGTGCGAAATAATAGCCTTTTTTAAAGCCCCAGTAATTGATCCGCGGCAGGGTTTCCTCCACAGGATTTCCCTCCTGATCTTTTGCCGGATAAGCATTCTGCCGCAGCGGCTTTACCGCTTCCAGTTCTGTGAATTCATACACCGGCATCAGCTCCACTGCCGTTACCTGCAGCGATTTTAAATAGGGAATCTTCTCTGCCAGACCAGCAAACGTCCCTTTCGCCGTCACGCCGGAAGACGTGTGCTTCGTGAACCCTCTGACATGCAGCTGATAAAAAATGCTGTTCTCATAAGGGATCTGCGGGCGTCTGTCATTCTTCCAGTCAAACGCATCCTCTGTGCTGTCGCTGCGAAGAGACGGGGAAATTTTTTTGCCCCATTTCTCATTGCCGCAGATTCTGTGCGCCTTCGGGTCTGTAATCACCTCTTCGCCACAGTAAAAATTATATTCATACTCCTGCGCATCCAGCCCGATCAGCTTCATGCAGCAGATTTTTCCGATTCGGTCTTCTTCCCGAAATGCCAGCCGTCTGGGCGCACCGCCTCTTCTGGGATACAGAAGGACCCCGCACTCTTTGTTGCGTTCCAGCACTGCTGCGAGATTGATGCTGCCATCCGCATTTTCCGTCCACCCCAGCGGATACGGTTTTCCTTTTTCCATTCTGATCTCTTTTGTTTCTTTCACGTTCCTGTTCCCGCCTTCTGACCTTTTTTCAATCCTGTTTCAGTATAGCACAAATAATTCTTGCATGCCACCGCAAGTTACGGTATGATAAGCGTGACAGGCATGTCTGATTATCGCGCGCTCTGACGCGCCTTTTAAGAAAGGATATCATCCATGGGTAAGGAACAGTTTGAAGAAATGGACGAAGAAATGACCGTAGAACTGGAGCTGGATGACGGCACGAATGTAACCTGTGCCATCATTACCATTCTCGAAGTAGAGGGCAAGGATTACATCGTTTTGATGCCGCTTGACGAAAACGGACAGAACGATGACGGAGAGGTTTGGTTCTATCGTTACTCCGAGAATCCCAATGACCCCAACGAAGAGCCTCAGCTGGACTACATCGATGACGATGCAGAGTATGAAAAGGTAGAAGAAGCGTTTGACGAATACCTTGACAGCTGTGAATTCGATGAGCTGGTTACTCTCGACGGAGAAGCAAACGAATAAAAACGAAACCAAAAGAACTGCCGTACCGGAGCTTTTCCATACAGGAAATGTTCCGGACGGCATTTTTTCATTCCTGACATAGCAGTTCTCTGCGGTTTCGTTTCTACCGTTTCGGCTCCTTCCACCCACACTCAGCAAGAAACCGGGACGCAAACCCCGGCGTTTCCTTCGTTCCTTTCGTATACGATAGATACAGCTCTTTTTTCGCCCGTGTCATTCCAACGTAGAACATCCTGCGCTCTTCCTCCAGTGCCGCCTGATTCTTGCTCTTTTTGTGTGGGACGACGCCCTCCATACAGCACGGAAGAAAAACGGCGTCGTATTCCAGTCCCTTCGAACCGTGCATAGTGACAAGCTCGGCAATTGGGAGTGTTGTGAATGCTGCACCCGTTGTGCCGCTGGCAGCCGTGTGCGCTGCCGTGTCTGCTGCGTCCGCCATGTTCTGATCCATCTGGTCTTCATATGCCGTCATTGCTTCCTCAAGCTCCGTCAGGCTTTGAAATTCCCGCGCCTGTTCCTGAAAAAAGTCGGCGGCTTCCAGATCCCGTTCCAGCTTTCCGGCTGCGTGTGCCCGGGCTCCTGCAGGTGCCCTCTCTTGTCCCTGCCGTGATTCTCCCGCCGACGGCGTCTGCCCGGCATTCTCTTTTAACCACGCATCGTATCCCATTCCGCGGCGGATATAATGAACTGCCGCATATAAATCCATTTTCGCCAGCCGTGAGATATCCGCTTCCAGACGGTGCAAAATCTCCTGCATATACGGCTTCTGTGCATACGCCCGGCGCAATGCTGAAAATGAAATTTCTGCATCCGGCAGCATCTGGCGAGACAGATAGCGGCATGGGCGGTTCATAATTCTCAGGAAATCCTTCCGTTTCCGCCCTTCCATCGCAAACTGCAAATAAGCGAGTAAGTCCTGACAGACCGGGGTTTCATACGGATTTTTCGGCTTTTCTTTCCAGAGATAGGGAATATTTCTGCACTTTAGCGCTGTTGCCAGCCACACTGCATCCGCATTCGTCCGAAAAATCGCCGCACAGCTTTTTCCCTGCCGCAACGTCTTCCCGATTTCATCTGCGACTGTCTCAGCCTCCTGCCTCCGATCTTGAAAACCGCAGACCAAGACGCTGCGATCCGTGCTTAAGGGCAACCAGCTCGTGCCGAAAGCAGCGGCGGAAATGCCTGATGCGGTGCCGGTTGGAATGGGTAAAGTGCTTTTTTCTCCCTGCATCCGGCGCGCCCCCTGCGTCGCTTCTGGCACAAAGCACACGTCCTGCCTCTCATCCGACGTGCTCTGTCCAGCCACGATCTGCTTCGGAAATCTCTCCCGGTTTTGCCCGATCAGCTTTCCTGCCGTCTCCACAATTCCGGCGCGGCTACGATAATTGACCGACAGAAAAATCTGCTTTGCTTCCGGAAAATCCTTTAAAAACTGACGCATAATCGCCGGGTCAGAGCCCCGAAAGCCGTAGATCGCCTGATCATCATCTCCAACGACAAACAGATTTCTCTTTCCACCGCAAAGCAGCTTTACTGCTTCATACTGTGCTGCGTTGATATCCTGAAACTCATCCACCAGAAGATAGGAATATTCCCGCTGCCAGCGCGCAAGTTCTGCCGGATTTGTCCGGAATAAATGACAGACCGCCGCCGCAAAATCGTCCAGATCAAGCTTCTTTTCCTGTGCAAGCTGCTTTTGAAACGATACGAAAATCCGCATAAATTCCTGTCTGCTGACGTATTCACTTGTAAAATCAGCTGGAAGCTTCCCGATATTTTTGATAAATCCGATTTCTGAAAGAAGTCCCTGCTCCCATTCCTGGTCCATTTTCCCATCGTTTTGGGCATAAAATTTTTTCGGAAGCGTAAGCAGAGCCGCACGCAAATATTCTCTTTTCTCTTTTTCTTTCAAAATGCTCGACCCATTATAATGACAGGATGTTTTTAAAATGTGAAAAAAGACGGCATGAAATGTGCCGAAGGTGACCGGAAAGAACTGATTGTCCATCCGGGCAAAGAAACGGTCCCGCATCTGCCGGGCTGCCGCTTTTGTGAATGTAATAACTAAAATGTGGGACGGATCTGCATGATGGACTTCGATCAGATACCGTACCCGTTCGACCGTTGTAAAGGTCTTACCGGAACCCGGACCGGCAAGGATCAGTGCCGGTCCGGTATTGTGGGCAATCGCCCGTTGCTGCTGTTTGTTTGCCTGCAAAAAATACTCCTGTTTATGCCTGCTCCAAAAGTTCGATTCCCTTGCGGATTCTGGACAAAGATTCCTCTTTGCCAAGGATTTCCATGATTTCCGTTGCGCCTGCAGGAGTCATCTGCTTACCGGAAACCGCAGTACGAACCGGCCACAACACATAGCCGTTCTTGCAGCCCTTTTTCTCCACATAGGAAAGCAGAAGCGCATACAGTGCGTCGTTGGTATAGTCCTCCTGCTCTTCCAACAGCGGAAGCAGTTCTTTTAAAACCTCCAGAGCGCTTTCTTTGGTTGTCTTCATCTTCTTATGTACATACATGGCAGGATCATATTCCGGAAGGGTCTCGAAGAAATCTACCATCTCTTCGATTTCAGGAAATACCTCAATTCTTGTCTGAACCATGTCTGCGATCTTATCCAGATCCTGTCCCTTTGTCAGAGCCTTTTCCAGATAGGGCTTTGCATGCTCCATAAAGGTCTCATGATCCATCTTCTTGATATATTCGCCGTTCATCCATTTCAGCTTGGTATAATCAAATACTGCAGGGGATTTCGACATCCGGTGATAATCAAATTCCTTCACCAGCTCTTCCAGAGAAAAGATCTCATTCTCGCCCTCCGGGCTCCAGCCAAGCAGCGCCACAAAATTGACAACGGCCTCCGTCACAAAGCCCTGATCGATCAGATCCTCGTAGGAGGAATGACCGCAGCGTTTGGAAAGCTTGTGATGCTCCTCGTCTGTGATCAGCGGACAATGAATGTATACCGGCACCTTCCATCCAAAGGCATCATAAAGTCTGTTATACTTCGGAGAAGAGGAAAGGTATTCATTTCCGCGTACAACATGGGTAATGCCCATCAAATGGTCATCTACAACGTTTGCAAAGTTATAGGTCGGATAGCCGTCGGATTTGATCAGGATCATATCGTCCAGCTCGGAATTCTCTACCGTGATATCTCCGTAAATCTCATCATGGAAGGTTGTGGTTCCCTCCGTCGGATTGTTCTGACGGATTACATAAGGGACCCCTGCTGCCAGCTTTGCTTCTACCTCTTCTTTGGATAAATGCAGGCAATGCTTGTCGTATACATTGATTTCCTTGCCTGCGACAACCCGGTTTAAGGTTGCCAGACGCTCTTTATCACAGAAGCAGTAATAAGCTTCGCCTTTTGCGATCAGCTGCTTGGCATATTCCAGATAAATTCCGCTTGCCTGACGCTCGCTCTGAACGTAAGGGCCTACGCCGCCGTCTTTATCCGGACCTTCATCATGCACCAGACCGGTCTTTTCCATCGTACGATAAATGATATCTACTGCGCCTTCTACATAACGCTCCTGATCGGTATCCTCAATTCTAAGGATAAAGTCTCCACCTTCGTGTTTTGCCACCAGGTATGCGTACAGTGCCGTACGCAGATTTCCTACATGCATCCGTCCGGTCGGGCTGGGTGCAAAACGGGTTCTGATCTTTGTCACTTTTTCATCCTCCATGAACGAAACCGTCTCTTTTCCCCGAGACGGTTTCTCTTTTTTTGTTTGTTGATCTATGGCTTTCGGAAAAGCTCTGCTGCCTCCGCAAAATTTACTTTGCCTCGTCCATCGCGTTCTGTGGCGGAAGCTTTCTTTCTGCCTCATTCTGGAAGCTGCTCAGTGCTTTTTGTGCCTGCAAAATTGCAACATTGGTACCAGCACCTGCAATACAGCCGCCGGGACACGCCATTCCTTCAATCAGGCAGCCGTTTTTCTTACCCAGCTTTGCAAGCATCAGGATCTTTTTACAGTCTGCGAGACTTTCGACATGCTCAATATGAACGGTTGTATCCGGATAATACTCCTGTACACACTTCTCGATAGCACTTGCCACACCACCTGACGCAGCATACCCACGACCTGCTGAGGTCGCATCCATAATCGGTGTTTCTTCCTCTACCTTTGTAATATCAATTCCCTTTGCTTCAAACATACCGGTAAGCTCTTCAAAGGTAATGACAAAATCCACATCGGAACGAACGGATCTTCTGGAAGCCTCCAGTTTTTTTGCTACGCAGGGACCGATAAACACAACAGATGCATCGGGATGCTCTTTTTTGATGACACGTGCAGTCGCTACCATAGGTGTCAGGGCGTTGGAGATTTTATCGATGGTCTCCGGGAAGAATTTCTTTGCCAGCATTGACCAGGAGGGACAGCAGGACGTCAGCAGAAACGGCAGTTCGCCGGTTGCCACTTCTTTCACATAATGCTCCGCTTCTATTGCCGCTCCGATATCGGCTCCGATGGCGGTTTCATAAACATCTGCAAAGCCAAGCTGCTTTAACGCGGTCTTGATCTTCCCAGGCGTCGCTGCAGGACCAAACTGACCGACAAACGCAGGCGCTACCTGTGCAATGATTTTCCTGCCTGACTGCATGGCACGTATTAACTGGAATATCTGGGATTTATCAGCAATGGCACCAAAAGGACAGCTTACCATACACTGACCGCAGGATACACATTTCTCCTGATCGATCTCCGCTCTTCCATATTCATCGGAACCAATCGCATTCATTCCACATGCTTTTGTACATGGACGCTCCTGTTTGATGATCGCATTATACGGACAGGCCTCCACGCACTTTCCACATTTGATACATGAAGACTCATCAATATGCGATCTTCCACCTTCCATATGAACAGCCTTCTTCGGACAGACCTCCACGCATGGATGTTCCAGACAGCCCTGACATCCTTCTGTTGTCATGACTCTCTTCTCCGGACAGGCATTGCAGGCGAATTTGATCACATTGATAAGCGGCGGTTCGTAATATTTTTCTTCTATAATACTGGGTTCCACACCTTTGGAGATTGGCGCATGCTCTGTGATTTTTCTCAGCGACATTCCCATTGCCACACGCAGACGCTCACCAACGACTGCCCGCTCCAGAAAAATACTGTCTCTGTAAGTTGCAACCTCTCCCGGGATAATTTTATATGGAAGTTCTTCCAGTACCTCCTCCGGAGATTGCTCTTCGTATGCCATACGGGCAATCTCCGTGAATATTTTGTGTCTGATTTCAGTCTTGGATGAATACAGTCCTCTCATTTTTCCTCCTGATTTTCCGTTATACATTTTTCA